>ENA-OXZL01000326-OXZL01000326.1-human-gut-metagenome-genome-assembly--contig:-NODE-326-length-15634-cov-4.288144_pt1 | contig 15634 bp, 15 predicted proteins | sample MGYA00244510_ERZ652805 | MGnify/ENA primary metagenome ERZ652805 (study PRJEB26926, sample SAMN06164841) | human gut metagenome | biome: ENVO:00009003; feature: ENVO:2100002; material: ENVO:00002003...
CTCCGGTCTCGTGGGCTCGGAGATGTGTATAAGAGACAGCCCTATTTGAGAAACGTGCTCCGGGACTCTATCATAACACCGCCGTCGTTTTTGATCGTGACGGGAGCATTGCCGGAAAGTATCGCAAGATGCATATCCCCGACGATCCGGCCTATTATGAAAAGTTCTACTTCACCCCCGGAGATATAGGTTTCGAACCTATCCAAACCTCTCTCGGAAAACTAGGCGTACTTGTTTGCTGGGATCAGTGGTATCCCGAAGCTGCCCGCCTGATGGCATTGAAAGGTGCCGAATTATTAATCTACCCCACCGCCATCGGTTGGGAAAGCAGTGATGCCGATGATGAAAAGGCACGCCAGCTCAATGCCTGGATTATCTCCCAGCGTGCTCATGCCGTAGCCAACGGACTTCCTGTTATCTCCGTTAACCGTGTCGGTCACGAACCCGATCCGTCCATGCAGACAAATGGCATCCAATTCTGGGGAAATAGTTTTGTAGCAGGTCCGCAAGGAGAATTCCTTGCACAAGCCGGAAATGATCGTCCGGAAAATATAGTAGTGGAGATAGATATGGAACGCTCTGAAAATGTACGCCGTTGGTGGCCTTTCCTGCGCGACCGCCGTATCGATGAATACGATGGGTTGACGAAACGCTTCCTCGATTAAAATGCAATTCGATAAAAGTGCGATAAAGCGCAATTTGATAAAAGCGCAGTAAAACGTAGTTTGATAAAGCGTTAACGGAACGTGATTCTCCTGTTCATTATAAAATTCACGCCTCCGTAAATAAACAGTCCCAGGAACTGAGCCAGATATTCATCACAATTCAGTGCCTCGACCAACACTACCAGAAATAGGAATTGCGCCAGATACGCCATTCCGAAAGCGATAGAAAAGAGCAACACCTGCCTCCAGGTGTTGCTCTTCTTTTCTTTATCATCCAAAGGAAATATCCAGTGCTTGCACCAGATAAAATTATGAGTCTGTGCAATGACGTAAGCAGTTATGTTAGAGAGCATATAGTCGATGTCCAGTTCATCCATCATCAGCCAGATGACTGCTGCTATAATCAGGGCATTCAGCGTACCGATTATCGCAAAACGGAAGATGCGTCTCGACTCTCTCACAACAAACTAACCTACTCTTATTCTTTGATATCTACGATCAGATTCAGTTCGTCCAACTGAGACGGATCAAGTGCCGCAGGAGCATCCAGCATCACGTCGCGTCCACTGTTATTCTTCGGGAATGCGATGCAGTCACGAATACTATCCAATCCGGCAAAGAGAGATACCCAACGATCAAGACCATATGCCAGACCGCCATGAGGAGGTGCACCGTATTTGAATGCATTCATCAGGAATCCGAATTGTTCTTCTGCTTTTTCAGGAGTGAATCCCAGGATTTCGAACATCTTTGCCTGCAACTTCGGATCGTGGATACGGATTGAACCGCCACCGACTTCCACACCATTGATTACCATATCATAAGCATCGGCACGTACTGCTGCCGGATCAGTATCCAGTAAATCAATGTCCTCGTCTTTCGGATGGGTAAACGGATGGTGCATAGCCATCAAGCGGTTTTCTTGCTCACTCCATTCAAACATCGGGAAGTCTACCACCCACAGGCATGCGAATGTGTTCTTATCACGCAATCCCAGTTGGCTACCCATTTCCAGACGAAGCTCGCAAAGTTGCTTGCGCGTCTTCATGGTGTCGTCACCACTCAAAATCAGAATCAAGTCACCCGGTTGGGCACCGAAAGCTTCTTTCACCTGTTGCAGTACTTCCTGCGTATAGAATTTGTCAACACTTGATTTTACATTTCCGTCTTCCTCTACACGGGCGTAAACCATACCTTTTGCACCAATCTGCGGTCTCTTCACAAATTCCGTCAGTGCATCCAGTTGTTTGCGGGTGTAGTGTGCAGCACCTTCGGCACAGATACCACCGATGTATTCGGCGCTATCAAATACAGAGAAACCATGACCTTTCAGTATATCCATCAGCTCCACGAACTTCATACCGAAACGCAAGTCGGGTTTGTCGCTACCATAATATTTCATGGCGTCCGCCCATGCCATACGCTGGAACTGACCTTCCAATTCCACACCGCGGATTTCTTTGAACAGATATTTCGTCATACCTTCAAACAGGTTGATGATGTCGTCCTGTTCTACGAAAGACATTTCGCAGTCTATCTGAGTAAATTCCGGCTGACGGTCGGCACGAAGGTCCTCGTCACGGAAACACTTGGCAATCTGGAAGTAACGGTCGAAACCGGATACCATCAACAATTGCTTCAAGGTCTGCGGGCTTTGCGGCAAAGCGTAAAACTGTCCCGGATTCATGCGTGAGGGCACCACGAAGTCGCGTGCGCCTTCCGGAGTAGAGCCTACCAGTACAGGAGTTTCCACTTCGATGAAACCCTGGCTGTCCAGATAGCGGCGTACCTCAATGGTCATTCTATGGCGGAGTTCCAGATTTCTGCGTACCGATGGACGGCGCAAATCCAGATAACGGTATTTCATGCGGATATCGTCGCCACCATCCGTATTATCTTCGATGGTGAACGGAGGTGTCAGGGCTGCATTCAGCACATTCAGTTCCGATACGATGATTTCAATATCTCCGGTCGGGATATTGGCATTCTTGCTGAAGCGTTCGTTCACCGTTCCTGTAATCTGAATGACGAATTCGCGTCCCAGGCGGTTGGCGTTCTCGCAAAGTGCGGCGTCCACCTCTTCGTTAAAAACTAACTGGGTGATACCGTAACGGTCGCGGAGGTCAATGAATGTCATACCTCCCATTTTGCGGCTGCGCTGCACCCAACCTGCCAGCGTTACTTGCTTATTGACATCGGAGATACGAAGTTCTCCGCAGGTGTGTGATCTAAACATGTTGATATTTACAATTTACAATTTACAATTTACAATTTACAATTTGGCTGCGCTGTCGGGGCACACGCTTAATTGCTAATGACGCGCAAAAATACAGATTTATTTTATAAAAAACTCAGATTTTCGTTAACTTCTTAATCTGCTCTTTACTCTTATCCAATATCATCTTATTCTTATGCACAATCTCCTCATTGATCTGCTTCAGGCCATTTATATAATCCTGTGCCCGTTGCAATACATTCGAAGAGTCTTTTTCGGCATACCGGGGGATGATAACCTGCAATCCTTCTTTGATTACCTTTACGTCAATGTTTTCTCCCATCATCATCGGGTCCCCGTCAAAGTGCACTACCCCCGGTTTGGTACGGTGGATGCGCAGCGTCTGGCAGCGGAAAGTTTTGATGCGGCTATTTTGGTCTATAGTCTTATTAAATAGTTGGAAAGACAGGGAGGGCACATCCAGCACCGTGAAAGGTTCAAGGATGGTCACGTCCAGTAATCCGTCCGTCAGCATGGCCTGTGGAGCTATGTACGCATTGTTTCCATATTGCGAAGCATTGCCGCAGGCTATCAGGAAAGCCTTATACTTTAAAGTACCGTCTTCCGTTTCCAGTTCGTAAGTTTCGGGCTGATACTTCAGGCTCTCCAGCAGAGTCTTTTCTAAATAGGTAAGAGGGCCTCTCCTGCCCGCCTTTGCAAACTTCAGGCTGACAAAAGCATCAAAACCCACACCGCAGGTACAGAAGAAAGGCACTTCATTGATTTTTCCGTAATCGATGACGTCTATAATTCCTTCGTTGATGATTTCTATCGCCTTTTTGGGCTCCATCGAAATTTGCAGATGGCGTGCCAGTCCGTTTCCCGAACCACACGGAATGATGCCCAATGCAGTTTTTGTATGCACCAGCGAACGGGCTATTTCGTTGATCGTACCGTCACCGCCAATAGCCACTACAGCATGCACATTCTCCTTTGCTTTTTGTGCAGCAATTTCAACAGCATGTCCGGCATATTCGGTATAGATTACCTCTTGGACATACTTTGCCTTATCCAGCTTTTCATCGAGCAAATGGAGGATTTGCTCTTTGCTCTGCGTACCGGATTTCGGATTTATAATGAATGATATTTTCTTTTTTTCTTCGTCCATGCAAGGGTTGTTTCACTATGCAATTTTATAAATGGCAAAAGTAATACAAATACTTGAATTTTTAACCATAGAGTGGGCTTTAATCCATGGGCAAATATATTTTTTAGTAAAAAAAGAACAGATAAGCACATATTTTGCTATCTTTGCCCCCTGTTTTCAAAAGGCTTGTAACTAAGAGTTAAATATTTCATATTATATAATAAACATTTCATGGGATTACTACAAGACAAATTGGCGAAATACGACCTGCCACAGCAATATATGGCAATGGGCGTATACCCCTATTTCCGCACAATTGACAGCCATCAGGATACTGAGGTGTTGATGGATGGTAAAAAAGTCCTGATGTTCGGTTCGAATGCTTATACGGGACTGACTTACGATAAAAGAATAATAGAAGCCGCAAAAGCCGCCACAGATAAATACGGTACAGGTTGTGCAGGTTCCCGTTTATTAAATGGAACTCTTGATATACATGTAGAGTTGGAAAAAGAACTGGCTGAGTTTGTCGGAAAAGACGATGCACTCTGTTTTTCCACCGGATTTACTGTAAATGAGGGTGTTATTCCGCAATTGACGGGACGTAACGATTACATTATCTGTGACGACCGCGTGCACGCTTCCATCGTAGATGGTCGCCGCCTCTCCTTTTCTACTCAATTGAAGTACAAACATAACGATATGGCCGATCTGGAAAAAGAACTCCAGAAATGCGAGCCGGATGCTATCAAACTGATCGTGGTGGATAGTGTTTTCTCTATGGAAGGCGACCTTGCCAACCTCCCCGAAATCGTACGTTTGAAGAAAAAATACAATGCCAGCATCATGGTGGACGAAGCACACGGATTGGGTGTATTCGGAAAACAAGGACGCGGTGTTTGCGATCATTTCGGTGTGACGGATGATATCGACCTGATTATGGGTACGTTCAGCAAGTCACTGGCTTCTATCGGTGGTTTCGTTGCCGGAGATGCTTCGGTAATCAACTGGTTGCGCCACAATGCTCGTTCTTATATATTCCAGGCAAGTAACACGCCTGCTGCTACGGCTGCTGCCCGTGAAGCTCTTCACATCATTATGAACGAACCGGAACGTCAGCAACGTTTGTGGGACATCACCAACTATGCATTGAAGAAATTCCGTGATGCCGGTTTCGAAATCGGTGAAACTGAATCTCCTATCATTCCGTTGTATGTGCGTGATGCGGAAAAGACATTTATCGTAACTAAGATGGCGTTTGACGAAGGCATCTTCATCAATCCGGTTATTCCGCCCGCTTGTGCACCGCAAGATACGCTGGTACGCGTAGCATTGATGGCTACTCACACCAAAGAGCAGGTAGACTATGCTGTTGAGAAGTTGACGAAATGTTTCCGTGAACTCGGAGTGATTGAATAAGGATTTTCCTGAAATCAGATAAAATGAAAAGAGACTGTCTTCAAAAGGCAGTCTCTTTTTTTGTATCTTTGCCATCTGAAAATATTAACTTAATACTAAGAAACAAATGTCTAATACCCCCTCAGCAGCATTTTCGGATACCAAGGCGCATTACGATCTTCTGGACGGACTTCGTGGTGTAGCGGCCCTTATGGTAATATGGTATCATATATTCGAAGGCTATGCTTTTGCAAGCGATACTATGATTACAACGTTCAATCATGGATATTTAGCCGTGGATTTTTTCTTTATCCTTTCAGGTTTCGTTATCGGCTATGCCTATGATGACCGTTGGGGTAAGAGTCTTACAATGAAAGATTTCTTTAAGCGTCGTTTGATACGTCTTCATCCTATGGTGATAATGGGGGCTGTTCTGGGGGCTATTACATTCTGTATTCAGGGCTCCGTGCAATGGGATGGAACACATATCGGCATCTCCATGATAATGCTGTCTCTGCTCTGCACGATATTCTTTATTCCCGCAATGCCGGGCGTAGGTTATGAAGTTCGTGGCAACGGTGAGATGTTTCCGTTGAACGGGCCTTGCTGGTCGTTGTTCTTCGAGTATATAGGTAATATTCTTTATGCCTTGTTTATCCGTCGCTTATCCAATAAGGCGCTGACTGTGCTCGTTGTATTGTTAGGAGTGGCATTGGCGCTATTCGCAGTCTTCGATGTTTCCGGTTATGGAAATATAGGTGTGGGCTGGACGTTGGACGGTGTCAACTTTGGTGGCGGATTATTGAGAATGTTGTTCCCGTTTTCTGTGGGTATGCTTATGTCGCGTAACTTCAAGCCTATGAAGGTGAAAGGCGCGTTTTGGATATGTACCACTGTATTGATTGCTTTGTTCTCAGTACCCTATCTGGAAGGTGCGGAGCCGATTTGTACAAATGGTGCTTATGAAGCATTTTGTATTATCGTAGCTTTCCCCGCCCTTGTATGGATAGGAGCATCGGGAACTACTACGGATAAAAAGTCAACTCAGATATGTAAGTTCCTGGGAGATATCTCGTATCCGATTTATGTGATACATTATCCGTTCATGTATCTGTTCTATGCATGGCTGATTAAAAATCAACTCTTTACTTTGGGAGAAACCTGGCAGGTTGCTTTATGCGTTTATGCCTTGAATGTAGTGTTGGCTTACCTGTGCTTGAAGCTGTATGATGAGCCTATACGAAAATATTTGGCTAAACGGTTTTTAAAGAAGAAGTGAAACTTCAGTCTTCCTTATCTTTTTATTTCAGACACGCTGGATTTACCGGAGGTGGATTTCGCAGGATCTCTGTTGCATCGAAACAGGGACATTCCTTGATCCATTCTTCCGGTTCAATTTCACCGTTATGGTTCAGGTCGGGACTGAGATCGCGATGCCCCACTACTCTACTACCGGGGTAATCCTGTAATAACAACATTACCAATACACGAAGGGAGTGTTTCTGAAAATCAGTTCTTGTGTCAGAAGCACGGCCGTTCGCGTCCAACCCTCCTTCATAACATACACCTATTGAGTGAGCATTGTATCCTTTCGCATGTGCACCGGGTTTTTCTACGTGACGAAGGCTTTTAATATCCCCGTTCTTCCTTATATAATAATGATAACCTGCGCCGGAGAATCCCCGGCACAGGTGGTCTGTGGTTAAGTCATATTCCGTATAGCAACGGTCAGCGCGGGTGGCGCTGCAATGAATAACGATTAAATCAATTTTTCTCATTTCTTATTTATTAGACTCCTATTATCTGACCGTCATCGCATGTGCACTTAGTGCACCCAATACAGCCGAAGCCATTGCAATTACAATTTTCAACACAGCATCCCAAGTCAATTTCTTCATAACACATCAAGTTTAGGTAAAACTACAAGCCACGCCCTCCCACCGCGCAGCCTTTCATTCTTTAATTATTAATTTTAAATTTCTCCGGCTTTAGACCCTATCCCAACGGATCTTCCTCCAATCCTCCATCAGGCTTATTGGAAGATCCCCCTTCTCCATCCGTCTTTTCCAGGGAGAACGTCACATTCGCAGTACTTCTGGTTTGGGCGTTGCTGCCATTTACCAGTTTCAATTCCTTATCCGGAACAAAGCGGATGTTGACACGTGAGATATTCCTTACTGTACATTTGTCTGACGCTTCTGTGCCCGGACAGCAGAACGTCATGTGAAATGTGCCGAACTTATTCAGCTTCACCTTATTGCCATTGGCAAGGTTTGCCTGAACTTCTTCTACAAGGGCTTCAATCACATGTTTCACATCGCCTTTGGTCATGGCGCAATTCTTCTCAATGGCGGCGGCCAGTACGTCGATATCCACCTTGCCACATGTGAGGGGGACTTGACGGAGGTAATACAACTTTGGGGAACTGGAATCGCTGACAATCTTTCTGCGCAGATAGCGCTCTACAAGTACATCCATAAGTGAATCAAAATTAAGTTAAGGTTTAAGTTAAACTTGCTCTTTCAAGCGTATCACAAAGATACAAAATCTGAGAGGCAAAGTCAAGTATTACGCTGTTTATTTTTCAATTATTTTCAATGAATGATTGATGCGATTATAGTTATTTTATTTGGCATTTTGCATCAACCATTCCATGGGTGGAACATAGTCTCCCATCTTCGTCAAACTCGGATTATGATGAAAGTAGACGTCTCCCGTCTCTCCATTGCGATGCTTGGCCACGATCACTACTCCCAGTCCTTCAGCGGGATATTTGCTTTTACGGTCTATCGTCTGGCCGCAGATGGCGGGACGGTACAGCAACATCACCATGTCCGCGTCCTGTTCGATGGCTCCACTCTCACGCAGGTCGCTCAATTCCGGGCGATGTCCGGGCCGGCCTGCACTTTCACGGTTCAATTGGCTCAGAAGCAATACGGGGATATTCAGCTCCTTAGCCAGCAATTTGGCTTTGCGGCTTGCCTGTGCCACCTCCTGTTCTCGGTTCCGGTTACTTTGATCGGACTTCATATCGCAGAGTTGCAGGTAATCCAGAATCACCATATCGCAGTTTCCCTTGCTTTTCAGCATTCGGGCCGAAGAACGCACCCGGTCCATGCTTGTCACCGGATGGTCGTCTATGTGGATGGGCAGGCGGGCAAGTTCGGCGGTGGCATTGCGTATCTGGCGCAATTCTTCCGGAGTCAACTGCCCGCTTTTCAGGTGCTGCGGACTGACGTCCGGTGTAGTTGCCAGTAACCATCGGTCACCCAGGCGTTCGCCTTGCATTTCGAGGCTGTACACGGCTACATGGTGTCCTGCCATGGCTGCTGACCGTGCCAGGTGAAGGGCAAAGGCGGTTTTACCTACCGAAGGGCGGGCAGCAATGACAACCAGGTCTCCACATTGCCAGCCTGAAGTGAGAGTATCCAGGTCAGTAAATCCGGTAGGGACTCCTGTGATTCCATTCTTGCTGGAGGCAACACGCATCTCTACTTGCGCAAAGGTATCCTCCATTAACTGATCCATCGAACGTAGATGGTCGGTAGTGCCACATTCATTTTCAAGGCGATCCAGCAGCGCATGCGCATCTACCAGTGTGTCGGCAATGTCTATGGTTTCATCGGTGGCGGATGCCAGTAGTTTGTGGAAGCCGAGTTTCATTTCGCGCCTTACAAACTTCTGCCGGAGAATGAGTACATGGTATTCCAGATGGGCGGAAGAAGCCACCTGCCCACTGATACGCGTCAAGGCGAAAGGGCCTCCCACGGTATCCAGCTTGCCGCGGGCACCGAGCTCATCCCTTACGGTGATGAGGTCGATGGACTTTCCCGCGCGATACATGGCTTGCAGGGCGGCATATATTTCAAGGTTCTTTTCTTCGTAGAACATTTCAGGGCGCAGCTTGTCTGCTATAAGGGGCATGGCTTCACGCTCCATCATGCAGGCGCTCAGGATGACTTCTTCAAGCTCGGTATCGTGCGGATTAATCAAAGTACTCATTAGTAAAGGCTTTATTAGATAAATAATTGGCTGCTTGCAGGCAGTATTTGATGTCACTGAGGTGGAAATAATATTCATTGATGTTATCCAGGGCGAGCTTCTTTTCTTCGGCGGACAACTTTTTCCATTCCCGCTTGGCACGTCCGATATTTAATTTCTGTCTTTCGGTGATTTCGTGGTAGGCATCCCAGAAGATGTCGAACTCACCACTATCGGCTCCCGGTTTAGGGGGGATACGCTCACTCTTTCCGGTCAGCAGGTCATAGTCCGGTATGCGAATGTGCGTGGTGTATGGGTTGACAAGCCTTTCTATAAAACCTTCGTCAAACATCCTGCGGAAGAAGTAACGGGTGCGGTTTCGGTTCCAGCCGAAGATCTCCGCCCAATGGTTTAGTGTGAGGATAGATTCGCCCCGTCGGCATTCGAACGAATACCCATTGATGCAACAGGTTGTTTGACTGTAGTTAACGTGTGTCAGTACCAGTACAAAAGCTTCAAAATGCCCTTTTGCCTGCTGGTTTAAAATCATTTGTTCTTCAAATAATACTTTCGGAAACAGGACATATCCTTTACTCAAAATACCCTGAAGGTGGTTATTCATGTTTTTTCTTGTTTAATTGATTGATTTATGTTTCAAAATTACTCCTTTACCGCAGGGAATGCAATTATCCGGTTATGAGGGGTTAAATAATCCAGTTTTGATTAATAACAGAGGGGTGTATTGGTTAGATTTTTTATCACCACCCCTTTCACACCCCTCTTACCCTTCCGAAACCCTTTGTGGATAAGGGTTTCGGAGGATGGTAGAAAAACGTTTTCACACCCCCTTTCACCCCATAATATATATTATAATAATGAATGTATTAAAATACATTATATTTTTTCCGCCATTTTGGGTACGAATAAGTATGGATTTTTATCTATTGCCTCCTTCACCAACAAGGGCATGCCCCATTGCCGGACTAAGGCTAATATCTGTTTCGGGGTCAGAATGGTAGTTTTATGGGTGAATCCGGCTTCTGTCAGTTCGGCCAGTAGTGATGCGTGTCCTTTTATGGCCCGGCGCAATGATTTTACTGCCGAGCAGTCGTACTGATAATTGGGAAAATAGGCTACAGCGATTTCTGTAATGGAGTGGCAGCCTTGCAGCATCCATTCAAAACTTTGTTCTTTCATTTTATTTGTTTTTTTAATTAATGATGCGGCAAAGTTAGTCTGGAAAATTGGGGAGGGAAAAACCGGAGGTAAAGGGTGAGAAAACATAATGAAATATAAGGCAATAGATCAGTTAGCAGAAGTAACAATGCTGTATTGTTTCATTGTAGTTTCATGTTTGAGATGCTAAGAATTAAATAATAAAAAAGTTGAGTTTTTACCCTACTAATTAGATAATTCTCTTTATCTTTGTTGAAACATTACACAAACAGATGGGAAAATTTATCAATCCGTTCACCGATTACGGATTTAAGAAAATATTCGGCCAAGAGATTTCTAAGGATTTATTAATAGACTTCTTAAATGATTTGCTGAAGGGTGAACGGGTGATAACGGATCTCACATTCTTGAACAATGAACAACTGCCTGAGTATGATGAAGGACGAGGTCTTATCTATGATATCTATTGCTGCACGGATACCGGCGAGAAGATCATTGTGGAGATGCAGAATAAGTCGCAGTTGCATTTTAAGGAACGTGCGCTTTATTATCTTTCTAATGCAATAGTGCAACAAGGTGAAAAAGGTAATGAATGGAGATTCAATATAAAGGCTGTATATGGAGTTTTCTTTATGAACTTTCTGTTTGGTAATACTGTTAAGTTACGGATGGACGTTATCCTTGCCGATCGTGATACAGGCGAACTTTTCACGGACAGGATGCGTCAGGTATTTATAGCTCTTCCTGTTTTTAAGAAGGAGGAAGAAGAATGTGAGAATGATTTTGAACGTTGGATATATACATTAAAGAATATGGAGACACTGAAACGAATGCCATTTAAGGCCCGCAAGGCAGTCTTCGAAAAGCTTGAAGAAATTGCCGATGTAGCTTCTCTTAGTCAAGAGGAGCGGAGGCGTTATGAAAATAGCGTAAATGTGTATCGCACTAATTTGTGCGTACTGGATGCAGCGAAAGAGGAAGGTGCTAAAGAAAAGAGTCTGTCTATAGCTCGCTCATTAAAGCAACTCAATACTCCTGTTGATGTAATTGTGAAATCTACCGGCCTTTCCGAAGAAGAAATCACTGCATTATAAAGAATTTACTTCTTGAAAAAGAATAGAGAATGCCCTTTCTATGCCTGAGTATAGTTAGGGCATTTATACTTCTGCTCTCTCCCTTTTAAAATACGTCAGTACCGTTGCCGGTGATAACTGCTTGTGCCCGGGAGTTTGCGTGCGGCTTTCGAAGCAATAGCGACTATTGACTATGAGGCAAAACAGTGTATAATTGAACGAGCAATGCAAACGGTGTTGCAGATAATCGTAGAGACGGGATATGCGAATGAAGAAAGTGGAAACATGCTGGCGGGAAATGAAACTGCGAAATCTCTTTTTCTTACGAGATCGTTTTAATTTTTGTAAGGTATATTCCAGTTGCTTGATGTCGTTGTTATTATAATTCATACTGCGCTTTAAATCTTCCATACGCGTTTGTTGACGGGCATAACGTTCTTTCTTCTTGGCAATCATATCCATGATATCTTCTTCGGTCATATTCATGCCCCGGTTTTTTGCTCTCATTGTTTTGGCTTTAGTGGTTATTATGATTAAAAATACATGGTCTGTTCACTATGAACAGACGGTCTGCTGAGATTAAACAGATCGTCTGTTGGGGTGCAACGGATGGTTTGTTTGCTTTAAGGTTCCCACAATAATTTGGGATATTCTCCCTGATTATAGGATTTCCAATGCGAACTCCCCCAACCATTTGAACTGTCTGCGGTATATGCGGGCCAGATATTGGAGGTATTGTCAAAGAGAATTTCAGTGTTGGAATTATTGTTACTACCATAAATCTTATTATTAAAAATTTGAATTCCATAGTTGTTACTTCCATCTCCAGAGGACTTTCTACCAAGAATACTTCCGGCTTCTCCTGTCACATCGTTTTGTACATCTCCTTTGTTATAGCTATACTCAATGCCATAGGCAGAAGAATAGATCTGACCACCTATTCCACCCACGGGATTATCGTTGCCACTACCTATAACTTTAATTAATCCTTCATTGTAACAATATCTCACATGTGCATCTCCCCAAATATGTCCAAAAATACCTCCTACAGACACTGTTGAAGATATATTGCCTGAATTTTTGCAATGTTCAATTGTCGAATAGCTACCATTACCAACTATTCCTCCGGTCCAACCGCCTGCTGTTATATTGGCAGCATTACTGCAATTTTGTATTGTTTGATTTATGCCAGATTTATCACATGCGTTTACAATGCCTCCTATATTACCACTTGTGGAATTAATATTTCCGGACACAAGATGTACATTTTGTATAGTTCCTCCATTATAAGAAAATATTCCTCCTTGAGTGCTAACTAAATTATTGACTTTATACCCTTTTCCATCGTATAATGCCCCGCTTTTTACAGGTTTCCAATTGTCGTATGCCGACAAATCTAAGTCTGCCTTTTGTTCATAGTATTCCGTTTCGGCTGAGTTGTCATTTGCTCCTTCTGCATCTACACCTCTTAGCTGTGGTGGAGTCGTTACCAAGTATGGATCAGCCAAACTTCCTGCCCCTTCCATACCGCCTGTACTAAGAGGGACAGTCAGACTTTTATTATTAGCATCTATCGTTATTTTCGAGGTCGTGACAGCGAGCAATAGTTGCTCTTTACTACCTGTTTTTGCCAGATTATCAGTGATATAAATACTGAAAGAAGTGAAAGTCTCCGGAGATTTTCTTAAACCATCCAGTAAATACCGGTTATTATTTCCCGAAATGAGGTTTGCACTATATTCAGTTCCATTTATTACTACTTTTGAAACAGGACCTAATACACCTGTATAATTTCCGGTATTCAGTTCAAGGTATCTATTATCAAAAGGAGCTTTAATGCGTGTATATTTCCCTGCCGTGATATCGGCAGCCGCAAGAGATTTCTGAAATGCATAACGGTTATCCGCAGGACCGTAATCGAGGCCAACCTCTATGCTCTTACCGGGTGACACGAGAGAGCGGTAAATTCCGTCCGACATCTTCCAGGGCTTGTTGATACCGTAGAATATAGGGGCGGGATCATAACTGGCACTTGAATTGGATGTCTCGTCTATTGCTATCTCTATCAATGACATGGCATGCGTAAAGGACAGACTCAATGCATTACCGTTGAGTGCACCTGCTGCAGTCATAAGGTCGGCAGAGGTATAATTATCGAATGTGCTTTGGTCTTCCGGCAGAGTAAACGCATTGGTAATCTCTACAATGCTTTTCTTATCATCCATAGCATTGCTGTATGGATAATAGGCATAATAAGTGACGCCACTACTGTACACATATATCTGGTTTTCCGCATTGACGGGTTGCCAAGTATCTGTTGCCTTATCGTATTTATAAGGTACATTGTTTTCTAAAAGGGTGCTACCGGAAGCTTTCAGAGAAAAGACGCCGATTTGCTCGTCCCCAATAAAAGAGGTCTGATATCCGCTTTCTTGTGTGCGCGTATCTGTGCTTCCTTTAAAACTACTCAGGGTAACCTGCAAGGAAGTAAGTACTTTACCGGATTTATCTTCAAGATCCGGATTACATGCCATAAACAGAATTATGAAAACAATCCATAAAGCTATTTTTTCTAATATTCTTTTCATTGTATATATCTTGGAGTTAAAAAGTAAAACCGGGATAAGCATAAAAAATGTTATGTCCCTGGTCACCACCTAAATTATTACCGTTAAAAGACATTGGGTAACCGCCGCTGAATGAACTTGTCCAAATAGGCGTGACTATCATTGTATTGGGGCTTCCGTTAATAATCGCTCTGCTATTATTTATAATATCCCTCTTTTCATGAACATACACTGTCTGTCCCGCCGACATAATATACCAGCCACTGGTAGGACCTGCTGGTGCTGGGTTGTTTTTTACATTACCTACATAACCACTCCCACTGGAAATACTCTGTGTATTTGTATAGCCATTAAAAGCTGTCAGATTAGAACTTCCACCACTGCCTCTCCGTGCTTGCATGCTGTTCAGTGATACTACATATCCTTTAATTCCAGTAGCTCCGTTCAAATTCGTGCCGCTATAATTTGAGATATTGTCTTCCCGCTCCTCTCCGGTCTTGCCATTGGCATACACGATGCCAATGCAAGTTTTTCCTGCGGTTGGCTTTATAGTGTATTGTATTGCAGTTCCATCTGTCAGCATACGGTAACCACCGTCACTCCACGTACCGTCGTCATAGTAAAAATCGCCTGTTTTTATATCTCCGGCTTTATATCCCTCTGCTATCTCACCACTTTTGTCAATATCTACAGTAGTTCCATTCCATACACTGATACTGCCAACCTCTACCGTTGCCGCAGTTCTTGTTATTTTCAGATTATAAGTGATTGAAGTGGCAGGTAGCCAATCGGCCATGGAAGTTAGTGCTAAGTCTGTTATGGTTTTGGTATCTCCTATTCCATTCATTGTATAAGAGAATGTAAGCGTAGCATTTTCAGACGTATTTCCTGTAGCGGCTACAGGCAGTAAGAAAAAGGTTGCTATCTTTCCCGTATTTCCGGCAGTCACTGTGCTGGAAGATGAAGGCAAAGTGGCAGTGCAGGATATATCATTTCCTGTTCCGGAGGCTATGTTGTTCCATTGCATCCAGTCTGTTGGAGAAATAATGGAGCTAAACGCTACTGTGCCGCTTTTCTTTGTTTTGATGGAAAGAGAATTAATCGTTATTCCTGTAAAACCGCCTCCCGCTTCCACATTGAGGATAATCCGTGTCAGGGCATGTTTGAATGAAAAATTCACTTTGCCGTCACTTGCAGTCTTATTGGGTGCCGGTTTTGCCAATAGCAGATCCGTTTGGGCAGCTTCTGTGGATGGTACTTCGTATGTGAATGAGGGATAACCTGTTGCCGTAATATCCGGTACTGTCAGCCCTGTAGGATTATGCGGTGCATAGGCAAAGAAAGTAATCTTATCGTTACTGTTGGTCGGCCAGAATTTCGTGGGAGTATATTCCCACGTGGCGGTTCCGCCT
>ENA-OXZL01000357-OXZL01000357.1-human-gut-metagenome-genome-assembly--contig:-NODE-357-length-14627-cov-4.411200_pt1 | contig 14627 bp, 8 predicted proteins | sample MGYA00244510_ERZ652805 | MGnify/ENA primary metagenome ERZ652805 (study PRJEB26926, sample SAMN06164841) | human gut metagenome | biome: ENVO:00009003; feature: ENVO:2100002; material: ENVO:00002003...
GAGATAGGCTCCGGTCTCGTGGGCTCGGAGATGTGTATAAGAGACAGTGATAATGCAGATTCTCCAATGGCTTGTGCCAAGCGGCATTGCCGGTTCCTTGTGGGCATGGCTGAGACATCGGGAGAACAATAAGGTAATCGCCGCCAAAGAGCGGAACGACGCTTATAAAGAAATGTATGACAATTTATCGGGAACTTTAATAGACCTGCAAAATGAGAATATCAAACTATACAAGGCGGTGCGCGAACTTAACCGTACCATACAGAGGGCTTCTACTTGCAAGCATTACGCTGATTGCCCTATCCGTAGCGAGCTGCAAAAGTCCGGGACAATTGACACGGACCGTCAGCGGCACAGACAGCCTGCAAAGCAGAAGAGGGTTCGCGCTCCTACAGGAACCGGTACCGCCCAGCATGGCGAAGACCGTATTTCCGACAGAGATACTGAATGCTATACCGATAGGGACGGGCTTCAGTAAGCGCGGCGGTCAGGCCACGGTGAACGTTACCCGGATATCGGGCGACAGCATCGAAGTGACCGCCACCTGCGACAGCCTGGCACGGCAGGTGATCCTGCTGACGGAAGAGCTGGTGCGGATCAGGAATGAAACTTCGGAAGAGGTAAAGGAACTGCCTCCCAAGGTAATGAAAGAACCCACCGGTTGGCAATGGTTCCAGATATGGACAGGGCGGATAGCCGTTTTGGCTCTTGTTCTGATAGTGATTAAACGGCGTTTAAGTAACAAAAAAACGTAGAGAAAATGGATAAACTTATTTATGGAATGGCCCGCGTGAAATTCGACGGTGTGGAAATAGGCTGGTTTGACGAGCAGGGGCTGACCCCTGCGGGAAGCGCACCTACCCAGGTGGACGTTTACGCGGCCCAGGTAAAAGATGGTCCGGTGGCTACCATCACAAGCAATCCGGGCAAGAAGGCCTTCACCGGCAACCTGATAGACCTCAGCCCGGAGAACCTGGTGAAGGTCATCGGCGGTACCAAAGATGACAAAGGCAATTGGGAACCGCCCGAACAGTGGGAAAAGACCGGAATAATGGATATCATCTGCGACAGCGGACAGACGATCCGCCTGTTCAACGCGAAGGTGACAGGCAATGACTTCTCCGGAGGCGTAAACTCGCAGGGAGTGCTGGCGCTCGCATTGAACGTGGAAGCCTTGAAGGATGAAAACGGGAAACGCCTGAAAATATTCGCCAAAGGCATCGATCCTGAAACCGGCAATCCCGCAGTAAACCCTGAAGGCTGACGGGCGTATGACGGACTTTAACATCGAACTTTTAGCGGCAAAGGTATTGGCGGACAACGGCATCTCTTTGCCGCTTCGCCTTCCCGGCGGCAGGTATATACGCTGGGTGATGCGGGTGCCGAACTTGGAAAGCCGCGTGCGCATATCGAAGATGTACCTGAAAATGGATGTGAAATATACTGACCTGGAGAAGTACACCTTCGAGCAGAAACTGGATTTCATGCGTAAGCATACGAAAACGGTGAGCCGCATGGTGGCCTATGGTATTGTCCGGGGATGGCTGCTGGGGCGTTTGATGAACCGTCCGGTGGCGTGGATGCTGAGGAGCTGCATGCATCCGGCGGCTTTGGAAGACGCCTGGATGCTCGCCATCGGCACCATGAATACTGTCCCTTTCGGAAATATTATCAGATTGGCGGAGGTGATGAACCTGATGTCGCCAAACCTGAGCCACGGAAAAAGGTAGAACGGGAGTTAAAGGGATACACGGAACCCGCACATAGCCCGTTCGGACTGATAGGACAGATAGCACGCGATACCGGCTGGAGTATGAAATACATCATGCGGGGCGTTAATTACCCGACGCTGATGCTGATGTGGCAGGATTATCCCCGTCACGTGGACGGACGGAAGAAAACGACGCTGGAACTGTTCCGGGAAATGGAGGCGGAAGAAGACAAAGCCGCTTCCGGGAAGAAGGGCGTAGACCCGCTGGTATTTTTTCAACAATTAGAAGAAGAGGAAGACTGATGGAACCCATAAAACTTGAAATATTCCTGGACGACAGGACCCGCAGCGGCATGCAGTCGGCAGAACGGAACATCACCGGACTGGAGACGCAGATGCAGGAGGTGATCAATATCCTGAAAAAGGAATTGATCGGCTTGCAGTCCGCATTCAAGGATGCGTTGTCTACGGGCGTTTCTTCGCCTTCCGATCTGGCGGATATACAAGCTCTGAAGGGTAAGATCGTGGAGCTGGAGGAAGAACTGAAACGCCTGAAAAAACAGGCGGAAATACCCGTGAAGCCGAATATTGACCTGTCGGGGTACGTTACGGATGAGATCAGGGTCATGGAGAGTGCCGAAGATCAGGTGAAGGCCATCATCATCAATATCCAAAAAGATATAGATACTCTCCGGCAAAAATCCCTGGAATCGGCGGCGACGGGTATTGTCAATCCGGAAGATACGGCAAAAATAAAGGCGCTGGAGGCACAGGTGCGTTCGTTGACCGAAACGTTGGTGAAATATGAAGTAGCCAAAGCGGACGGTAACAATACGCCGATCATGCAGTATGATCCGGCACCTAAATTGAACAACGTCAAAATGAGCATGCAACAGATCGCCCGGGAACTTCCGGCACTGGCGATGGGACCGCAGATGTTCTTCCTGGCCATTTCCAATAATATACCGATGTTTACGGATGCGGTGGCATCGGCACGGAAGGAATATGAATTGATGACGGCCGCAGGCAAGAAGGCAACACCGATCTGGAAGCAATTACTAACTTCACTGTTTTCCTGGCAGACGGTGATGGCGACGGCTATAACGCTTACTGTGGTCTATGGTAAGGAGATTGGGGAGTGGGTGAAAGGATTGTTTGGTGGTAAAACTGCTTTGGATGAACTTCGTGAATCTATGCAAAAGACGTATGAAGTGGAGAAAGAAGCTAATTCTACACTGGTTAAGACCCGTTTTGAGTTTGATCAGGTTATCAAGTCTATCAAGAATTTCAAAGGAAGCAAGGATGAAGAACGCAAGAAGATTACGGAGTTGAACGGTACCTATGGTGAGGCGTTCGGGTATTATGAGACGTTGAGCCAATGGTATGATACACTTATGCAAAAGAGTTCCGATTATATACAGGTTCTTGTCTTGGAACAAAAAGCAAGGAAATGGATTGATCAGGCTGTAGAGGAAGGGGATAAAGCTGACAAAATCAAATCTGAAGGTGTAGAAGTAAATCGCCCCTGGTTTGGAAAAGGCGGCAAAATTTCCAAGTTTTTTGGAGGTAGTACTATAAATCAGTTTGGTAGTGATCCCGCTGTTGTTGCTTATAATAATAAACTGAAAGAGGTTTATGATGCAGAAGAAGAGGCCTTGAAACGTGCAGAAGAGTTTCAGGATGAAGCTAAACAAATTCGGGAAGGGACAAATATAAATACTGTTATCACAGGGTCTGTTGAAGAGTTGGAAAGTGGTATTGCTGAAAAGAGAAAAGCCCTGAAAAAATTGACTAATAAGGCTGATTATGATGCTGTATTAAAAGTCATTGAGGAAGAAGAAAAGAAGTTGGAAGCTATCACTGGTAAGAAGGATAAGGCCGGAAACGGTATCGATAAAAATGATTATCAGACAGAACTTGCTGAAGCTCGTCTCCGTGCTCAACAAAAGTTGGAAGCCGCCACCGTCCAAGTGATGCAGGAGGGTTATGAAAAGCGTCGTAAACAGGCGAAGCTGGAATACGATGAAGAATTGGCCCGCATTGATCGTCAGGAGAAGAAGTTGACTGAAAGACTGGATAATGCTAAGAAAAGTGGTAAGAAGGTCAGTGCGAATGATTATAAACAAGTTCAGAGTGACGGAAGTACCGAACGTTCCGCCGCCCTCATGATCTATGAGAATGAACTGGATAAGATCAATAAGGAAGCTACCGAAGTGGAGCGTAAGAAGCTGGAAGAGTATGCAAATCTATTTCAGGGATATATCACCAAACGTACACTGACGGAGAAAGGCTTTGATGAAAAGCGTTCGGTACTGGAAAAAGGCGGTGCATCGCAAGAAACCCTCAACGAACTGGACTATCAGAAAGAAAAGACCCTTTCGGATATTGACAACGAATTCGCCGCACGTGAAGAGGCGTTCAAGTCCTGGGCGGCAAATGTGGTAAACCTCAACCTTGAAGAATTGCAGCGCCTGCTGGTGGAAGCTGAAAGAGAGCTGGAGAGGGAAGAGTTCCTGCACCCGGATGACAAGGGACTGGCCGCGAAGCGTGCAAAAGTCAGCACTCTAAAGAATACCGTCAGCGGCAAGATGAACGCTCAAGAAGAAGGCAAAGACAAGACGGACAACAAGAAGAGTATTAAGGAATGGTCGGAATTGAACCGTGTGCTGGGAGATGTGGAAGACTCTTTCAATGATATAGGCGGCACCGTAGGTGATGTGGCGGGTGACATCATTAAGACCGCCGGCACCATAGCCACATCCACCCTGAGTATTATTGATGGCATTACCACCTTATCCGAGAATTCGGCGGGAGCCATGACGGGAACCGCCGAAGTCGCGGCGGAATCAATGTCGAACGTTGAAAAGGCTTCTGTCATCCTTACCATTATCTCGGCGGCCTTGAAAGTGGCGACCGCCATCGCAAGCCTTTTCAAGCGTACGGACTATATGGAGGAATTCCGCAAGGAAATGGCAAAACTGAACTACGAACTGGCGCTTGCCAAGTTAAACGCGGAGATATCCACTGATAAGAACAGTATTTTCGGTGATGATCTGTGGGGTAACGCCATCAAGAACGTTGACCTTGCCAGGGAAGCGTTGGACAGGTATAACGGTACATTGGAGAAGATAAAGAATCGCAAGATATTCAGCGGTTTCGCAGGCGCGACGGCGGAGGCCATGGGATTGAAGAATACATTCAATTCTTTGGGAGACTCCATTGCAAACATGCAGGTAAAAATACAACATAAGACCTGGTTCAGGTCAGCCAAATATTCATCCCTGAAAGATGCGGTTCCTGAACTGTTCAATGCGGACGGTACGGTTAATCAGGATGCTCTGGAGAAGTTTATCGGTTCGGACACTTTCGGCAAGTTGAGCCAGGAAAACCAGCAATACCTGCAAGAGATGTCGGACTACTGGAAGGCATATCAGGATGCGGTAGAAAAGGTAAAGGATTACCTGACGGATATCTTCGGTGATCTCGGCAGCACTCTTACCGACACGCTGGTGGATTCATGGGCTAATGGTACGGATGCGGCCACCTCCTATTATGAGAGCGTATCGGAAATGTTGGAAAATCTGGGAAAACAGATGATTTATTCCGCATTATTCAGCGACATCTTTGAAAAAGCACAGAAAAAGATGTTGGACGTGACGCAGAATGCCGACCTGTCCGCCGATGAAAAATTTAAGGAGTATATAAAGCTGCTGGGCGGCATGACGGATGAAGTGCTGGGAAAGCAGGGAGACTTTAATGCACTGCTGGAGGCGTATCAGCAAATGGCGAAGGACAAGGGATTCGATATCTTCAAGCCGGATGAAGACGGGGCTTTACAGAGTGGGCGTAGCGGTTCGTTTACCACCATGACGCAGGAACAGGGGACGAAGTTGGAAGGATTGTTCACTTCCCTTCAGGACCATGCCAGCGGAATACATCAGTTATTGGAAGAATTGAAACAAGGACGTTCCGCGGATCATGAGATTTTCGTGCAGATCGAGGAAAACACCGCCTACTGCAAGTTGCTGGAGGATATACTTGAAATCATGACCCGGCAGGAACGTGACGGGCTTAAAATAAATGGATAAGGCTATGAAAGATTTAACCGGATATATGAGTATCAACGGTAAGGATGCCTGGACGGAGTATTCCGCTTTTCTCTGTGAGGATAAGCAGGATGATAATTTCAATTTCGGAGAGCTGCTGAAACCGTTGGAGATGAAGGACTACACAGCCGTAGACTTTCGGAAACGTGACGGTGAAGAGCTGCCGGATGTGCTGCCGTCTCCTTGCTACAAGGCTCGTGACGTGACGCTATACATTGCCGTATATGCTTCGACACTGGTGGAATATAACACCCGCCGTGCCGCACTCATGGAAGTGATCCGTGCGGGCTGGGTGAATCTGAAGGTGAAAGAATTACCTGCAACATATCGCTTCTATTACAAGACGGCTACGGATGCGAAAGTATCTGCGGATATCACGGACGGCAGGATCGTGGGGCGCTGGAAGATGAAAATCAGGGAACCGAAACCGGGACTCACCACAGAGTGACACAGAGTTTAACGGAGTTTTAAATGATGATTAAATACTGTTTGAATGGAGCTTAAAATCTATAATCAGAGCGAAGAACTGAAACTGACGGTCAGCACGTCTTCATCGTCAACCTGGAATATGGAACTGATGACGGAGAATGCGATATCCGTTTCTTTCACTCATCCTTTCTATGTGCCGCTGGATGTGAATGACTATGTGCTGTTGTCGGGAGTAAAGTTCAGTATTAATAAAGAGTATAAACCAAAACAAAAGTCCACCCAGGAATACACCTATTCCGTTAAATTCTATGGCCCGGAGCATGATGCGCAGCGAGTTATGTATCTGAACCTGACGGACGGGCAATATGACGTGCAATTCTCCCTTGATGGTAGCCCGCGTGAACACTTGAAGAAGTGGGTGGATAACATGAACCGCATCTATGGGCGTGAAGTCTGGTCGATGGGTGATGTGGTGGTAGCTGCCAATCAGACCATAGAATATAACAATTCTTCTTGCTGGGATGCGCTGGCCTCCATAGCCGAAGCCTTCGAAACGGAGTGGTGGGCGGATGGTTTTACAATCAACCTTTCACGTTGCGAGCGGGGCGAACGTATTTCCCTTGGCTACATGCAGGGACTGACTTCGCTTACCCAGTCGGAGAACAGCAATGACGTGAAGTTTTTTACCCGGCTGATTCCGCTGGGTTCGACAAAGAATATAGATCGTAGCCGTTATGGGTATTCCCGTCTTCAGCTTCCGGATAAGTCTACTTATGTGGACCGCAACACTCAATACGGATTGTATGAATATGTAGAGGAAGCGGCATTCGCAGAGATATTTCCGCATTATACAGGTACGGTGTCATCCGTACGTTCGGAGGAAAAGACCGGCGAAGACAAGAAGCCCTTCACTATCTATTATTTCAAGGATAACGGGATGACATTCGATCCGTCTTCCAAGGATAATGAGATAGCAGGCTTGGTGAAGCATGTCTCTTTTCAGACAGGTGACCTTGCCGGGCGTGACTTTGAAGCGAATTATAACTCGGCTACTAAGGAGTGGGAGATTATCAACATCTATCCGGATGAAGAGACTCAGATACCCGGCGGGAATTTGATCCCTCGTGTGGGGAATACTTATATTCCTTGGAACTTCCGTATGCCGGCGGAGTACGAAACGCAGGCGGAACAGGACTATAAAGCGGCTGTAGATAACTATCTGAAGAAGTATAGTGAAGATGTGTCGAAGTATGGCGGCGATACGGACTATATCTATATAGATACTCACAATGTGCCGTTACAGCTGGGGCAATCCGTACGGTTGACCAGCGATGAATATTTCGGTGAGGTTGGATATCGGGACAGCCGGATGACGAAGGTGGTACGGAAATTGGATAATCTGAGTATTGCTACGATTGAATGCGGTAACCAAGTGGGGAAGGGGTGGAAGACGCAGGTGAATAACAGTCTTTCAGAGTTGAAATATGTGATAGGGCAGAAGGAAGAGACGGTACTGGATGTGCTGAAGAGCTGGGACGGGCGGGATATCACTGATTATCGGGTGTTGTCCGGTTTACGTACATTGAAGGAAATAAAACAACGTGCGTTAAGCAGATTGGAGAATGATGAAGCTGCCGGACATATAAAGTTTAAAAAAGGCGAGACGGTTGAAAACGGGCTGATCGTCCGTCTTCCGAAGCAAGACACCCCGGCCGCTTTAATGTCTTGTTTGCTTGAAGAAGATATTGATACTTTTATAGAAGAGGACGAGGATGCTTTGATGGAAATCGCTCCGGCAGAAATTTCCGATTTATCATTCGGTGGTCTTAGTAATGTGAATTCCTCCGTAGATAGTGCTCCGGTAGGCGCTCTTCCAGTTAAGGGTGAAAATGAGTGGAGTTATGCCGCTCCGACATTATATGCTGGAGTTATTGATGCGGATAATATGCTGGTTCCTGTTTTTGACCGCAGGACACAGACTATGGTGTTTATTCCCATATCAGCTATCCGTGGAGGTGTAACCCCACCTCCAACCGGCTTCCCTTATACCTTCTCTTTTGCATTAAGATAATTCTAAAAAATAAGATAATATGGCAAATTTGAATATACCTTCCAAAAATACCGGTGATACTTTATCAGCGGACGAGTTTAATCAGGTTGTTTCCGCCGTAAATGGTAAGATTGATTCAGTTAACGGTAAAGGATTGTCTACAAATGATTATACTAACACAGATAAGCAGTCTTTATCCCGGTTATTGACACGTGTTGACAAGCTTGAAAACTCCGCAAGTGGGACTGGTGGCATCCTTATTTCTGACGTGGAAAGCAAAGTAGGCTCTTACAAATTCGGGATCACTGAACATGATATATATGCTTGTACGATTGAACTGGTAGACCCGCCTACGGTGGTTAACACAGAGAAGGAATACATGGCTAGCGATTCACCGTTGGGCAATAATATGTATTTGACTGTGAAAAACATTATAGTGAAGGATACTGACGGTAAGTTCTATCCCGGCTCGATTGAGATCAAACAAATATATGTGTCTGAAGGTTTTGAGACGAAATTATCAGTATTGTGTAAGTCTGCAATACCCGCCGGTTCAATTTTAATGCTGACATTGGAGTATGTCAAACTAGAAGGGGAAATAATTGAATTTAGTGTTGCATTACCTTCCGGTGTTAGTGCGGATGATGTGAACCTGACTATTGCGCCTTTGAAATATGACAAGCATTTCGCATTTACATATACAGCGGATGATTCAGTAGAGGGAGCTTATGCACGAATTTGGCGGCGTATCAATCAAAAATGGATCGATGATACTGAGTTTTTCCATCTTGGCAACACACCGACGACCGGCTATATACCTGAATATCCACTCGTATATACTGACGGCTGCGGTAATGATCGCCGTTTTGGTTTTAGCGTTGCGTTATGGCCTACTTGGGGTAACGAGTATAATCCTACCGGTCTTATAGGAGACGGAACAAACAAAAATAGTATATATATAACTTGGCCTGAACTTGACTTAATGAAAGACTGGGGCGTATCCTTCTTATATCATAATGTTGATGAGCGTATATATGACAAGACTAATCCGGCAGATATTGTAAAAGGGTTTAAAGCCGATTATGATAAGGTTCTGGATAAATTGAATCGTCGAATGAAAGTAATGGGCCTCCCTGACGGTAATACCGCTTATGTTACTGCGGCAGATGAGTCTCCATTGGTTGACTTCTACCGTAGTTCGTTACATCATCTGGAAAAGATATATCTGAAACCAGCGGGTTCATTATACAAAAAAAGGACTTACGGCGGAACCAATTCTTCCGTTAATGATGTAAAGCTGGAAGAACTGGCTGAACAACATACAAGCGATACCCCCTACTGGGTAGGTATAACGACGCACCGCGTGGACCTTTCCCGAATAGAGTTATTGGAAACTATCTATTCACTATACGGGAAAGGTGGTGACGATAGTCTTTGGGTTGCTTCCTGGGATGAGATATACGAGTACATGCAAATGCGCTTATCTTCTATTGTTAGAAAAAGTACTAACGGAAGTACAGTTACTTTTAAGATAATGATTCCTTTTGGTCATAACTATTACTTTAAAGATTTATCTTTATTGTTATCCAATACTACTTCTATAGACATGTTGGCTGTTTCTGATAATATATTAGGTTACAGTTATGCTGGTCATGGGGATGGCATTCTATTGAATATCAATTTCAATAATTATCTGTTGGAGGCAGCTGAAAAATATACGTCTAATTTTGAAAGCAGTCTGTCAGATGAAGATAAGACGGATGCTTACTATTTTGTAAATCAATTAAAAGACACTTTAAAAGCTCCGTTTGTCGCACGGTTATCCGCGAATGAGACCGCTCCGGTTTTAAATTCGATATCAATCAATGATGGCGTAACGGTGACTTACAACCAATTGGTTTCTATAACTCTCAATATGACTGGCGGACTTACTCATTATAAAGTTGGTGAGACTGCCAACTTATCCGGTGCAAGCTGGATTGTTGGCACATCGAAAACTTTTTCTTATCAACTTTCATCTGGTTATGCATCCAAGACTGTATACGTGCAGGTTAAAAACAGTTTTGGTGAGTCGGAAGTTAAATCATCATCTATTTTGTATTCGGAACGTCCGGCCGTATCTTATACAGTAACGGGAAAGGCGAATAACACTGCATACGGTACTGTGACACCGGCCGTTCAGGATGTTGCCGAGGGAGGCCAGGCAAGCGTTGACGCACAAGCTAATGATGGCTATGTTATCGGTGGTTGGAGTGGTGCAGATACGAGCGCCGGTATAGGGACTACGAGCGGAACGGCGACCGTCAATAATGTTCAAGGCAATAAAACGATAACTTGTAACTTTCAGGAAGAAGGTGGAAGTGGCACTGCCGGAAAAACAATCGTTTCATTTGCTCAACTTGCCAATAATATATCTTATGATACGGTTAATGGTGAGATTATAAATTACATGTCAATTGTACAAGGAACTAACTATACAACCAATATTCTGAAAGATTCCGGCGGAAACGAAGTAGGTAATTACTTAAAGAGAAGAGATGATTATCCAGGTGAGATGAATGTGGACCGGTCTACTATTAATACAGAGGTACGCCAACCTGATGTGGACGATAGCGGCGTATATCCCGCCAAGTATATTAGTAGGTATAATTCCGGTAGCAGTACCGGCTCCGGTTTAAAGGTCATGCTTCGGTTTCAAGCATTTGCCGCAGGTACTTATAAAGTAAGAATATTGCCTTCTTGTGACAGAGATCTTCCGTCAGACCAATTTCCGTCGGTATTCTATTCGGCTAACAATGTGGAGGTAAATATAGACTTTAGCCCGTTGAACAACATGACTCAGTTCGTTGAAATTGATAACGTAACAGTTGGTAGCGATGGCTTATTGGATGTGTATTTCTGGAACACTTTAGGCGTGAACTATGTGCCTGGAGTTAATTTGATTGAAATAATAAGACTATAGTTATGGCTATATTAAGTACAGCAAAGATTGTAGGTATGCTTGCTTCGGCAAAGAAAACTGGTAAGCAAATCTTGAATGCTGCCGGAGAATATGTGGTAGAAGTGGTAGAAGATTTCATGTCCGGCTTCGCAGGTCACGGGTGGAAAATATGGGAGTATGTATCGGGAAAATGGAAGCTTGAAATAGATTCTATTGTTGTGCGTGAAACGATGACGGTTTTTGAACTCTTGATCCAGAAGATACGTGCTGTAAAAGGAGCTCTTGGAATCACTCAGGCAAACGGTAAGATAAAGAGTGCCATATTGGATGATGCAAAGCAAAATTGGTTCATCACTATTGAAGAAGATGAAATGTCCTTCGTCGCTCATGATATCCTTCGTTGTCAGAATTGGCAAAATGGAACATTAAAAGGTTATTGGGTAGAGATATCGGAAATTCGCAAGATAGATGGCGTTGATACGATTGTAATTCCTGTTAGTGAATTTTCCGGAAGTATTGATTATATAGATGGCATGGAAGCAGTAGTCTCCGGATTATCAGATATGTCTATACCAACTGAAGGTGATGAAATTATACAGTTTGGTAATACTATTAATATAAATCGACAATCAGCTATCTATCTTCATGCGGACGAAGGCGGACAACCCGCCATTGACATTCTCTTTGGCATTAATAGTAAAAGTTTTGCCGGCTGCGTAAAAATGCGTATCGGTGGTGATATACCCGGTGCAAATGGTTTAAAAGGCTTCTATTGCGAGAATGGCTTGATTAAAGGAACAGATAGCAGCGGACATACAGTTTATTGCATCTATCCTGATGGAACAGCTGAATTTGGCGACGGTTCCGCCCGGTTTGCAGCGGATAAGTCCGGTAAACTTGCCGGTGGTGCGATTTCTTGGGAGTGGGACGCAGACAAGAATAAATTTGTCTGCACAATGGGAGATGTTATCCTAAAATGGGATAACCTTGATGATGAAGTTAAAGAGAATCTTAAAGGTGAAAAGGGCGACAAGGGAGATACCGGTGAAAAAGGTAGTGATGGCCTCAATGGTGCTGACGGTATTAATGGTAAGGATGGCACATCAATAGTATGGAAGGGTAGCTATGCCTCACATCCTTCCAATCCTCAAAATGGTTGGGCATACAAAAACACTACGGATGGTAAAAGTTACGTTTACCAGGATGGAATATGGTATCAGATGACTGTTGACGGTGTTGATGGTGTCAATGGCATAGATGGTACAGATGGACTCGATATTGTTTGGAAAGGAGATTTATCCACACCACCGGCAAATCCTGTAAAGAACTGGGTATACCGAGATACTGATAACGGCCGGGTATACATCTATAATGGTACTGCCTGGGCTTTGATGGTGGCGGATGGAAATGACGGAGCCGATGGCACTAATGGCACTGACGGTATGTCTGTCTATATCACTTATAATGATAGTGAATCTCAACCGGAAAAACCTACTGGAAACGGGACCTCGAACGGCTGGCACACTGATGCAACGAGCACAGCCGTGTGGATGTCTCAGAAAGTTGCAGAGAGTGTATCTTCCGGCAGTTGGGGAACCCCGATTAAAATAAAAGGAGGTAAAGGAGACACAGGACCGCAAGGCGTTCCCGGAGCTCCCGGTAAAGATGGAAAGGTTTATTATACCTGGATAAAGTACGCTGATGATGCGCAAGGTAATGGTATTAGCAATGATCCTGCCGGAAAGAGTTTCATTGGACTTGCGTATAACAAAGAAGCAGAGACTGAAAGTAATACGGCATCTGATTATATCTGGAGTCGCTTCCGTGGTTTCGATGGCTCGGATGGTAAAGATGGTACGGATGGCGTTCCCGGTCCGGCAGGTGAAGATGGCAAGACCACCTACACATGGATCGCTTATTCTGATAACGCTGACGGTAGTGGTATGTATCAGGTGCCGACGGACACTACTAAGTATATCGGTATTGCGGTTAATAAAGATACGGCTACAGAAAGTACTGATCCGGCTGATTATACGTGGAGCCGTTTCCGGGGTGAAGATGGCGCGGATGGCCAAGATGCTGTAATGTTTGCGATAGAGTTCTATATGAACGGAGTTCAGATCCAGAATATCCCGTGCGATATACATTCTAATCCGGTTGGAGGTAGCACACTTGTTGCTAAATTATTCCGGATTAAAGGTAGTACTAAGGAGTTGTATTCGGCAGGTAACTGGATTGTGAACCACAGGTTAAATGGTACAGAGGTTTCAGATCTTGATTTTTCAAGCCCTCGGAGTTCAGTTGATATTGCTATTGCCGATGTTGGTGATTTTGATAGTATATCTGTAGGGGTTGCTGGAGGCTATTCGCCTGATGATTCTGTAATAAGTGCGAGTGGTACTATTGCTAAAGTCATGGCCAATGTCCCGGATTGGTTCGTAGGCTGGGACACGAACAAAGTACAGATAGGCAGCGAGTATATGATATCTCCGAAGCTGTTCACGGGTAAGAACACTGGGACGGCTGAGGAACCGATTTTAACCGGTATAGTGCAGGGAGATAAGTGTATTACAATAAATGGTGAAACCAAATCAGGTTTTTATGGAATAAAAGAGAATGAAATTGTATTCTCAATTGATTCTGACACTGCTGATGTTAGTACGGTTGGAGATATTATAGCAAATGCTATCAAGGCGACTGGATTAAATATCAATAATAAATTCAAGGTTGACAAGGATGGAATAGTATCTTCAAAAGGCTCTGTGTTTGATGGCGTATATGTGGAAGGGTTTATTTGTAGCAAATTCTCAACATCCTTTGATGTTGATGAACATGAATATCCCAAAACAATGAATTACATTGTAAATGAAGGTACACAATTAAATATCTCACTTCCTAACGATGATAAGTACATAGGAGCTATAATGACTGTGTTTCTAAATAGGAATCTTTCAAGCGAGGGTATGATTATCGGTGGAAATGTTAGTTATAACGGTAAGAGAATCACGCCTCTTATCAAAAATAAAGGTACCATATTAAGATTAATGGCTACATATAAGGTGAATAACGATCTATATTGGGAAGTTATCAATTTCGATAATCGAAATTTTGCCTTGGTTAACTTAACAGCTGTTGAAGGCTCTAATATATTATTTTTATTAGACAGGACTACATCGGCTAATCCCGATAAGTCTATGTCCGGTACCTTAAAGGAATTATCGGATTATTGGGATACAATATAATAAATCCCGTCTACTTTCGCAAGCGGACGGGAATAACGACAAAACTACTATGTGACCTTAACGGTCAATTTGAATGCAAATATAAAAAATCTATATTTAATATCCTTTTAAGCTGTCTCTTATACACATCTCCGAGCCCACGAGACCG
>ENA-OXZL01000382-OXZL01000382.1-human-gut-metagenome-genome-assembly--contig:-NODE-382-length-13784-cov-4.590502_pt1 | contig 13784 bp, 9 predicted proteins | sample MGYA00244510_ERZ652805 | MGnify/ENA primary metagenome ERZ652805 (study PRJEB26926, sample SAMN06164841) | human gut metagenome | biome: ENVO:00009003; feature: ENVO:2100002; material: ENVO:00002003...
AGATCTACACCTATTAAGTCGTCGGCAGCGTCAGATGTGTATAAGAGACAGCCTTAATACGGAGCATCTCATTATAAAATTGAGGAATACAGGAAGATAAAATTGGTAATTGTCTTCCTTTTTAGTTAGGAAGGACGATTATTATCCGCCTAATTTATGGTTGCAATAGCGCCCGTTCCGTTTCCTACCGGGAATCGGAACATTCCAAACAAAACAGACAATAATCTACATAAAAAGCAAGCGCTATGTTAACACTCAGAACAAAACTCGCCCTGGCAGTACTGCACGACATACAGTATAAGGATTACCAGTTGAGTACTTCCCTTAATCCTTCGCCTTCCGAAATTACATACCTGCTGCAAAAGCTATCAAAAGGACGCCTGATAGCACTGATAGAAAATCGACCGGATAATCAGTCTGATAGCCGCCCCGAATCCTACCGCCTTGCCTGTGCATATCATCAAATCAACCTCCTTTCTATTCTTGAAGCATTGGGAGAAGGCGTTTACTTCAACCGCCCCAGTGATGAAAAATTCTATTCCTGTTATGGGACGACAGCACGCAAGCTGGGCATTGTCAATCAGATGACACGTCTTTATCTGATGGAAATTTCCATAGCCGAACTCCCCGTGAGTGAATGCCTTATCGAGAACTCCATCCCCCATATCTAAACTGTGCAATAAATCCGAATTGCCATGAAACGACTTTATTTGCTGTTCCTGCTGCTCAGTCTGATGAGTACCGCTGCCTTTGCCCAACGCGTGGCATTGCGTACCGACCTGCTATTGTGGGGAACTACCACACCCAATGCAGGAGTGGAAACCAGCATCAGCCGTCATTTCACAATGGCCCTGAACGGAGCTTATAATGCCTGGAAGTTCGGCAATGATATGAAACTGAATCTCTACCTGATACAACCGGAATTACGCTACTGGCCTTGCCGTAAGTTCGAAGGGCACTTCCTGGGAGTGCACGGACATTACGCTTACTACAACGTAGGCCAGATCCCTTTCCTTTCGGGTATGGAAGACATTATTTACCGGGGCGACCTGTATGGCGGAGGTATCACTTACGGTTACCACTGGGTGCTGGGCGACCGCTTCTCGATAGAAGCCGTAATTGGCGGCGGATATGCCCGCATGGAATATGATAAATATCGGTGCGCAGGCTGCGGCGAGCGCATGAGACATTATAAAAGGAATTATTTCGGGCCTACACGGGCCGGTGTGTCACTCATTTATTTCATCCGATGAAAGTTATGGTAATCCTCTGTTGCATACTATGGTTCTGCACCTCCTGCACGTTCGATTTCGACGAACCGGGAGTGTGTCCCTACAATGTACGGCTGAATTACCGCTATGCCGGCAGGCCCGACGCCGGACAGCTCTCCATGTATGTGGACAACATCCACCAGTTCCTTTTCGATGCGGACGGAGTGTTGAAGGACATCCGGCTACTGAAAGGTGACAGCCTGGAGTATTGGCAGGGAGAGTTAGCTCCCGGACGATATACCCTCGTGGCATGGGGAAACTGGGGATATGAAAGCGATGTAGTACCCGCACCCCAACCCGGCGTGACGCAAATCCGTGAACTGGCAATGACTTCGGCCACGGGAATATCTACAGGACCATCCACAAGCGAATATCGACCGAACACCGAAAGACTATACTATGGATATAGCACGTTTGAAATTCCCGCTACGGGAAATTCAGTGAACCGGACCATTTACCTGACCCACTGCCACGCCGTCCTCCGGATTACCGTACATTGGGAAGACGGATACTATCCGGCGGAAGGAACAGGAGGATATACATTCCGCCTGCGGGGCGTGCCTTGCGAATACGGCTTTCCGGCAGGTTACGACATACCGTTGGCCGGTGGTGACGGAGCTTTCACATTTCCCTCCATAGGCAGCCCGGTAATATGGCATCAGGCCAAGGCGGCGATGAACTATAACGATGAACTGACAGGCGAGTTGGTAACGTATCGCCTGACATCAGGATCACATCCGTTGCTGAGCATCTACCGGGGTAATGAGCGGATTATGAAGGAGATTGACTTGCAGCTATTCTTTCGTAAACTGCCTGTCAGTTTGGATGAAAACACGGAACAGGAATTCGACCTGCTGGTAACCATCGGGCAGAAAATTGTAGTGACACAACTCAGTTCGTCGGACTGGGCGGAAGGCGGAGGACTGGGATGAAAAACAATTAAAAATTAATAATTAAAAATTAAAGAGGCTGGATGAAAAGGATGAAGAAAATAATAGGATGTCTGGTTGGGGTACTGCTGACTGCGGAAGCATGGGCGGGCGGAACTTTAACATTCGGTTCGCACGTCTTTACACAGGGAGACAGTCTTCACATAGAACTGCTACTCAATCTGAGTGATGCAAAAGCGGGGAATGCGGAGGCTTATCTGTTCACTCCCGTGCTTCGTGGCGCAGGGCGTCTGCAAGAGCTGCCCGCTGTGGTAGTGAGCGGACGTCGCCGTGCCCGTGCCGACCACAGGCGGCAGGCGCTTCAACCATCTCCCGGCTATTTGCCTCCTTACCGTACGCTTTATGCCCGAAATCGGAAAGACAGCATTATTTATAAGATATCCGTTGCCTATAGCCCGTGGATGGAACACGCCTCATTGGTGTTGATGCGCGAACGGCGGGATTGTTGCCGGATGAAGATACTCGGAGTAGAGCCGGTGATAACCGATCTTGCCCTGACAAGCCCTTTCCATGTTCCGCAGGGACAGACGGTGATTCCGCAGGCGATTGTCGAAAGAAGTGAAAATGCCACCAACCGACAGGAAACTCCAAACAGACCGGACTGTATGCCCTGTGCCGAGTGTACAGCCATGGTGACTTACCTCACTCCTGATATGGAAACTCAGAAACACCGTTCGGAAAGCGCCACCTTATATATAGATTACCCTACCGGAGTTTATGACGTTCGCCGTGAATTCCACAACAACCGCCCCGAACTGGAGAAACTGGACAGCTTGATGCGCCCACTCATCGAGGGGAATCTGGCAAATATTTCAAGCATCTCCATCTGCGGCTACGCCTCGCCTGACGGGACATACAAGGACAATGAAATTCTGGCTTCCAACCGCGCACGCTGTTTCAAGGAGTATATGCGTGCCACGTATGCACCGGGGTACGATCTTTATAAAGTTTCTTCCGTACCCGAAGACTGGGACGGATTGGTGGAGCTTCTGCAACGTCACCCCATGAATCACGGTGACGAAGTATTGTCTCTCATTGCCCGAACCGGCATTTTTGAAGGACGCGAAAAACAATTGATGGATATGCACGGAGGAGCCGTATATCGGGAACTTCTGAAAAGCTATTTTCCGCAGTTGAGACGTATCCGTATCACGGTAGGTTATGAGGCCCGCGCTTTCAATATCGAAGAGGCGGCAAGTCTGATATATACCCATCCCCGCCTGCTATCATTGCAGGAGATGTACCGGGTAGCCGCATTCTATCGCCCCGGCACGGAGCAATACCGTGAAATTTATGAGATAGCCGCCTACCACTTTCCGGATGACGTGCTGGCCAATATCAATGCGGCTTCGGCGGTAATCATGGCAGGTGATCCGGTTAGCGCACGGCAATATCTGAACAAGGTGGCCGATGACCCGCGTGCATGGAATGATTTCGGTGTGCTGGCCTATCTGGAAGGTGACCGGAAGAAAGCAGAAGAATGGTTTCGCAAGGCACTGGGAGTAGAACCGGAAAAGGCGAGGAAGAACCTGAAGAAAATGAAGAATGAAAAATAAAGAACGAAAAACAGAAAACATAATAGAGAATAAAAAGAACGAGGAATGGAAATAAGTAATAACCGCATAAAAGTAACAAGCATGAAAACATTCGCTAAATTCTTTCTGCACTTTTCATTGGTGATACTGTCCTGCCTGACGGCTGGTTGCACCTCCGAAGTGGAAACAATAGGCGGCACTCCCGAAACACCGGAGAACCCGCAGGCCAATGACCCTAACCGCCGTTCGGTGGTAATCTCTCTACAAAACAAGCTGATCCTTGTAAACGGTACACCCGAAAGCCGGACTATCACCCGCGACGGTATAGCTGAGGAGGACGAAAACCGCATTGAAAGTTTCGATATTTATGCTTTCGGCAGTGACAAGGAGGAAGGGCCTTACACCTTTCAGGAACGTTTCTCCTACCGTTCGGATGCCGGAACCCTGCCCGCGGGTGCTTCCCCTCTCGAACTGAAAGCGGACGAGGCCGCCGGGAAAATAAATGTAGTGTTCTACCCCCGCAAGGGTTTATTCACCAAGTTTTATTGCGTAGCCAATCAAACCGAAATGAATGATGCCGCAGGAAATATATACACGAATTATACCCCGTTACAACAAAGTTCGCAACCACAGTCCAGCGTACCCGGAGACATGGTAACAAGCCCCGGAACGCCTACTGAAAGCGATTTCGTTAAACTGAATACCCCGCTATTAAATCCGACCGGTTTTAATGCCGATGTTCTGCTTGCCCCGTTGCCCATGTCCGGTGCCAACAGTCAGCCCACCGACTTGCGCGAATACAGAATGGGGACTTACGTACGACTGAATGTTTCACTTACTCGCGCCGTGGCACGCTTCGATATAGTAAACGATGCTACGAAGTCTCATTTTACTATCACGGATATCAGCATGGGAAACGGAAGACAGGGTGTAACACTGTTCCCCATTCGTCCGACAGGCGATGTTCCCGCCACAAACGGCCAACTGATTACATACCCTTACCGCCTTTTCGACGGACTGAACGCCAATGCAGGAACTACCACCAAAGCTTTCTATTGCTACCCATGTAAAGCCATAGATGCAGGATTTTTGATTTTGAAAGGACTGTATGCCATGAACCTGACGGATGAAAAGAAAGAGGTATCTTATCGCATCCCTTTCGAACGTGTGACCGATGGTGACGGAAGCCTAATCGAGATAAACCACAATCACCGCTACACGGTGCAGATAACCGAAGCCGACCCTTTTGAACTGACGGCTAATATCCGTCTGGTGGATTGGGAAACAGGAGACTATATAGATGATTACGAGCCCGACAACGGATTGGAGACAATTGCGGTAGCTGATTTGTTGCCTGTGGGCGAAACCACTTACGACATCAACACCAATATTGTGACACTGGCGCTCAAAACCGGAAGTAGCTTTACGGTTTCCACAGGTTCCAATGCCGGGGTAAATGCACAACTGACTTATAACGGTAACAGCCCTACTGACGGCTGGTTGAAATTGGAAGAAGTCCCCGTCACCACAACACGGGCAGAAGCCACGCAACAAGTGAAGTACAAAATTTCTTTCAATGAAAGTTACACAGGTAGCAGTTATCCTCGTGGTATCCTGCACCTGACAGATAAAGCAGGGGGCAGTGAAGAAGTGATATTAATAGATACGACCTTTGGTACTCCTGTCGTAGAACCCACAGGCGGAACAATGAATCCCGACGGAGTAAATAAATGGGATGCAACGGACAATATACTCTATCTGGTACAGGTTATCGGCACCAATACATCTACAGGCACGATAAATATCACTTCTATTGGCGGCAGCAAAGTGGAACTTCCAGCCCATTCGGGCATTACCGTTAGTCCTACTTCAAGTGTAAATACTACGCAGGAATATACTTTCCAATGGGCAAGCACGGATGCTACCGACTTGACGGAAAAAGAAATTACCGTAGCTATAAAAAATCATTCGGACGAGACTAAAGTTGAGAATATCAAAGTGAAATTACTACCTAACCGAATCAATAATCTGGCACTTTCAAACGAAGGTAGCGGTATCTCGCTCTCAGCTGTTACAGCCACCACAGCCACGCTTACTATGCCTATCATCAAGGACAAGAAATTCACCATAACGATGGATAATTATAGTAAACCTACCATAAGCGAGTGTCCGTCATGGCTGGAAAACATTACACCAGCGTCTACACGTAGTACACCGGAAAGTAAAACAGTAAGTTTCACTTTCAAACTGATAGAAAACGCAACAAGTTTTGATGATACGCAAATCGTATTCACTAATGCAACAGGAGGCATGGGAATGACGGTGAATATTGCGAGAGAATTCCAAGCACCGACAGTGACTCTTATAGGTGAACCGCTGCCAGCAACGAATACTTACATTGGAACCAAGATGAACGCTAAACGAGTAAAGAGTGGATCAACTTCTACTTATAAGATACAAGTGTATTCGCTTGGAGGAAGCGAATTCTACAGTAACAATGGAGATTTTACTTATAGTTTAGCAAGTACTACAGACAACACTACGAAAATTTACCGTGTAGGAATCCAAGGAGGAAATTATAATTCTGCCGGATCACTCACTTTTGATATTCGTAATACCAAAGATACAAGTAAGAAAGTAACCCATACTATAGAATATGCTTCTTCACGCCCTACTATGAGGTCAAATAATCCGACTAATTGTATAAACTATAATGTAACCGGAGATGATAATGCCATTTTTTATATAAAGGAAGATGTCGGAGCTCTATTTCAACAACGGGAACTTTCCTTCTCAATTAATTCTCCCGGAGGATTGAATACACCTTCTTTCGATAGTAGGTTTACCCTAACTAATACACACTCGTGGAGTAATAGTGAACCTTGGGACACATTTAAACTTGCTATAGGCAATAATACAAATATGGGCGGTGGTTCTCCTGGAATATCACTAGGTTCGTACACTTTTACATCAAAAGAATCCACTTATTACCAAAACCTAACTATCGAATTCTACAACCAATTACCTATTGGACGCGGGCAGTGGGCTGCAAAAATAGGTACATTATATTGGGTACGATTAGGATCTAATATCAACTATGACACAGCTTTGAATTATGTAAACAATATGGGTAATGGCTGGTTAATGCCTACATGGAACACTATAAACGATGCCTTTGGCTTTTTAAGCTGGTCTACTGGAGCCTCAAAAACCATAAATTACCCAGTAAATTTTCTCACTATTTTTTGGAATGGAGGTAAGTACTATACTTCGGATTATACAGCAGGCCAGCGATGCGGCCTATATGTGACTGATGCAAATACAAATGCATATACATGCAAATTAACATGGGTACTTATGAGTAAAGACGTTGCAGAAAGTAACTATGTTGGAGTTGCTTTTCACCGATAAACTGTTTCCCCGTTCAAGCGGATTCGTAATTCGCTTGTCTCTAATATAAGGATTTAAATCCTTCGTTCTTTGACATGTTGGAATGATTTTTAATTCAAGTTTCGCAAGTAGTCTGAAAGCCTTTCGGGCTACTTGCGAAGCCTGAATTTTAGTAAGTACAAATTATATAGATTGCTCTATTTTCATAGTATGAACTAATAATGAAGTGGTACTTATGTTACAATGCCCGCTGTACCATCTTTTTTCCCCTTTTCTTTGTTACTTCTTCAATAATCAGTTACTTTTGCTCTATTCTTTTCGGAATGATTCATAAAATACATATCCTCATGGAAGAAAATATAAAAAGAATCCCTTATGGCGTCTCCAACTTTGTCACAGTAGTGGAGCAAAACCAGTATTACGTAGACAAGACCATGTACCTGCCCCTGCTTGAAGAACAACCGGTGAGTTTGTTCTTCATCCGCCCCCGGCGCTTCGGTAAAAGCATCTTCCTGAGTATGCTCGAAACCTATTACGATCTTGCCCAGAAGCCCAAGTTCGAGGCCCGGTTCGGTAACCTGTGGATAGGTAGCCATCCCACGCCTTTACAGGGCACTTATCAGATACTGTCTCTCGACTTCTCTCGTGCCAGCGACGGCATTAGCCCGCTTGCCGAGAGTTTTGATGAATATTGCAGCATGAAAATGAACGTGTTTGCCCGGAAGTACGAATCCTGTTACTACCCCGGCTTTGCCTTGGAAATGAAAGAACAGGGCACTTTCACCGCTAAGCTCAATTTCCTGAACTCCCTGGCCCAGGAGTACGGTGCCCGTCTGTATCTCATTATTGACGAGTACGACAACTTCACTAACGTGGTGCTGAACGAACTTGGAGATGAGGTCTACCACTCTCTTACCCACGCCAGCGGTTTCTACCGCGAGGTGTTCAAGAAGTTTAAAGGCATGTTCGAGCGCATCTTCATGACTGGCGTCAGCCCCGTCACGCTCGATGACCTCACCAGCGGATTCAACATCGGCTGGAACATCAGTACCGAACCGGAATTCAACCGAATGTTGGGATTCAGCGAAGAAGACGTGCGCCAAATGTTGCAGTACTATAAGGATGCCGGACGGCACAATGGCGACGTCGAAGCGATGATTGCCGACATGAAGCCTTGGTACGACAACTATTGCTTTGCCAAAGACCGCTTGGGTAGCGACCCCAAGATGTTCAACTGCGACATGGTGCTCTACTACCTGCGGCACTACATCAACGGGGGTAAAGCGCCCGAACAGATGATTGATCCCAACACCCGCACGGATTACAACAAGATGAAGAAGCTCATCCAACTGGACCGCCTGGACGGCGACCGCAAGGGCGTGCTGCGCCGCATCACCGAGGAGGGACGGATCGTAGCGGATTTGGTGACCACCTTTCCCGCCCGTGACATCATCAAGCCGGAGATATTTCCCAGCCTGCTCTTTTACTACGGTATGCTTACCATCGTGGGTACAGACGGGCAACGTCCGGTACTGGGCATCCCCAACAACAACGTGCGCAAGCAGTACTATGACTTTATGCTCGAAGAGTATCAGGAGAAGCACAGCATCAACCTCGAACGTCTTATGGACCAGTTTGATGCCATGGCCTACAAAGGCGAGTGGCGTTCCGGTCTTGAATTCATCGCCCGGGCCTATAAGGAAAATTCCGCCGTGCGCAGCGCCATCGAGGGTGAACGCAACCTGCAAGGGTTCTTCACTGCCTACCTCAGCATCTGCAACTACTATCTGGTTGCCCCTGAGATGGAACTTAACCACGGTTTCTGCGACCTCTTCCTGATGGCGGACCTTACCCATTACGCCGTTGCCCACAGCTACATCATCGAATTGAAGTACCTGGCCGTGAAGGACTCTGATTCCAAGGCCGAAGCCCAATGGCAAGATGCCGTAAACCAGATACGCCTCTACGCTGCCGCCCCACGTGTGGAGCGACTGCGACAGGGCACGCAGCTCCATTGCATCATCATGCAGTTCCGAGGGTGCGAACTGGAGAGAGCGGAGGAAGTACAGGTGTAAAACAAATGAAAAGCCCCCGTGAAGTACCCAAAGAACTGATGGTCAATCCCGAGGTTAAATTTGACTACACCCCGTCTTTTTTATATACTTTGCTATTTTCCTGACGATTAATATCGTATCTTTGTCTATGCTTAAAATAGAAATTAATTATGAGATACTTAGATCCTAAAGCAGACCTGACTTTCAAGCGCGTCTTTGGCGAACATCCCGACTTGGTGATGAGTCTCCTGAATGCTTTGCTCCCCCTGACTGCCGGGCAGGAAATCACCGATATTGAATATCTCCCTTCAGAGATGGTGCCAGAGAATCCTTTGCGAAAAAACAGCATCGTTGATGTGCGCTGCAAAGACAAGACGGGCAGGCAGTTCATTGTGGAAATGCAAATGATCTGGTCGCCGGAATTCAAACAGCGCGTCTTGTTCAATGCTTCCAAGGCTTATGTACGTCAGATAAATGCCGGTGAACAGTACGAACTCTTGCAACCCGTGTATTCACTGAATTTAGTCAATGAGGTCTTTGAACCGGAACTGAAAGGGTACTACCATCACTACCAGATGGTTCATGTGGAAAACTCCGATAAGGTGATTGACGGTCTTCAATTGATTTTTGTAGAGTTACCCAAGTTTACCCCACATACCTATTCCGAGAAGAAGATGCAGGTGCTTTGGCTACGATACCTGACCGAAATCAATGAGCAGACCCGTGAAGTGCCGGAAGAACTGATGGCCAATCCCGAAGTGAAAAAAGCGGTTAACGCCTTAGAGGTATCGGCCTTTACCGATGCGCAATTGGCGGGATACGAGAAGTTCTGGGACATTATCAGTACGGAAAAGACGCTGTATAATAGTGCGGAACGTAAAGGGATGGCGGCAGGGATAGCTCAAGGAATAGCTCAAGGGATAGCTCAAGGGATAATAGCTCAAGGCAAAAAAGAGGGCAAAAATGAAGAACGTGACCTCATTGCTCTCAATTTAAAAAAGCAAGGCATCCCCTTTGAATTGATTTCCCAGTGTACCGGATTATCGGTGAAAGAAATAGAGCTATTATAATATCACATCGCATGCACTAACGCCTAACTTTTAAGCGTTACCCCATATTATAAAATCATTCCAACATGTCAAACGGGCTTTCGTTCTTTGGCATGTTGGAATGATTTTTTTTTGTGAAACTCCCTCCCGGCTTTTCTCCAAGAAACTCATTCCTCATGCCATAATTATTCGATTATTAACAACGGCAAGACTCCGGTTTTACCGATAGTATTCATTATAAATATTTATAAATTATGGCAAACGAAATCAAGTATCAAATCAACGGCCAACTGGCGGACAACACCGTGACCGTGGACAACAAAGAGGACATGATCCTCGTCCCCGTATCCATCGGCAGTGCGGATGAAAACCGCATCATCGCCGAACTGAAAGCGGAGGACTCCGGTCTACGTGAAGAAACCATCCGCCACGTCTTCGACCTGCAAAAACGGGTCATCAAACGCATGCTGATGACCGGCATGAGTGTGAACACGGGATTGTATTACGCCTCAGTCGCTTTCCGCGGCGTCATAGAAAACTCCACCTGGAATCCGGCAAAGAACTCCATCGTGGTGAACTTCAACGTAGGCGCCGACCTGCGGGAAGCCATCAAGGCAACCACAGTGGGCATCATCGGCGAGAAAGGAAGCGCCATGTACATCGGCGGCGTGCAGGATGCCTCCACCCGTGCACAGGATGCTTCGGCCACGGCAGGACGCGCCTTCACCCTCACAGGCGGCAAGCTGAAAGTGGTGGGAACCGACCCGTCAGTGGGTATCACCCTGAAAAGCAGTTCAGGAAAAGAAATCAAAGTAGCCGAAGACCTTTGGGTGACAAACGATCCCTCGAAACTGACGTTCATCATCCCTGCCGATCTGGCGGACGGAACGTATGAACTCAAAGTAACCACACAATTCGGCAGCAACAGCAAGACCATGCTGAAAGTGCCGCGCAACGTGATGAAAACCATCTATATAGGCAAAGCACCCGATGGAGGCGGTCTCGGTCCTGATGGAGGTCTGGAAGAGGACCCGTTAGGATAGTCCGGCGGCAGCCGTACTGCTACGTGTGGCGTAGGTGGCCACCTACGGATGGCATAGACGGCCGTCTACTACCGACGTAGCTGACCGTCTACACCACCCGTAGCAGTACACCCCCGGAAATACCTCACAATAAGATTATTAACTTTCTAAAAAAAGTATAGACAAATGATGAAAACGAAAAACATGCTTTGGATGTCGGCTCTGCTGGCCCTGCTTGCAGGATGCAGCCAGGGGGAGCTTGGCACCGACGACGCTCCGGGAAAAGGAGTAGGCAAAGAGATCCGTCTCGTATTTAGTGGCGGAGGAGAGTCGCAGGAATACACCCGCGCCATCGCTTCCGAAAGTGAGAACCAGATTGACAACCTGGACATCTATGTATTTGCAGCCACCGCCGACGGCGGAGACTACCAGTATCTGGAAACGTGGAAAGCCGCCGCACAGGACGACACCGCAGCGAAAACCTTCAAACTGAGCGGTGCCGGAACCGCCCGCAAGGCCTCCATCTTCCCGACGGAACTGAAGGGCATCCCCAACCTGAAACTGTATTGCGTAGCCAACAGCACCACACTCTACAAAGCCGACGGAGACCCGATAGACCCTCTGGTAGCGGTGAAAACCAACGCCGCCACCGGAGCCATAGAAACCGCCGGCACGAAAGCCACGGACTTTGAGAAGTACTGTACCGCCAAACTGGAGCCGGCAGGCACCGCCCTGGGCACTCCATTAGTAATGACCGGAAGCGGCACAACGAAGATACTGGGCAATATCGCCACGGTGAACATCGAACTGAAACGCCGCGTGAGCCGCTTCGACATCGACAATGAATCCGCCAAGACGGGACTGATCATTGAAAGCGTCGCGCTGGGAAACGGACGCAACCAGGCTACCGTGATGCCGGGAACGCTGACCACACTGGATGATGCCGGTCGTACTGCCAGCCTCATTAAGTACCCCGTAACCGAAGGCAGCTATCTGATGCTGCCCAAAGCCAATCAGGGAGTGACGGAGAGCGCCCTCTACACCTATCCTTTGAAAGACACGGACGAGGCGTTCCTCATCATCAAAGGCAAATACCAGAACCCGATGCAGAAAGACCCCGTGCCGGTGGAATACCATCTCGACATACAGCGCATGCCCGATGGCGGCGGAGCGACTGCATTCATAGACGTAGTGGCCAACACCCGTTACACCCTGCACATCAAGGAAGTGATGGAAGCCACCATCACCGCCTTCTTTGAAATTGTGGACTGGACCAGTGGTGGCGGCGTCATTGTCAAGCCCGATAACGCCGCACCCGTAGTGACCGCCCTGAATGTGGAAGGAACCGATGCGGACGTCGCCACCAAAGAAATCAGCGTGACGGCCGACGGTACGGAGAAAACCATCACACTAACCGCTACGGCCAGCGGCAAGGTACAGCCGAAGTTCAGCACCACAACGGGATGGAACATCGACTGGCTGGCGCATGATGATGCCAGTTACAAGTCGGAAGTCGTGGACGGAGTGACCACCACTACCATGACTTTCAAATATACGCTGACTGCCGCCACTCCTTATGTTCCCGTTACACTGACCCTGGCCAATGAATCGGCTTCACAGGACGAATCGGTTTATACTACGCTGACCATTGTGCCACCCGCCACGGCACCGGTACTGGATTTTGCCACACCGGATGCGGCTACGGGGAACTTCAACCTATACGATCAGGCGAATGGTAAACTTACGATGTACAAAACGAGCAAGAGCAGCATCACACTCGGGGCAAGCTGTCCGTTCGGGACGAAGCTGGCGCTGTCCAATCAGCTTCCCTGGCTGGAAGTTTCGAAGAGCAAATCAGGCCCTGCGCCAAGCACGACGGGTACTCCCGCCACGGATGTTCCTGTTTCTACTCCGGTGGAAGAGTACTATACGCTTATGCTGAAAGACGTGACGGCAACCAGCGATGCAAACAGCAAGTTCGAGATTATCAATCTGGGAGATGCAAGCAAGACACTGGAATTGACGGTGGAATTGCTCGATCCTGCCATTACAACGATTGAACTGACGGGGACAACAGGCGGAGCCGCTTACAATAACTATAAGATTACCGATGTACCCCGCACTGACGGAAGTACCGTTGAGGTAAAAATTACTTCTCCGCAAGGCGTGACGGCAAGTACGCTGTCGTCCTGGTTCACCATTGCCGAGACCACCGCCTTTGCAAGAACCGCTCCGACGGATGCTACCGGTAGCCAGACGTTCACCCTGACCGTGAAGGATGCCGTTACCGACTTCACAGCCGCGCCGATTGTGCTGAAAAACAATATCTCGGGCATGGAAGACGTGACAGTGCTGGTAAGTGCGGCTGCTGTAGCTCCTTAAACCGTAATATAAATCCTGCGAGCAGCCTGTATGTTAATGAACTATCCCAATTCCCCTCCTCCCAGGAGGTTGCTCTCCCCCGATAACGGGGGAGCCGGAGGGCTGTCTCTTATACACATCTCCGAGCCCAC
>ENA-OXZL01000384-OXZL01000384.1-human-gut-metagenome-genome-assembly--contig:-NODE-384-length-13717-cov-4.623262_pt1 | contig 13717 bp, 5 predicted proteins | sample MGYA00244510_ERZ652805 | MGnify/ENA primary metagenome ERZ652805 (study PRJEB26926, sample SAMN06164841) | human gut metagenome | biome: ENVO:00009003; feature: ENVO:2100002; material: ENVO:00002003...
ACGAGATAGGCTCCGGTCTCGTGGGCTCGGAGATGTGTATAAGAGACAGTCTTTTTATATTTTCCGAATTTGGTGACTCAGTCCAACCTTCAGCAACTTTCCAATTATCATTCTTCACCTTCTCATCCAAATATTCTCCTAAAGTCTGGCAATCTGACATTTTACTTACTAATTGGTAAAGTCTTCCTCCACCCATAAAATTAGCTTGCCATACTCTTGCATTCATTATAGCTGACTTATAGGAAACCTTGTGAATGTCATAATGGTCTATTTCAAAATCAATTTTCTCTCCTGAAGCTTTCGTTCTTCTGAAAATATAATGGTAACAAGGCCTTTTCTCCAGGCAGTTTTTTTCTGCAAGAACAGACACCACCGCAGGTTTGGCATTAGAACTACTTCCAATAAACAATTTGGCTCTCAATGGAGTAAAATCACAAATTTCCCTAAAATAATTCCGTTCAAACAGATATTTTCTGAAATCATGGGTCTTAATATTATATAAGACAGGACCGGACGGCAATATTAAACAACAGCGACCTCCACTTTTCAGAAGTTTAAAAGACTGTTCCAGAAATAATAGCGCAATCTGATTATCAGGTATATCAGGGCGTTCCGGACAAACCTTCTTTTCTTCCTTATTTATGATATCAGCCCATTCTGTAAATTCTGAATTGAAAGGAGGATTGCCGATAATAAGGTCAAAATCAATATCCAGTTTTTCTTCATGCAAGGTCTTAAAGAAATCTCCTTGAAAAAGATTGTTTCCTATCAAATTGTTGAAATGCACATTCCGCCAAATTTCTTTCGGAGATAAAGAGTCCAACAGAGCAAGCCCAAGGCTGAAATAAGACAAAGTCACAGCTTCATCCTCCAAATCACAGCCGAATATATTCTTTTGTAGCAATCTCTTCAGCTCTTCAATATTTTCTTTTTTAGGCTTCTCCCAGTTATTTCGGATTCTCCACCATTGAATCATTCTTTTAAATGCACCCACGAGGAAAATCCCTGAACCACAAGCTGGATCCAGAATCTTAAAATCTTCTTTTGGCACACTTAAGGGCATACATTGATCAATGAGGAACTGAACCAGAGAAGGAGGCGTATAAACCACACCTTTCTTTCTTTGTCCATTTTCATCCGCCAAGAAATCTTCATATATATGACTGATCAATTCTATTGGGAGATAGCTGAATTGATATAGTTTCCAAAAACTTATTTGTCCGATCCCTTGACTTTCTTTTGAAAAGAACGAAACATTTCCTTCCACAAAGTATCGAAACAAGGAGAGATCTATCCTTTCCCGAAGCGTTGATAATTCTTCCTCACTCAAATAAAAAACTTGTCCATTAAAATGCTTCTTACTCGAAAGCTCTTTCAAAACGGCGATAAATAGATCTACATGCTCCAAAACACCCTCTAAGGTTGGATTTTGAGGATTATATGCTCCATAAAACTCACCCGGATCCAATGCTCCTTTTCCTTCTTCATCCTTTCGTTCTTCAAGATACTTGAGAAGTATAAGCATCATAAGAATTCGTTTTACCAAAGCAGCATTCTCAGTACCGACACGGGAAATAATGTTCGACTTAACATTTTTCAGCTGAGATAATAGCTGTTCGTAAGCACTCTCTTCATATTTAAAATGCTGACCTGCACTCGATTCCCAAAATAGCCCCGAATCAAACTGACGAACATTATAAAGTTCCAATTTACTCTGAACGTCATTTAACAGTTCTATTAAATCATGCGGTGATGTGATGAAGTTTTCTCCAGTTGTATCCCATTGAGGTTTCTTGCCACAATTATATACAAGTATTCGATCTGCTTCAAACAAAAAGCAAAAAGGAACAATACCCGCATTCCAAAGTTTATGATGAATATTAGCACCTTGATTTTTTTCAGGAGTAATATCTGAATTATCATAGATATAAATTTGAGGTTTAGGAGGGCGTTTATCATTATAAAAACGAAAATAAACTGCAGTCGCTCCAAATCCATTTGCTTGCTCCAGTGCCCAATATATATCCACATCATTCTCTTCAAATCTCCGGGATACAAAGCGTAAACCTGAAGAAGCATCCTTGGACATTCCCAATTTGGCTAATGCTGCCGCAAATGTTATGCTGTCATAACTTTCCATCATCTAATTGATTCTATTGTTTCTACAAGCATGCTTTCAAACGCTTTTCACTATAACAATACAAATTAATGAAATAAAATCAGAATAACCAAAATCATTGGCAAAATTCAGGGCAGCCATATCCAAAACATACTTGCTCCGTACCAAGCCACCTTCGCCTATCCTGTTCTTTCAGCATCGATCAGTAAGGTGGCGTTGAATGTATATATTGGATATATAGATGCTGTACGCCTGATAGCTAACCGTAATATTTATCCACAAGAAAGGACACTAAACAGATCCGATATACCACTGAGAATCAAAACAGTGCAAGAAATCAATTTCCTGCCTACAAAAAGTTAAGAGTTTGTCAGCAGGAAATTAACTCCTTGTCGACAAACTCTTAACTTCTTGTAAACGGGCAAATTGCGGTTCTTTCCGGTTTATTTACAGGATATCAAGACATCATTTCGCCTTCACTCTCAATATAGTATATGAGAATGGCGGGAAGGTATAATCGAAGCTCTTTCCAAAGCCTTTGTATTCGCTTTCCTTCGGAGAGATCTTCATTGGTTCTTCAAACGAGTTCTCATCCATGTCACTGGCTGCGGACAGAGAAATCACTTTACCGGTCTTCTCCACGTCGTCCACTCCATCCAGCTTGATCCGTAACGGATAGGACTGAGCCTCTGAGTTCACTACTTTCACGATCACCTCACCGGTTGCCTCATCATAACCGGAAGAGAAGAACTGAAGCGGAGTCGTCTCCGGGGCATGGGCCAATATCAGTTTGCCATCCATGAAGAGTTCGCTCTTCTGAGGAGTAACCACCAGTTTCGCGTCGTACCATTTATCGGTTTCGAGACTGTGAGATACCCGGTCGCCTGCCACACCGGAAGTGCGTCCACCTATAACTCCTTCTACAGCCGTCGTACCATTGTTCCATCCGGCAACGTTATATACAAAGCCTTTGTTACTGTCCTCCGACAAGCCGAAATAGAGGAAGAAACCTTCGTTACCGCCTTCTTTGCGAACCTTGAACTCCAGTGTAAACTGGTTGCCATTGAAGCCATCAACAATGTATTTCGCCGGTTCTCTCAGAGATGTTTGCTTCAACAGACCGTTATCCAGACTCCATTCGCCTTCTTTCTTCACCGCCTTGTTAAGATCAAGATCAATGGGCGCTCCATCTGCTCCGGTCAGTTTCACATCCTTGAATTCAACTTGTGTATGCCAGGAGCCGAAGCCGAAACGTCCTTCATTATAATCGGCTATCCGTGGAGTGCTCATAGTCATATTACTCTTCACATTGTACGTCGGACGGTTTTCAGCCGCCATCTGTTGTACATAGTAAGAACTGCGTCCAAGTACCTGGTCCGTATCCAGCCAAATGAGGTTGACAGCCCACGAACGGTCGTTCCGGTTCTCCAGAAGCGGGGCATACGAAGTCATCTTCACCAGATCACCGTTGCGCTCCATACCGGAGATAAAGGCGGCTTCCGAGAGGGCGGCACGCATGTTTCCACCGCCTACATTGGCGTTACAAGCATATTCACCTACATAGACATCGTATTTTCCACGCGGATGGTTATCAAAGATAGTCGTGTTCTGGAAGAAGAATTCCGGATTCACGTACCAGTGCGGGTCGATCATATCCGTTTTGGCAATCTTACCCGTTCCACCCAAACCGTGATTGGAAATCAGGATCAACTCGGGATATTTCGCTTTGATAGCTGTATAGAAGATATCGAAACGCTTGTCATACTCATCGCCCCAGTTCTCATTACCAATCTCTACGTATTGCAACGGGAAAGGTTCGGGATGGCCCTGTTCGGCACGCTTGGCACCCCATTCGGTAGTCACGTCGCCGATGGCATACTCTATGGCATCCATGCAATCGTCCAGATAGTAAGCTATCTTACTCTCCGGTGAAGCGTCTCCCATGCGATACTGGCAACCTAGGCCGACGTTGCAGACGAACATTGCCTTTGCATCGATATCTTCGCAGAACTGCAACATTTCGTGATAACCGAAACCATACGAGCAACGGTAGCCCCAGGTACTGTATTCTCCCGACCGTGCGGCAGGATCGCCCAGAGACCTCTTCCATTCGAAACGGTTCTCCAACGAGATACCTTCTACCACACAGCCACCGGGCCAGCGTACAAAGGCGGGGTGCAATCCCTCCAAGATTTCAGCTACATCTTTCCGCAGTCCATTCGGACGGTCGTGGAAAGTTTTTTCGGGGAAGAGAGAAACATAATCTACATAGACTGTACCCGGAGCATCAAATTCCAAAGCAAGCTTTCCTTTGGCAGAAGTTGCCGTAGGTTGCATTGCCAGGCTCAGGTCGTTCCATTGTCCGGCAGCAGTTATATCAACAGGAGCGGAAGCCAGCACTTCGCCTTGCTCGGACAGCAACAGGGCAGTCACTTTTCCCTTGTAATCGGAAGCAGGGCGGATAATGGTACGCAACTGATAAGAGTTGTCTTTCACCAGATTCATCCCCCAGTATCTTTCGTTTATCAGGCGAACAGGAGTTGAAGCATTTTTAATGGTTACCTTCAGATTGTTCGGAGCCGTGGAGAACTTGGGTTGTTCCTTGGTCAGTTTCATTTCCGCAGCATCCTTTGTGCTCAGAGTCCAGCCCGGCACCGGTTCGGTAGTCCAGCGAAAACTTCCTTCTCTCACTTCACCCGAAATGTGATTGCACACTTTCTTCGGATGCAGCACATCGCCCTCGGCATAGTAACCTTCGGGCATTTCCAGTTCCTCGAAACTACGGTTCTTCACCAGTTCGGCATACAAGCCGCCGTCGCCCGCATGGTTAATCTCTTCGAAGAAGATGCCATACATGGATGACACTACTTCAGCACCTTTCTCTTGTAGGTTGATTACAAGTTCTTCCTTCGGCGCAGCGTCCTTGCAGGAACTCAACAAAAGGGCAACTGCGGCGAAGGGTAAAAAAATCTTTTTCATAAGCCTGTTTATTTATCGGTATTAGATATATATATATAATGTTCCACATGCAAAAATAAACTATATCTTCCAAGAACAGGGTATATAAAAGCATCAAATAGGTGGACTTTTCAGTTCATAATCGCAATTCTCAGCTAATTTCGGGACTGATAACTAAAGTTTTATTACGCATCAGTTTCCGGAAACAAATGTTGTCACCGAACGGGCAGGGATCACCGCTACCTTTTTATTCTTCAACTTTCCAACAGGCAAAAGGTCTTCTCCGGCTACATCCGACGTACGGTAACCTTGCCATGACTTCACCTTCGGATCGTTTACATCGACAGTGAACTCCTGTTCCCGGTCGGCATAGTTGATGACGACCATCGCCCACTGTCCGTCGGTATTCCGATAGGCAGAACACATCAATCCCTGCTGATCGGTATCGCCATCCCGGATAGCTTTTCCTTCTTTATCAGTAGTTTCAACAGACATACGTACAGCACCCGGACGTATGAAGCGGCTGTAGTTCCCCAATATCCACATCAGCTTGGAGTCTTCCACCCTGCCGTCTTGTAAATCGGGGTCTGTATACTCACGGATCAGTCCGTCTTTGTAATCACCGCCAATGGCACGCCACCATTGCCAGCTGCGAGCGCCTGCATAAACAATGTCGTGGTGAATGATACGCGCCACATAAAGTGCGGTCTTCATGGTTCGGTCAAATCCATGTCCACCGCCGATTTCCTCGTCATTACCCATAATGCAGGTTTCGGACTGCCAGAAGTCCACACCGTATGTATCCAACGTATTCCGCAACCGGAGGCGATAATCACGCAACATGTTCAGCGGGGTAGTAGTCCAGTAGCTATGTCCTGAAATAAGAGGGAGCACATTCGGGGTATCGCCCAGATAAGTATCCACACTATCGGGGCAGAAGAAAGATTGTATCTCATATCCGCGTTCATGGTCGGTCATATGGGTAGCGAACATACAGCGGTAATCTGATGCTTCACAAATGGTGATTCCCGTATGGATACCTTCCTTTACGAACTCTTTACTGATAAGACGTACGGCCCGGGCTATCTCTTTCTTTGTAGCCGGAGTACCTTCCTGCTTGGGACCGATCCAGTTCCAGTGTCCATCCGGTTCATTGAAGGGAGAAAGATAATCGAACTTAATGCCATCTTTCTTTTCAACTCCCTTTATCACGTTTGCCAGGAAGCGGGCAAAGTCTTCATAGTGTTCATCCTTCAGATTCAGTGTACCATCGCGTCCGGTATTAGTGGCAAGTCCGTTTTGAGTGAAATAAACGGGAGGGGAATTCAGGAAAGCGAGGAATTTATTGACTCCGCGTTCCTTCGCCAACCGAAGGAAGTTACGTTGACCTTCCTGTTTATCCCAGTTATAACTCCCGTCCGGCTGCAAGAAACATTCGGTACGCATCCAAGGAGAACCAATCTGGCTGGCGTCGCCCTGCTCCGTACTCCCTGCACCCAGATTGAACCGCCACAGGGAAAGACCGATACCTTTGGGCTTCCCGTTCGCGTCGTTTTCAGTACTGAATAACCAGTCGGCTATCTGTTTTTGTTTCTCTTCGGGCCATTTTCCCAAAACATGCATACTCCAGGCATCCGAAGCACCGAAATGTTCCATCACCTGCAAGGGTTGTCCGGTAACAATCCTGTAATTTATGTCCGCACGCTGTGCACACGAAGCACATACTACTGTAAAGACCAGTAATAACACTTTGTATCTCATCCTTTTCTATTTTACTGAATAAAAAAGAGATAGTTCGTCTTTCTCTCTTTCGAGGGAAAAGAGTCCCTATCTCTCTTTCACTATTGTTACAAATCAGTTATTGCAATCTGCTTATTCCAAAGCATAAGCATATATTTCGGACAAAGAAGCATTGGTACCTCTATAACTCTCTTCGATGGATACCTTGAAGTAACGTCCCTTCGTCGGAGTAACGCCGAACACCTGTCTATCAAGTATTTTCTCCATAGAGAATCGTCCTACTTCTGTCCAGTTCTCCTTGTCAGAGCTTACATAGAACTTACCAGACTTGGTGTCCGTATAGCTTTCATTCTGCCTTTGCATCAAAGCAAACTGGGTGAAAGTATGTTCTGTTTTTGTATCTACGATTATTTCAAACGGGAAGCTAACCCAGTTTCCTGTCTGCCATGTTGAGTGCCAGTAAGTCGCAAGATTATCATCCAATGCACATCCGGCTTTGCCGCTTGCACCTTCACCTGTCAGTTCTTCGGTATTGGCTTCTGCCGTCCAGCCTGCGCGATCCAGTTTATGTCCCATCACACGGAAAGCCAACGGAGATACCACCTTCGCCGCAGAAATCTCAAATTGAGAAACTTCTGCAATCTTAACGGGCAGCATATAATCACCCGGTACCAATTGGTCACCATTTATCGTGACTTCCAGTTCCATATTCGTAGTGCCATTGGGAAGGGTTACCATCTCCGGAACAGTATAAGTTCCTTCAGGCAGAACCTTGAAGTTAGTTCCATTGTCTGCATTGTACTCGGCAATATATTCCTTATCAACAACAAATTTACACTCCAAATCCCATTTATTATCTGTATCAAGACCGAATTTTACTTTCTCCGTAAATGTAGAGACAGAACCATAATCCAACAGTTTCACTTCTACATCCGAATTGGCAAAGCCAATGGCAGGCGTAATCACTCCTGTCAGTTTCAGGAACAATTCATTCTTTTCGGCATTGATGGAGTCTGTTTCACTGGTAACCTGTAAAGGTAATACCCATACGGCTTCCGGATCAGTTTCCATGAATGCTTTTACACTCTGAGGTTTCAGGAAGATATTTACCAGTTTATACCGGTCGGCAGATGAAAAGTCCAACGTGGTTGCATCCAGCGAATAACAGTTCTCACCTATCAGCTTATAGTTCGTTCCTTCCGGTTCGCTATATTCCTCGTCAAGTTCCGCTTGTGTCAGCACACTGACTTTGACACTGGCAGTCAGACTGGGATCACTCCCGGACTTAACTACGGAAAGAGTATACTTATTATCTTCATCCGTATCATACAACGTAAGATCCTGCTTACCGCTATTATTCACATACAGTATTTTATGGTACTCTTCCGGTACCAGTTGGTCCAAATCATATTTTGATTCGCTGCAGGCACCCAGTAGCACCAGGCCGCCCGTCAACAATATTGTTCTTATTTTCATAAAGCTTTGTTATTAGAGATTGATTAATATCCGGGGGCCTGTACTAACTGAGGGTTACTGTAAAGCTCATCCATGTCACTTCTTGACCAAACGGGCATCAGATACAGTTTGTCATCCCACTTGAACGGTTGGTTAACCAAGGTAGGTTTGTTGAATTCCTCAAAACTCGGATTCACACGAAGACCATCCAGACCGTAGCGCATACCGGCTTTCAACATCTGAGGAGCAATTGCCCAACGACGCAGGTCATAGTAGCGGTGTCCCTCTTCGAAGAGTTCAACGAACCGTTCGTTGCGCACCCAGTCAGTCAGAGTCATGCTGCCTGTTACATCACTTCCAGTCAGTTCGGAAATACCGGCACGACGACGAATCTCATTCAGATTAGCAAGGGCTTCACCTTCATTATCCAACGCTGCATAGCACTCTGCCAGATTCAGGTAAAGTTCGGCCATACGAATCAACGGACGACGGGGAGCTGTGTGCTGACGGGTACCATCGGCGCCAAAATAGATGTTGGGATCGATGAATTTCTTCGACAGATAACCGCTTCCAGCACAGTTACGGGTATTACTTGTGTTATATCCGTTTGTATTGGTATTTTTCAGGTTAATCCACAACGGATTGCCATTATTAATCTTCGAGCTGTATTGAGTGCCGTCAAATACAATCCATGCATAGAAACGGGCTTCACGCTTAGCGTGCATCTTGATAATGTCATTCTTCACATCTTCACCGTCCAGATTATTGGTTGCCAGAGCAGGGCTTTGAGCGCCTTCATAGAAACGGGTATACCATTCTTCCTCAGGATAGAAATTGGGATCCTGTGCCGGCAACTTACCGTTCTCAGTATAGAAATGCTGTACAGAATACAACGTCGGTGCCATAGCTGCCCAACCTCCTACATAAACTCCATTACTTCTCTTCACCACTTTGTTTGGCAAACGACAGTCCGTACCTTCTCCACCATTCTGGGCATCCAGTTCAATACGTTGTGCCCAAATCAGCTCCTTGTTATTATCGCCTTCGTTGGCAGTAACCATATATTGGAACATACGTACACGTTCTTTGAACTCACGGTTTTCCTCAGTGTCTTCTTCACGTCCCGGGATGAAAGGAAGAGCTATTCCGTCACGGTCAGCTTTCTTGTTTGCCGTTTCAATGTCAAAGAGTTGATAACCGGCCTCCTTAGCAGCAGTCAAGGCTTCCTGACAAGCAGTAAGGGCACGTGTCCATTTCTCGCGGTCGTAGCTGGAACTTACCAGTTCGTTACCATAACCGTCTGTCTCATAATTCTTATTCTTCCATTCCGGATTGGGGAACGAACCGTTCCACAACGGAGAAGCGGCATACAATAATATACGGGCTTTCAAAGCCTTAGCCATAGTAGAAGTAGCACGGCCCAATTCATTGTTAGGACGTGTTGCAGGAAGCGCACGGGCTGCATCATCCAGCTTGCCCACGATAAAATTCACACAGTAATCGAAGTGTGAGCGTCCGGGAAGGTCTGAACTGGTAACATTCGGGTCCACTTTCTCAGGAATAATAGGACAGGGACCGAAAGCCTGGAGCACACGGAAATGATAATAAGCCTCCAGGAAATAACATTCACCTTTGTACTCTTCCTTATCTTCTGCCGTAACTCCCACCGGTTGCAAGTCATCAATCAGGCTCAGGAAATGGTGTACATACCCCAACCAGTTATAACTGGGAATCCAGATATTCATATCATCACCTCCCCAACTGTTGGAATATGCCGGAGAAATAGTTCCCCACGCCACTTGTTGCTGCCAGTTGGAGTAAGCATAAGGCTGAATAATCTCATCAGCTGACTGCTCAAAAGCATGATAATGATAAGGAGTAGAACGCGGAGTACCGCCATAGCAAGTATACAAGAAAGACAATGTAGCTTCTTCATCTTTCATGGTGTCTTTAAAATCAGCCTGTGCAGGCGGAATGACATCCAGATAATTGCATGATACCAGGCAACAGGAAGCTATCAATACCTGCGCCATTCGGGATATTTTATATGTTAGTTTCATACTTCAATAATGTATTAGATTGTTTCTTAGAATGTAAATTGAACGCCCAGATTGAACGTGCGTGACAACGGATAAGCATTCCATGCCAGTTCAGGATCCCACAATTTGAAGGGGCTGAATACCGCCAGATTATCGCCACTGAGATAGATACGGCAATAAGGCAAGCGATAGCCGATTTCCAACGTCTTGAAGCGGAGGAAGTTTCCATTGCGCAGCCAGAATGTACTGGGCTGAACGTTATTGGTTACATCGGCTTTGGTCAAACCCAAACGGGGATATGCCGCATTCGGATTCGGATTGTCTACTGACCAATGGTCGTCTGCAATCCACTGCATCAGGTTTCGGGCCAATGTTTCAGCCTCTTCACCATCTCCACCGCCAGAAAGGAAAGGAGCGATTCCACTGTTGATCATTATCTTACGTTTAGCTGAACCGTTGAAGAACACACCTAAATCAAAGTTCTTATAGACAATATTCAAACCGAAGCCATACTGAATACGGGGATGCCAGTCATAAGATGAAATCATCACCTGGTCTTCAGTAGTAATCTGTCCGTCACCGTTTATATCACGATACTTGATATCACCCGGCATGATGTTGGCACCCAGTTGTGATTGGTCCGGTGAGTTGGCAATTTCTTCTTCGCTTGCGAACAATCCCTCGGCAATATAACCTTTAACAGTGTTCAACGGTTTGCCGGTATTGGTTTGCCAAACATACGGATAATTGGGTTCATCCACATATTTATATTCATTCTGGTTGTAGGTAAAGTTACCGCGAAGATCTAACGTCAGGTCTTTTCCAAACTGTTTCGTCCAGTTCAGGCTTAACTCGAAACCTTGGTTTTCTACTTCACCAATATTACTCCAGGGTTTTGATCCCCAATATCCCAACATAGAAGGCCAGGAAGCACGTGACATCAGGATGCGCTCGCGTTTGTCATGGAAATAATCAAATGTAATATTCAGCTGGTCAAACAACATCATGTCGAAACCGATATCGAACTTCTTCACATGTTCCCAACCTGCGTCCTGCACCGCTAATACATAGAATCCGGGGCCTTGTTTACTGATCTCACTCGTAGGAAGCCCGGTCCAAAACTTATGCGCTGAACCAATACCGATATTATTCTGATAGAGGAAGTGTGGAGCTCCACTGGCAAAGGCATCACTACCTACCAAACCGTAAGAACCTCTGATCTTGAAGTGATTGATATACTTGCTTATCGGCTCCCAGAACTTTTCAGAACTTGCTACCCAACCTGCTGACACAGCCGGGAAGAACTCAAAACGCTGACCGGCAGCCAAACGTTCGGAACCGTTATAACCGAAGTTGAATTCAACCAGATATTTACTGGCGTAATCGTAAGTCACACGCCCGGAGTAACCTTGATTACGGTTTGGCAATACATCGCTACGATATTCACGCATCATATACATTGCCATTGCTGTCAGGTTATGGTCACCGAAACTACGTTTCCAGTCCAGACGGGCATCGAAGTAGAAAGTCTGGTCCGAATTACGACCAATGCCAGATTGGCTCAGGAACTGATCTCCGGTTTGCAACAACTGATAATCATATTCACCGGTTTCAGGATTATAGGAACCATCTTTCACTCTATATATATTAGACTTGATGTTACGGGTATATGAAGTTTCCGACCAGTTCTTAAAATTCACCAGTGCTTTCAGACTCAATCCTTTGGTAATAACGCTCAAGTCCTGATTCAAAGCCAATGAGGTATTCAAAGTGTTGAAGTTGACTTCCTTGAAAGAACTCATCATATATTCATACGGATTGGTTCCCAAAACGCCCGGTTTAATCTCTCCACCGCCAAAACGGATGAAACCGTCATCACCCTCCTGCTGTGGGAAGTAAGCGGGAAATTCCACCGGATTTGCACGCATAACCCTCTTGTACAAGTCATTGCCTATATTGTAGTTAGGACCTTGCAGATTACCGATCTGTGCCATCATGCGCAAATCAATGGTAGTGGTATTGGTCAGTTTATAGGAGATGTTGTTCTGAAAATTATATTGCCACTGGTTAATATTGGGATTATAGAAGTAGTCCGGTGCATCGAGGAGACCTGTATCATGGTTAGCCTGAAGGCTCATATAGTAAGTTACACGCGAACCACCACCCGATACATTCACATTGGCACGTTGGTTATAATTGCCCGAACGGAATATCTGGTCAAACCAGTCCACATCGGGATATACATAAGGATTAGTACCCAATTCCGTATTCAGGATCTGGTCTTCACTATACTTGGGAGAAGTGATCGGGGTCAAACTTCTGGCCTGTTCCGCTTCATTGTAAGCCCGCATATAGGTAGCACCATCAGCAAATTTCGGTACATTTATCGGACGGAAGTAAGAAGCTTCCAATGAAACATTGATAGTAGCTTTCGTATTCTCCTGCCCCTTCTTGGTGGTTACCAGCATTACACCGTTTGCACCGCGGTTACCGTAGATAGCAGTTGCCGAAGCGTCTTTCAATAAAGAAAAGCTTTCGATAGATTCTGCCGGGATACGGTTCAGGTCGGCAGATGAAATTTCGATGCCATCCAACAAAATCAACGGAGTAGCCACACCACCGAATGTATTGATACCGCGGATATAAAATTCGGAAGTAGAACCCGGTTCACCACTGTTCACCATGGATACCACACCGGCAAGTTTTCCGGCAAGCGAACTGGTCAATGAAGAGGAAGGTGCTTTTAATGTAGCTCCCTTCACTGTAGCAATGGCACCTGTCACAGATACTTTCTTCTGTGTACCCTGACCTACAATCACTACTTCATCCAACATTTCATTGTCCGATGCAAGCTTCACGGTCATTACACCCAAATCACCTACCATCAGTGTCTGTGTTTTGTAGCCGATATAAGAGAATATCAGCTCTGTTTTGCTGGTTACAGAAATCTGGAACTTACCATCAATGTCGGTAATGGTACCTCCATCTTCACCTTGCACTTTCACATTTACACCAATCAAAGTCTCTCCGGTGGAAGCATCAACTACGGTTCCCATCAAAGTACGCTTCTGAGGTGTATTACTTTGAGTGATTATTTGCACTGAGGAATTATCCGATTCTGCCATGGCAGCGGATGGATAACTGCAAATAAAACCAGTGCAAACGAGCAAACCGGTGAGGACTCTCCGATTGTTTTTCAATAATACTGACTTCATCATCATTACTAGATTAAAGTTAAAAAATTAAGTTAGATTCTTTTATTCTATTTTTCGATATTTATTTTGTTTAATAGCGGTTGTGTATAATCTTATTTGCGATAAGAAATTGCATAAACCCGGAAAATTAGAGTATATATAGAAACTGTCTCTTATACACATCTCCGAGCCCACGAGACCGGAGCCTATCT
>ENA-OXZL01000395-OXZL01000395.1-human-gut-metagenome-genome-assembly--contig:-NODE-395-length-13462-cov-10.156560_pt1 | contig 13462 bp, 8 predicted proteins | sample MGYA00244510_ERZ652805 | MGnify/ENA primary metagenome ERZ652805 (study PRJEB26926, sample SAMN06164841) | human gut metagenome | biome: ENVO:00009003; feature: ENVO:2100002; material: ENVO:00002003...
ATAGGCTCCGGTCTCGTGGGCTCGGAGATGTGTATAAGAGACAGGTGCAGTATATACATAGAAAAAAATACCATGAAAATTGATATATCAGAGGGAATTAATTATAGGTAAATTATGACAAATTTTATTTTTATGTTATAATGAAAAATATTTTGATTGAAAGGCACATGAGCTAATGAGTTTAAATGAAGTATCTATAAAAATACCGGGTGAATATATTCCAAATGTCTTTGGACAGTTTGATGCATTCGCCAAGAAAATAGAGCGTACACTGCACGTAACGCTTGTCTTAAGAGATGATTCCTTAAAGATTATCGGAGCGCAGGGAAATATTGATGGGGCAAAAGAGGTGTTCGAGCAGCTCATTGCACTGGCTGAGAGAGGCAACGTCATTACAGAGCAGAACGTAAACTATGCACTTGCACTTTTAGAGGAGCATAGAGGCAGTGAGATTGTTGAGATTGACAAGGATATCATTTGTCACACAATAAATGGCAAGCCTGTAAAGCCAAAAACCATAGGCCAGAAGGAATATGTCGATGCAATCAGGAAAAAGATGATTGTGTTTGGCATGGGTCCTGCCGGAACAGGAAAGACCTATCTTGCCATGGCAATGGCTATAACAGCTTTTAAAAATGAGCAGGTAGGCCGTATTATTCTGACACGTCCTGCGATTGAAGCAGGCGAGAAGCTTGGCTTTCTGCCGGGAGATCTGCAGAGCAAGATTGACCCATATTTGAGACCGTTGTACGATGCTCTTTATCAGATAATGGGAGCTGAGAGCTTCCAGCGCAACATGGAAAAGGGCCTTATTGAGGTGGCTCCTCTTGCGTACATGAGAGGCCGTACACTTGACAATGCATTTATCATACTTGATGAGGCACAGAATACAACTCCTGCACAGATGAAGATGTTTCTTACACGAATCGGCTTTGGCTCAAAGGTTGTCGTGACAGGTGATGCGACACAAAAGGATCTTGCACCGGGGGCAAAATCAGGGCTTGATGTGGCACTTAGGGTGCTTAAAAAAATAGATGATATAGGCATATGCAATCTGACAAGCAAGGATGTCGTGCGTCATCCGCTTGTACAAAAAATCGTTCAGGCATATGATGATTATGAAAATAAGCAGACTGCAAAGACTGTAAGAAAGCAGAGGAAGAGCAATTGAGAAGGGTTGTATCACTAATATCAATTTTTATATCAATCTTAGCTCTTTCATTTGTGCTGTGTCTGCTTGGTGATGTATATCCGGATGAGTGGATATGCATGGGTTTTTTAGATATCATATTTTATATGCTGCTTTTATTTGAGCTTGAGTACGAGCGGAACACACTGCAGCTGTCGAACAACTCAAGAACTGATTATCTTAGGTTTACGTTTGCGTTTATCATTTGCTCTATAGTGTGTATCATAAGCGGTTTTATGCCACTGTACAGCAGGCCGGTGATGATTTTTCCTATATTGCTTTGTCTGATTGGCAATGAGTTTCTGGCTTTTATAAGCGGTACTTATTTTTGTATATTGCTTTCAATTACTGTATCCGGCGACTGCTTTGAGCTCGTATGTGAGCTGCTTCTTGTAATCACAGGTGCTATCCTTGCAAAGATGCTAAAGGAGGACAAGCTTCAGATATGTATATATCTGATCACAATCAGTATGAGCATTGTGACACCGGGCATATTCTATTATATGTCAACAAAGGAGTTTTCTGTTTCCGTTATTATTGCCGGAGCTGTAAGCGGCATGATTGTTTCGCTTATCGGCATCATTTGTGCCAGGGTATTTAAGCCACTTAGCGCTGATGAAACAAATGACAGGCTTATAGAAATAATAGAGGAGGATTTTCCTGCTGTAAAGCAGCTTAAAAAGCACAATTTCTCTGAATACAATCATGGCAATTTCGTATCGACGATTACCATAAAGGCTGCAAAGGCTGCAGGACTGGACACAGCGCTATGTGCAGCAGGAGGCTTTTATTACCGCATAGGGCAGTGGCAGAGGCATAAAAGCGTCATGGAAGGAGTAGAACAGGCATTAGCCATGCATTTTCCTGAAAAGCTGACCAATATACTCTATGAGTACTATGGCAAGCTAAGACACCCACAGACCCCTGAATCCGCACTCATCCATATGGTCGATGCTTTAATAGTAAGGCTTGATCATATCAAAAACGATGTGGCAGACAGTGAATGGAATCACGAGATACTTATTATCCAGACATTAAATGAGCTGTCAAGCTCAGGAATGTATGATGAATCAGGGCTTTCCATGAATCACTTTTTAAAAATACGAGACTATCTTACAAAGGAGGAACTGCTTAAATGAGTTTTTTTATCGAAAAAGAAGTAGAATGCAATTTTAATTTTGATTATGAAAAGGTCGCAGAAGCTGTTGTTTCTGCTTCACTTGAGCACGAGAACTTTCCGTATGAGGCGGAGGTTAATTTGACACTGACAGACAATGAAGGGATACATGCTATCAATAAGGAGTACAGACAGATAGACAGACCTACAGATGTATTATCTTTTCCGATGCTTTCATATGAAACACCCGGGGACTTTTCTTTCCTTTCAGATGAGAATGACGATGATTTCAATCCTGATACAGGAGAGGTCATGCTAGGCGACATTATCATATCCGTCGACAAAGTAAAGGAGCAGGCCTTAGAATACGGACACAGCGAAAAAAGAGAGTTTGCCTTTCTGATTACACACAGCATGCTTCATCTGTTCGGATATGACCACATGGAGGCTGATGAGGCGGCCGTAATGGAAGAGCACCAGAGAAAAATACTTGACGCTTTAGGTATAACACGCTAATATTTAAGCTGGTTATCAATTGAAACAGAGGATTTATAAATGTCTAAAAAAAATAACGGGGCAAGTAATGCCTTAGTACAGGGCTCTATACTTGCTGTAGCATCTATCATAAGCAGAATAATAGGACTCATATATCGCATACCTATGCAGCGTATATTGGGCGATATCGGAATCGGCTATTATTCCACAGCCTTTGAAATATACAATGTCATGCTGATTATATCATCATACAGCTTACCACTTGCTGTATCAAAGATGGTTTCAGCCCAGATGGCAAAAAAGAGGCGGACTGCGACGTATCAGATACTGAAGTGTGCTCTGCTTTTTGCAACCATCAGTGGCACAACAGTGGCTCTCATACTGTTTTTCGGTGGCAATTTTTTTGCGACGACGCTTCTTAACACACCATACAGTATTTTTGCCTTAAGAGTACTGGCTCCGGGGCTTTTGGTAGTTGCAGTGCTTGGTGTCATCAGAGGCTTTTTCCAGGGACTGGGTACTATGATGCCAAGTGCCGTCTCACAAATAATAGAGCAGATAGTAAATGCCATAGTCAGTGTATGGGCGGCCTACGTGCTTTACCGTACAGGTACAAGAATTGGTGCAGTACTTGGTGACAAGGAACACTATGCCGCTGCCTATGGTGCAGCAGGCGGTACACTTGGAACAGTGCTTGGCTCTGTAGCGGCTCTTTTATTTGTGGTATTTATCTTTGCCATCTATATGAAGGTGTTCAAGAGGCAGATGAAAAGAGAACGAAATGTCAGGGTGAGCTCATTTGGCTACACAATGAAGATTCTTGTAATTACGGTTATTCCTGTGCTTTTAAGTACTACTATATACAATATCAGTGGCATCATAGACCAGGGTATATTCAAGCAGGTTGCACTGCTTCAGGGGTACACTCAAAATGATATAGACGTATGGTGGGGTGTATACACCGGAAAGTACAAGCTTTTAATCAATGTGCCTATATCCATAGCATCAGCTATGGCAGCATCCTTTGTGCCGGTGCTTACAGGCGCATATCACAGGGACGATATGGAAGCAGTGAGAGGACAGATTAATCTTTCCACACGCTTTATCATGGTTGTCGCATTCCCATGTGCAGTAGGGCTTGCCGTGTTTGGACTGCCAATATTTAATATACTGTTCTCAAGCACCCGTGCAACAAATGCTGAGGCATCACTTATGATGTATGTCGGTGCGGTTGCGGTAGTATTTTACTCGCTTTCCACTCTGTCCAACGGACTGCTGCAGGGCATTGACAGGCTCAAAGTTCCGGTAATCAACGCTGCGATATCGATTGTAGCGCATGTCATAGTGCTCATACTGCTTATGCTCATATTCAGGCTCAATATACATGCAGTTGTGCTTGCCAATACGTTTTTTGCATTGCTCATGTGCTTTATGAACAGCATGGCTTTAAAGAAGTACAGCGGCTTTAAGCAGGAAATAAAAAAGACCTTTATCATACCGGCCATCAGCTCGCTCATAATGGGAGTTATTTCGTATATAGTATACTTTATACTTTACAAGGCCTGTCATATTGAGATTATCGCCTTCATTCTTGCTGCAATCATTGCGGTTATCTCATATGCAGTGGCGCTGCTTTTACTCAAGGGACTAACTGAGGATGAGCTTAGACATTTTCCAAAGGGCACACTTATCATAAAAGTGGCAAAAAAATGTCATTTATTATAAAATTGAATAAATAACAAAAATTTACAGATACTGATTTTGAGGTGATAATATGAAAAGCAAAATCAGTATCTGTTTTTTAACTATTGTTGTAATTCTTCTTGCACTTGTTATGATAGAAAAAATCAATACGCAAAGAGCAGCAGACAAGGCTGCGATAATTGCACAAAGCAATGAAAATGATAAAAAAGAAAAAAATGAAAAAGAAAGCCTTCTGACATCAAATGAGGCTAAGAATGCAAAATACTGTATTAAAAACGACTCCGGAATGCTGTCTGTATACAACGCCACTGCAAGTGAAAAATACTTTGACACAGGCGTGTATTTTGAAGAACTGCCAGATGAAGCAAAAAATAAGGTTACAAACGGACTCTACTTTTTTAACGAAACTGATTTGTACGATTTTCTTGAAAGCTATTCAAGTTAATGTTAAAATAAATCAGTTAGGGGAAAGAATATGTACGATGTAATTATAATAGGTGCCGGTGCATCCGGGCTGATGGCGGCAGCAGTTGCTGCATCAAAGGGAGCACGCGTGGCACTTTTAGAGCACAAGGATGATATAGGAAAGAAAATACTTGCAACAGGAAACGGCAGATGTAATTTCACAAACACTGATATGTCTGTAAATAAGTTTCACGGCAGTAAAGCGCTAATTAAAAACGGGTTGTCGCAATTTAATTATGCAGACACAATACGTTTTTTTAAAGAACTTGGAATACCTGCATATGACAATGCAGGCTACATTTATCCAAATTCAAGACAGGCTGCATCTGTTGTGGCTGCCTTTCGAATGGAGCTTATGAGGCTTCATGTGGATGTGAAAACAGGCATTAGTATTACAGAAATCAAGACTGCAGGGATTACGGCTGAGGACACAAATTCTGCTGCTAATCCGGCAACTAAGAAGACAGATGACCGGACCGGTTACTGCATCCAAACAGACAAGGGCAGCTTTAAGTCCAAAAGGCTTATTATAGCGTGTGGCCTTACGGCTTCCCCAAAGCTTGGAAGTGACGGAAGCCTGTTTCGACAGATAGAAGCTCTCGGACACCATATCCAAAAGCCATTACCAGCGCTTTGCGGCTTTAGCTGTGATGGCCTAAATTTCAAAAAAATCACAGGTGTCAGGTGCGATGCCACTGTCGCTTCCGTGATAGACGGTCAAATGACAGAGCAAAATACAGGGGAGCTGCAGTTAGCTGACTATGGCATCTCAGGCATCCCGGTTTTTCAGATTTCAAGTCTTATGTCAAGAGCCCTCGATAAAGGTCAAAGGGTCGAGGTGATAATTGACTTTTTGCCGGCTTTTAGTGATGATGAGCTTAATGGATACATAAAGGACAGAAGCATTACAACGACAGACAACCGCTCGTTAAATGAGATGCTTAACGGACTTTTAAACAATAAGCTTCTTCTTGAGCTGATACACAAATCAGGTGTATCTCCTGACAAAAAGGGAAGGCTGTTGACAGATGATGATTGTAAAAGTCTCACCCGCTCAATAAAGCATACAGCCGTTTCGGTAAAAAAGCCAAGAGGAGCCGAATTTGCACAGGTGTGTGCAGGCGGCATATATACAAAGGAAATAGATGTACGTACATTGGAGTCCAAAATCCATCCGGGGCTTTACTTTTGCGGCGAGCTGCTTGATGTGGACGGCATATGCGGTGGCTACAATCTGCAGTGGGCATGGACAAGTGGATATATAGCAGGAGAAATGCAGTAAATGATTAAAATTAACCAGATAAAGCTCCCCGTCACGCACAGTGATGAGGCATTAAAAAAGAAAATAATAAAAATGCTTAAGCTCAATGCCAAGACAGGCTTCACATACCGCATATTAAAGAAATCACTTGACGCGCGTAAAAAGCCTGAGCTGTTCTATACATATTCAGTTGCTGTAGAGATAGAGGATACAAAAAATAGCGAAGAAGCAATTGTAAAAAGAGTAGCCAGCTCATCTGTGCTCATATATAAAGAAAAAGAATACATGATACCTGCATGCGGCCATATACCGCTTGACAGGCGACCTGTTATTGCAGGGGCAGGACCTGCCGGCTTGTTTTGTGCATATATACTGGCAGAGGCAGGTTTTCGCCCGATAGTTATCGAGCGTGGCAGCCGGGTTGAGAAAAGAACCTGCGATGTACAAAAATTCTGGGAGAGCGGCATACTTAATCCCAAAAGCAATGTACAGTTTGGTGAGGGCGGTGCCGGAACCTTTTCAGACGGCAAGCTGAATACATCCGTAAAGGATCCTTCGGGCAGAAATCGTCTTGTGCTTGAGACATTTGTGCGCTTTGGGGCAGATCCGTCCATACTTTATGACAACAAGCCACATATTGGTACTGATGTACTTTCAGAAGTAATTGTCAACATGCGTAAGTTTTTGGTTGACAAAGGGGCTACATTTGTATTTGACACCTGTGTAAACAATCTTGACATAGTTTCCCAAAAGCTATTAAGTGTTTACACAGATTCTGACAGTAATAGTGAGATAAAGACAGATGTATGCGTTCTGGCACTCGGACACAGCGCCAGAGATACATTTGATATGCTTTACAACAAAGGCTTTGATATGGAGTGCAAGAGCTTTGCAGTCGGCTTTCGCGTGGAACATCCGCAGCGCATGATAGATGAATCACAGTACGGTATTCAAAAGAAAATTATACTTCCGCCAAGCCCATACAAGGTCACATCCAATTTTCCGAATGGTAGAGGAGTCTATTCATTCTGCATGTGTCCGGGAGGATATGTGGTCAACTCATCGTCAACCGAAAATCACACGGTGGTTAACGGCATGAGCTATCACGACAGAAACAGCAAAAATGCGAACAGTGCCATCATAGTATCTGTTTCGCCGAAGGATTTCGGAGCAGATGATGCCCTCGCCGGAGTGAGATATCAGGAAAAGCTTGAAACAGAAAATTATAAGCGAGGCAATGGTTTAATACCACAGCAGCTTTTCGGTGATTTCTGTGATGACAGATTAACAACAGCATACGGTGATTTTGGCTCCTGTACAAAGGGAAACACCATCTTTGCAAAGCTGAACGGACTGATGAACGCTGACATGGAGCAGTCGTTCAAGCTTGGAATGGAACATTTTGGTCATCTGATACATGGTTTTGACAGAAAAGATACAATTTTGTCCGGTATGGAGACACGCACATCTTCTCCGCTTCGCATAAAAAGAGATGAATCCTTTGAGAGCAACATCTCGGGTGTATACCCTTGCGGTGAAGGCGCAGGCTATGCGGGAGGCATTACATCTGCGGCAATCGACGGCATAAAGGTCGCAGAAGCAATTATTAAAAAATATAGGCCGGATTTTAAATAATATTTACACACATGAATAATATTTATACACGTAAAGAGAGGAAATATTCGTGGCAGAAGTATCACCAATGATGCAGCATTATCTGCAGACAAAAGAACAATATAAGGATTGTATTTTATTTTATCGCTTAGGAGATTTCTATGAAATGTTTTTTGACGATGCGATAATGGTTTCAAAGGAGCTTGAGCTTACACTCACGGGCAAAAACTGTGGACTTGAAGAAAGAGCTCCTATGTGTGGAGTACCGTTTCATGCGGCAGACTCATATATCAACAGACTCGTATCAAACGGTCACAAGGTAGCTATCTGTGAGCAGATGGAAGATCCAAAGCAGGCAAAGGGAATCGTAAAGCGAGAGGTAATCCGTGTTGTGACACCTGGCACAAACACTGATATGGCTTCTTTAGATGAGGCAAAAAACAATTACATAATGTCGATTGTATACACTGAGGACAAATACGGCATAGCGACCTGTGATGTCACAACAGGTGATTTTTTTACGACAGAGGTGGATACGGAAAGAAAGCTGTTAGATGAGGTGAGCAGATTTAATCCATCGGAAATCATATGTAATGAAGCCTTCTACATGAGCGGAATAGATGTTGACGATATGAAAAACAGGCTGTCAATTACTGTTTCAGCACTCGACTCATGGTATTTTTCTGATGGTCTTGCAAATGAGACACTGCTTTCACATTTCCATGTACAGACAATAAATGCTCTGGGGCTTGAGGATTATGAGAGTGGAGTCATAGCTGCCGGCGCCCTGTTAAAGTACCTTTATGAGACGCAGATGAACTCGCTCGACAATATACTTGAGCTTCATCCGTACTCAATAGGCAAATATATGATAATAGACAGCTCATCAAGACGTAATTTGGAGCTTGTAGATACACTTCGTGAAAAGCAAAAGAGAGGCTCACTGCTTTGGGTACTAGACAAGACACGCACGGCTATGGGAGCAAGACTGCTTCGCACCTATGTTGAGCAGCCTCTCATCGAAAAGGCAGAAATAATAAAGCGCCAGAAGCTTATCGAAGCACTTAATGCAAACGAAATCACAAGAGATGAAATCAGGGAATACCTTAATCCTATTTATGACCTTGAGCGTCTCATCACAAGAATCACCTACCAGTCAGCCAATCCGCGCGACCTTATTGCCTTCAGGGATTCTTTAAAAATGCTTCCACCAATAAAGCAGCAGCTTTCAGACATACCTTGTGAGCTTACCGATGAGATTAATGAAGAGTTCGACGAGCTTAAGGATATATATGAGCTTTTACTTTCATCCATTGAGGATGAGCCGCCTATCTCACAGCGTGACGGAGATATCATAAAGGCTGGCTACAACGAGGAGGTTGACCGTCTTCGAGACGCAAAAACCAAGGGAAAGACATGGCTTGCAGAGCTTGAAGCCAGTGAACGTGAAAAAACAGGCATCAAAAACTTAAGAATCAAGTATAACAAGGTATTTGGATATTACCTTGAGGTCACAAACTCTTTCAAGGATATGGTTCCAGATTATTACGTGAGAAAGCAGACACTCACCAATGCAGAGCGCTACATAACACCGGAGCTTAAAGAGCTTGAGGATACCATTCTTGGAGCTGAAGACAGGCTCACATCACTTGAGTATGAGCTGTTTCGTGATGTAAGAAAACAAATTTCCGACAATGTTTCAAGGATTCAGAAAACAGCCAGAGCTATAGCACAGATTGATGTTTTCGCTTCGCTTGCGCTTGTTGCCAGCCAGAATAATTACTGCAAGCCAAAGATAAATGAAAGCGGAATAATAGACATAAAAAACGGACGTCATCCTGTAGTTGAAAAAATGATTACAAATGACATGTTTATAGAAAACGATACATATCTGGATCAGCACAAAAACAGAATCTCAATCATCACTGGACCAAACATGGCCGGTAAATCCACCTACATGAGACAGACAGCACTTATCGTTCTCATGGCACAGATTGGAAGCTTTGTACCTGCACAAACTGCAAATATCGGTATTGTAGACCGTATCTTCACACGAGTCGGCGCATCTGACGACCTTGCAAGCGGCCAGAGTACATTTATGGTTGAGATGAACGAGGTGGCAAATATACTAAGAAATGCAACCGCAAAATCCCTGCTCATTCTCGATGAGATTGGACGTGGCACGAGTACATTTGACGGACTAAGCATCGCCTGGGCAGTTGTAGAGCATATAAGTAATCCAAAGCTCCTCGGAGCAAAGACACTTTTTGCAACCCATTATCACGAGCTCACCGAGCTTGAGGGCAAGCTTGACAGTGTAAATAACTATTGCATCGCTGTAAAGGAAAAGGGCGATGATATAGTTTTCTTAAGAAAAATCGTAAAGGGCGGAGCTGACAGAAGCTACGGTATACAGGTTGCAAAGCTTGCAGGTCTGCCGGATTCGGTCATAGAGCGTGCCAAGGAAATCGCAGAACAGCTTCTTGCAAATGATATCACAGATACTGTAAAAAGCATATCCGTTGACAATGGCCACAAGCATAAAAAGGAGCATCTTGACGAGGTTGATATGACACAGATTTCACTTTTCGACACAGTTAAGGATGATGACATAATTGATGAGCTTCGAAGCATAGACATAGGCAACATGACACCACTTGATGCGTTAAACAAGCTGTATCAGCTCCAGAACAAGGTTAAAAACCGCTGGTAGAAAGGATTAAAATGCCAAATATTGCCATATTAAATCAGGAAACAATAGATAAAATAGCTGCAGGAGAGGTTGTTGAGCGTCCGTGCTCCGTGGTAAAGGAGCTGGTGGAAAATGCCATAGATGCAGGCTCCACAGCCATTACTGTCGAGATAAAGGAGGGCGGAATCTCATTCATCCGTATCACCGACAACGGCTGCGGAATAGAAAGAGAACAGGTTGCAGTTGCATTTTACCGTCACAGCACAAGTAAAATCCGCTCGGCAGAGGATTTACTCACAGTAAAGTCTCTCGGCTTCAGAGGTGAGGCGCTGTCAAGTATCTCGGCCGTTGCCCGCGTTGAGCTTATCACAAAAACCTACGATGAGCTCACCGGCACCAGATATGTGATTGAGGGCTCGAAGGAGCTTTCCAACGAGGAAATCGGTGCTCCGGACGGTACTACCTTCATAGTAAAGGATTTGTTTTACAATGTTCCGGCAAGACGTAAGTTTTTAAAGACAGCACAGACAGAGGGCAGCTACATAAGCGATATGGTTGAAAAGCTTGCGCTTTCACATCCCGATATATCGTTTAAGTTCATAAACAATAACCAGACAAAGCTTCACACCTCCGGAAACGGCAACAGAAAGGATATCATATACCATATATTCGGCCGCGAGATATCGTCATCACTGCTTGAGGTGAAGCATGAATGTGAATACTTTAAGGTGGAGGGATTTATAGGAAAGCCTGTCATCACGAGGGGCAACAGAAATTATGAGAATTATTTCATAAACGGCAGGTATGTAAAGAGCAATATATTGTCACGTGCAATAGAGGAGGCCTACAAGAGCTTTCTAATGCAGCATCAGTATCCGTTTACAGTGCTTTACTTTACATTTTTCAGTGAGCTGGATGTCAACGTGCATCCAACCAAGATGGAGCTTAGGTTCGACAACAACAACGAGATATATGTTGAATTGTGTGACACAATATATGCAATTCTATCCCACAAGGAGATGATTCCCGAGGTGCCTGTAGACAGTACGCCGGCGCCTAAAAAGATAGTGCATGAGTATAAGGAGCCAATACCGGAGCCGTTTGAGAAGAGGCGTATCAATGAGGTGAGGGCAGCGGAATCAAGGAGTGTGTACGGACAGAGCGTGACGTCAACATTAAAAAATTACTCAGCAACAGAACCTGCTGCAAAAGCGCCTGCTGTTAATGAGCAACTCACAGATAACACATCAAAGATGCAGACTGCTAAAGCATCTGCATCTGCGCTTGTTGCTGGCACCGGCAATTCAGTGGAACTAACGCCTGAGACTTCCACCGCGTATGAACCTGCACAGGTTGTCACCGGCACCCAGCAGACACTCGGCGATTACGACAAGGTTTTTCTTACAGAAAGCTCAAAGAAGCAGTTTTCCATCATAGGCCAGCTCTTTAAGACATACTGGCTCATAGAGTTTGAGGACAAGCTGTACATCATAGACCAGCATGCAGCTCATGAAAAGGTGCTGTATGAAAAAACAATGGCAAGACTTGCCAATAAGGATTTTACATCACAGCGCATAAGCCCTCCGATTGTCATGACTCTTGATGCCAGGGAATGTGAGATGCTTGAGAAATACAGGCCGCAGATAAAACAGTTTGGCTATGAGGTAGAGCATTTTGGCGGCAAGGAATACATGATCAGTGCAATTCCGGATAATTTGTTTAACATAGATATGAAGGATCTGTTTATAGAGATGCTCGATGATTTTTCCAATGCGACAGGCAGACAGACTCCTGATATCATCACGGAAAAGGTCGCATCCATGTCGTGCAAGGCAGCAGTCAAGGGCAATGACAAGCTTACTCTTCCTGAGATAAATAAGCTGATAGATGAGCTTTTGTCACTCGACAATCCTTACAACTGCCCACACGGCAGACCAACCATCATCTCTATGAGCAAATATGAGATAGAAAAGAAATTCAAACGTATCGTATGACAACATACACATTTGGACTGAGGTGCAATATGACACAAAAACCGATGATTGTCCTGACAGGACCGACAGCAGTAGGAAAGACAGCTCTATCGATTGAGCTTGCAAAAAAAATAAATGGTGCTATAATATCCGCGGATTCCATGCAGGTATACAAATACATGGATATAGGCTCTGCGAAGGTTACAGTCGATGAGATGGACGGCATAAAGCACTATCTGATAGATGAGCTTGAGCCATCTGACGAGTTCAATGTATTTATCTTCAAAGATATGGCAAAAAAAGCACTTAATGAGATATACGAAGCAGGAAAGATACCGATAGTTGTCGGCGGCACCGGCTTTTATATACAGGCGCTTTTGTATGACATTGACTTTGCAAAGCAGGATGTGGATGAGTCGTACAGAAAAAGCCTTTACGACTTTGCCAACGAGCACGGAAACCATGCACTGCATGAAAAGCTTAAGGATATCGACCCTGCATCCTACGAGAGCATCCATGAGAATAACGTAAAGCGCGTCATCAGGGCAATTGAATACTATCACACCTGCCATGAGCCGATTTCAAAGCACAATGAGACTGAAAGAGCCAAGCAGTCTCCATACAGTTTTGCCTATTTTGTACTGGATGATGTAAGACCAAGGCTTTATGAGCGGATAGATAAGAGAGTTGATATCATGGTTTCAAACGGACTTGTCAATGAGGTGAAAAAGCTAAAGGCAATGGGCTGTACAAGCGATATGGTATCCATGAAGGGTATAGGATATAAGGAAATCCTTGCATATCTTGATGGAGAATATTCACTTGATGAGGCTGTGGACAAGGTAAAGCTTGAGTCAAGGCGTTTTGCAAAGAGACAGCTAACCTGGTTTAGGAGAGAAAAAGATACCATATGGATAGAAAAAAATGAATATTCATATGATGATAATAAAAT
>ENA-OXZL01000419-OXZL01000419.1-human-gut-metagenome-genome-assembly--contig:-NODE-419-length-12991-cov-12.411797_pt1 | contig 12991 bp, 7 predicted proteins | sample MGYA00244510_ERZ652805 | MGnify/ENA primary metagenome ERZ652805 (study PRJEB26926, sample SAMN06164841) | human gut metagenome | biome: ENVO:00009003; feature: ENVO:2100002; material: ENVO:00002003...
CTACACCTATTAAGTCGTCGGCAGCGTCAGATTTGTATAAGAGACAGCATACCACCTTCTTAGCCCATTTTATATAAACTCTTACAAACACTGAAAAGCTCCCGAAGGAGCTTTCCACGCTTTAAATATACACTAATTCTTTCAACACAATCTCTTCTGCAGCATTCCGGGCATTATTTACCGCTCTAACCCATTCCATCTGGTCACGAGCTTTCAATTCTTCCGTAATGCCCTGCTTCTCCATCATCTGACTCACCAGAATATCCATTCTCTCCTGTGCTTCATCGTCCACAGTATTCAGATGTTCTGTCAGTCTGTCTTCCAGCATATACAGTGAATACATTGCCGGACGATGCTCTTTCAGATATGTTTTCCGCATCATTCCATATTTCCCATAATGCGGTTCTTCATCTGTACTGACAAGATTCGAATAGTAAATTCCGTCTGCGCCAAGTGTGTAGGTTCCACCCATTTTTTCAAATGTGCTTTTCATGTGTTATTCCTCCTTGAAATCAGCGATGTCCTTAAATCATCGCAAAATATTTCAGGGCAGCCTTGATAGCATCTTCTTTCTCTTTCGGGCATTGTGGAACTCTTGCATTTTCTGATTTTGGAAGATTATAGTTTTCTCCCACTTCAATTCCACATTTGCGTTTTACCTGAGAAATATATAAACTTGAAACCTTCAAGCCAAATTCTTTCAGCACATAATCTTTGATTTCCTGATAGGTTGCTTTCAACTCGGCACTGGTGGCATCCAGCTCGTCCAGGTCTAAGTCGATCTCTATCGTGTCATCTGGTTTTTGTTGGGACAAAAGAACAACCGTCTCTACGTGCGTCGTATGAGAAAACTGATCAAATGCCTGCCACTTCATGAGTTCATACTTCTCTTCACACAGTATCTTCAAATCCCTTGCCAATGTTGCCGAATCACAGCTCACATATACAATCCTCTCCGGTGACATCGCAAGCATTGTGTCCAGACACTTCTCATCGCAGCCCTTTCTTGGCGGGTCAACGACTATCACATCCGGGCGAAGCATATCTGTACGTCCGGTGGATGCTGTATCATCAGTGATATTCTCTTTTTTCTTTGCATTTTCATAAAACTGTGGCAGCACCTCCTCAGCCTTTCCTACGAAAAACTGTGCATTTGTGATGCCATTGAGCTTCGCATTGTTTTTGGCATCCTCGATTGCCTGAGGCACTATTTCCACTCCGTACACCTGCTTTGCCTTCTGTGACAAAAAGAGCGATATTGTACCGATACCACAGTAGAGATCCCAGACATTTTCATTTCCTGTTAGCCCTGCAAATGCAAGTGCCGTGCTGTAAAGCTTTTCTGTCTGCTTCGGGTTTACCTGATAGAACGACTGTGGCGAAATCTGATATGTGATGCCTGTCCCCTGTGGTGTGAAATCAGGGTAAGAAAGCAGATGGATGGTGTCCTCAATATATGGTCTTCCCCATATGCAGACCGTCTTTTTGCCAAGGATGACATTTGTGTTTTCCTTGTTGATATTGTAGGAAATCGAAGTCATTCCATCGATTTTTGAGAGTCTTTCGCACAGTATATCTGCTGCATTCCCGGCTCGGCGTTTTGCTTCAAGACTGTCCCCATTTATCACAAGGCACACCATAATCTGCTTTGATGTAAAACCATATCTGATAAGCACATGGCGCACGAGCCCTTTGTGTGTGTTCTCGTCATACGGTGTGATGCCGCACTCATTCATCCATTCCTTTATGATATCCAGTATCTCTTTGTTTTGCGGCACCCCAAGCCTGCAGTCCTCAACCGGGATGATATTGTGGCTTCGCGATGCATAAAAGCCTGTCACTATATTGCCATCCCTGTCATATCCCACCGGAAACTGTGCCTTGTTGCGGTAGCGGTATGGATTGTCTGCGCCAACAGGCGGCTGCATTTTACTGTCCAGCTTTGCCTCGGAAAATCCACCTATACGCATGAGATTGTTGCGCACCTTATTATTTTTAAATTCAAGCTGCTTTTCATAGGAGAGCGCCTGTATCTGGCAGCCGCCACACCTCTTGTGCAGCTCACATTGCGGCTCAACGCGAAAAGTGGAAGGGGTCTTAATCTCTTCCACTCTTGCGTAGCCATAGTTTTTCTTTAATTTTGTTGCGCGGGCTGTTATGACGTCACCAATCAGTGCATCCTTTACGAAAAAGGTCATGCCATCATAATGTCCGATACCCTCGCCATCTGTTCCCATATCTGTTATTTCAAGTTCAAATATGTCATTTTTTTTCATGCTTTTCTCTTCTTTATTTATATGTATAATTACCTTTATAATGTTTGTATCCGGCGCAAGCTTTCACACCAAAAATCACACCGTAGCTATCTTTAATATTGTCCGCCTTTTTACACACTTGTTCTGCGGAAATTTGTCTCCATAAACCTGTTGTAGCCCTGCCACTTTGTATCGTTTTCAGGCACATTTACAAGCAGCTCCCTGAAGGTCTCCATCTTGGCATCTATGTTGTCTGCAAAGCTAAGTGCAAGTGCCTCGACAAGTGCCGGCTTTTTCGGAGAGCCAAACTCAAGCTCGCCGTGGTGGGCAAGTATGCAGTGCTTCAGCTCGTTTGCGAGCACTACCGGGAAGCCGTCGATGCTCTTAATCGCATCGCCTACCCACTCTGCACCAATCATGATATGTCCGAGGAGCTGACCAGCGTCTGTATAGTCATTCTCCGGGAAAGTAGAAAGCTCCTTTAATTTTCCGATATCATGGAAAATAGCTGCTGTAAGAAGTAGGTCACGGTTTAAAACCGGATACATTTTTGCAAAATAATCACAGTTCTTCGTCACACCGAGTGTATGCTCCAAAAGACCTCCTACAAAGCCGTGGTGCACGCTCTTTGCGGCTGAATGGAACTTGAAACGACGCTCAAACTCCTTATTGTCAAAAAAGCTATGTAAGAGCTGTGACAGGTACTGATTCTTTACAGAACCGATAAAGCCCATGAGTTCCTTATACATGACCTCGACATCCTTATCGCTGACCGGCAGATAATCCGCAGGGTCATATTCTCCCTCGTTTACCTTTCTCGCACGCTTTATGGAACACTGCAAATTGCCCTGAAAGCTTGTGATATCACCGGTTATGGCTATGTAATCCATTGCATCAAATTCCTCAATGCCTACTGAGCCCACATCCCATATCTTGGCATCCAGCGTGCCTGTCTTATCCTGCAGGATAACATTGTCATAAGGCTTTCCGCTTTTGGTCATGGCTGTCTGCTTGCTCTTGCATAAAAAAATCTCATTGATTCTCTCTCCCTCGCGGAGAGTTGAAATATACTTCATATATCCTCCTAATTTCGGCTAATTCATCACTCCGATTTTCACCTGACAGGTAATCTCCGTGTAGCCGTTGCTTCCTTTTCTCTTTACTTTCAGATTGCAGGTATCCTCAGGCTTTTGCTTCATAAGCTGTGTGTTGTACGCGGACACATTCGACACCTCTGTATTGTTTACCGCAACTATCACATCTCCGCTTTGAAGCCCCGAGACAAATGCCGGTGAATCCATGGTAACCTGCTTTATATAAACACCCTTTGGGATGTTATATCTGTTTGCTATTTTTTCTGTAACTGTAGTACAGGTGATGCCTATGTACGGCACATCTGCGCCGCTCTCGAGCTTTTCAATGACAGGTGACAGGTCGCTTATGCTGACAGCCGTGAGCGTATTGTTTTCCTCCGCCGGATTGAAATCCTGCAGCGAAAGCCCTATGACCTGACCATCTGTATTAATCAGTATACCGCTCTGTAACTTGTTGCTTGCAATATCTGTGGTGAGCACCGAGTAATTGTTGTCCTGCGCCGACAGCTCGTTGGTTGTTGACGTTACAAGACCTGTGAGAATGGCATAGTTTGCCTCAAGCGCAATGACAGATGCTCCTCTTGAAACAATATTTGAATTACCAAGCTCCGCAACCGCTATAGCCCTTATTGTGGCGTCGTCCAGAAGTGACTTATCCACGGAAATGATTGCTATACCTGTATTGCTGTCATACTTGACCAGCGCAGCATCAGCCATCATGTCGTTTACAAAGGTTACACTAAGCTTATCCGCCTTATCCACTACATTTTTCTCTGTCAGAATGATTAGCTGCTTTCCATTGTCCCTCAGTATCACTCCCACTCCCTGACCCTCGGTCTCATAGGAATTATTGAAAATATCAGTGGCATCTGTCACACCCGTGACTCCTACTACAAATTTCGTGGCCGAAGTGCCCACTCTGTAGAGCTGGTTCTGCACTGCCTGATAATCTGCGAGTGTAGGCTGATAGGTCTGCGAAGACGGCTCCGAAGAAGTGCCGGACTCTGTGCTTTGTGTACCATTTTCACTATATGCATCACTGCTGTCATCTATGCCTGACTGCTGTGTGGCTGTCTGCACATCATTATTATTTTTTCCATCTGAAGCTTTTTTTGATTGTCTGTTGATAACCGGCAGAAATATAGCAAAAACAATGCTTGCAGCCACTGCAAATGCAACTCCGCAGAGTGCTGCTGTGCCAGCTTTTTTTGCAAGTCTTTTTTTATTCAGCGGTTTATCCTTTATCTTTTCTCTGATAAATTGCTCCATATTGTCACCCTGATTAGATGTCTTTAGTTACTATCTTACATTATATTCTGAATTATATTGCGTTGCAACCATATTTTTTGAGTACGGCCTTTGAGTACGGGCTTGCGGCATGTACCCACCGGACTGCTGCACTGCTCCCAACAGTGCGAATAGCGCAGTGGCTTAGATACTGTAGGATTATGCTCATAACACAGAAATGCCACGGCATGGATGCCGGGGCAAGGAGCTATCGAGCCATGGAAGGCGAGTAGCGACGGTTTCGTCATGTATAGAAAAAGTAAATGCATAATCCATACAGAATCTTAGTCACGCAGCGTAGCACCGTTGGGAGCAGTGCAGCAGTCCGGCGGGTACATGTCGCAAGCCCTTACTTTTTGGCTCGTTTAACAAACTGGTTTGTTATGTATTAAACTTTATGTTATCATCTTGTAATTATCATTTAATACATATTTATTATGGTTTTTTTGAAGATTTTCAGCTATAATATGATAAGCTATACAGTAAATATGAATTTAATATTCAACTACCGAAATATAAGGATATAGAAATGAATAAAAAAGTTTACAAAACATTGGAATATAACAAAATTCTCACCATGCTAAGCAGCTACGCAGCATGTGATGAGACAAAGAAAAGGTGTCTTTCGCTTGAGCCTATCACCGATTTATACGAAATCAGACATCTGCAGACCACCACTGCCGATGCACTAAGCCGCCTGTACAAGGACAGCGGAGTGTCCTTCGTTGGCATACACAATGTGCACGCTTCCCTAAAGAGGCTTGATATCGGTGGTGCACTGAATACGACCGAGCTTCTTCGCATCTGCAGTCTTTTGGAGGTTGCAAAGCGCGTGAAGGCTTATGGCAGAAGCGCCATGGACAATGAGAAGCAGGATTCACTCTCCGGTCTGTTTGCAGGGATTGAACCGGTTTCTGCGCTCTGCGATGAGATTAAGAGGTGCATTTTATCTGAGGAAGAGATTGCCGATGATGCAAGTCCTGAGCTTTTTAAGATAAGAAAGAGCATACGCGGCATGAACGACAGAATCCATGCGCAGCTCACCAAGCTCATGAACAACAGCACAACGAGGACATATCTGCAGGATGCAGTTGTGACCATGCGCGACGGCAGATATTGTCTGCCTGTAAAGGCTGAGGCTAAGGGCAATGTACCCGGCATGATGCACGACCAGTCATCTACCGGCTCTACCCTTTTTATCGAGCCGATGGCTGTCGTCAATTTGAATAATGAGCTCAAGGAGCTTTTCATAAAGGAGCAGGAGGAGATTGAAAAAATCCTTGCAGCGCTCAGCGACAAGGTTGCCATGAATGCGGCTGCTTTGGAGCAGGACTATGAGATTCTTTCAGAGCTTGACTTCATTTTTGCAAAGGCAAATCTGGCTAAATCATATAACGGTGTGGCACCGGAGTTCAACACCGAGGGGCATATCAATATCAGAAAGGGCCGTCATCCGCTTTTGGATGCTAAAAAGGTGGTTCCTATAGATGTGCGGCTCGGCGAGGAATATAAGCAGCTCATCATCACCGGACCAAACACCGGCGGTAAAACTGTTTCACTAAAGACTGTCGGACTTTTGACTCTCATGGGTCAGGCAGGTCTTCACATTCCTGCGGCTGACAGGTCAAAGCTCGCCATCTTTGAGGATGTCTTTGCGGATATAGGCGATGAGCAGAGTATTGAGCAAAGTCTCAGTACCTTCTCGTCCCACATGACCAATATCGTAAAAATCCTTGAAAAAGCTGACGACAGAAGCCTTTGCCTGTTCGATGAGCTCTGCTCGGGAACCGACCCGACAGAGGGTGCGGCACTTGCCATCTCAATTTTAAACAGACTGCACCAGTATGGTGCCATCACCATGGCCACCACACACTACAGTGAGCTGAAGGTATATGCGCTTTCCACAGACGGTGTGGAAAATGCCTGCTGTGAGTTCAATGTGGAGACTTTAAGTCCTACCTACCGCCTGTTAATCGGTATTCCTGGAAAGAGTAACGCATTTGCAATCTCATCAAAGCTTGGTCTGGACGAAAACATCATCGAGGATGCAAAAAGCAGAATTAATGATAACGACCTTGATTTTGAAGATCTGATTGCAAGCCTCGAGTCACAGCGACAAACCATCGAAAAGGAACAGCTTGAAATCAACAGCTACAAGGCCGAGATTGAAAAGCTCAAGAAACAGCTCGAAGAGAAAAACGAGCGCATAGACAAGAGCAAAGACAAGATTTTACGCGAGGCAAATGAGGAAGCCTACAAGATACTGCAGGATGCAAAGGAACTTGCCGACAAAACCATCCGCAATTTCAACAAATACGGACAGGGGCAGGCTCCTATGAGCCAGATGGAAAAGGAGCGCTCTGCCCTTCGTGACAAGATGAATGACAAGGAAAAGAAGCTGTCAGACATCAAGAAAAACACTGCCAAGGCAAATCACAAGGCGCCTAAGAAGCTGCGCATCGGTGATTCTGTGCTTGTGCTCTCCCTCAATCTGAAGGGAACCGTCCACACTCTGCCAAATGCCAAGGGCGATTTGTATGTGCAGATGGGTATACTGCGCTCGCTGGTTAATATTAATGACCTCGTGCTCTTAAACGACGATGTATCTCCTGCCAAGAAGTACGGCGGCAGCGGAAGCAAGATAAAGATGAGCAAATCGCTGTCAGTTTCATCAGAAATCAACCTGATTGGAAAGACTACGGATGAGGCACTTGCTCTCTTAGATAAATACTTGGACGACGCATATATCGCTCATCTTTCATCTGTGCGCATTGTCCACGGAAAAGGCACCGGTGCACTGCGAAAGGCTGTGCATGGACTCCTTAAGAGGACAAAAACTATTGCGGAATACCATCTCGGTGAGTTTGGTGAGGGCGATGCCGGAGTAACCATCGCAACCTTTAAATAACGACAATGTACTTTTACGGAATATAAATAATTTTTAAGAAGGAGATTAGAAATGGCTGTTAAACAGAAAATACTGATAGTAGACGACGACAACAATATAGCAGAGCTTATATCTCTATATCTGACCAAGGAATGCTATGACACCAAAATCGTAAATGATGGTGAGCAGGCTCTTATCGCGTTCGAGCACTACAAGCCAAACATGCTTCTTTTGGACCTTATGCTTCCGGGCATAGACGGCTATCAGGTATGCCGTGAGATACGTGCAAAGTCCGATGTGCCGATTATCATGCTCTCCGCAAAGGGCGAGGTATTTGACAAGGTTTTAGGCCTGGAGCTTGGCGCCGACGACTATATACTCAAGCCCTTTGACTCAAAGGAGCTTGTTGCAAGAGTCAAGGCCGTGCTCAGACGTTTCCAGCCTGCAAAGCCGGAAGCCTATGCTTCCGTAGATATCAAGTGTGTGGAGTACCCGGGGCTTATTGTAAATCTGTCCAACTACTCTGTCACTTATGACGGACAGCAGATTGATATGCCGCCAAAGGAGCTTGAGCTATTATATTTTCTTGCCTCATCTCCAAATCAGGTGTTTACAAGGGAGCAGCTTCTGGACAACATATGGGGCTATGAATATGTCGGTGACACCCGCACTGTCGACGTGCATGTAAAGCGTCTCCGCGAGAAAATCAAGGACAAGCCAACCTGGCGCATCGCAACTGTCTGGGGCATCGGATACAAGTTTGAGGTAAAATAAATAATGAAGCATACCATCTACTCTAAGCTGTTAATCAGCTACCTGATTTACGGTGTCATCGCTTTTTTCATTATATGCACCTTTACACAGCATCTCACCACAGACTATATCGAAAAGCAGGAAGCATCCAATCTCTACAGGGAAGCATCCATCATAGCAGGTGACTATGCCAGTGAATACTTTGGCTCATCCATGTCGCTTAGCGATTTCCAGAATCACATGAAAATCGTAGCCGACTATATGGATGCCGAGGTATGGGTGGTCAGCCCTGACGGTGAGCTGCTCATGGACTCAGATGATCCGTCAATAGGCATTGATACCCAAAATGACAGTTCTAAGCCTGTAGTGATAAATGGCTTTGATGTCACCGATTTTGGCAGCGACAACTATATGATTGGAGATTTTTACGGCTCCTTCAAGCATAAGATGCTGTCCGTATTTTCCCCGGTAAATGTCTCGTACCAGAATATCGGCTACATAGTCATTCACAAGCCAATGAGCCATATCACTGCAGGTGTAAACGGTTTTATGAATATCTCCTTTTACACTGTAGCGCTCATTTTTGCTTTTGCATTTGTTCTGCTTGTCATTATGAGCCGCTCTATTTACCGTCCTATCTCCAAAATCACAAAGACCGCAAAGAAGTATGCAAAGGGTGATTTCACTGCCCAGATTGATGTACATTCCAATGACGAAATCGGCTATCTGGCAAACACACTCAACTACATGGCAACGGAACTTGATACGCTTGAGGAGGATCAGCGCAAGTTTGTTTCCAACGTGTCACACGACTTCCGCTCCCCTCTTACCTCGATAAAGGGCTACGTGGAAGCCATGCTGGACGGAACCATCCCTGTTGAGATGCAGGATAAGTATTTAAATATCATACTTTTTGAAACCGAGAGGCTTAATAAGCTCACCAAGAGTCTTATTGATCTGAACCAGTTCGGTCATCACGGCATACACCTGGATATTGCTGATTTTGACATCAATACAATGATCCGCACGACAATCCTTACCTTCGAGGGTAAATGCAGTGAAAAGGGCTTAAGCTTTGACCTGCTGCTTACCGGAAAAGAGCTTTTCGTGCGCGGTGATATGGTCAAAATCCAGCAGATTCTTTACAACCTGATAGACAACGCTGTGAAGTTTTCAAATAATGATTCGAGTATCAAGATTGAGACGAGTATCAGAAATGAAAAGGTGTTTATATCAGTAAAGGATCACGGTATCGGTATACCAAAGGACAGCCTTTCAAAGATCTGGGAGCGCTTCTACAAGAGTGATTTATCCCGCGGAAAGGATAAGCGCGGTACGGGACTTGGCCTGTCTATAGTTAAAGAAATCGTGCAGGCGCATGGTGAGAATATAAATGTGATAAGCACTGAGGGTGTGGGAACTGAGTTTATATTTACGCTGCCGCTCAGCAAAAAAGAAGGGTGAGGTGCAGCTCATCATATGATAGGTGTGGTGGGCGCCTCGCTTTTTAGGTTGTGAGGCTGCCGGCATAGCACACAGTATATTCCTCAGAAAAATGTGAAGTCAGCCGCGGTTATTTGTCCGGGCAGATTACGGTTTTATTTACATTTTCTTTCTTTTTTACTTTATGGAACTCCGCGGCAGTTCACATTTTTCTTCGGAACACACTGTATGCTCTCCGGCTAATTCAGGTTTACGAGCGAGGCGCTTTGCTACCTTGCATTCTGGCAGTGCCGGACTTATTTCACTGGAGTGAAATTTTGTCCGGCACTTTTTTCTTCTTAAAATTTGAAGCTCATTTCACTTATGCGAAATGAGCTTATTTAATAGTTATATACTGTTTATAAATATTCTGAGCTGCCTTGAGAACACAAGAAAAACTGATTTTAAATAATTACACTTATATCACATTTTTATGGCTCGTATTTGCTGCCGGCCGGGTCGGTTACTGTGTAGTCGCCGCCGGATATGTCGGCTGTGGTTTCAAAGTCTGTGATGTCCTGATTTACGGTACCATCGAACAGGTCATATGTGAAGGTGTAGCCCTGTGCCGATACTGCTTTGACATATATTTTGATATTGCTTGCGGCTGTGACAGGGATTAAGTCTTCGATTTTGACTGTGCCTTCGAGACTATGGAGCTTACCGTCGTCCTCTTTTGAGGCATCTGAGGTATCATTTTCCGTGTTATTCTTTGAGCCATCTTTTTTGGCATCATCCTTCCGGCTTAAGGCGGATGTGATTGAATCTGTGTCCGCAGAGTCTGCACTGTCTGTGCCGTTTTCTGCCAACAACTGTCGGATATCGTATGTCTTTAGCTCTGTATCTGAGCTTGCAACCACGAGCTGCACACTGTTAAAGTCAAAGTAATCATTTCCCATGACCGCTACATCTACATCTGTGCCAAGCTTTATGCTGCCATTGTCAAAGGTTGGTTTATCGGCAAGTATGCCTGATGCTACATTTTTGAACACTGATGTCACACCTTCAAACTCATCGAGCACCTCTGTGCTTCTCTTATTTCCGTCAACAAACAGAAATGTCACATTGCCTGCATAGTCCTCAGACAGTGGAAGTGTGGCCTCACCCGTATACTTGATGCCGTTTAGCTCGAGCGGTATCTCGTTTGTACCGAAAAATACACTGGTTTTTGTATCCTCTGTGTACTCCTTTGGCACCACCGAGACAGAGACTGTGTATGTCATATCGGTAAAGTCTGCACTTTTTAAGGAAATGTCCCAGTCTGTTATGAGGCTGGCCTCCTCCTCAAGGGTGGACTTGATATCATCCTGCATGGTCTGCACATCGGAAAGTATCACCGATGTGTTGTCTGAGGTGTATGACATCTGTGTCTCGAGCTTTTTTATCCTGTTATTAAGCAATACTGCCCCCGCAATAAGTGCGGCGAGCAGTATTATGGTAATCGCATTGAAAATATTTTTTTTCAAATTCATATTATAGTGTTATTCCTCATCTTCCTCTGCAGCCACTGCTATTCCAAGCTCCTCAAGCTGCTTTGGATCTACAGTTCCGGGTGCCTCTGACATGAGGTCCGAAGCATCCTTTACCTTAGGGAATGCAATAACCTCCTTGATATTGTCTGTATGCAGCATATGCATGCAGATACGGTCAACACCGAAGGCAAGTCCTGCGTGTGGCGGTACACCATATGAGAATGCATCAAGCAGGAATCCAAACTGCTCATGTGCACGCTTCTTTGTGAAACCAAGCACCTCAAACATCTTCTCCTGGATGTCATCCTGATGGATACGCACTGAACCTCCACCGAGCTCTGTACCATTGAGTACGATATCATATGCCTTTGCACGAACTGCGCCCGGATCTGAGTCTATCTTGTCCCAATCCTCCTCCATAGGCATAGTGAATGGATGATGCATTGCCATAAATCTGTTTTCCTCATCAGACCACTCAAGGAGTGGGAACTCTGTTACCCAGAGGAAATTGTACTTGTTCTCATCAATCAGGCCAAGCTCAGCTCCGAGCATGAGACGAAGCGCTCCAAGTACATTCCATACGATTTTATTCTTGTCTGCTGCGAAAAGGAGTAAATCTCCCGGCTTTCCGTTCATCTTTGCAACAAGTGCATCAAGCTCAGCTTCTGTCATAAACTTGGCAAATGATGACTTGTATGTGCCATCCTCATTGATGCACAGATAAGCAAGTCCCTTTGCTCCACAGCCCTTTGCGTGCTCTACAAGCTTGTCAATCTTCTTACGAGGCATCTTTGCCTGTCCCTCTACATTGATACCGCGGACAGAGCCACCGTTTTCAAGAGCTCCTGTGAATACTCCAAAGCCACAGTCCTTTACCACTTCCGAAACATCGCAAAGCTCCATACCAAAGCGTGTATCAGGCTTGTCAGAACCAAATCTGTCCATAGCCTCCTGCCAAGGCATACGCTTAAACGGAATCTCAACATCCACATTTATGACCTCTTTAAAAAGGTGCTTTAACAGTCTCTCATTTACCTCGATTACATCATCGATATCTACGAATGAAAGCTCCATATCTGCCTGTGTAAACTCAGGCTGTCTGTCTGCACGCAGATCCTCGTCACGGAAGCATCGTGCAATCTGGAAATATCTGTCATAGCCTGAAGCCATCAGAAGCTGCTTAAAGAGCTGTGGTGACTGTGGAAGCGCATAAAAATGTCCGTGGTGTATACGGCTTGGCACGAGATAATCTCTTGCTCCCTCCGGTGTAGACTTGCAAAGGATTGGTGTCTCTATCTCCAAAAAGCCCTCGTTTGCCATAAAGTCACGCATCACACGAAGCACATTGCTTCTGAGCATGAGATTTCTCTGGATATCAGGGCGGCGAAGATCAAGATAACGGTATTTAAGTCTGATGTCCTCGCTGGTCTTTGAATTCTCCTCAATCTGGAATGGAGGTGTCTGTGCCTCTGAAAGCACTCTGATTGATGTAGCGATAACCTCGATATCACCTGTCTTTAAGTTCTCATTGACAGCAGCTGTTCTCTTCTGGACAGTTCCCTCAACTGCAATGACGAACTCACTTCTTAAGGTGCCTGCCTTTTCAAAGCCCTCTGCACCTACATTTTCCTCGCCGAATACTATCTGAAGTATTCCGCTTCTGTCTCTTAAATCTACGAAAATGAGACTTCCTAAATTTCTTCTCTTCTGTACCCAGCCCATCACGGTGACCTTCTCACCGATATTGGCATTTGATACCTC
>ENA-OXZL01000438-OXZL01000438.1-human-gut-metagenome-genome-assembly--contig:-NODE-438-length-12597-cov-4.668394_pt1 | contig 12597 bp, 8 predicted proteins | sample MGYA00244510_ERZ652805 | MGnify/ENA primary metagenome ERZ652805 (study PRJEB26926, sample SAMN06164841) | human gut metagenome | biome: ENVO:00009003; feature: ENVO:2100002; material: ENVO:00002003...
AGATTGACACAGATTCTATTTTACTGATTATTAGATTAATAAATCTGTGTGAATCTGTGTAATCTGTGGTGAGTCTTATTCATTCCTTTTCCATTATAAGTCTATTTCAACTCCTTGTTCGCAATATTAATGAATATGGGTACAAAGGTATAAAAAAACAATCCAACATAGTTGGCAGAGGCCTTTTTTCATGTTATAATAATATTATCCTTGAGTAGTTACTGATTTTCTGTCAAGAGCAGATTTATGCATTCTTAACTCTGGCAAGTGGTTTATCACTGTTGTCCATAGTAGCATACCTCTGAAACAGATGGTCTGAATCCCCCGAACGCATCATGTGTTTCATGCAAACAGATGATGCGTTTGCCACAAGTAGATGGTGTGTTTCCCACAGTTGAATGAGGCAAATGCCACACTTCAATCGGGTAAATACCATACTAATTGCCCGTTAGAGTGTGGCATTTTAGTCATTAAGATGTGGCATTCGGGAAGATCAAATGTGGCATTTCAGATGGGATAAAAAAGAGAGGAGAAGCAATGCTCCTCCTCTTATGCTAATTTAAACTTGAATCTGAGTTAAAATTACGGTTACAAATATACTATATTGAAACACCAAAGTCAAGCTTTCGGGTCTTTATTTCTTTCCGCTTAAAGAAATTCCGCTTCTTATAGCGACAATAGGTAGTTTTTAAAATCAGCAAATTCCTTTGTCATCGATAGACTTTGCTTTTCACCTTGCATAAAAGCTTTCAGTTTCGCAGGAATCTCTACGGTTTCGCCGATAATACCTTCCACGGTTTCGAGGAATTTTGCCGGATGTGCCGTCTCCAGGAAAACACCAGTTTCACCTGGTTTCAATCCTTCTTTCAGAGCACGGAAACCACAGGCTCCATGTGGATCAAGCAGGTAATGACATTCCTTCCACGTTTCACGCATCGTTTCGGCAATCTGTTCATTGGTATAAGTAGTACCACTGATTTCAGTAGAAATGGCCGCATGACTACCTCCATAAAGATCGAGCACACGCGCAAAGTTACTCGGATCGCCCACATCCATAGCATTGGCAATGGTAGCGATAGAAGGACGTGGAGTATAAACTCCGGTTTGCAAATATTGATAGAAGATATCGTTACGGTTATTGGCAGCAATGAAACGCTTCACAGGCAATCCCATACGTTTGCCAAACAATCCGGCAGTGATATTTCCAAAGTTACCGCTCGGAACACAGATAACGGCATCGTTCGCTTTACCTAACTTCTTCAGTTGAGCATAAGCATAGAAGTAATAGAAAGCCTGCGGTAAGAAGCGTGCTACATTAATGGAATTGGCACTGGTAAGTTGCAGATGCTCATTCAGTTCCTTATCCATAAAAGCAGACTTCACCAACGCTTGGCAATCATCGAATGTACCGTCTATCTCAAGGGCTGTGATATTCTGTCCGAGAGTCGTAAATTGTTTCTCCTGTATTTCGCTGACTTTCCCTTTGGGATAAAGCACATATACATGAATACCCTCCACACCGAGGAAACCATTAGCTACCGCACTTCCCGTATCACCAGAGGTAGCAACCAACACATTGACTTGTTTCTTACCTTCTTTTCTGATGAAGTATCCTAAAAGACGGGCCATGAAACGTCCACCCACATCTTTGAAAGCAAGCGTCGGACCATGGAAAAGTTCGAGTGAATAAATATCTTCCGTCACCTTCACCAAAGGAACATCAAAATTCAATGTATCGTAAACGATTTGTTTCAATGTTTCGGCAGGTACATCTTCCCCAAAGAAAGCATCGGCTACGCGATAGGCAATCTCCTGAAAAGAAAGAGTATCGATACTATCATAAAAATCTTGTGGCAAAGGTTTAATGCTATATGGCATGAAAAGTCCTTTGTCGGCAGCAAGTCCCTTCACTACGGCTTCTTCCAGACTAGCGTCGGGAGCTTGTTTGTTGGTACTGTAATATTTCATAATCAGCTTTTCATAAATTCATTAATAAACTCATCTTCCTTCAATAATCCGTAACTACCTTCGCAAACAGACGCTTCATCAAAGGTCTGTACACTATCCGGTTCGATACCCGGATACCAGATGAAGAAAGGGATCGGTTCATTGGTATGTGTACGGAGCTCACATGGAGTAGGATGATCGGGCAATACGGCAATAGCTACCGGTTCCTCCCAATCTTTCACGGCTTCATATATAGGACCTACAGCACGGCTATCCAGATTCTCGATCGTCAGAAGTTTTAAATCCACATTCCCTTCATGTCCGGCCTCATCGCTGGCCTCGATATGCAGATAGACGAAATCATCCGTCTTCAGGGCTTCCAGTGCGGCAGCCACTTTATTTTCATAATTGGTATCATACAGGCCCGTTGCACCTTCCACTGTCAGGCGACGCAAGTCCGCATAATATCCGATACCATTGATCAGGTCTACAGCAGAAATCACTGCCCCCCGTTTCACTTGTGGGAACTTATCAGACAAACGTTCCATCTTAGGACGATAGCCGGGACTCCAGGGCCAAATACTGTTAGCCGGGTCTTTCCCTTCCGCCATCCGCTTCTGATTCAACGGATGATTTTCCAAAAGCTCCTGCGAACGCAGGATAAGATCATTAATCAAATCAGCGGTTTGTTGCGGAGTCAGTTCTGCACCGCCTTCGGGAACCGTTATATTCTCCGTACCCGACATCGGTTTCACCAGTAACGGGCAGAAAGGTTTCAACGGCACATCGTGCGGTGGCGTACAATCGATACGCTTATCTCCACCTTTGATCACCAATAAATGACGATATTGCACGCCTGTATAGAAACACACCCGCTCATTGCCCAGATGTTCCTGCAAGTACTTCACCAATACATCGGCTTCTTCCGTTGTGATGTGTCCGGCAGAATGGTTTTTAATATGATCGCCTTCAATGCAAATGATGTTACAACGCATTGCCATCTCGCCCGGTTTCAGATCTACACCGATGCTGGCAGCTTCCAGAGGTCCTCGTCCTTCATAAACTTTCGGCAGGTCATAGCCCAGAACGGACATATTCGCTACCTCACTACCGGGATGGAAACCATCGGCAACAGTTTTCAACCGTCCCGTACGTCCCATGCTCGCCAGTTTATCCATATAAGGCGTCTTGGCATATTGCATCAGCGTCTTACCGCCCAATGACTCCACAGGCCAATCCGCCATTCCATCGCCTAATATGATTATATGTTTCATTTTATTAAACATTTGCAATACTCATGATATCCGCAAATACACCTGCCGCCGTCACTCCGGCACCGGCACCGTATCCTTGTATCATCATCGGATATTCTTTATAACGTTCTGTAGTCAGCAGAATGATATTATTACTACCTTCCAAACCATAGAACGGATGATTTACAGCCACTTCTTGCAGGCCGACTGATGCTTTGCCATTCTCCAGTTTAGCAACAAAACGCCAGTGCTTGTTCTCAGCTTCCAGTACCTTGCGACGGGCTTCAAAGTCCGCATCCAGGCTCGGCACTTTCTTCCAGAAATCATCCAATGAACCTTCAAAGAAATCATCGGGCACGAACAGGTTCTTTTCTACATCCGACTGTTCCAGTCTGTAACCGGCTTCACGTGCCAGGATCACCAGTTTACGGATAACGTCCTTGCCACTCAGGTCGATACGCGGATCCGGTTCGGAGTAACGCTCTTCCTGCGCCATCTTAATGGTCTTGCTGAAAGGAATATCCGCACTGATCTTATTAAAGATATAATTCAGTGTACCACTCAGTACAGCTTCAATCTTCAATATCTTGTCACCGCTATGGATAAGGTCATTGATCGTATTGATAATCGGAAGTCCTGCACCCACATTCGTTTCAAAAAGGTACTTCACACCACGCTGGCGGGCAATCTGTTTCAATTCACGGTAGTTCTCATATTCCGAAGAAGCGGCAATCTTATTGGCAGCCACTACAGAAACGTTGTGTAACAACAAGTCTTTGTACAAGGAAGCAACTGCCGCACTTGCCGTACAGTCTACAAATACCGAGTTGAAGATATTCATGCCGATAATCTCGTCACGTAAAGTTTCCAGCGTGCTCGGTTTACCCTTCTCTGCCAGTTCTGCACGGAAATCTGTCAGATCGAAGCCTTCACGGCTAAACATAGCCCGGTCAGCATCGGCGATACCCACAATATGTAGCTTCAATCCATTCTCCATCATCAGCTTCTGCTGTTGGCAACGGATTTGTTCCACCAGGCTACCGCCTACCGTACCGATACCGCAAATAAAGAGGTTCAGCACCTGATATTCCGACAGGAAGAATGAATCGTGGATAACGTTCAATGATTTACGCAATGATTTGGAATCCACTACAAATGAGATATTTGTTTCCGAAGCACCCTGAGCACAAGCTATCACATTGATACCGTTACGTCCCAACGTACCGAACAGCTTTCCGGCAATACCCGGCGTATGCTTCATATTTTCACCTACAATAGCTACCGTAGCCAGGTTCTTCTCCGCCTGTATCGGAGAAATCTCACCCATTTCAATCTCTTTGGCAAACTCCTCATTCAGCACTTCACATGCCAGGTCGGCATCCGCATTACGCACACCGATAGACGTAGAGTTCTCCGAAGATGCCTGAGATACAAGGAACACACTGATACCATTCTTTGCCAGTGCCTTAAAAATGCGGTAGTTCACACCAATCACACCTACCATACCCAAACCCTGCACAGTAATCAGACTGGTATCATTGATAGAAGAAATACCCTTAATCGCTTTCGTACGCGGATCAGAAACTTCCTGTCTAATAATCGTTCCCGTTCCTTCGGGATTGAATGTATTCTTTATTAAAATAGGAATATTCTTGTGGCAAACCGGATAAATAGTCGGCGGATATACTACCTTGGCACCGAAGTTACAAAGCTCCGTTGCCTCTACATAACTCAGTTCGTTAATGGTATAAGCGGTAGAAATCACACGCGGATCTGCAGTCATGAAACCATCCACATCCGTCCAGATTTCCAATTGGTCGGCATCCAATGCCGCCGCAATAACCGAAGCTGTATAATCAGAACCACCACGACCCAGGTTCGTAACATCTCCCGTCACCTTATCAGTAGATATGAAACCCGGTACCAACGCACGCTTCGGCAAAGTGCTGAATGTTTCACGAATCAATTCATTCGTCAACTCGGTATCCAATACATACTTGGAGTGCTTCTTTTCAGTTTTGATAAACTTGCGTGAATCGAACCATTTAGCTCCCGTCAACTCTGCAACGATAATGGATGATAAACGCTCGCCATAGCTGACAATCGTATCGGAAGTCTTTTGCGAAAGGTCCTTTATCAGATAAATACCCTGGAAAATATCTTTCAGTTCATTGAGCAATTCACCAATCTGGCGTTGCAGTTCCACTTGCCCTTCACCTGCGGGAATCACTTCTTTAATCATTTCCACATGGCGGTAAACAATTTCGCGGAACTCATTTTCGTAAGCAGCATCACCGGCAGCCGCCATTTTCGACGTGTTTATCAGCTTGTCTGTGATGCCCCCCAGCGCGGAAACCACCACAATTACCGGTTCTTCTACTGCTTCTACAATTCTCTTTACGCTCAAAATACTGTTCGCGGAACCTACGGACGTTCCGCCGAATTTTATTACTTTCATATCCTTTATTACTATTGATAAGGTTGATACAATGTGTCGGAAACAGGACGTATATGCCTGTATTGACCTGAATTAAATAAGAAAAACTGCTGAAAAATAGTGTAACACGTAGAAACACAAATACTATCCATTAACCCCTAAGGGTCATGGTCATGCACATGGATGTGACTGTATGGTAATAGTACTTGTTCATACTCTCTGTTTCTTTCATTATTGATAAGTGTCGCAAAAGTAATAATAAAAACATTCAATCTATCACATTTTGTAGTTTTTTTGTAATAAAAATATAGAAAGGCCCCAAAAGAGGCAGAAATATGCAAAAGAGCGAAGTGTCATTTTCACACATAACCATACAATATTCCGTTACCAGCGGCATAGTTTTATAACATTTTGATATTAAATCCAAGATATATCATTATATTTGCACTAAATTATCGTAAGAGAATGCATATGAGTCCAAATATAACTTCCATTTTGCTAATCTATACCGGTGGAACCATCGGAATGATAGAAAACCCCGAAACGGGTGCTTTAGAGAATTTCAATCTCGAGCAGCTGAAAAAGCACGTACCGGAGCTGCAAAATTTCACATTCCATATCGATACTTACCAGTTCGATCCTCCGATGGACTCTTCGGATATGGACCCGGAAGCCTGGCGCAAACTGGTGCATATCATTAGTGACCATTACGATAGATACACAGGTTTTGTAATTCTGCATGGCACGGATACGATGGCATATACCGCATCTGCCCTTAGCTTTATGTTAGAAGGGTTGAGCAAACCTGTCATCCTCACCGGCTCACAACTCCCTATCGGAGTACTCCGCACGGACGGAAAAGAAAACCTTCTTACCAGTCTTGAAATAGCCAGTGCACGTGATGCAAAAGGCAATCCGCTTGTACCCGAAGTCTGCATCTTTTTTGAGAATCACCTGATGCGCGGCAATCGTACCATCAAGATGAATGCAGAGAACTTCAATGCATTCCGTTCATTCAACTATCCCGTATTGGCAGAAGCAGGTATTCATATTAAATATAATAATGTGCAAATCCGCTTTAAGGAAGTTGAACGGGAACTGAAGCCACATTATCTATTAGATACCAATGTTGCTGTCCTAAAACTCTTTCCGGGTATTCAGGAGAATGTAGTATCGAGTATACTGGGCATTGAGGGATTGAAGGCTGTCGTGCTCGAAACTTACGGTTCGGGAAATGCTCCCCGCAAAGAGTGGTTCATACGCCGCTTGCGGAATGCTTGCGAGCAAGGGATAGTCATCGTCAACGTCACCCAGTGCAGTGCCGGAACCGTAGAGATGGAACGTTATGAAACGGGCTATCAGTTAATGCAGGCGGGAGTAGTTTGCGGATATGACAGTACAACGGAGTCTGCCGTTACTAAACTGATGTTTCTACTGGGCCACGGTTATACGCCTGATGAGGTACGAAAAAGAATGCGCACTCCGATGGCAGGAGAAATTACGACTATCTAAAAGAGTAAAAACATGAAAAGTAATACATTGTATACGGGCGAATGATTTATTCGCCCGAAATATACCAAGTAACTTTTACATGCTCACTTTATCTTTTTAAACTAATAGCTATAGCTTAACAAAACATCAAAATCCCCTTTCAATTGTATAAGTTTGCCCTTTTTCAGTCACCAAATCATACTCATAAACTTTGTTGAGAATAGGATATTGAGGTCTAATTTCTTTGGAAACCATAGGTTCTTTTATGTCTGCTGAATAGAAAAGAGCATTATTATTCTCACCTATTGCCACAGTCACCCCTTCTCCTCTCAAAGGGACATAAGAACGTAAACGCAAATTTCCACCTAAACGAGAATGAATTATCGCTTTATCCAGTTGCAGATTTTCCCATTCCATGTCGACAACAAATCCTCCACGAGCCACCAATCCCTGTATCTTGCCTTTTGCCCACGCATCCGGCAATGCTGGTAATAAATGTACTGCTCCATCGTGGCTTTGTAATAACATCTCTGCAACTCCGGCTGTATAGCCAAAATTACCATCAATCTGGAAAGGTGGATGTGCATCAAACAAATTAGGATAAGTACGCCCTTGAAACAAATTCTTTATAATCCGAAAAGCATGATTTCCATCTAACAAGCGCGCCCATAAATTAATTTTCCATCCTATAGACCATCCTGTAGCTTCATCACCACGCTGCAATAATGTATTCTTTACTGCTTGAAATAATAGAGGATGCGTATAAGGTGAGATCTGATTACTAGGGTACAGCCCATAGGCATGTGAGATATGCCGATGTTTATCATCCGGATTATCCACATCTTCCAGCCATTCCTGTAATTGATTGTATTTGCCAATCCGCATGGGTGCCAGACGTTTCACCATATATTGCAAAGTATCAGCATACATTTTGTCTTCATTCAAGATTTTGCAAGCTTGCAAAGTATTTGAGAAAAGATCAAAAACAATCTGATTATCCATAGTGCAACCTGCAATTGTAGAAGGAGCATTTTTCTTCTCATCTCCTTCCGGACCATGTTCCGGAGAATTAGAAGGACAAGTTACCATCCAACCATATTTGGGATGCTCAACTAGAAAATCAACAAAAAAATCTGCAGCACCTTTCATTACTGGAAATGCTTCTTTCAAGAAGGTCTTATCACCTGTATACAAATAGTGTTGCCACAAATGCTGACATAACCAAGCACCCCCATTAGGCCACATCCCCCAGAATGCCTTATCCACCATACCCGTGCAACGCCAAATGTCCGTATTATGGTGCAACACCCATCCACGACAACCATACATGGTCCGAGCGGTTTCCCTACCCGTTTGTGATAATTCCTCCAACATTTTCATCAATGGCAAATGACATTCACTCAAATTCGTGGCCTCAGCCGGCCAGTAATTCATTTGCAGATTAATATTGACCGTATATTTACCATCCCACGGTGCCAGAAGGTCTTTGTTCCAAATTCCTTGCAAATTTGCAGGCTGTCCACCTGGTTGCGATGATGATATTAACAGATAACGACCGTACTGGAAAAGCAAAGTAGCCAAAGAGACATCATTTCCTTCATTGAAACGCTTCACCCGTATGTCAGTTTCTTGGATTGCCGCATCAGACGTACCTAAATCCAGCTTTACCCTATCGAATTGTTTCCGATAGAAAGCGATATGCTCTTCTTTGGCTTTCCCATATATTTTTTTACGAGCTGCATTCAAATAAGTCGTTACCCGTTTATGGGCGTCTCCACTTACATCTTTATAGCTAACAAAATTGGTTGCCGAGGATATATAGAGTGTCACCGCATTTGCATTTTCCACCTTGACAGATTCTCCCTGCACAGTGACACGCCCACCTTCATTCTTTACCTCAACCTGAGTTTCCATACGGATAGCACCCGGAACACCTTCATGTTCTTTTCCTTTAGCAGTCAGTACCAGTCTTTTGTTCCAAAGCTTTACCTCATGGTCTAAAGGAGACTGGAATGAAGCAGCAAATGAAAGTTTTTTCGGTTTATCTGCTGTAAGCCGGACAATAACCACATCATCCGCAAAAGAAGAAAACACTTCTCTGGTATATGCCACCCCGTCCACCTTATATCGGACGGTAGCTACGGCTTTCTCTATATCCAAATCCCGGTAATAGCCCACAGCGGACTCATGTCCCGGGAAATGCAACATCAAGCTGCCAATTGTCTGATAAGGCATTCCGTTTCGGGGAGTCTCAAAATTCCGGGATACCAAATCTTGCGCTTCCCTATAACGTCCTTCAAAAACAAACTGCCGGATTTGTGGTAAAGCTTGCAATGCTTCCGGATTATCATTCCGATGAGGACCTCCACCCCAAACGGTCTCTTCATTCAACTGCAATTCTTCACTATCGGTACCTCCAAATACCATCACCCCCAAACGGGAATTGCCAAGCGGCAACGCCTCAGTCCACGTTTTGGCAGGATTACTGTACCAAAGTTTCAAATCGTCTGCGGACAAAGACAATGTATACATCATAATGATGGATAAGAGAAATATTTTGCTATATTTCATAAAGCATTTACATTTAAATTATTATTATTCCAACGATCATTTCAACAGTCGGTGATACCCCGCTTCAACCTTATATATATTCTTTCCTAATCTGACGGTAGCTTTTCCAGTCGAAGAGTAGAACCATTCCCCATCCTTACGATAGACAGAAACGGAAACCGGTTCCAATGCTTCTATAGCATATTTTCCCCGTTCTATTTTCCGACTGTCCACCATATAAATCTGTTCCAATCCGTCCGCCAGTTCGGTAATCAGTCCGAATGTTCCCTGAAAAGCCTGCCGTTTGCCGAATGAGCAAACAACATCCGAGGACGTGGAACTGAAAATATAGTCCTTGCGCTTGCCTTCCGATTCTACACAAAAGGCAACCACCTTTTCGTCTACCTTTATCTTTTCTGTTCCAACGACCGAAGCATCGCCTCTCACCGGCTCAAAGACAGCGATAAAGGGTGAACTCCATGCGTTATTACCATTCTGCCGGACAAGCAAAGTAGGAGTTATGGACGGAGCCGTACTGACATTCTTCGGAGTCAGTCCCTGTTGCAATGTAGTATAAGGGGCTTCCAATGCATATAGCTCACGCCCTTGCGCCCCCATCATCCACATCTGCATAGACAGAGGTTGCTCACCGGAAGTAATGTTCCAGACAGCCTTGAAATCATCTGGACAAGCAGCTCTTCTCAACTTTTTAAACCAATTATAGCCCTCGCCATAAATTTTGTCCAAACGTTCCGTTTCCGTCAAAGGAAGCAACTTTCCACCGGCATCCATCAAGTTTAACGAAGTGCCGACATTATGGAACAAGTAATCGTTATCCATTTGATTGGAACGAAAGATATCGACATAGAATCCTTTATCCGAAGCCGTTTTCACCATGGCAACCACCCGCCTTTTCTCTCCGGCCTCCATATCACAGATATTTATGCAGGGATTCAACGCTTGTGCGTTCACGAAACTTTCAGAATCAACATACGGTTCCATCGCTTTAATCGTGATATCCCCCTCTGCATATCCCGGCAAAACCGTATTACTTCCGGTAGCAGACTGATGGTACCGCTGGTCTTTGCTCCAATAAGACTCATATCCTGAAGCATCCGGAGCCAAAGCATAACCAAACCCGTACAATTGCAAAGCCAAGCCATTAGGCGACAAATGATAGCCTTTGCGCCCGCCATACAATACAGCCATCAGATTTTCCTGATCCTTCTTACTTTTCATGGTAACAAGACGATGATGGGGAGAATAAGACATACGTTCCATATCGGCACCTTCATCCGTCACCGGAATACGGGCCATATAAGTGCAAAGCCCTGTCCACCCTGCATTTTCACGCTTGTAGGCCCCATTCGCAAGGCCTGTTCTCAGTGCCATTGCTACACGTGCACTATTCTTCGTATCCCCCGCCTGCCCATAATAAGCAAGAAGATGCTCGAATGTTCCGAAATTAGCGGCCCCTCCCCGGGAATCTCCAAACACAATCATATTGGCACGCTCATCCATCCATGGGAATACGGCAAGAGCCGCCTTTTGCATGATTGGATTGCCTGCGATAATGTCTATGCCGCATCTCTTCAGCAAAGTAGAGAACTCCAGCAGCATAGTTATCGTGCCAAAAGAGTATCCCGGAGATTCCGGCCACAAGCCGGTCACCGGATCGTAACTTTTCAGGATGTCTGGTATGGCATCATGATAAGGGGTAGATTCCGTTGTCAGATAATGCAGATAATATGAACGTCCTTTACCATCGGCATACGCATCATTTTCTTCCAAGGCCAGTATAGGGCGCAACATCATATTCCAGCCGTTCACATTCCAGTTTCCGGTCTTCCCGCCACGGATAAAGCCTATGTCGATGAAGCGCTTGAATACCGTGCCAGCCACTTCCGGCAGGCCTTTACCCATAGCCCGCAAGTGCGGATGGGGATGCCGGAGAAGATAATCATACGTGAAATCATAGATGGCAGCCGCATGAAATGCCAGATCGTCATGTATCTGCTCGTAGTCATAATAGCCCAGAATGCCTCCCGGTTCATATCCTCCTTTTCCTTTGGAAGACTGACCGGGGTCCAGAATCGGATTCATGTAATAGGTACCTACCAGCCAAGTATTGAAAATATCTGCGGCAAACGAAGCGTATTTTTCCTCTTCCGTCAGCCAGTAGAGGAACGCTGCCTCTTCCGCCAACGTCAGAATCTCCACATTGTTGGAGCGTATCATGTGGCCGGACTCCTTGTAGGGCACCAGGACTTTAGGTGCCGAGGGGTCTGTCCGGCTTACGCCCCACATGTCTCCGGTTTCATTGTAGGGAGTGCGCTCTTCCAGCGGGACATTGTAGAACTTGTTCCATGTCCGCATTCCCGGCATACGCACGGTCGGTACGGGCGCATTTCCCTCGCCACGTTCCCAAGTCTCATTCTTCAAGTAACACTGCGTGTAGCGTTCACCCTCTTTCCAATACATGGCAATGCGTGAGACAATCCATTCCGGATTCGTCCGGTGGCGTTCCACGTATGGATTCACCTTATCTTTCAGACGATTGTATGCCTCCTTTGCCCAGTCGCAATGCTCAATCTTCTCTCTGATGAGCGGTTTGTCTGAATCGGAAACATAAATAGAAGGATGCGTAACTGCCCACAACGGAACTGACAGCCATTGGAGCAATAGGATAATCCATGTTTTCTTTCTCATAATTTCAATCAATCAAATTGTTTTTCTATTTAGGGTACTAAGCTGAGACGGTCTCAGATTATAAGCTGAAAGCGTTTCAGCTATTAAGGTGACAACGTTTCAGGTAAAGGCCATTAATTCCTGTCAAGGAGATAACAAAGATAGTTCTTATTTAAGTATCCTGTCTCTTATACACATCTCCGAGCCCACGAGACCGGAGCCTATCTCGTA
>ENA-OXZL01000460-OXZL01000460.1-human-gut-metagenome-genome-assembly--contig:-NODE-460-length-12088-cov-4.865370_pt1 | contig 12088 bp, 6 predicted proteins | sample MGYA00244510_ERZ652805 | MGnify/ENA primary metagenome ERZ652805 (study PRJEB26926, sample SAMN06164841) | human gut metagenome | biome: ENVO:00009003; feature: ENVO:2100002; material: ENVO:00002003...
CGTTAGTTACCAACAAAGGTACATCTTCTTGCGGAAAAGGGCAACAAACATACGAAAGAAAGTGAAAGGGACAGGATAAAAAGAGACGCCGGTTGGCATTCCTTGCAAAGTCAGCTTCAGTGCGGCTGTCAGGTATTGGCACGAAATAAGAAGGTACAAGGATATTACGGGCTCTACGAAGTTTAGCCAATCCGCTTTCCGGCAATATTGTTGTGGTCGCCAGCATGATGGCAATCACAAAAGCCGAAGCACTTGTTAAAAATTCATATATTGATAACATCTTTCCCTGCCTGTTCAATACCGGCATAAAGACAATGGGACTTTCTGTAACGTTTGCAAACGTTTGCGCAAATCACTAACCCGATAACTGTCAATGAAGAAGCGATATTTCATGTATTCAGCTATTTTTGCAACCGGATAAGTCAGTTCAATAAGATAAGCTGCACCTCAGCAATAAAAAAACAAGCAAGCTTATTTTGTATTGTTTTTGGTTTGCACTACCTTTGGATAAAGGAATACTTAGAGAATACCATGAATAAACCGCAGATTACCATCAAGGACATAGCACGGGCGTTGAACGTCTCGCCCTCTACCGTGTCAAGAGCGTTGAAGGACAACCCGGATATCAGCCAGGAAACCCGCAACCTTATACATGCTTATGCCCGCGAGCATAATTATAAGCCTAACGTACTTGCAGTAAATCTTCGAGCCAGCCGTTCGAATACAATCGGTGTAATTGTGCCGCAACTGGTACATCACTTTTTCTCGTGCGTGCTGAGTGGCATTGAAAAGGCTGCCGCCGAAGCAGGATACAATATTCTGGTAGCGCAGAGCAACGAATCTTATGAACAGGAAGTGAAAATCGTACATTCATTCCTTGCCGCCCGCGTCTGTGGTGTGATTGCCTCATTAGCAAAAGATACTTCCCAATACGACCATTATCAGGACTTGCTGAATAACAATATTCCCATTGTGTTCTACGACCGCATCTGCACCGGATTGAAAACAGAGCGGGTGGTAGTGGACGACTATGCCGGTTCTTTTGCTGCTGTAGAGTATATGATACAGACAGGCTGCAAGCGTATCCTGTTTTATGGAGCAGCCCCGCATTTGGAAATCACCAAGAACCGCCGGAATGGCTATCTGGATGCCATGAAGAAATACAAGATTCCCGTAGACGACAGCATGATTATGTTGTGTGATACCCGGGAACGTGCCATATCCATCACCCCTGACATACTGGAAGGTTCCGAGCATCCCGACGGTTTCTTCGCCATCAATGACGAAACAGCTTCAGGCATTCTGTATGCCTGCAAACTGGTTGGAAAGAAAGTGCCCGACGAAGTATCGATCTGCGGATTTACCGACGGTGCCATCGCCCAAAGCACAGATCCCAAACTGACCACCGTAGAACAGCATGGAGAAGAAGTCGGAAAAAGCGCTTTCAGCATTCTGACAGGTAAACTGGAAGGGGGCGATGATAAGAGTAGCAACAAGATTGTGAGAACGAATCTTGTAGTGAGGGGAACAACGAAATAACTGAATAAATATCTAATACATAAAATTAAGAATGAAAGTAAAACCTGATTTGAGCTTTTGGAAGCTGTGGAATATCAGCTTCGGCTTCTTTGGCGTACAGATTGCGTATGCTTTGCAGAGTGCGAACATCAGCCGTATTTTTGCGACATTGGGTGCAGACCCGCACAATTTGAGTTATTTCTGGATATTGCCACCATTGGCAGGTATCATCGTGCAGCCCATCGTAGGTGCTGCAAGCGACAAAACGTGGACACGCTTCGGACGACGTATTCCTTACCTCTTTGTCGGTTCACTGGTAGCCGTACTGGTAATGTGCCTGCTGCCGAATGCCGGTAGCTTCGGTATGGCAGTCAGCACGGCAATGATATTCGGATTAGTATCGTTGATGTTTCTGGATACATCCATCAATATGGCGATGCAGCCATTCAAAATGATGGTGGGCGACATGGTAAACGAAAAGCAAAAAGGCCTTGCCTACTCTATCCAGAGTTTCCTGTGCAATGCCGGTAGCTTGGTAGGTTTCCTGTTCCCGTTCATCTTTACATGGATAGGCATCAGCAACATAGCTCCCCAAGGTGTAGTTCCCGACTCAGTTATATATTCCTTCTATATCGGAGCAGCCATTCTGATACTTTGCGTCATCTACACCACAGTAAAGGTGAAAGAAATGCCACCTGCCGAATATGCGGAATACCATGGCATCACCGAAGAGGAAAAAAAGGAAAAGATCAATATGGTGAAACTACTGGTGAAAGCACCGAAAGCTTTCTGGACAGTAGGTTTGGTCCAGTTCTTCTGTTGGTTTGCCTTCATGTTCATGTGGACCTATACCAATGGTAGTGTAGCTGCCAATGTATTCGATGCTCCCACCGTTGAAACAGTGGTGAACGGTGCAAGCAAAATAGTGCTGGACACTAAGAGTATCCAATATCAGAATGCTGCCGACTGGGTAGGCGTATTGTTTGCCGTACAGGCCATCGGTTCTGTACTCTGGGCTGTATGTATCCCGATGTTCAAGAACCGCAAACTGATCTACTCACTCAGTCTTGTTTTGGGTGGAATAGGTTTCATCTCCACGTATTTCGTTCACAATCAATATGTATTGTCCATCTCCTTCCTGCTCATCGGTTGCGCATGGGCAGCTATGCTGGCATTGCCTTTCACCATCCTGACCAATGCTCTAAGCGGCGGACACATGGGCACCTACTTGGGACTGTTCAACGGAACGATCTGTATTCCGCAGATTGTAGCTGCTACGCTGGGTGGTAGTATTCTGGCTCTTTTCACCCCGAAAGGCATGTTACCGCCTGAAATAAATATGCTTGTCATGGCAGGCGTGATGTTGATTATCGGTGCCGTTTGTGTATATTTAATCAAAGAGACCAAAGGAGAACAAGCAAAAGCATAATCCGTGCGAAAACAAACTTAAAAGGGGATGTCTATCCCTCTATAACGAACAACTCTCTTCTCTACGATAATCGCCCCGTTCCTTTAAAAAGATCGGGGCGATTCTTATAAAGGAACCAAACACATCTTATTCTTTAGACATTCCTTGTCTTCTTTTTTTCCTCATCATTGCCGTTTATCCGTTTATTTGTTTATCTTTACCGCCATGATACACACCATGAAAAGATACCTTAAAACCGATGAATGGAATATTATTGAAGATAACTTTCACGCCGACAACCTGCGAATGTCAGAAAGTATATTCAGCCTTGGGAACGGTCGCTTCGGCCAGCGGGGCAATTTCGAGGAACCTTATTCAAGCGACTCATACCGTGGTTCATTCGTTGCCGGTATCACTTTTCTTGATAAAACGCGTGTAGGCTGGTGGAAAAACGGTTTCCCTCATTTCTATACCCGTATTCCCAATGCAGCTGACTGGAGTCGTGTCAGCCTGCGTCTCATCGACGAAGAACTGGACCTGGCACAATGGGACGTGAACAGCTTCAGCCGCAGGCTCGATATGAAAGCGGGTATCTCCTACCGGGACTTCGAAATCACATCTCCCAAAGGACACCAAATATGGGTACATGTGGAGCATATCAACAATATGGCTCACCCCGATTTATGTCTGATAAAATACAGCGTCACCTCCATCAATTATACGGGAAGAATATCACTGATTCCCTCCCTGGATGCAGTCATAGTCAATAAGGACGATGATCCGAACGAGAAGATATGGAATATCCTCCGTTCTGGTGTCACAAAGGATTGTGCTTACCTATGGACGCAAACCCGGCGGGAAGATGCGCAAGTGTGCTATGCCATGACCTATCAGTTCTTCAAGAACGGCAAAGAAGCCACCTCGAACCCGATACGCATTGAAAAGGAGAAACAAACCGGGTTCAGCATCGGGGCAGATGTGAAACCGGGAGACAATGTAATGCTCATCAAATATACCGTTATAAGTTCGTCGCTCTATGATGAACGTCAGGAACTGATAGAACATTCCGTCACCAAAGCCCGTCAGACTAAAACAGACGGCTGGGATAAGCTGGAAAACGATCATCAGCAAGCCTGGGCCAATATATGGAAAGAAATGGATGTGGTTATCGAAGGCGATCCGGAAGCACAACAGGGTATCCGGTACAACATCTTTCAACTATGCCAAACGTACCGTGGTGACGATCCGCGCCTGAATATCGGCCCGAAAGGCTTCACAGGTGAAAAATACGGTGGAAACACATATTGGAATACGGAACTTTGTTGTGTACCGTTCTTCCTACTCTCTACTCCGAGGGAGATTGTAAAAAACCTGTTGATATACCGTTATAACCAACTGCCGAAAGCGATAGAGAATGCCCGCAAACTGGGTTTCAAAGAGGGTGCCGCCCTCTTCCCGCAAGTTACTTACAGCGGTGAGGAATGCCACAGTGAATGGGAAATTACCTTTGAAGAAATACATCGCAATAATATCATCGTCTATGCCATTGCACAGCATGCTGCAATCACGGGTAGCAAAGATTATGTAGCCAAATACGGACTGGAAGTAATGATCGCCGTCTCCCGTTTCTGGAGCCAGCGTGTATCTTTCTCCAAACCAAAACAGAAATATGTGATACTGGGTGTCACCGGACCGGATGAGTACGAGAACAACGTAGATAATAACTGGTACACCAATTACTCGTGTGTGCAGTGCCTGCGGATGACACTTAACTATCTTGAAATTATTGCCGGAGAATACCCCGACGAATATGCGCGTGTACGCCGTGTCACCAACCTCCGCCAACAAGAAGAGGCTGAACGCTGGCGCGACATCATCAACCGTATGTATCTGCCGGAAGATAAAGAACTGGGGATCTTTGTACAAAATGACGGTTTCCTGGATAAGGAACTGAACAGTACCGATGCCATTCCACCCGAAGAACGCCCCATCAATCAGCACTGGTCGTGGGATCGTATTCTTCGTTCATGTTACATCAAACAAAGCGATGTATTGTTGGGCCTATATCTGTATTACTTCAATTTCGATAAGGAAACTGTCCGCCGTAACTTCGATTTCTATGAAACAATGACGGTGCATGAATCTTCACTTTCCCCGCACATCCACTCCATTCTTGCCGCCCGTATCGGCGAAGTGGAAAAGGCTTACCAACTCTTTCTGCATGCCACCCGTCTCGACCTGGATGACTACAACAACGAAACTCACCAAGGACTGCATATCACCAGTATGCCGGGCAGCTGGCTTGCCATTGTACGAGGCTTTGCCGGAATGCAGATTCTGGAGGGCGTACTCTCTTTCTTCCCAGTCATTCCAGAGAAGTGGAACAGTTACTCCTTCCAGATAAATTATCAGGGACGTACACTTCATATGCATGTAGGCAAAGAAATAAATATTTCACTTATTGCCGGAGAAGAACTGAACATACAAGTATATAAAAACGTTTATAAGCTCAAATTGGGCACCGATTTGTTGCTCAGGATAGAGGAGTAGAAGCCTTATCATTAACAACGCGTAACAAAATAAACCGGGAGAACAATTATCTGTTTTTCCGGTTTTATGTTTTTTATACCTAAACGAACAACTATATATTAGTATGAAGAAAATCTATTTGTTCGCCATCAGCGTGATGCTGCTTGCCACATCATGCGGGCACAAGAAAGAGGGCGATGCCACGCTGGTCCGACCTGTCAAGACAGCTACTGCCAGCTCCCAATCGGTCATCCGGAAAGACTTCTCCGGTATTGTAGAAGCCGTAGAATACGTGAAACTGGCCTTCCGTGTCAGCGGACAGGTCATAAATCTTCCTGTGGTAGAAGGCCAGCGAGTAAAGAAAGGACAGTTGATCGCCGCCATTGATCCGCGCGACATTTCCCTGCAATATGCCGCCGACAAAGCCGCTTACGAAACTGCCGCAGCACAGGTAGAACGTAACAAACGCTTGTTGGGACGCCAGGCTATCTCCGTGCAGGAATATGAAATTAGCGTTGCCAATTATCAAAAGGCAAAGTCAGCTTATGAATTATCCAGCAATAATATGCGGGATACCAAACTTACCGCTCCCTTCGACGGTTCTATTGAAAAACGTCTGGTAGAAAACTATCAGCGCGTGAACTCTGGGGAAGGCATTGTACAACTGGTGAATACACAAAAACTCCGTATTAAATTCACCGTACCGGATGATTATCTCTATCTACTTCGGGCAAAGGACGTAACATTCAAAGTGGTATTCGATACCTATCCGGGCACGGTATTCAATGCAAAACTGGAAGAATATCTGGACATTTCTACAGCCGGAACAGGTATTCCGGTAACTATTACGATTGAAGATCCCGCTTTCAACCGTTCCCTATACGATGTGAAACCGGGATTTACGTGCAAAATCAAATTGGCTTCGGACGTAGCTCCCTTCTTGGAAGAAAAGCTTGTGAATATTCCGCTCAGTGCCATATTCGGTGAAAGCGAGAACCAGAAAACCTATGTGTGGGTAGTAAAGGATAATAAGTTAAGCAAGCGGGAAGTAACCGTATACTCTCCTACCGGAGAAGCCAATGCTCTTATCTCTACCGGTGTACAGCCGGGAGAAACTATTGTAATTGCCGGAGTGCACCAACTAGTGGACGGACAGACGGTGAAAGTTATCAATTAAATGATAATTTACCAGTGGCAGTTGATTGACAGTAGTATCTTCATTCTCCTCCTCCCGGGAGGAGGGGAATGAAGTTACTCCACATATCCCACCGCTAAATTATCATTTATAGAATCTAAAACATAAATATAAATCATATGAATTTAGCTAAATATGCATTAGACAACACCAAGATTGTTTATTTCTTCCTGGCTGTGTTGCTAATCGGCGGTATACTATCATTCGACCGGTTGGGAAAGAAAGAGGATGCACCCTTTGTCATCAAGTCAGCGGTCATAATGACCCGCTACCCGGGGGCAGAACCAGCAGAAGTAGAACGACTGATCACCGAACCGATCTCCCGCGAGATACAGTCGATGAGTGGTGTATATAAAATTAAGTCGGAGTCCATGTACGGACTATCCAAGATAACATTCGAGCTTCAACCTTCCCTTTCCGCAGAGTCGATTCCGCAGAAGTGGGATGAACTGCGCCGCAAGGTGCTCAACATACAACCGCAACTACCCGCCGGTGCTTCCGTTCCCACGGTATCGGACGATTTCGGCGATGTATTCGGTATATACTATGGCTTGGTAGGCGATGACGGTTTCTCTTACGAAGAAATGCGCAACTGGGCAGAACGTATCAAAACCCAGGTTATCACTGCTGACGGGGTAATGAAAGTAGCCTTGTTCGGTACACAAACCGAGGTGGTGAATGTATATATATCCGTCAATAAACTGGCCGGTATGGGTATAGATCCGAAACAAGTAGCAAGCCTGTTACAATCGCAAAACCAGATTATCAATACAGGTGAAATCAATGCCAGTGAACAACAACTGCGCATTGTAGCCAACGGAACCTATACTACCGTTAATGACATCCGGAACCAAGTGATTACCACTCCGGGCGGACAGGTGAAACTGGGCGATATTGCCGCCATTGAAAAAGGATATATGGATCCTCCCGGCAACATCATGCACGTCAACGGGAAGCGTGCCATAGGTATCGGCGTTTCCACCGACCCGACAAAAGATGTAGTAAAGACCGGAGAACTGGTAGATCAGAAACTGGCTGAACTTCTTCCCCTTATTCCGGTAGGGTTGGAATTGGAAAGTCTGTATCCGGAAAATGTCATAGCTCAAGAAGCAAATAATGGTTTCATCATTAACCTGATAGAATCCCTACTCATTGTAATTGTTATCATCATGCTGGTGATGGGGCTGCGTGCAGGTATACTTATCGGCAGTTCGTTGATATTCACCATTGGCGGTACACTGCTCATCATGTCTTTCATGGGAGTAGGATTGAACCGTACTTCACTGGCAGGTTTCATCATCGCCATGGGTATGCTGGTGGATAATGCTATCGTAGTGACAGACAATGCACAAATAGCCATTGCCCGAGGTATAGACCGGCGAAAAGCACTGATAGATGGAGCTACCGGACCGCAATGGGGATTACTTGGCGCTACGTTCATCGCCATTTGTTCATTCCTGCCGTTGTACCTCGCCCCTTCTGCCGTAGCGGAAATCGTGAAACCCCTGTTTGTCGTACTTGCCATTTCTTTGGGATTAAGCTGGATACTGGCACTCACACAAACCACCACTTTCGGTAACTTTATTCTGAAAGCCAAATCCGGCGATACCAATAAAGACCCGTATGATAAACCTTTCTATCACAAGTTCGCCTCTATCCTCGGAGTACTTATCAAGAAGAAGACTCTTACACTGGGTAGTATGGTAGTCCTGTTTATCATCTCACTGGTCATCATGGGAATGATGCCGCAAAACTTCTTCCCCTCACTGGATAAGCCCTATTTCCGTGCCGATATATTCTATCCGGACGGTTACAGCATCCGTGACGTGGAAAAGGAAATGAAACAGGTGGAAGCGCACCTCCTGCAACAACCGGAAGTGAAACGAATATCCACCACATTCGGAAGTACACCGTTACGTTACTATCTGGCATCTACTTCCGTCGGTCCTAAACCCAACTTTGCTAATATACTTATCGAACTGACCGACAGTAAATATACAAAGGAATACGAAGAGAACTTCGACCAGTATATGAAGGCAAACTATCCGAATGCCATCACCCGTACCACTTTGTTTAAGCTATCGCCTGCGGTAGACGCCGCCATTGAAATCGGCTTTATCGGCAACAATGTCGATTCACTCGTGATGCTGACCAACAAAGTCCTGGAAATCATGCATCGGGATGATGATCTCATCAACGTACGAAATTCATGGGGGAATAAGATTCCAGTATGGAAACCTGTTTACAGTCCGGAACGTGCCCAACCGTTAGGTGTCTCCCGACAAAGTATGGCACAGAGCATTCAGATTGGTACAAGCGGTATGACATTAGGCGAATATCGTGAAGGCGATCAGGTGCTGCCCATTCTGCTAAAGGATAACACAGTCGATTCTTTCCGCATCAACGACCTGCGTACACTACCCGTATTCGGAACAACACAGGAAACCACTACCCTGGAACAAGTAGTCAGTGAATTTGATTTCCAATATAAGTTCTCGAATGTAAAAGACTATAACCGTCAGATGGTAATGATGGCGCAAGCCGATCCACACCGGGGAGTAAATGCCATAGCAGCATTCAATAAGATATGGAAAGAAGTACAAGAAAAAATTCAGGTACCGGAAGGATATACCATGAAGTATTTTGGTGAACAGGAAAGTCAGGCAGAAAGTAATGCAGCATTGGCAGCTAATATGCCACTAACGTTTTTCTTAATGTTTATTACCCTGTTGTTCCTGTTCAGGACCTACCGCAAGCCAATTGTCATCCTATTGATGTTGCCACTTATCTTTATCGGAATCGTACTGGGATTAATCTTGCTTGGTAAATCATTCGACTTTTTCTCTGTTCTCGGTCTACTGGGATTGATTGGTATGAATATCAAAAATGCAATTGTATTGGTAGACCAAATCGACATAGAAGCTGCTTCCGGAAAAGCACCGCTGAATGCAGTAATCAGTGCTACAACCAGCCGTATCATACCTGTAGCCATGGCGTCCGGAACTACGATTCTGGGTATGTTGCCGTTGCTATTCGACGCTATGTTCGGTGGTATGGCGGCAACCATCATGGGTGGTCTGCTGGTAGCCTCAGCATTGACGCTGTTCGTACTTCCGGTGGCATATTGCGCGATACATAAGATCAAAGGATAAACTCCGGATACTCTTAACTATTCGCTTAAATAAGAAATAAAGAGATAATTATGAAAAAGATAATAACCATACTTACATTACTTTGCAGCTTCGGTCTGAAAGCCGGAGCCCAGCAGTTCTTAAGCCGCGAAGCATATCGTGACAAAGTAGAAGCCTACAGCCAGGTACTGAAACAGCAGCGTCTGAAAACCATGGCAAGCACCGAAGCGCGAAAAATAGCAAATACCGGCTTCCTGCCACAAATAGACATCACAGCCGAAGGTACCGCCAACCTCAACCACCTGGATAAGTGGAACAGTCCGAAAGGTGAATACCGCCCCTACACCTATCAGGCACTCGCAACTTTGGCACAACCCCTCTATACGGGTGGTTCTCTAATAGCTCAGAAGCGTATGGCACAGGCTGACGAAGAGTTAAGCCAACTCACCACTGAACTAACTCTCGACCAAATTCATTATCAAAGCGATGCTGTTTATTGGAATGCCTCAGCCGCCTATGCCAGTCTTGAGGCTGCTGCTACATTTCAGGATATCATAAAGAAGCAGCACGATATTATTCAGGATCGTTTCAACGATGGCGCTATCAGTCGTACAGACCTGCTGATGATTTCCACCCGCCAGAAAGAAGCTGAATTGCAGTATATCAAGGCCCGCCAGAACTATACCCTTGCTCTGCAACAACTGAACATTCTGATGGGAGTAGCACCCAATACCCCTGTAGATAGCCTAAGTGAAATCAGTATAGCCAGTGAACCCGTCGACATTCTTGGACTTGACGATGTACTTCCACGCCGAGCCGATTATGCCAGCACAACGGTAAACATAGCCCGAAGTGAAGCACAACGCCATGCCGCCCTCAGCAAGTACAATCCTCAGGTAAGCATGTTCCTTGCCACAGGTTGGGATACCGGTATCACGTACATGGGACAGGAAATCCCCCATACGCCTGTAGCCGGAGTAAACGTCAGTATCCCCATCTTCCGTTGGGGGGCGCGTTTCAAGACAAACCGGCAACAGAAAGCATTCATTGGTATCCAGAAGCTGCAACAAAGTTATATCACTGATAATATTCTTGAGGAACTCTCCGCCGCCACTACAAAACTGACGGAAACGGAGCAACAAGTAAAGACAGCAAAGGAAAATATGGATCTTGCCGAAGAGAACCTGGACCTTGTCACTTTCTCTTATAATGAAGGGAAGTCCAGTATGGCAGATGTATTGTCCGCACAATTGTCGTGGACACAGGCTCATACGAACCTGATTAATGCATATCTGGCTGAGAAAATGGCAGTGGCAGAATACAGGAAAGTGATTAGTGAATAAAGATTCAGACGCGGATTACGCGGATTACACAGATTTATTTCTTTATTGTAATGAAAGAATCCGTGTAATCCGCGTAATCCGCGCCTAAAAAGTCCGCGTTCGTCCGCCTCAATCCGCGTCGTCCGCGTATCTATTCTCCTTATCCCAAGAATGAGATCAATACACCCGCAGCTACCGCCGAACCGATAACACCGGAGATATTACTGGACATACAGTAATTCAGCACATGGTTCTTCGGATCATACTTCGTAGCAATCTCATTGCATACGCGGCTTGCCATAGGCACAGCACTCAGTCCTGTTGCACCAATCAGCGGATTTATCTTCTTCTTACTGAACAGATTGAACAGCTTCACAAAGAAGATACCACCCGTAATGGAAAGTGCAAATGCAAGGAAACCACCTATAACAATACCAATGGTTGTCCAGTTCAGGAACGCTTCGCTTGTCATAGTTGCGCCTACACTCAATCCTAAGAAAATCGTCGCCGCATTCATAATGCTATTGGCAGCTGCATCAAACAAACGGCTGGTGTCCGCACCGATTTCCTTAATCAGGTTACCGAACATCAACATACCAATCAAAGGCACTGCCGTCGGTACAAAGAGAGCGACAACCGTAGTCACTGCTATCGGGAAAATGATTTTCAGTACACGCAGATTCTTGATTTCCGTCTTCGAAGGATAGAGTTTCTCTTGCTCCTTCATATTGATCATCAACTCCTTCTTAGAGCAGAACAACTTCACTACCAACGGAATAATCACCGGAACCAACGCCATGTAAGAATAGGCGGCAATAGCAATCGGACCCAACAAATGCGGAGCCAACTTGATAGTCGTAAAAATTGCAGTCGGGCCGTCAGCACCACCAATGATACCGAGAGCACCTGCTTCCTGCGGTGTAAAACCAATCATCACTGCGCACAACAGTCTGTCTCTTATACACATCTCCGAGCCCACGAGACC
>ENA-OXZL01000472-OXZL01000472.1-human-gut-metagenome-genome-assembly--contig:-NODE-472-length-11722-cov-3.931088_pt1 | contig 11722 bp, 19 predicted proteins | sample MGYA00244510_ERZ652805 | MGnify/ENA primary metagenome ERZ652805 (study PRJEB26926, sample SAMN06164841) | human gut metagenome | biome: ENVO:00009003; feature: ENVO:2100002; material: ENVO:00002003...
AATTAATTACTTTTGTCAACTTATTAAAAGTCTTCTCTTTATCAAACCTAATCCCATCTTTAAACTCCAATATTAACTGCCAAAGTTGGTTTTTGTAAACATCACCTGCTTTATAGTCAGTTTTATAATGACATTCCTGCGGGGTAGTCATTTCCTTAAATGTATTCATCGCATTAAGATATGTAGCTCCCCATTCTGTGAGTTCTACACTAACGGTGTCATTCAAATCTATTTCTATTAACTTACAAAGCTCTATTTTGTGAGTTTCTTCCTTCGCAACAAGAGCAGCTTGTAAGCTCTCTATTCGGTCTTTCAAAATTTCGATAGTTCATATCTTTATTGTTTTGAGCCTTCCCTAATCCGAAGGGAAGGCTCCGTTTATTACTTTCTAAAAAATATATCTCCTGAGATACTTCTTGCCGTGTCGTCATTGGTCAGACGGATGTATCGGAAGAAGTTTTGTTCAGTTCGATGCCCGGTCAGCCGCATGATTTCCAGTGTTGTCATTCTACCGGTTAAATACATGTTGGTGGCTGCTGATCTTCTTGCTGTATGACTGCTAATTAATTCCCACTTTTCACGAGTGACCGTTATCAGTTTTCCGCCTTTGGTAAATGAATAAGTAACCGGATCATTTAGCCCGATCTCTTTCATTATCACCTTCAGGTACTTGTTGACGTACTGAATGCACAGCTTACATGGGATGACACCGCCATACTTAGCATAGATTTCTTTCACATAGGCGTGCAACGGTATCTTGACATCCACATTCGTCTTCTTTGTCCGCTTTACTAAGTAGTCACCTTGGAAGTTGTCTTTCGTTAAGGTGGAGTAATCAGAGTAACGCAAAGCAGTAAGACAGCCGATTACAAACAAGTCTCTAATCCTTTCCTTCGCTTTCCGTTTGTCTTGCTTTTCAAACTTGTAGTAATATATCCTTGCGATTTCATTCATTGACAGGAATACGGCATTGGTAGGCTCGCATTGCAAATCAATCTCATCATAAGTATTATCTACTGCATAGTTGTATTGGGATGCCCGACGAACAAGTGTTTGAACCTTCTGGATATATCCAACAATGATATTGTGTCTTAACCCTTGATCTTCTAAATAGATTACGAAATCATCAAGGAATTCTCCCGTAACCGAATTGGTAAATATATCACAGTCAAATTCTTCGGAGAAAGCATCTATATGCTTTATTATGGCATCATAGACCGCTGCATAGTGTTCAGACTTGCGTCTGCTTCTCTTTTCAAGTACTTCCCGGGCGAAAGTGGTGAAGTATACACCTTCTATCGGTTTCGCCTGTCGGAAGTGGTTAATGTAGTCCTTTCTTGGCTTGGCCTCAAGGACCGGAAATGATACTGCTAATGTTGTTTTGGTCTCTCATATTTAAAGGTTAAAACAAAAATACGTCCTCCACCGTCAGCGGTTGTTTCGTTCCCTGCTCGTACATGCGGGCTTTCAGCCGTTCGCACAAGATGTAGACGAAAGAACCTGCATCGGGATTATCCATCTTGACAAATATGGCGGTCAGCCCCATTGTCTTGGCGCCAGTCTCCACGAGATCGCACGGCTTGCCGTAATACGTCCAGTAATACTGCACTTGTGCCAGCGCGCTGTCTTCCACCTGAATGATCAAGGCTTTCGGTTCACGGTAGATCATGGTGCCTTAAAGTAAGATTTAACTTCACCGTCCGGCACCCATTCTACAGTTACTACTGCCTTTACCTTACCAGTACCACCACATGAAGGACAGGGTTTCTTTACTCGTTCAGTGATGATATCCGGGTCGAGTACATATCCGTTCCCCTGACAATATCCACAAGAGTAGCCTGGAAATTCTTTCGTTTTTTCCTTCCCCGTTCCGAAGAGAGGTACCGTGATCAGCACCCCGTTCTGTTTCTCGCTCATACTATTCAATATAATAGGTTTGTACTAAACTATGATTTCGGTAAATATGAACCACCGTCTTTCCCTCATCCGTACGGACTTCAGTGGTAACTGCACTACGAAAGAGAGTACCACGCTCCCGTTCCGCCTGTATCTTCGCGTCAATGAAAGACTTCAAGTTTCTGAAGTCCCGCTCACTGCCTTGCAATTCAACATCATCCAGCACGTCAGACACTACCGCCTGTACATTCAGCAACCACTGCGGCTTATCATTCGGAATAATCGAAGTATACTTTACCTTTGCCATAACCCTACATCGCTGAAAGTGACAGCGGCAGATTCACCGCATTACCCTGTTCATCCTTCATCTCCACCTGAATGAACTGACACGTCGGTACCGGACGGTAAGCCGCCTTAATGATATTGATGCCTTCCAGAAAACGTTCATCCTTCGACTTGATGGCGAGTTTTTCCAGTTCCAATACCTTGTTGGCCTTCAGCGCACCTTTGCGATCCTTGGCAAGCAGACTCATGACTGTGTCCACCAGGTTGGCAGAGTTCTCATCTTTAGCCATAGTCTTGATATATTCTTTCACCATGTCGATGCCCGCTTCCACAGTATCATCCCAGCCCTCATTCACGCGGTTGCCGAGTGTCAAGCTCATGCGGCTGTCGCTGGTGGTAAAAGTGTCAGTCTGACGTCCGCTCTTCACCTTGAAAAGCTCGTTCTTCAACTTGATGACCGTACCGAACTCATTAAACACTTCCTGCTTGATGCGCATCATCTCGGATGAGAGGCTTTGCAACTTCGTTACGCTGGCCTTGACGGTGGCGTCCACCAATTGTTTGTACGTTTCACGTTCCCGCTCTATGCGGTTACGCTCTGCCTTTTCCTCGGCATCCAGCTGTGCCTTTAAGGCGGCACGTTCTTCTACTGATAATGTTGATAAATCCATAATTCTTTCTATTTATTGGTTAATAATTAATCTTCGCTCTTCTTTCCTCATTCCTCTTGCGCTGCAAGTCCTTATTCACGTACCTTTTCGGTGACTCCAGCACAGCCAGTTCCCGGTCAAGACGGTCGTAACGCACCACTTCGGCACGGTAGGCATCCAGCAGACGGTCATATTCGGCAGGTTTCAGTTTGTCAGTACCATCCATCAGGTGTTCCTGAAGGTCACAGATACGGTCGGCACTGGCTTCCAGTTGTCCGGCAAGCCGGCCACGGTAATCCAGCTTGTCGATGGTGTCGAGATGAAGGCGGCTGCGGTCGGTGTAGTCTTTCATGACTGCGCCTCCTCTCTCAGCCTCTTCATTTTTTTGTCTAGCTCTTTCTTGCTGTAGTACACATATTTCCCTTTTTGCCAGGCATGCACGAGTCCTTTAGCCACCCACTTTTTGATGGTGTTCTTGCCGCAGTTCAGGTATTGGCAAGCCTCGTTCTGCTTAAGCATGCCGGTCATGTCCATACCTTCGGGCATCTCTACAGGCTTCAGCGTGGCAGGCTTTCTGCTGAGACCTATCCATTGCTCCAGGCGTTCGATGCGGAGCAACAGGTCGTTATACTCTTTCCGTGAAAGGGTCACACTGCCGGCATCCGTCCCTGCCTGTTCGTCCGCCGGGTATTTGTCCGCATCCGGTATCAAATCCTCCAGCTCCATTCCGCCTGCGGCATAGCGTGCGGCATCACGCAGGGCATAGAAAAACTGTTCGTCTTTCTTTTCCTCGCCCACCGACATCACAAACTCCTTAAAGAGTTGCGTTTCCGTTCGTTTCTGTTCCAGTACTTCCGCCTGAGCCACACTGATCCGATCGCCCTTCTTACGGAGTATGGCTGCCGCACGATTGATTTCTTGTTGCTTTCTCATCATCTGAATTATTTTTTTGTTCGTCTTTCCTCGCGTCTCATAAATGCCTCCAGTTGCTTCTTCGTTTCCTGTAGTTCCCAGAGCTCCATCCTTGTCACATCCTTGCGAGCCTTGGTGTATTTCCGCGCCCAAAGGTTCAGTTTCGCCACATTCATCTGATATTCCTCTTCACTGTCGCTGGTGAACCCTTGGTTCAACTGCGGGATCAGGAAGGACAACCGATAGATATCACGGAACGTGTTCCGGGCTTCTGTCTGTTGCAACGCTTTGGCTTTGTCGTCCATCGGGTTCAATCTATCAAGTAGTTGCCGGGCTTCGCGCATCGTCAGGTCCTTGCTGCTCTGTGTCCGTCCGGAAGTAAACTCATGGATGCAGCCGTGCCGGGCTTCGTCGTCCATACCGATACGGCGGAAGGTGGCGTGCAGAGCCTTCATTTGCCCGGGGGTAATAAGTTTATCCTTGATTGTCTTCATCGCTAATCACTAAACATTAATCACTAATTGAAATATCTTCCCCACGATATCTGGCAGCTTCTTCCGGCCATATATCATAATGCCCGACAGGACCGATAAACCGTCCCTTGGAGAAAGCCCGATATCCCTCGACATATATCTTCAACGCAGCATCAAATGCCACCTTCTTCGCTACACGCCCGTCCGGGTTCTTACCGCTGGCATGGCTGATGAAGATAATCAGCTTATTACGGTGCTTCTCCTTGAGCTTGATATACTGGGCATAAGAAATCTGTGTATACTGGAGACTGTCTATCACCACAAAGTCAGGAGCTTTCTGTCGCTTCAGGCGAAGGCTCAATTGATCCAGTGGTTCAGCGTCCAGCAGCAGGAAACGGCGGTTAACCTCCTGCATGTTGAAGCGCTTCAGTGTATTCTGCATCGTCAGGCAGGCACCTTCTTCCAGACTATCGTAAGCCACGCGCCCGAAACGACACAACTCCTTGCAGAGTTGCATCACAAAGGATGTCTTCCCGTTGCCTGTATTGCCCCATACCATCCACACGCCTCTACGTTCAGGGGTGCCGAAAGCGTCATACCAAGTGCCTTCAAAAGCCAGCGTCTCGAACTTCATGCTCAGCAGTTCCCGCACCCCTTTGGCGTTGCGCTGGAAAGTCTTTGCATCATTCACAGCCTCGCTCATGCCTGTTCTCCTTTCATACGCTGAGCTTCTTGGATACGCTTGCAGGCATGCACCACACGTTTCACACGGCGAAGATCATATTCGCCCTGGGCGGCCTCACGCTGAACACGCTTTATCTCTGCAAGGTCAGTCAAGCCGTTAGCCTGGCAGATGGCATATACATCCTGTTCGGTGGCTACATTCACATCGAAAAACTTACGGCCGATACGGCTGTTTATTTCCTTATAGCCCTTCTTGTTATAGCGAAGGCCGTTCTCCACACGACGTTTGATATAATCGGTAGAAAGGAAAATGATACCCGCCTTATTCTCCAGACGGTTGTAAATGCTGATGAAGTAGCTGAAAACGGAGTCAGTCAGCTTGTCGCCTTCATCGAAGATAATGAGCGGGTTCTGAAGGAAGGCGATCATGGAGATGGCGTATTCCAGAATATCCCGCAGGTTCGTCCCGTCCACCGGTGCGCCCACCTGCTTGGCGATCTCGCGCACGAAGTCGCTTTTCTTCATGTCTTCCGAGCAAAGGATATAAAAGACGTTGCGGTGAGTACGACGATATTCAATGGCTGCGGTAGTCTTGCCGCAACCTGCATCGCCCACCACCCAAGTGGTGTTTTTGTAAGCCTGTGCATCCGTCATGGCGAAGGTGATACGGTTGAAAGCATCACTTTCGGTCAGCGTCCAGCGTTCAAGGCTGTAGCCTATCTGTGCGGCTATACGACTGAACATATCGTCGCTGATGCTGGTGTACTTAGAATTACTAATTTGCGATACCGTAGCGGCGCTGACCCCGTTCAGGCTTTCGCTGGCACGGTTCTGGCTGGGGTAGTTACTGCAATATTCCATCAAGGCGTCCCGAATGGCGTCTTTGTCTTGTTTACTTAATTCTTTCATTATTTGAAGGGTATTTAATTGATTATTGAATACTGGTTAATTGTTGTTGAAGAATGACTGGTACATTTCCGCCTCTGTCATGCCGGAAACCAGCTTGGTGTATTCGCCCGGCGAAGCGATGCCCGCAGGCTCTTCCTCCGGTTCGGAATTGTAAGTTCCCGGCCCCACACCTTCGGGATACTGTACCGGGGCGGTCAATTCCTCATTGGCATATTCCTCACGCTGACGTTCCATGCTCTTTTGGGATTCACCTACCGGAATAGGCATCACGAGTTTCGTATAGGCTTCGCTCATGCACTCTTCGAGCAGAAGTTCTTCACAGGCGATGTAATGGCCCACAAGGGCACGCTTGTTGGCATGTATCTGGGCGAATAGCCGGGTACTTTCTTCTTCCGTCCGATCTGCCGTGGCACGATGAATGACAACCTTCGGCGTGGCTGTGGCTGCATATTTCAACGCACCTTTAGCACCCACTTCCCACAGTTCCACAGCAGTCATATCTTTGGGATCATAGCGGTAACGGAAACTGTTGCCAATATTCTGCATGTGGAAGTTCATATCTACCAGCCCATCTTCGCCGTATACCATGTAGCGGTATTCCTGCTTGTTGCGTTCAAATATGAAACCGTGTTTGTTGTACTTCACGCTGTCTTTGCTCAGCAGCATGAAAAGTTCCTGTACCCCGAAGTCATCCAACGGCTCGGCATTCGGACTACTGAGCGTGGTGTACATCTCCATACGGGTCATACCTGTTTCAGAAGCTGGATGCAGCATTTCATTCCATTCCTTGCGGCATTGCAGGTATTGTTCTTTCATCTCTTCCAAAGTGGGAAGCTGGGCGATGTTCTTCATGATCAGGTCCACGTTGACGTGGCTGTTCTCTTTTGTTGCAGTGATATTCTGCCCGGTATAGTTATAAAGCTTGTGCATAACCTGCATCTGGAAACGCCCGAAGGCACTCTCAATTGTTTTTGACTGGCCATTGTGGGGCATGGTGGTTTTATGCAAGTGGCAAATCTTCTTGAAAAAAGCTTGTGCTTCCGGTTTCTTATGTCCGCCCTGGTTATCGGTCACAATCTCATAAGGTTTCACCTTCCATGTTTCCAGTGCCATGCGGTAGGCATCATACTGGGTGAGGAAGTTTTCAACACCAAAAGAATATCCCAGGAAGACTTCCGTACAGGCGTCCATCACCTCGTACACGTCAATGGTACGCGCCACCATGCGTTTCTGTTTCTTATCGTAATCCTTGTAATAGAGATTGAGTTTCGTACCGTCACCATACCACAATGTATTCGGCATATCCGGAAGCTTGGTATCGAACTGGGGTATAAATTCATTCTTGAAGGCGATCTCACCATGAACGACGCCATACCACCACAATTTGATACTGGTCTTGTACAGGTAATTGATAACCGTTTGGGGCGATGCAATCGGCTTCAACTTATCTTCTTCACGGATGGCACGTGCGTTCCGCTCTTCTACAATACGGTTGAACTCTTCGAATATCTGCTGGTCGGTATATACCGGGAATTTGCTTCGCTTCAACTTCAGCAACAGTCGGCCTTCCTTCGGGCCAACCTTGCGGGCGGACTGGTTACCGGCATTGCCATTGACAAGCGCCGCGTAACCATACTTCTTATAAGCGGCATACTTTTCCATCAAGCGAGCCTTCGGAAGCGTGTGTTGATAGCGTTCACGCAGGCTTTCGCACAGGGCAACAACCTGTTCACGTATCATTTTATTGTTTTGAAAACCACACTTACCTTGCGAATCGCGCATACTCGCCTCAAGTGACATCATAGCGTTCAGAACCTTGGCATTCAAGGTATATTCCGCCTGGCGGTCCAAAGAAATCTTCGGAGTATATCTCTTATAGAAATCAACAGCTTTGCTATCACTTTTTAATCGACTGTCCATGGGCATTACTTGATGTTTTTTGATTTGTTCTTTAGCTTTGGGATTCTTGGTATCATAGTTATTGCGAATCGGTTCCGGTAATTTCTCATAAATAATCAATGCTTCCCGGCTTCTACATCCACGTCTTGCAACAATAAATTTCCCATTGTTGACATATTTGTCATAAGTAGCCGGACTGACAATTCCGCCAAGAACCAACTCATTACGTGTCACACACAGTGTCTTTCCAAACATTTCCATAATCAGAAACTTTATCTTATTCAACTTGTACAGGCCCCGGCATCGAACCGGGGAGCCATCCACTTCCTTTTCCCAAGAGCTAATTTATATAGGAAGTTCCGGACCTGCTTACCATTTCTTCTACACCGCTTCCGTGTTTTTCTTATCCGGTGTAAACATGGATATCGCCACCACACACGCCAACGCCACTATCACAAATGCACTACGTGCATCCGCATTGCTTCCCAGCCAAAGCCCGTAAATCATGCCTACAGCAACGGCTATTTTCTGAATTCGTCTCCAAGTTTTCATATTATTTGAGTTTTAAGAGTTCTGTATAATCAGTTCATCAATATCGCCGTAAGAGGTAATGTCTTCAGGCAGCAGGATGGATTCCTGCGAATCCTCATCGTATGCCACATCTATGCACACCTTATCGTTCTCCACGCTCAGAAGAGCGTTGTGGTTCGCCATCAGTTCCCGCAATTCCAGCAGGAACGCCACTTCTTTTTCCGTTAATTTCCTGTCCATATCACTTTAATTTTTAATCCTTTAATTCTTAATTAAAAAATCTACCCCTATTCATCCCGAACCGGGATAGTTTTGCTACATTTGTAGCTGATAATAAACATTGTATAGTCATGAATAATAATGTCAAAGATGCCCTTCGCAACTATAAGAGGTACAAAATCAGAGTCCACATATTAGAAGTTATTGCCATGTTTCCCAATAAAGAAGATTCATATTATAGAAACTTGGCTGGTATGTCTATTGATAAAACCCTGATGTGGAAAGCCACAATTGTAGACGTTGATCTTGAATTTCAGTATCTCATTACTATTGGCTATATCAAATATACTGGTAAAGACTTCTGTATGGCTCTTACAGAAATAGGCATACAAGCCCTAAGAGATTGCGCCATACAAAACTTAGCATTAGCAGCATACAATAATTACTTAGACCTTAAACTTAAACGTTTAACTGTTATTATTTCAATGATAGCCATAGTGATAAGCTCGATATCACTAACGATAGGATGCTTGAAATCATCGGAAACTCGTCAGATTCCACCATGTAAAGCATCCGATAGACAAACATCTGTAATCGAGAAGGATACCTCCCGTGTTTCGCCTTGTAAACCTCCTCAAACAAAGTCTTTTTGGAATTCATATCCATACCATTTATAAAGTTAACACTCCGCCTCTATCTTTTCCCACTCAATGCTCAACTGCTCATAAACCGCCCGTCTCGGCTTGTACTTCACCCCCGCACGCTTGTTCTCCATCGCCTTCTCCGTCAGCGCACGAGCCACACGTTCGCTGACGCTCGTACCCATCAGCACTTTGCGAACGTGGCTGTAGGTCACGTCCAGTGTCTTCGCCACTGCAAGTACTTCCAAAGAAGAAAGGTGAGGTTCCACGCACCCTTTCCAGGTATCGAAGAAGGGGCGGAACTTGGGAAGGGGAAGCCTATGGCTTTCGTTTCCCGGGGACTGGATGCCGGAGTAGGTGCCCGTGCGGCGGATAGAGGGGAGGACGACGTTGGTTACCCATTTACGGAAGGCACGGGCTTCGGGCTTACGAGAACGAAAGATGAGATTGTACATACCTGATTCATTAATGATATTCAATTGCTGTTCGCCACCTCCCTGATAGTTCCCAGCAGGGGTGTAGAAATTAGCTACCCCTCTTTCATCATCATCTAACATCTTCTTGATAGCATCCCGTGAGTTCGTAATGTCAAGAGCATTACATACGTCTTTGGCTACAAACCAAGGCTCGTTGCCGATTACTTTTGAACGTATATTTACGTTCATTTCCTCATTGTAAAAAACTTGCAAGCCCGTAGCCTGCTGATTGATTGTTGGATTCATATACTTATATATTAAAGTGTTATTCCTTGAAAAAACTACCCCTATTCATCCCGAACTGAGATAGTTTCGCTACCTTTGTAGCTATATAAATGAAAAATAATTATGATTAGACAATCCGTTAGCTCATCAGCCATCCGTTCTGTTGGCTATGATGCCTCCAAGAGAATCCTTGAAATCCAGTTCACCAGTTTTACAACTTATCGTTACCGCAATGTACCTGAAAGCATTTATTACGGACTGATGAATGCATCCTCCAAGGGAACTTACTTCAACCGATACATCAAGGACAGATTCTCTTATTATTAAACCACAACTGGAAAGCGTTCCGCTCAATCCACGTTTTGGAGACAGTCTTCGGTGCTTGGTCTATACACCACAGCCCATCAGAAGTATCTATATGATGTTTCATTCGCTTTATCATTCTGTTCTGTAACAGAATAGCTATGTGCGGAAGGAATATCGCAAGGATTATATGTGTCGTTTTCATATTACTATCTATCTACTACTTCCGTCTTCATCACTTTCCCACAAACCTGCTTATACGCTTCAAACACTTTGTTTGCCTGTGGCCCTTTAATATCGCCACGCAATGCGTTATAAACTGTCTTTTCACTCACGCCAGCCGCCTTGGCTACTTTCTTCTTCCACCCTCTGGGAGGGAGAACCGGCAATTCATACTCTTTGATTATTACTGTTTTCATATATCATTATTTAATTTTCTTTCGTACATTTGTGGCGTTACCTGTTTTGGTAACGGCAGCAAAGTAAATCAAGATTCTTGATATATGCAAATAAAACCACAAGAAATATGATATTTATCTCAAAAAACTTGGAGCTATTGCGCAAAAAAGCTGGGCTCAAACAGTCTGAATTAGCTGAAAAATTAGGCGTAAAGGCTAATACAATATCTAACTATGAGAAGGGAGTTAGTCAACCTGACTACCTTATAGTCAACAAATTAATGACTTTATTTAAGGTCACATCAGACCATTTACTATATTCAGATTTATCCTCCGAGGAAATATCAAGAACCTTGAATCAAGAAAGAGTCAATGAAAGTGTCTTTGATAAGTTTCTTGCTAAAATAGATGAAAAAGATAAGAAGCTTGATGAAAAAGATGCCAAGATCGACCACCTCCAGTCCGAACTCCGCTCCATGACCGCAGAACTCGCCGCCCTCAAAGCTAAATATCAGGATAAGGAGTCTGGTTTCAAATTCCCCAATCCCACCGAGGATTTTATCGACAAGTCATTGATCGACTCTGGCGAAGACTACTCACCCGCGAAACCACACACCACTTCAAAGAGGTCATCGGTTGGGAAAATATAATTGTATTGCTAATCAAACTACTTAGTAATACATAGCATACAAACGACAATTAATAACTATTTAAAATCGGATATTATGGAAACGACATTAAACTTTGTATCAATCATCATTATTGTATTTGGTATCCTTCAGATTATCTTATTCTTTAAATTATGGGGAATGACAAATAACATCTCTGAGATAAAAGAACTGATAAAAAAATATAGTATCGAAGAGAAAGTAGGTCAAAAGAAACAAAAGTCCACCACGGAAATGGATATACAAATAGAGGATTTAGTAATGGAATTAAAAAGCAAACAACAATTAAAAGTTGTGGATATAACAGAGGATGGCAGATTTCAATGTAAAACTCCAGGAGGAATAGCACCTATAGGCTTTTTTGAAAGAAATGAAATTGAATTAGTTAAACATGAAAGATAGCGCAATGAAAGGATATATAGAACTTACCGACAGTCTCGGTAACCGGTGCACCCTTAAAGCCACCATGGAATAAGAAATTTATGTCGTAATCATGGCGTAGATTTAGAACGTCATTTTCTGTTAGGATTTGGTTTTGAATTTGGTGAGATGA
>ENA-OXZL01000473-OXZL01000473.1-human-gut-metagenome-genome-assembly--contig:-NODE-473-length-11717-cov-3.865975_pt1 | contig 11717 bp, 10 predicted proteins | sample MGYA00244510_ERZ652805 | MGnify/ENA primary metagenome ERZ652805 (study PRJEB26926, sample SAMN06164841) | human gut metagenome | biome: ENVO:00009003; feature: ENVO:2100002; material: ENVO:00002003...
GGCAGCGTCAGATGTGTATAAGAGACAGTCCTAATTCGGCGTTTGCTCCCAGATTCAATCCTACTTGGATAACGAGGGCGTATAGCAAGAATTGCGGTAGTTTTTCGCAATACGTGGAGATAGTCGTGTTGGCGAAGGTTCCGCAAAAGATTCCCGCTGTGAAACATAAGATAACGATTAGGTTATTTTTCATTGAGACCTCCTTTCTTGATAAATAATTTATAAGCGATAAAAGATGCTACCAGACTTCCCAATACTCCGCAAATAGCTAGTATGGCAGCTTGTATTCCAAACTCACCAATATTATTCAGCAAAGATTGGTTGGCTCCTATGGTAATACCAAATATGAACAACATCGCGAAAATCGTATAAGAGATGGAATGTTCCAATCCCTTGAAAGCGGGGACGTGTCGGCATAAATAACCGACGCTTATCCCCAGACCTAATAGACCTAGAATGATAAACATAAGCATATTGTATTTTGAGATGCGCAAGACATCCTTTCCCCGGAAACGAAGCATACGAATACTCCCTCTTTTCCGCAGAAGTTAAACTTGAGTGCAATTAATACCTAGATGTAGGTGTAGAAGAGAACTATAAAAAGAAGTCCTCTCAAGAAGAGTATGAATGGATTTAGACAAAACCGCTGAACCAATGAACATGCACGATCGTGTTACCCGAGAAAGCTCGGGTATACCATCTTTTTGAGTTGTTCAGAAGCTTCTTGTTCATCTTATTTGTATCATTGTTTGATTTCTGGCGCAGAGGTAGTAATAAATTAGAGATTCTAAAACTTTTTCTAGGATCGGATATATAAGGGACTTGACTTGGATTTTGGATCTTTTTATGTACATTTGAGGTCCTACCCGCTATTGGGCCAACTAAAAACGGATAGAACAGATATGATTAAAAGATAAGATTGGTTATGAGGAAAAGAATGATTTTAACAGCATTGGCGGCTGTCGCTATCCCTACGTTGTTGATGGCGGCGGATGAGGCGAGATTAATGCGCTTTCCGGCTACAAATGGTTCAGAGATTGTATTCTCGTATGCTGGCGATTTATATAAGGTCCCGGCTACAGGTGGTGAGGCACAGCGATTGACATCGTATGTGGGGTATGAGATGTTTCCCCGTTTCTCCCCGGATGGTAAGACGATCGCTTTTACGGGACAGTACGACGGTAACACGGAAGTGTACACGATGCCCTCTTCTGGCGGTGAGCCATTGCGTATCACTTACACGGCTACGAATAGCCGTGATGATCTGGGCGATCGCATGGGCCCGAATAATATTGTGATGACTTGGACACCGGACGGCAATGGTATTGTTTACCGCAACCGCATCAGCGATGGGTTCTCCGGTAAGTTATATACGGTAAATAAAGAAGGTGGCCTTTCCGAGGTGGTTCCCTTGCCCGAGGGCGGCTTTTGTAGCTATTCGCCCGACGGAAAACAATTGGCTTACAACCGGGTAATGCGTGAGTTCCGTACATGGAAATACTATAAGGGCGGTATGGCCGATGATATCTGGGTTTATAATCCGGAGAAGAAAAGTGTAGAGAATATCACGAACAATGAGGCGCAAGATATCTTTCCGATGTGGATTGGTGATGAGATCTATTTCCTTTCAGATCGGGATTACACGATGAACTTGTTCGTTTACAATACGAAGACTAAACAAACAAGTAAGGTGACGAACTTCACTGAGTACGACGTGAAATTCCCTAGTAGTTTCGGGAATACGATCGTTTTCGAGAATGGAGGCTATATCTATAAGATGGATGCGGCGTCGAAGAAACCGGAGAAAGTGAACGTTACCCTTGCCTCCGATAATGTCTACGCACGTAGCGAGATCAAGGATGGTTCCAAATATATCACGAGTGCCAGCCTCTCCCCAAAAGGTGAGCGTATGGTGGTGACAGCTCGTGGCGAGGTATTCAATATCCCGGTAGATAAAGGGGTTACGAAAAATATCACCCGTACTCCGGGAGCGCACGAACGTGACGCTCAATGGTCGCCGGACGGAAAACATATAGCCTATATCTCCGACGCTACCGGCGAGACCGAGCTGTATCTCCAAGATTCCGAGGGGGGCGAGCCTATCCAGTTGACCAAGAATAACGATACGTATATCCGTACCTTCCAATGGAGTCCGGATTCCAAGAAGATTGTCTATACGGATCGTAAAAATCGGATCAATCTTTTGGACGTATCTAACAAACAGCTAACAAATATCTCACAAAGTCTGTTAGGCGAAGCCCGCAACGTAAGTTTCTCTCCGGATAATAATTGGTTGACTTATTCCCGTGTGTCCGATAATAATTTCTCGATCGTCTATGTCTACGATATCGCGGGTAAGAAAGAATATCCCGTGACCGATAAATGGTACGAGTCTTATTCTCCGGTATTCAGTACGGATGGCAAATATCTGGTATTCACTTCCGCCCGTGATTTCAATCCTACGTATAGCCAAACGGAATGGAATCATGTGTATAATAATATGGGTGGCGTATATCTGGCGTTATTGTCTAAGGATACCGCTTCCCCGTTTATGGAAACGGATGCGGAGGTAGCCATTGAATCTACCCCGGCGAAAGCGGATGCCTCTAAAAAGGACGAGACAAAGAATGAGGCTTCTGCTCCGGTCGTAAAGATTGATATAGAGGGTATTACGGATCGAATCGTTAAGCTCCCCTTGCCGGGATCGAATTACTACGATCTTTATTCCGATGGAACGAACGTATATTATTTCACGAAAGGCGGCATGAAGATGTTTGACTTGAAGAAACAGAAAGAGGAAACCGTTAGCGATGCCGCTATGATGGTTGATCCGGCTGGCAAGAAAGCTGTTTTCTTTAAGGACGATCAACTATTCGTAACCGATATACCGAAGGGTAAAGCGGATTTAAGCAAGCCGGTTAATCTGGCGAATATGAAGATCACGGTAGACTATACGAAGGAATGGGCGCAAATCTTCGATGAGGCTTGGCGTGCTTTCCGGGATGGTTTCTATCTGGAGAATATGCATGGCAAGGATTGGAAGGCGATCAAGGAGAAATACGCCGCCCTTCTTCCTTACGTGAAAACACGTCTGGACTTGAATTATATTATTGGCGAGATGATCGGCGAGCTGGGAGTAGGGCATGCTTATGTGAACCCCGGTGAGGTGGAAAGCCCTAAACGGGTATCGATGGGTCTGCTAGGTGCTGAGGTTTCTCGGGATAAGAGTGGTTTCTTCCGCTTGGAAAAGATCCTGCCGGGGGCTTCTTGGAGTAAGGAATTACGTTCTCCATTGACAGAACCGGGTGTTGAGGCGAAGGCCGGAGAGTATATCGTCGCTATAGACGGGGTTCCTACGAATAGCGTGAACGATATGTATAAGTTGTTGATCGGGAAGGCGAACGTTCCGACCGAGTTGTCCTTGAATAGCAAGCCTCAGTTGGCGGGCGCTCGTAAGATCGTGGTCAGTCCGTTGACGGAAGAATATTCTTTGTATCACTATAATTGGATCCAAGATAATATCAAGAAGGTGGATAAGGCGACGAACGGTAAGGTCGGTTATATCTATATCCCGGATATGGGGCCGGAAGGCTTGAATGAGTTCTCCCGCTATTTCTATCCGCAATTGGATAAAGAAGGTTTGATTATCGATGATCGTGCGAATGGCGGTGGAAATGTCTCCCCGATGATTCTGGAACGTCTGTCTCGTGAGCCGTATCGTTTGACAATGCGCCGGGGTTCTTCTTTGATCGGTACCGTACCGGATGCCGTACAGGTTGGCCCGAAAGTTTGCTTGATCAATAAGTATTCCGCTTCCGATGGCGATTTATTCCCGTGGGGCTTCCGTGCGCTTGGCTTAGGTAAATTGATTGGAACCCGTACTTGGGGCGGTATCATCGGTATTAGTGGTCCGCTTCCTTATATGGACGGTACGGATATCCGTGTGCCTTTCTTCACGAGCTATGATCCGAAGACGGGCAACTGGATTATCGAGAACCACGGTGTGGATCCGGATATCTTGATCGATAACGACCCCATCAAGGAATGGAACGGTGAGGATCAACAATTAGACCGTGCTATCGAGGAAGTCATGAAACAATTAAAAGAACGCAAACCGCTAGCCCCTGTCCCCGCACCAAGGGACTGGAGCCATAAATAATGAGAGGTTATTTGTAGAGACGGGGCACGCCCGTCTCTACAAATAAATAGTAAACGGATTAAAAACTAGTAATCTATCTATGGAACGATTCGCAGCCATTGACTTTGAGACCGCTAATGGAAAGCGGAGCAGTATTTGCAGTATAGGTATCGCCATATTGGAGGATGACTGGGTAGTAGATAGCATTTATACCTTGGTACGTCCTACCCCTAATTTCTATACCCGTTGGACTACGGCTATACATGGGTTGAGCGCTGAGGATACGAATGACGCGTTATGTTTCGAGGAGGCTTGGGAAAGCATCGCCCCGAAACTAAAGGATCTCCCCCTTGTTGCCCATAACAGTCCGTTTGATGAGGGATGCCTGAAAGCCGCCCACGAGGTATATGACTTAGCCTATCCGAAATATCCCTTCTATTGCACTTGCCGTCTATCCCGGAAGATGTACCCATTTCTGGTAAATCATCAGTTGCAGACAGTAGCCGCCCACTGCGGTTACGACCTTACCCGACATCATAACGCCATGGCCGACGCTTACGCCTGTGCCCATATCGCCCTTACGATGATGCGGGAAAAAGAGGTCGATACCTTGGAGGCGCTTATGGCTTCCTGCTACTCTAGGTAACTATGGGGTGTTTTTCCCGGCTATTTTATCCACCACGACAGCGATAGCGCCATCTCCCGTCACGTTGCAAGCGGTGCCAAAACTATCCATGGCAATATAAAGGGCGATCATCAACGCTTGCAGTGTCTCATTGAATCCCAGCATACTTTGCAAGATACCCAAAGCGGCCATAATAGCCCCTCCCGGAACCCCCGGAGCCGCTACCATCGTAATTCCCAGCATCATGATAAATCCGCTGAAGTTGGAGAAGGTAACCGGTTCTCCCGCCATGATCATGATAGCCATAGCGCAAGCTACGATTTTCATGGTGCTACCTGCCAGATGGATCGTTGCGCAAAGCGGTACGGTAAAGATCGCTATATTCTCCCGTACGCCATTCTTGACAGCCTGCGCCAGTGTCACGGGAATCGTGGCGGCGGAGGATTGGGTCCCCAGAGCCGTAGCGTAGGCCGGTAACATATTCTTCAAGAGGCGGAGCGGATTCTTCCCGGCTATGGCTCCGGCTATCGTGAATTGGATCAATAACAATAATACATGTAAGACAAAGATGACTATGATAACCTTGAGGAACATCGTGATAATACTCATGACTTGTCCGCTCACGGTCATGTTCAGGAAGATACCGAAAATATGGAGCGGTAATAACGGGATGATAACCACCTCGATCAGCTTAATGATAATTTCCTTGAAATCCGTGAAAGAGTCACGCAGGGTGGTTCCCGCTATATTAGAAAGCCCTAGGCCAATCGTAAAGGATAGCAGCAGGGCTGTCATGACATCCATTAAAGGCGGCATATTTACCGTGAAGTAAGGTGTCAGCATGAAATCTTCCGGATTCTCCATCGCCGTCAATTCCGTGTTGGTCGGTAGTATGTGCGGGAATATAGCCGATCCGCTCAGGAACGTGAAGAAACCCGAGAAGACTGTTGAACCGTAGGCGATCAAGGCGGTTATCAACAATAGCTTTCCGGCTCCTTTACCCAGATCTCCGATAGCGGGAGTCACCAGCCCCAATATGATTAGAGGGATGGAGAACGATAGGAAGTTGCCGAACAATGAATTGAAGGTTACAAAGATACGTGCGATTCCTCCCGGTAAAAACTGGCCGAACAATACGCCGGCGGCGATAGCGATAACGACTTTAGTTAACAATGATACTCTGATCTTCTTCATGGTGTTGCTTTATTTTGAAGCCAATGGCGGCCATCGTAATACTCATCAACGGACTGATCAGGTTAAAGAAGCAATAAGGAAGATACGTCAGGGTCGCTACGCCTAATATCGTGGCTTGCGTCATGCCGCAGGTGTTCCACGGTACCAGCACGGACGTTACGGTTACGGAATCTTCCGTCGTACGGCTTAACAGGCGACTCTCATATCCTTTTTTCTTGTAGATATCCTTGAACATATTTCCGGTAAGGATAATGGATATGTATTGGTCGGCCGTAACGATATTCAAGAATAAGCCGGAACATACGGTAGACGCCACCATGCCGACCCTCCGTTTCATAAAGCGAAGGAATACAGACGTAAGGCTTTCCAGCATACCGCTGGCCGTCATGGAGCCGCCGAAGCACATGGCGCAGATGATCAGCCAAATCGTATTCATCATGCCCGCCATACCCCGGGTAGCGACCAAGCTGTTCAATGCCTCGTTACCCGTATCGATCTGGGTACTCCCGTAAAATGTCATGAATAATCCCTTAAACAGGGAGGAGGCATCCGCTACCGACGCTCCCGCTACCCCTTGCAATAAATGAGGCTGGAAAAAGATCGCGAACACCCCGGCCATCGCCGTCGAGATAAACAAGGTGATCAAAGACGGTACTTTTTTGGCGATTAATATACCCGTTACCACCGGTACGATCAGTAGCCAGAGCGAGATATTAAAACTTTCGTTCAACGAGGCGGCGAACTCGGCTATTTGCCCGGATGCGTTCGAGGTATGCGTAAAACCCGCTATGGTAAAGATAATCAACGTGATCACCATAGACGGTATTGTCGTAAGCATCATATACCGGATATGGGAGAACAAAGGGGTATGCGTTACGGAAGAGGCTAATACCGTCGTGTCCGAAAGCGGTGAGATCTTATCCCCGAAATAAGCGCCCGAGATGATCGCTCCGGCTACCCATCCCGTAGCGAAGCCCTGTGCCTCGCCGATACCCATCAAGGCGATACCGATCGTGGCGATGGTAGTCCACGAGCTACCGGTCATAACGGATACGACAGCGCAGATCACGCAACAAGAGGCAAGGAAGAAACTCGGATGGATGATTTGCATCCCGTAATAAATCAAGGTCGGGACGATACCGCTGATCATCCAGCTACCGGATAAAGCACCAATCAACAATAGGATAATTATAGCTGTGGCCACTCCCAATATGTTTTTACATATCGCCTCTTCTATATCACGCCATTTGACTTTGCAGAAGATCATGGCCAAAAGGGAGGCCACCGCCGTGGTGGTAAGTAATACGACTTGGCTTCCGCCGCTCAACGCGTCGCTGCCAAAAGTGCGTATGGTTACAAACAAAAGAGCTACCAGCACGAGGATAGGCACTAGTGAAAGTAGAGGGGAGGGCATCTTCTTAAGATGATTTTCCATTGTTCATTCAGTCGCTTAAATAATGATGGTGCGAAAATACTAAAAATACCTTGAATAACGCTATGAATTATAGATTGATTTCCTTATTTCACAGTCTTTTGGACGATCTTATAACCGGTTGCCGCTATAAGAATGCTCATAAACGGGCTGACGATATTAAAGACGCAATAAGGGAAATAAGTCCAAGTAGATACGCCGAGGATTGTAGATTGTGTCATGCCGCAAGTCGTCCACGGGATCAGCACGGAGGTGACGGTGACTGAGTCTTCCGTTGTCCGGCTAAGCAGGCGGCTCTCGAATCCACGTTGCTTATATACTTCTTTAAACATTTCGCTGTTCAGGATGATGGCGATAAACTGGTCCGCCGTGCAGATGTTCAAGGATAATCCGGACACGACGGTAGAGGCGACCATGCTGGTACGGCCTCGCATGAAATGCAAGAAGATACGTGTGATGCTTTCCAGCATGCCGCTAGCGGACATGGCCCCGCCGAAACACATGGCGCAAATGATCAACCAAATCGTGTTCATCATCCCGGCCATTCCCCGGGTAGAGACTAGAGAGTTCAGGGCCTCGTTGCCGGTCTGTATCTGCGTGCTGTCATAGAAAGTCATCAGCAGGCCTTTGATATAGGCGATAATTCCGCTATCCGTGATCCCGGAAATCTCCAATAAGGCGTTTGGCTGGAAGATCAAGGCGAATATTCCGGCGAGTATGGAAGAGGCGAAAAGCACTACGATCGAAGGTGTCTTCTTGGCGATCATGATTCCGGTAACGATCGGTACGATCATAAGCCAAGGCGTGATATGGAACGAGCCTTTCAAGGCTTCGGAGAAAGCGGCTATCTGGGATGCGTCCGCTGCCTCCCTCGAGAATCCGGCGATGCTGAATACGATCAGTGCGACGATCATAGAGGGAACGGTCGTATAAAGCATATACCGGATATGCGTGAAAAGGGGCGTGTCCGTTACGGAGGCCGCCAATACCGTAGTGTCTGATAACGGTGACATCTTATCTCCGAAATAAGCGCCCGATATAATCGCTCCCGCTACCCACCCCGTACTGAAGCCTTGCGCCTCGCCAATCCCGATCAAGGCGATCCCGATGGTGGCGATGGTAGTCCACGAGCTACCCGTCATGACCGATACGATACTGCATAGCAGGCAACAGGCCACGAGGAAGAAATCCGTTTGCATGACTTGCAACCCGTAATAGATCAAGGACGGCACGATCCCGCTTACCATCCAACTGCCCGATAGGGTTCCGATCAATAAAAGGATGATGACAGACGGTGCGATCCCATAGATGTTACGGGCGATTTGCCCCTCGATATCTTCCCACTTGATCTTGCAATGAAAGACGGCGATCAAAGAGCAGATCGAGGTGGCTATCAATAATACGATTTGGCTGGCTCCTCCAAGGGAATCGCCCCGGAAAATATAGATGGCTACGGCCAGCATGATGACTAATGTCACTACGGGTAGTAAAGAGATCGCGATGGAGGGTGTCCGGGGCTTTTCTGCCATGGGTTTATTCACGTCGTTTATTATTTATCATGGATAATCCGAATAAATTCTTTATACGGACCTTCCTTGTGTTATCGATTCTAATTAATTTCGCTGCAAAAATAAAAAAGGATTTGGATAGGAGGGTAACTTATGGTAGTAAATAATCGGTTAGGCTATTTATTTGTCTTTTTGGGGATGAGTATGGCGCTATATGCCCAGCGAAAGACGGAAGTGATCCGTTATGGCGATCTGGATCAGTGGGTGGTACGTAAGATCACGGAATCGGCTATTATCGGGAAGGAGACGAAGACACTTTACTGCGTTGGCCCTACGGATACGATTATCGGAAATAGACCTTTTGAGTCGAAAGCTTCGCCTTGGGGCAGTTCTAACGTGATGGCAAGGGTGAGCGGGATTACGAAAGCTAGCGTCAGTGTCTACCCCGAAAGACGGGATGAGGGGTATTGCGCACGGCTGGAGACGGGTATAGAATCGATCTCGGCGATGGGTATCATGAACGTGAAGGTGCTGGTCGGTGGATGCCTCTATCTCGGCCGTTTTCTGGAACCGGCGAAGAATTCTTCGGAGACGTGGGGGCAGATCGTTTGCGGTATCCCGTTTCACCAAAAACCTACGTCCTTGTTATTCGATTATAAGGTGAAACTCTCCGGTGATCCCAATCGTATTAAATTGAGTGGTTTTAGCAAGAGATCGGAGGTAGATGGCATTGATATGCCTTTGGTGAATCTCTTTCTTCAGAAGCGTTGGGAAGATAAGGATGGGAACATATATGCTAAGCGTATCGGTACGCTGGTAATCCGGATGGATGAAAATACGGATTGGGTAAACGATGCCAATTTCACGATCTTATACGGTGATATCACGAAACGTAGCGATTATAAAGAATATATGGGGTTTCAACTCGGAGAGTCCGCTCGTTATAGTTTAAACAGCAAAGGTAAGAACGTCCCTGTCCAAGAAATCGGCTGGGGAACGGAGGACGATGAGGTAACCCATATGATCTTAGAGTTCTGTTCCAGTCACGGAGGCTCATACATAGGGTCTCCGGGAAATACCTTTTGGGTAGATAATATCCGGTTGGGATATTGAGCCTATTATCGTTGAAACCCTATGGTATTTGTCTCCGGTCTTGATACAGAAGCCAACAAATGAAGCGTAGCTTGTTTTATTCTATGGTTTCGTGATCAGAATATAATAGTCTGATATTAGCCTCTAATATTCTGAATCCACTCCCATGATCGTGCGGCATACCATATTTGGGGCCAGATTTATAGCTCCCGATTCTTATATCATACATTATCTTCCCATCGGTTAAGAGTGATATAAAACGTTCAAATGATGGCTCTGTATATATATCGGCTTTATTGAAGTAGAAGAGTTCCTTACCTCCTTCTTTTTTCGTTTGGGCAGTTACATATAATAAATTCTTTAGCTTCTTTGTTAGTGCTTTTTGAATGTCTTGATAGGTGTAACCTACGCTACAATCTAACAGCTCTTTTGTATTTAAGTCAAATACTCCTATTAATATTGTCTTGGCGACAGGGTTGTTTAGGAGTTTAAAAGAATATTTCTTCATATATGTGTTATAGCTATTTGCAAACATAGACGTATGCAAGCTATTTATAGATGGTGCATCTTCATAAGGTGTGCCAAATTTATCTTTTAAATAAGCATTCGCGCGTTTGGGAAATGAGGGGCTTTTAGTGAATAGGGTAACGTAAGAGCATGAAGCGCCGCGATGAGATTTTATTTCGAATCCAGCTAAATCGGGCTCGTCTAAATTGTTCTCGACAACTCCGATGTAATCTTCAAATGTTTTTCCAATCCCAGTATTGTTGGCTCTATTGCTTGGAACATATTCCAAGGATTTAACCTCTTTGAACTTTGAAATAATAAAATCCTTATTCTCCATAACGTATTATATTAAATATGAGTAAGTCAATAATCTCTCTATCTTTGGAAAAATCTTCCTCTGATATGAATAGCTGTTCTATGGTAATGTTGAAATAGTGGCATATTTTATAGATCTGACTAAGGGTGTACTTATGTGGAAATTTAGGGCTTTCTATACTCCCTATTAAGCCCGGAGCCACTTCGAGGAGATTCGACAACTCTTTTTGGCTAACATTGTTGACCTCTCTTAGCTCCTTTATCTTAAGGATGATTTCAAGTTGATACTCGGTCTTTCTAATCATTATTGTTATTTTTGCCCAAAAATATAGTTTTATATATGCTTATGTACTCACAATATGTGAGCAATTGAGTATATTTGCACTCACATAATATAAGTAAGGAAGGTATGTACAAAAGAACGATTGATAATAGGTGGAGCTTTAAGGATGCCGATACCAAAGAATTTACTCATTGCTATCATGCGTATCCTGCGATGATGATTCCCCAAGTAGCAAGAGCTCTAATAGAGGAATATAAGCCAGAGGATGGAGTTGAGCTACTTTTTGATCCATATATGGGAAGCGGTACATCGTTAGTTGAGGCTTCTATAAAAGGTATAAACGCGATAGGAACAGACCTTAATCCATTGGCTAGATTGATGAGCCATGTAAAAACAACCCATTATGATTTATCTTGTATCAGAGATACTTTTTCAATGATGCAAGCCTTGTTCTTTGAGTATTCTGAAGATAAGGTCAAGAATAAGAATTTCGATAATATTTCTAATTATACTTATTGGTATTCCAGAGATAGCCTTTTGCGCCTTTCTTATATTTATCAAGTAATTAATGAATGCTGTCTCTTATACACATCTCCGAGCCCACGAGACCGGAGCCTATCTCG
>ENA-OXZL01000479-OXZL01000479.1-human-gut-metagenome-genome-assembly--contig:-NODE-479-length-11618-cov-5.778431_pt1 | contig 11618 bp, 4 predicted proteins | sample MGYA00244510_ERZ652805 | MGnify/ENA primary metagenome ERZ652805 (study PRJEB26926, sample SAMN06164841) | human gut metagenome | biome: ENVO:00009003; feature: ENVO:2100002; material: ENVO:00002003...
CGGTCTCGTGGGCTCGGAGATGTGTATAAGAGACAGACCTTCTTAAACTAATGGTAATAAAAAATGCAATCTAACTTTACCTTAAAATAGAATCTCTTAATAATCGTACTTTCTATTTTCTTCCATCCAGTCGTTTATCTTGCGTACTTCATCATCGTTCTTACGCTCTTTATACACAAATCCCCGCGTTTTCTTCAACATACCATCCTCTCTGAAAGTATACCACAAATCGTACACTTCCATTTCGGGGTAATACTTACCGCCACCACTGACAAGGTCAAACTTATCCCAAGTGTTTAAGGTTACTGAATTATCCGAATTTACGGTGATATTAAAGCAATAATCGGGTCTGTAGTCTGTAGCACCTTTCGACCATTCATTCTTTTGATGATACATACGTACAGTGTTACCATCGACTACAGCTTGCAACGTGCGAGGCGACTTATAGATAACGGAATCTTTCGGATTATCAGCAGGCTTAATCACACCGTCCATATAATAAAGCCCTGAATAGTCATTCATCAGATTCAGACGGATTAGCACCACTGTATCTTCTTTAGCCAGTTCAAAACGAGATGTTCCACTAAGTTTAAACGCCATCATATAGAGCGAATCTATATGCAAAGTGGATGGGTCAATGTGAACAGGATACGTGCCATAGGCTTCACCCTTTTTCACAACTACATTTTCTTGCGGAAAACTATAGATACCATTTGTCAACGTACGATACTTTATATCATCCGAACCAAGTTCTTTCTGGTTATAACTTTCAATACCAGAAGGAAATTCTTCAACAGTAACAGTTATATCTTCCTTGGTAGGCAGCGAACCGCTGATGGCAACCGATGCATATATGGTATCTTTTTCATAACCTATGTTCAGATCTCTATTTATAATCTTATCTTTTGCCCCAACCAGATAAACCGTTTCGGGCCATAAATTCTCTTCCATAGGTATTTTATTGTCGCAACCTGCCATACATGCCAACAGCAAGGTTATCGAAAAAAATGCTATTTTCTTCATATTATCAACTTTTATTGTTTTCATTTTAATTCCATCCTGGGTTCTGTACCAACTTACCGTTCTTTCTCAACACATTTCTGTCAAGCGGCCACAGATACATCTTGTTGGAAAACATACGTTTCATGGTTTTTTCTGTATTCCAAATTCTTTCTGTATAGAACTGTTCGCGTTGTGATTCGCGAGCACTTACATCCAATCCTCTGATGGGTTTGTTGTAAGCGTCATAGGCATCTTTCCAACGGCGCAAATCCCAATAACGATGACTTTCGAAAGCAAACTCAATCAACCTTTCATGCTTAATTAGTTCACGCATCCTGCTTTGGTCGGCTGCATCGGCAGTTGTGATTCCCGGTTGACCGGCACGATAACGAATCTGATTGAAATATTTCACCATTTGATCCACATCACGAGTAACCGTCACCTGCCCATCTTCGTCCGTATACGAACCTTCCATTTCGTTCATCGCTTCTACATACCCCAACAATACTTCGGCATAGCGGAATATCGGATAAGTCTTCGCTTTTACCACTCCATTCCAAAAGATACAATCATCCTGATGCACATATTTCCGGCAGGTATATCCGGTCCTGGTTCTGTTATCATTATTATTCATATCAGATGCACTACCTCCGTAATAATAGTCGGCAACATAGTTTCTGGTACCTGCTGACAAACCGTCACGGTGGGAAGTTGTAGGCCAGATACAAGCATTGAAACCAATAGCCGCATAAAAACGCGGCTCGCGACCATCATCACGATGAGCTCTGTTTCCGGAAAGAAGATAATCTGACGAGAATGTTTTATCTTGTCCCACTGCCTGCCATGATTTTTCCGCCTGAGTAGCTTCACTAAACGGTCTACCGTCAGCCATCCGGTATTCATCAATCATATCCAAAGTAACACTAAATGAAGATATTCCCCCCAATTTGGAAGGTGTCACAAGAATATAGTTTCCATTATTTTTTGAAAAATAGATGTATTCTTTAACCAACTCAGGCTGGTAAGTACCATCAAACAGCGTCTTGTATGACTTATAGGGGTCTATACCTCCGGCTCCATCAGGGAAGTCGGCATCAGATACCGTCTCGGGAAGAGGCAATGTGCCTGTACCCTTTTCATTCACTATTTTGGATACAGTATGAATGGCATACTTATTCATATCAATAATCCGCTTGAACGTGGCGGCAGCTTTTCCCCACTTAACCTTGTCTTCCGTCTGGGCAATGAAATTCCTCCCCTCTGAGTCTTTCCAATCGGAATAGTAACTGTTACCATTGAAAAGGGGGCTGGCAGCATAGAGCTGCATACGAGCTTTGAACGCCAAAGCAGCACCCTTGGTAGGTATATACTGCAATGCATCTATACGACTTGCAGGCAGCAATTTAGCTGCTTCTTCAAAGTCGGCACAGATTTTCTCTACACACTCATCGTAAGTGGAACGCTCGAATGAAACTGACGCTACATCTTCGTCCGTATCGAAAGGACGGTCGGGAAGCACAACCACAGGCCCGTACAATCTTACCAAATAGAAATAGAAGTAAGCCCGCAGAAAATAAGCCCTTCCCTTGAAATCACGCATTTCCATCTCGGTAAGCTCCTGGTTTTTGGATATATTCTCCAATACGATGTTGGCCTTACGGATTCCTTTATAGCACTCGGGCCACGGATTAAACCATGAGTTCGTTTCTTTCACTTCATCATAAAGTATAGCATTTCCATTCGTTACAAACGGAACGATTGCTTCATCTGAGCCCAATCCACTGGGCAATGTAGAAGCCGCTCCCCAACCATTCATAAGGATTGATTCATCGGGAAGAAGAGCAGCCGCTCCATTGATATACTCTTCCGTTCTGGAGCGGGAAAGGAAAATGGAGTCCAGCGTGGTCTGATCATACACATATTTGTCAATATCCAAGTATTTTTCGCACGAACCGAACATAATGCTTGAGACCAAAATAACGGTTATTGCGGCTATTCTGCCGAGAAAACCGAATTCTCTTTTATAATTTCCAAATTTTATCATAATTGTCAGGTTATATTAGAATGAAAGATTAAGCTGTAAAGTATACACTCGCTGGACAGGATAGACTGTTCCATTATCTCCCGCTTGTGCAGGATCCAGCATCTTCTCTTTAGACCAAACTGCCAAATTGTCTCCAATCATACTAATTACTGCTTTCTGGAGACCAAACTTTTTCAGGAATTGGTTCTTGAGTGTATAAGAGACTTGCACATTCTTCAAACGCAAGTAACTACCATCAGACAACCAAAAAGAAGATGATTGACTATTATTACTGCTACCTCCATAATAAAGACGAGGGTACTTGGCGTTCGGATTCTCGGTGGCAGGGTTGCCTGAGATCTCACGTGAAATCCATCGGTTTGCCGGGTTGGCAAAATCTGTAATCACATTACCGGCTGTACTACCCGAGAATGGCTGATACATATTTCCACCTTTAAAATAGGTCACGCGGCTTACTCCCTCGAATAGGACACTTACATTGAAGTTCTTCCAGTTAAACTCTGTGGCAAATCCATACTGTATCTGAGGCACATAAGAATACTTCAAAGGTACAATATCATCCCAATTGACAATGCCATCGCCATTGACATCCTTATACTTGATGTCACCCGGCAAGTAATTGCCAAAATCCTGACGAGGACTATTATCTATATCTGCCTGGTCTTTAAACAAGCCCAAAGCTATCAAGCCTCGGTTAACTCCACTTTGATATCCTACGGCTGATTGGTAATCGTATTTCTTAAGGTCTTCCTCGAAATTGGTGATTTTGTTCATGGACTGTGTATAGTTGGCACGTACAATCAGGTATTTGTCATTGTCACCCAAAGGTTGCGTATATGAGATATGTCCATCCATACCCCAGCTCTTCATTTCACCCACATTGGCCCAAGGCAATGACGGAAGTCCCATCTCTTCGGGTACACTCTGGCGTTGCTGATAAATACCGGAACGTATATCCTGGAAGAAATCGACTGTCATGTCAAAACGTTCGTGGAAGAAACGCGCATCAATACCGATGTCAGCTTTCTTGGCCTTTTCCCAGCGCAGGTTGCTGGAACCCACTTGCGTTTCGGTCAAGCCGGAACCGTTATTCCAACTGCCGGAACCTGTGTAACCAATCAAAGTAAGATAGGGAAAACGTACCGAGTCGTCCCAAGTGAGGCGGTCGTTACCTACTATACCATACGAAGCCCTGATTTTGAAATAATTGATAAAATTGTCCTTATTACGCCAGAAGCGATATTGCGTGGGAGCCCAACCTATAGAAACAGCAGGGAACCAACCAAATTTCTTACCTTTCTCAAAAGCCTCCGAACCGGTGTAACCCATATTAAATTCGGCCATATAAGTATCATCATACGAATAAGAGAAACGGCTTGAGTAACTATTATAACGTTTAGGGATAGCAGTCAGCAATTGATTATATTTCGATGCTTCATAATCGCTCCATTCGGCCTTCACCAAGGCACCCACCTTATGTACCTTATTAAATGTCTGGTCGTAATTCAGTCGGAAATCCCAATAAATTCTACGCTCAGTGTCATTCCAATTTGTATAATAGGGCTCCACTGCATCAGATATTTTCTCCAAATCGAGTGTTCCATCACGTTTATAACCATGAGCATAATAAATGGCCGGCATTTTTTCGCGAACTTGGGTTCTCGCACCTATCGAATTAATGTTGACCAATCCTGCAATACTCAGTCCGGGAGTTATCATCTTCAAATCCTGATTGAGCTGCATCGTGATTTTATTATCATTGGAATAGAACTTGCGATAACCCGTCATATTCAACAATACATACGGACTGATATTTGATTTATCAGTGCCATATCCAGGTGCCTGCCCTGTGGTGTACATCAACGGTACTGTCACCGGAGTCAGATTGGATTGTGCCTGCCACAATACCTTACTGTCGTTTCCATATCCCGGATAATTCTGAGTAACAATCACAGTCTCTTCATTCAGCGAAAGCGTAGTGGTGGAAGTGACATTCACATCCACATTAGCACGGAAATTGAACTTGTTGTAGTTTACGTTCGTATTGTATTTGTTTACCCCCTTATCTTGTTTAAAGATGGCATCTTTTGTCGTAAAACCGGCACTGATGTAATAGCGAGCTACTTCACCACCTCCCGACGCACTCAGGAAGTATTGCTGGTTCCAGGTATAATCTCTCAAGATAACATCCCTCCAATCCACATCCGGATGAAAATCAGGGTCCATGTGGTTCCTGAACAAATCCACATCCACATCGGAATAGACAGGAATACGTCCACGTGTCACGGCAGCTTCGTTGGCGAGTGCCGCATATTCCGCAGCACGTACATATTTGGGCATTCGAGGAGAATAAGAGATACCGGCATTTGCCTTTACCTGCAAATTCAGTTTTCCGGCTTTACCCTTCTTGGTACTTACCAATACCACACCGTTGGCACCACGTACACCGTAAACCGCCGTAGAAGAGGCATCCTTCAAGATAGAGAAACTCTCAATGTCTTCGGGATCGAGCGTATTCAAGTTGCCCTCGACACCGTCAATCAACACCAAAGCTCCCTGTCCGGCACCAAAGGTACTGATACCACGCACCCAGAACTCGGAGAAATCCTTGCCCGGCTCTCCACTACGTGTAACGGAAATGATGCCCGGAACGCGTCCGCCCAACATGTTGCTTATGGAAGTGGCAGGAGTTTTCAGCGTAGCTACCTCAACTCCGGTAATGGCACCTGTCACATTAATTTTCTTCTGTACCTTACCCGATGCCGTAATCACAACCTCGTCCATTACATTCGAACTCTCCTTCAACACTACGCGCATGCGCTCGTTGCTCTTGTTCATTTTTATCTCCTGAGGATCATACCCCACATAGGATATGACCAACGTATGCCCGGCTTTGATACCCCCTATCTTGAAACGACCGTCAATATCCGTAATGGCACCCATAGAAGGAACTTCCTTTACAGAAATCGATACTCCGATTAAGAGTTCGCCTTTCTCGTCCATAACCGAACCAGAAGCTACCACAGTCTGTTGCGCATAGGCCAAATTCATAGAACTTACCCATGCCATGAGAAACAGTAATATATGTTTAATCTTCATCTTGATTCATTTTATATGATTTCTACTTTTATTCAATTGTCATTTTCCGGATTGCATTTGAAGATCGTTCACAAATGAAGAAGTTCTCCTCCGAATCCAAAGCAATATCCACTGGATTATCAAACATTGCATCCGTAGGGAATCCGTTTAGTCTTCCTGACCGATCGGGAACTCCCGCTACCAAAGAGACAAGCCTTCCTTTGATTTTCACAATGCAATGGCTCGCTTTGCAACATACATAGAGTTCACCGTAACTATTCACCGCCATTCCGCAAGGTTGTTTCAATACGGCATCCGTCAATCGATCCCCAAAAGTTGTATTCAACCATCCCGGTTGGAAGCCGGCATAGCGTTCCACTTGCCATGCACCCGAAGTATCTTTCCATATCTTCAGAATGCCATTATTCTCAGGATAAGAGGCAAAAAAGCACTTATCATATTTACTGTAAGTCAGATAATGTTCCCACTGACCGAGATTCACTCCATTAAAAGCCGGGTAATCTGATGGAGTAACTAATTTTGTATAACTTTTATCTGTCAAATCCACTTCATAAAGACCATCATCGGACATTGCATACACATAGCGGTCATCCTCGGCATAAGTCAATACCCCCACGCAACTGTTTGAAGAAGGTATTTTGAGACCAAGAGAGTTTATAGTCCATCCATCCCCACGGGTGGCTGTGTATAACTCACCTCCATCACGAGGCATGATGCTCACTTTTTCTCTTGAATTATCAACTGCAACAGAACCCATAAAACCAATAGAAGTCAGACGCATCACCATATTATCCTCTAATGACACAAAATAAGTACGATCGCCCCATACTCCTGCATAGAAAATGAAATTATCACTCTTTTGTCCTGCAACAGCTACAATTCCTGAAGAATCATCCATTCGGAATTCATCTATTTTACAATCATTTGACGATGTCCAGTTATTTTCACCAAATTTTCCCAATATTGTTTTCACAGATTGAGTCTGATAGTACTTAAACTTCACATTATCAGATGTATACCTTTTGCCATCCACTTCCAATGTTATCTCGTTATAGCCGGGAAACTGCTTGGGGATAAGCCCATACAATTCATTTCCGTTGTTGTTTACTATAACCGCTTCCTTATCGGCAAAGAAAACTTTGACTTTTCCGGTCGTGTCAACCGGAAAGTTTCCTTTGATAATAAAAGAGTCGTTGATTCTTCCCCAGTCGGGTGACATGGATTTTAACTCAATAGGCTTACTCGAATCATAATAGTTGCCTATTTCAGGCCATTTCTCAATTACTTCTTCGCCATTGCAACTTGCGAACAAAATACTTAAGAAAAGAAAAACAAAATAAAGCTTGTTGTTCTTCATAATATATAAGTAATGGGGTTCTATGTTTTTCATTAATAATAGTAGCCATTGGCACCAGCCCCCCTTTAAATGTCAAAGCCACATGAAATTCATTACAGATTACCGAAAGTGATATGTATCGCTACGGTTATCTCTAATTTTGCAGTCTTTACATAAATAGCTGACTTAACCGTCATCATCATACATACATTTCATAAGATTAACTTGATTAGATTTAACATAACAATAACTCCATCGACATACATTCCGTACATCGATGCACAAAGCTACAGAAGTGTACCCAATACACTTTTAGATATTAGATATATAATTTTAGATATTAGATATTCTATACTATAAACGATAAAAAACAGGAAAAAGAAGTAAATTAGACCTCTGTAGGAGACTTGCCAAAGTACTTTTTAAACACCGTACTAAAATAACTGATACTGGAATAACCACAAAGTTCGCTAACTTCCGTAATAGTATATTTATGAGATTGGAGTAATTCCAAAGCCCGGTTTAAACGAATGGATTTAATAAATTCAATAGGTGATAGACCTGTCAGTGCTTTTATTTTTTTATACAACAATGAACCGCTCACATGCATTTCCATAGCAAAGCTTTCCTTATCAAAATCTAAATTTTGCATATTATTATGGATCACTTCCACTGCTTTTTTCACAAAATGATCGTTAAGCTCATTGTCCAAAATAACCTGTTGATTATCATTATCCGACTTTATCAATTTCAAAGCTCTCTCTCTGACGATTTCCCTGTTCCGCATAAGGGACTTTATTCGTTGCTCCAAAAGTGATATATCGAAAGGTTTTGTGATATAGTCCTCTGCTCCCAAACCTAAACCTTCCAACTGGTCACTTTTATCACAAAGTGAAGTTAGCAGGATCACCGGAATATGCGAAGTTTCAAAAGTAGATTTGATCAACTTACATAACTCAAAGCCATCCATATCAGGCATCATCACATCCGAAATAATCAATTCGGGAGATTCCTTTTGAAGTAATTCCCATGCTTCATTACCATTGCCAGCCTCTAAGATGTTATATTGATTTTCAAAAGAACACTTCAGGAAGTTCCGCAAATCTTTATTATCATCTACGATTAATATAGATTTCTTCTTTTCGGACTTATCATCTTCCTTTTTATATTCCGATTGATCAGACGGACCATCAGCAGATGTGATATTCCCCGGCTCTTCATGTTCAGCAGGTGCAACCTCAACCACTTCTTTATAAGGGATGTTTATTTTGAATAAAGAACCTTCATTCTCCTTACTTTCAAGTGAGACTTTCCCTTCATGCATTAAAACGTAATTCTTCACCAACAACAGGCCTATCCCGGAACCTACCATACGTGAATTAACCTTATTATCTCCTCTATAAAACTCTTTGAACAGCTTCTTTTGAGCATTATCCGAGATACCCAATCCATAATCTCTTACCTCCAAGCTCCAATAGTACTCATTACAATTCAATGTAAGTTCCACCCTACCATTCGTATGAGAATACTTTATCGCATTAGATATCAAGTTATCAACCACTTTCTCTATTTTCAATTCATCGACAGCTGACATATAAGATTCCCTGTTAGAGACAAACTCCAATATAACATTCTTTTTTCCCGCCGTAGACTTGAACATTGTTTTCCGCCTGTACACCAAGTTAACAATATCAACCATTACCAGAAACAGTTGTCCTTTCCCCATATCCACTTTCTGAAAATCCAGGAGTTGGGTTGCAACATTAGATAAACGTTCAGACTGTTCCGTAGCCAGATTCAGATAATAATGCCCTTTGTCTGATAATTCTTTCTCTTTATTCAATTCCTGAATAGGCGCGTTTATCAACGTTATCGATGTACGAAGATCATGAGCCGTATTTGTGAAAAAACGGATTTTATCTTCAGCATGACGCTGTTTCAAACGGTTTATATAGAATTTAAGCACAAAGAATGTAATGCTCATTATAATAACGAATACCACCAGACGGAACCACCACGTCTGCCAGTAAAGCGGAATAACGTGTATGTCCAATGTACGTTCATCAACTATCTGAGAAAGTGAATTATTGTACATTCTTACTTTAAGCCGGAAATTCCCATTAGGAATATTGGTATAAGTGATTATCTGCTGACTGGAAGGATGCGACCATTCTGCATCAAGCCCTTCCATTTTCCATGAAAATTTTATTTCTTTGGAAGAAACGCCAATAGGCAATACCTCAAGCGTCAAAGTATTCTGATCATATTTAAATGAAATATCTGTTTGCTTATTCACCGGAATTCCACGCAACAAATCTTGATTTTCTCTGATAGAACTGCCGGAAATAGTGATATTCTGGAAATAAATCTCCCCGTTGAGCTGGGTATGATATAATTTATCGGGGTTAAACATTACCGCCCCATTATTTGTACCCCACATCAATTCGCCATTACGTAATTTGCAGCTGGCATTCACATTGAATGAAGCACTGGAGAGAGCTAAAGTAGAATAATAAGCATGCACCGTGCTGTCGGCAGGATTATAGCGGCACAATCCATTTTCCGTTCCTAACCATAAATACCCATTATCATACATGACACTATTCACATAGTTAGATGGCAATCCGGATTCCACTGTTATTTTATGAGTTTCACGAGTCGTGTAGTTATGGTGCAGCAATCCGTCTCCGGAAGTAGCCACCCAAATATCATCTCCCATTACTAAAATATCCTGTGCAAGACATTCCGGTAAGAAAGTGATTTTCCCTGTTTCTTTGTCTAGCAAAAGCACAGAATAAGTACAGGCCAACAGCATTTTTCCCGGAGAAAACTCCATAAACGTACGCATGGGCTGTGCACCATACGTATGAAAACGCTTTTCTTTTGTTAAATAGCATATTACATCTTGGATACCTCCAATCCAGATATCACCCTCACTGTCCTTATATATATTCATTATGAATTTACCGTCAGATTTCAAATCCGATGTATTCCGCGGATAATGAACCAATTCTTTTCCGGTATTCCGATCTAAAACATAAAACCCGGATGAGAACGAACCTGCCCAGATATTTCCTTCGTCATCTTCACATAAAGCCAGAAAGACCTGTGCCTGTTCCTGTTTATTCTGATAATAAGTATCCCATTCATTAGTGGCGACTCTCCACCTGCTTATCCCATTATTTGTAGCAAACCAGATATCCCCTTTGCTATCTTCCAATATCTTGTTTACATTATCATTCCCTAAAGAATTCGGATTATTAACCTGATGGGTAATTTGATTAATTAAGGGAGATTTCCAGTCGAAGAAAGAAAGCCCACCAGTATAGGTAGTGACCCACACCCTCTGCTGACCGTCGCAAAAGATGTCATAAACCCCATCTCCACGAAGAGAGAAAGGATTATCAATATCTTCTTTCAAAATATTCAGAACCGTTTTTTTATCCTTATCCAATTCCCATACTCCCTGCCCGTCGATTCCGACTAACAGTGTTGAATCCGAACTTTCCGTTATCACTGCGATAGGTTGCTTTGGGAAATTAGAAAATGGCAATAACGTTTTCTTTTTCATGTCCAGATAGAAAAGACCATCAGTGGAAGTTCCTATCCATACAACCTCTCTTTTATGATCATAAAAAAGAGTATTTATCTGAAACATATCTTCTATTCCACATATACTTTTTTGTTTCAACGTATTTGTATTTAATAATCTAATACTGTCTTGACTGGCTACAAGCAGATGTGTCTGATCATAAGACGTTATGCACTGTGTTCGAATTGGCGCCTCACCTATTTGGGTAAATATTCCATTTTTATATTTGCACAATCCCCCGGACGTAGGAATCCAGAGAGCCTGTTCATCATCAATAACAACTTTACCTACACTTAAAAAAGTATTATTGAAAGATATTCTAAGATCCAGAAATAAATCAAACCGGTCATACAGCTCATTATAATGAAAAAATTGCCCATTATTCGTATATGCTATTAAAAATGAATTATTATAGACCAATTTGACATTTATGATATTGGCTGTTTTATAAGGAAGCTGATAAATGCGATAATCACTTTCCGTAATTCTCAATATACCCTGTCTCTTATACACATCTCCGAGCCCACGAGACCGGAGCCTATCTC
>ENA-OXZL01000494-OXZL01000494.1-human-gut-metagenome-genome-assembly--contig:-NODE-494-length-11251-cov-3.461415_pt1 | contig 11251 bp, 6 predicted proteins | sample MGYA00244510_ERZ652805 | MGnify/ENA primary metagenome ERZ652805 (study PRJEB26926, sample SAMN06164841) | human gut metagenome | biome: ENVO:00009003; feature: ENVO:2100002; material: ENVO:00002003...
CCTTCCGGTATCGGGCAGGCCAAGCACGTCTACACCCTGTTGAGCGATTGGTGCAAGGAAGCGGAGATGAGTTCGGAAGAAGCTTTGCGTACGGCGGTGATCTTGCCCGATGAACATCTGCTGATCCCGGTGCTGAACGCCATACCGGAGCAAATCCGGCGTATCAACGTCACGATGGGTTATCCCTTGGCGGGAACCCCGGTCGCCTCGTTGATCGAGTATATCTTGGCGTTGCAGAAGAACGTACGCTACATAGACCGGAATCCGTTGTTCTATTTCCGTGACGTGCTGCCGATATTGAACCATCGCTACATCCTCTCCACCTCACCGGAGATTATTTCCTCCTTGGTGAAAGAGATCACGGAGAACAACAAGATCTATATCTCGCATACGGAGTTAGGGAAAACGCCTTTGCTAGAAATCCTGTTCACGCCGGTGACCGGGGTGGAGGCCTTCTCGGACTATCTGATCAAGGTGTTGGAAGAGCTGAACAAGGTTATGTCCGCCCTTTCCGATGAGGAAGAGGAGGACGCACCCCAGCGGACGAACGATTTGGAGCAAGAGTTCATCTTCCATTATTTCACCACGGTAAACCGCATGAAAGAGGTAATGAAAGACGCTCGTATAGAGATGAAAATAGATACCTTCTTCCGCCTATTGAAGCGGGTGACTGATACGATCACGATCCCCTTCCACGGCGAGCCGCTTTCCGGCCTCCAGATTATGGGTGTGCTCGAGACCCGTGCCTTGGATTTCGACCGTCTGATTATCTTATCCATGAACGAGGGTATTTTCCCGCAGCGGAAAGCGGCGAACTCCTTTATCCCTTATAACCTACGCAGGGGTTTCGGGTTGCCTACCTACGAGCATCAAGATAGCGTATGGGCCTACCATTTCTATCGTTTGATAGAGCGTGCCAGCCACGTGAGCCTTTTATACGATACCCGCAGCAACGGATTGCAGACGGGAGAGGTAAGTCGCTTTGTTCACCAGCTGCATTATCATTACGAGGTGCCGATGCGAGATAAATTGGTGGTCTATAACGTATCTTCCTCCAAGACCCCGCCATTGGCCGTGCCGAAAAGGGAGGATATCATGCGCCGTTTAGACGCTTACCGGAAAGGGGGGAGCAAGGCGATCTCGGCGAGCGCTATCAATACGTATCTGGATTGCCCGTTGAAATTCTATTTTTCCGTCGTGGAAGGCATTCGAGAGGAAGAGGAGGTGAGCGAGACGATCGAGAGCGATGTATTCGGAAGTATCTTACATAAAGTGATGGAGGAGCTTTACAAGCCGTTCCAAGGGAAGATGGTTACCGTGGATTTGCTGAAAGCGATCCGTAAGGATACGGCCTTGCTTACCGGAGCTATCGCCCGGGCTTTCGCCAGCGAGTTTTTCAAGACAGAGGTGGTTCGCTCCCTTACCGGACAAAACTACCTGATCGGCGAGATGATCCGCAAATACGTGGAGAAAATCTTGGAGCGTGACGGCAAGCTGACCCCTTTCGTTTACATCGAGTCCGAGCGTAAGATAAACGGCTTGATCAGCCTTTCCGACCATTCCGAGATCCGGTTGAAAGGCTTTATCGATCGTGTGGACAAGGTTCTCGACGCTATCCGTATCATCGATTACAAGAGCGGTAGCGGAACTACGACTTTCAGTAGTATCGAGAGCCTATTCAACAAGGAGGAGAAAGATCGTGCGAAAGCCGTGATGCAGGTGTTCATGTATTGCTGGATGTACGCCCATCTCACCGAGAACAAAGGAAAGACGATACAACCGGGCATTTATTACGTCCGTTCCCTTTTCGCCGATCCGTTCGACCCATCTGTCTACCACCGTATCGAACGGGGGAAGTCGGAGAAGGTAGAGGATTTCTCCGGTTATGCCCAAGCGTTCGAGGAGGGGCTGCGGGGCTGCTTGGACGAGATCTTCAATCCGGAAATTCCCTTTACGCAAACCCCTACGGGGAAGGCTTGTTCTTATTGTCCATTTAAAGGTATTTGCGGTAAGTAGCATTTGTCCCGGTACTTCTGCGAGAGTACCGGAGTACTCCTTGCGAAGTACTGTGGTATTTCTTCGGAGAGTACTGGAGTACTCCTTACAAAGTACTGCAGTACCTCTTAGGCAGTACTACAGTACTTCTTGGGAAGTACTGAGGCGAGGCTTACTGATGAGGAAGCAATTCCACTATCTTTTCCAAAAAGATCTGATCAGTCTCATCGAAACTATCCGGTTGATCACTGTCTATATCAAGGACAGCGATTACCTTATCCTCCCATATCACGGGAACTACGATCTCAGAGCGTGACGCCGAGCTACAAGCGATATGTCCCGGGAAAGCGTCTACATCCGGTACGATGATCGTACGGGTCTCCTTCCAAGCCGTGCCGCATACCCCTTTTCCGTATTTGATTCGTGTACAGGCGATAGGGCCTTGAAAAGGCGCTAATACCAACTGATTGTCTATGACCCGGTAGAAACCCACCCAAAAGAAACCGAAAGTTTGCTTGAGTGCTGCGGCGACGTTCGCCATGTTAGCGATTAGGTCGGTCTCGTTACCTACCAATGAGGCGATTTGCGGGAGCAACGTCTCATACATTTCCTGTTTATCACCATTTTTAATCCGTAGTTCCTCTGCCATATTTAAACTATTATAAGGTCGCGAATATAAAGAATAAATCGAAATATCCGTATCTTCGCGGCATGACAAAACAAAATTCTCCATTGGTATTAGGGACCGAGCCTATCGGTAAATTACTTACGCAATATGCGATTCCTGCGATTATCGCTATGACAGCTTCTTCTTTATATAATATGGCCGATAGTATTTTTATTGGCCATGGAGTGGGGGCGTTAGCGATTTCCGGCCTAGCCTTGACCTTTCCGTTGATGAACTTGGCGGCCGCTTTCGGTTCGTTGGTGGGAGTCGGCGCCTCTACGTTGGTTGCCGTGAAGCTGGGGCAGAAAGATTATGAGGGGGCGAATAAGGTGTTGGGGAATGTGTTGATCTTGAATGTGGTTCTGGGTGTCGCTTTCACGATCGCTTTCTTGTTCTTGCTTGATCCCGTGCTGTATTTTTTCGGCGCCAGTGAGAACACGATCTCATATGCCCGTGATTATATGCGGATTATTCTGTATGGCAATGTGGTTACGCATATGTATCTGGGATTAAATGCGGTCTTGCGCTCCTCGGGTTTTCCGAGGATGGCGATGTATGCTACGTTGGCGTCGGTTGTTATTAATTGCGCCTTGAATCCGTTGTTTATCTTTGGGTTTGGATGGGGTATAAAAGGGTCGGCTTGGGCGACGGTGATCTCGCAGGTAATCTCGCTTACCGGACAGTTGATCCATTTCTCGAGACCGAAACAACTCCTTCATTTCAAGAGAGGTATTTATAGGCTGCGCTCGGAGATCGTGAAAGGTATCTTGTCGATCGGTTTATCTCCGTTCTTGATGAACCTTTGTTCCTGCTTGATCGTGATCCTTATCAACCGGGGATTGAAAGAGCATGGGGGAGATATGGCGATTGGCGCTTATGGTATCGTGAACCGTATCGCTTTTCTTTTCGTGATGATTATCATGGGATTTAATCAGGGTATGCAACCGATAGCCGGTTATAATTATGGTGCCCGGCTCTATTCCCGGGTGACGGACGTGACCCGCCTGACGATGCGCTGGGCGGTAGGAGTGGCTACGCTGGGGTTCTTGCTTTGCCAGTTGGTGCCGTCGTGGATCGTCCGTATGTTTACGAGTGACGGGGAGTTGATCAGTGCCGCCTCTTATGGCCTGCACATCGTCTTCGCCGTATTCCCGATCGTGGGCTTCCAGATGGTGGCGACTAACTTCTTCCTTTCCATCGGTATGTCTAAGAAAGCGATCTTTCTCTCCTTGACCCGGCAGATGCTCTTCTTGATACCCTGTTTAATCCTCCTCCCCCCGTTATTCGGAACTCTCGGTGTCTGGATCAGTATGCCTATCGCCGACACGGTGGCGGCGATCGTGACGGCGATCGTGCTTGTGAAACAATTTAAACAATTCAAATATGGAACATAACGTGATATTACCTGCGGAATGGTATCCGCAAAGTGCCGTGCAGCTTACGTGGCCGCATGAGAATACGGATTGGGCCCCGATATTGGACGAGGTGATTCCTTGCTTCGTGGCTATCGCCAAGGAAGTGATCAAGCGAGAGAAGTTATTGATTGTCTGTCCGGACGAGACCGCCGTACGTGAACAATTGGGTGAGGTTGATTACGACCGTGTCATTTTCCGTGAGATGGATACAAACGATACGTGGGCACGGGATCACGGGGGGATCTCTGTCTTCGATGAGGGAACGCCCATGCTTTATGATTTCGTGTTCAATGGCTGGGGAATGAAGTTCGCCGCCAATCATGATAATTTGATTACCCGTAATCTTTGTCATATGAAGACCTTCTCCGGTGAGGTGGTGCCCGCTAATATGCAACCTTTCGTGCTGGAAGGCGGTAGTATCGAATCGGATGGGAAAGGTACGTTGATGACTACCGTTGAGTGTCTGGCATCCGTAAACCGTAATGAGTATTTGCAACAGGAGGAATTGGAACGTTATTTGAAAGACGTATTTGGCTTGGATCGTATCCTTTGGATTACCAGCGGTTATTTAGCCGGAGACGATACGGATAGCCACGTGGATACGCTCGCCCGTTTCTGTAGCGAGGATACGATCGCTTATGTCCGTTGCGAGGATGAGGAAGACGAGCATTATGAGGAATTGAAGGCGATGGAGGAGGAGATCAAGGAGTTTATTAGGGCGAATGGTGAGCCTTATCGTCTGATTCCACTTCCGATGGCCGATAAGGTGGAATGGGAAGGGGAGCGCTTGCCCGCTACCTACGCTAATTTCCTAATCATGAATGGGGCCGTATTGGTTCCGTTCTATGACTCACCGAAAGATGAGATCGCTAAAGCGGCTTTGCGGGAAGCGTTCCCGGACCGTGAGATCGTGGGTATCAATTGCCTTCCGCTTATCAAGCAACACGGTTCCCTGCATTGTGTAACGATGCAGTATCCAGAAGGCTTTATCGAATAACAACTACAACCAATTAAATATGAAAGTAGGATTAATACAACAAAAGAATACCGCTGATAGAGCGGCGAATATAGAGAAGCTAAAGGTAAATATCCGTAAAGCTGCCCGGGAGGGAGCGGAATTGGTCGTCTTGCAAGAACTGCATAACGGCCTGTATTTCTGCCAGACGGAAGATACGAGTATGTTCGACTTGGCAGAGACGATCCCCGGCCCATCGACGGAAATCTTCGGTGCCTTGGCGAAAGAATTGGGTATTGTCTTGGTGCTTTCCCTTTTCGAGAAGCGTGCCCCGGGCCTGTACCATAACACGGCCGTCGTCTTGGAGAAAGACGGTACGATCGCCGGAAAATACCGCAAGATGCATATCCCGGATGACCCCGCTTATTATGAGAAGTTCTATTTTACCCCCGGTGATTTAGGCTTTGAGCCTATCGATACCTCTGTGGGGCGTCTTGGTGTGTTGGTTTGCTGGGATCAATGGTATCCGGAAGCAGCCCGTTTGATGGCTATGCGTGGTGCCGAGATGTTGATCTATCCGACCGCTATCGGCTGGGAAAGTAGCGATACGCAGGAAGAGAAGGACCGTCAGCTGGGTGCGTGGGTGACCATACAGCGGGGACATGCCGTGGCGAACGGACTCCCGGTCATTTCCGTAAATCGTACCGGGCATGAGCCGGACCCTTCGGGACAAACGGGCGGTATCCGGTTTTGGGGAAACAGTTTTGCGGCCGGTCCCCAAGGTGAGCTATTAACCGTATTCCCGAATGACGAAGAGGAGGTACGTGTGATAGAGATCGACAAGACCCGTAGTGAGAACGTGCGTCGTTGGTGGCCTTTCTTCCGGGATCGCCGTATCGATGCGTTTGGTGGTTTGACAGAACGATTTTTAGTATAATGACCGAATACACGCAAGAAGAGGCCGTCTTCCGCATGAACGAAATGGGGAAAGCGGGACGGCCTTTTCTTTTTATCATTGATTATAAACGAGAGCGGATCTATGTGGAGAGTCCGGAAGAGATCGTTCCCTCCGAGTTATTGTACGACTTGAACGGCTTTACGAATGCGAATCACGAATGTAACTTGCGGGATTCCTCTCATCTTATCACAGGAGAACCTGTTGAATGGCAACCCTCGTATGTCTCTTTCGAGGAGTATGCCCATTCGTTCGAGACCGTTTCCCGGCATATCCATGCGGGTAATTCTTATTTGGTGAACTTGACATGCGCTACTCCGGTATATACGAACCTCTCCTTGAAAGATATCTTTTACCATTCCAAGGCGATGTATAAGCTTTGGATGCGGGATCGTTTCGTGGTATTCTCGCCGGAGATATTCGTGCGGACGCGGGATGGTCTCATCTATTCGTATCCCATGAAAGGTACGATCGACGCTACGCTGCCCGATGCCCGGAGACGTATCCTCGATGATCCCAAGGAAGCGGCGGAGCATGCCACGATCGTGGATTTGATCCGGAATGACTTGAGTATCGTAGCCTCCGAGGTTTGTGTTCCCCGGTATCGTTATATTGATGAATTGCGTACGCATAACGGAAGTTTGTTGCAGGTCAGTTCTGAGATAAGAGGCCGGTTGCCGGAGGGATGGAACGGCCATGTCGGGGAGATTTTGTTTAGCCTCTTGCCTGCCGGCTCCATCACGGGCGCTCCCAAGAAAAAGACCTTGGAGATCATCGCCGAGGCGGAAACCTATGAGCGAGGCTTCTATACGGGGGTGATGGGGTATTTTGACGGCCAAGATTTAGACAGCGCCGTGATGATCCGTTTTATGGAACAAGTCTCTCCCCGTTCGTTTATTTTCAAGAGCGGTGGGGGAATCACCTCTAAAAGTGAGGTGAGATCGGAGTATAACGAGATGAAACAAAAAGTATATGTGCCCATCTATTGAGACCTTATCTGGGAGTCCGTTTGTGGAGACGATCCGTATCGAGAAGGGACGGATACATAACCTTCCGTACCATAATGCCCGGATGAACCGTACCCGCAGGGAGCTATTCGGAGCGAGGGAAGAAATTGATCTCGCAGGTTATATTCATCCGGGGCCTCATCAAGAACGTACCAAATGCCGGGTGGAATATACCCGCGAGGTCTTAAAGGTAGAATACGTTCCTTACCGTATGCGTCCGGTTCATTCCTTGCGATTGGTTACATGCGATGAGATCGATTATTCCTATAAGAGTACGGATCGTCAATGCCTAAATGATTTATTCGCCCAACGAGCGGGACATGACGATATCTTGATAATCCGTGACGGTTTGCTGACCGATACTTCCATTTGTAATGTCGCCCTTTGGAATGGCACCTCTTGGATCACTCCCGCACGCCCTTTGTTATGCGGTACGATGCGTGCTTACTTATTGGATAAAGGCTTGGTACAGGCCGGGGATATCCCGGTAGAGGATCTGCCTAAGTATACCAGTATCCGTCTGTTTAACGCCTTGATCGGTTTCGGCGAAATCGATGAGATCACGCGTATATACGTATGACCCTACGCGAGTATCGGCGTGGCCCTGTGCCTATATAGGTAAGGGGTTACACCGATATCCGTGTGGCCTCTTACCTATATAGGCATGAATCAAGGTGTTTCCTAGAACAATATATCCACCTCCATATTGCTGATCCATTCTACCGGACGGCCGGCCACCTTATTGCAAGTGACGGCGAATTTCAAGGGGAGGATAATTCCCAATGGGATGCGTAACCATCCCGGCATATTGAAATTATGGACACCGATCAGGGAACCTAGCTGGATACCGACCGAGGGAGCTACCAAGAAACGGGTCTCGTCATTACGGCGGTCTATACCCATCTCGAAATAACTATACAGGCCGAGGAAACGTTTCGGGGAAACGAATATATCCATGTTATAATTGGCGCCCGCCTTCACGTTCCAGTTCTTGATCGTGTAGGAGGAGGAAGGGGCGTGCATATAATAACCGGAGATCGTAGGGGATACCCAATGAGCGATGTCGCCCGGCTCCATGATCATGCCTTTCCCTTTCCCGAACTTATGCCAATTGATCATGCTGACGTTCAAGCGACCGCCATACGTCATGACACCGTCCCGGTTGCTATGGATCGGCGTACCGATCAGGAACATGAAGGAGTTGGCTACCCTCGACCGGATAAAGTTGCGGGTAAAAGGCTCTTGTACGATCAGCTGTAGCTCATCCTTGCGGTCGGCGACAGAAGCTTCCAAGGGGACGTCATCCAGATCCGTCCCGAAGGGGATCGGGAAATCCTTGATTACCGGGAAACGATCGTAGACGAACTGGGGCAGGTCGTCTCGTTCGGAAGGGATCTCGTTCAAGATATTCTCGTCTGATCCTTCCAAGGCATTCTGGTAGGCTTTCCAGACTTCTACGATAGACTCGCAGGTGGCGGTCACGACTTGGTAGAATACCTTCGTCTCCCGCTCGTAGCTATCGCCTTTCTCCAAGGAATAAGGGTGCTTCTCCGTGACCCGGATATGCCGGTAATCATCGGCCTCGTTGTACTCCATCATGTTTTGGTTCAGACGTTTATCGCCGTAAGCGCTCCATGTCTCGCCTTTTAGGTTAGCGGTCTGTACGGGGATGGTATTGTAGAAATCGTGCAAGCTCTTATTGTTGGATACGGCGGAGGCGGAGAAGCCCCTACGTACCATTTGGTGTCCGGAGGCGAAGGAGTCTTGTAGGAAATGCTCGGCAAAAGCCTCGTACATCGTGGCGTAGAACATAAGGTTGCTCGCCATTTGCGTATCTCCTTTACACATCTCTTTGCCTGCCTCTTGTGCTAGATAGATGGCGAAGATGTGGATGCAGAAATACTTGCTCATGGAGGGCAACTGATTTAATTTATCGAAGACCTTGTTTACTTCCGAGGGGCGTTGAAGGCGGCGGATCAGCTCGGGGTCGATCATCTTCAGATGCTCGTTCAATCCCTTGCCATAGGCGTAGAAGTGGGAGAGATCCTTGATCGCCAGGATACCGTAAGCCAGATTGATGTCGAGCAGCTCCTTGCTGTTGGCTCCGGTGAGGAACTCGTTCATGGCTTGTGTCTCCAAAGCCAGCGTACGGTTCGTCTTGGAGAAATGGGTCTGCAGGCCTGTCTCCAAGAGCATGGGATTTTCCACATGGTCGCCGGCCAATCCGCAAAGCGTACCGTAGGTCACGATATTCGGCAACTGCGTCAGCTCATTCATGGCGTAGGCGTTCGAGCCGGGCATATGCGACATGTTGAGGATCTGCAGCAAGGCGCTATCGGCGACGGCTTCGTTGGGGAAGATCCCATTTTCCACCAGATAACATGGGAGAAGGCTCATGGCACGGTCGCCGATCTTACGGTGCTCGGCGAAATCCCATGCGAAGGCCGAACTTGTTATTACGCTGATACCCATAAGTAGGCATCCGCGGTGAAGAAGTCGTTTAATAGTGTTTCTCTTGTTCATATCTATACTTGTTTATAATTATCTGAATAACTCAAGCGCGAACTTCAACCCGACGCTTTGATACTTGAACTTCTCGAAGCCTAGGAAAAGCGCTATATGAAAAAGGTCGCTACCGATACCATACCCGAGCTCGCTGTAATTCGGCAATACGGGAGTCCATAGCTGGCTGAGGTAGAAACGTTCGGACACGAGGTATTTATGCGCCTTGGGATTGGGCTTGAGGAATCGCAATAGAATGAATGGGCTCTCGTACATGAGGTGCCCTTGAATATATTTGTCGGAGGCATTGTACCAATCCCCACCTAGATTATGAAAGATCCCGCCAAACCGGTCGCCCCAAGGCTCGGGGAAATAACGTTTGGCGAAATAGCTAAAATCGGCGAAGTACATGTTATGCTGGTTAAAAAAGAGTCCACCGCTTAGATTATAACTCAGTCGTTCGGATAAGCCCAGCCGTACGGTCTGGTTCATGCCGGCCTCCATCCGCCAATAATTTCCCGTACAGCCGAGCAGGTCCGGTATGCTTCGTGCCAGCTCGATCCGGAAGGTCGGGTAATGGGAATGTAGGTACTCTTTCCGGTAACCGTCCATCCAGTAATATTGCCGGGGCGTGTAGGTAAGGCCGATAACCGGGGTGAACTCATTATGATCCTTTAGATCCAATCCGGTATCCTTATTCTTTTTCACGGGCGTACGATAGTGGTATGCGAGTCCGGCCGAGAGCCGGAAGCCGTTCATCAGTTCTATCTGGTTCATCAGCTTGGCATAGTAGTGCTGGAAATACTTCAAGTTGAGATCTTCGAAACGGATTGGGGTATCTTTTAGGATCTCGTTGATCTGGTGGATCACTTCGGAGGAATAGCTTTGGTTGTCATTGGCTATCGTGAGGTTGAGGATGCCTTGACGCTCGGGGTGATACTCCCAGTCGGTTGTTAGCCGTAGGCGTAGCTCTTTCTCCTTGAATAGGAAACCGATCTCGGGGTGGAAGCGTAGCTGACGGTCATGCTCGAATGTCTTACTGATACGTGCTTCTTGCTTATAGGTGATCCCGTTGCTTCCGAAAGATAGCTGGAACGGGTTGAGAAGGCCGGAATACTTCACACGAGTACTCTTGTAATCCCTGTTGACCGTGCTGGTGAGCCGCTCGCCGAGTTGGAGGTAGCGAGTGAGAGCGCTGCTGTCCGCTTCCGTCCTCACCACGTTCGTTCCGGTGGTGTACAAGGCTTTCTCGTCGGTAGTGAGCGGCTTGTCCCTCCGGCTGTTCCAATAAGTGCTGTCTTGGGTAAAGGAGAGTGTGTCGGAGGTGATCGTATAGTATTGGGTTTGATCGAGCGAGTATAATTTCCTGCTCTCATGGTCTTCCTCTACCCAAGAGATCGATTTATAGCGGAAAGCGGCGTGGATGTCGCTCTCTATCCGGTTGCCTAGGGCATGGTAGCAGACTTGCAGGTCAGCCTCTTCCGGGAGGATGAAATGCTTCTCGTCACGGTTGAAACGTATGCTTAGGTTGAACTCGGAGAAAGAGGAGTGCCCTTGTATCTCGATACGGTCGATGGTCCAGAGTTCGTCGGTTACGTACAGGTTTCCGGATAGTAGTTTCTGGCTCCATTGGCGAGGGGTGAAACGGATGTTATACACAGGGATGCCGGAGATCGTGTCCGTGCCTTCCTGCCGAAACGTGTAATATTTGAAAGCATCGGGCGAGAGTGGCATGATCATTCCCTTATTGTAGAT
>ENA-OXZL01000498-OXZL01000498.1-human-gut-metagenome-genome-assembly--contig:-NODE-498-length-11218-cov-5.977336_pt1 | contig 11218 bp, 10 predicted proteins | sample MGYA00244510_ERZ652805 | MGnify/ENA primary metagenome ERZ652805 (study PRJEB26926, sample SAMN06164841) | human gut metagenome | biome: ENVO:00009003; feature: ENVO:2100002; material: ENVO:00002003...
GGACCTACGCCCAGCGCTGTACCTTGATGGATCTGCTACGGCAATTACGAAGGGACTATCCGGAGGCACGCATCCTAGGACATTACCAATTAAGCCCTTACATACGCAAGGCTTGCCCTTGCTTTGACGCAAGGGAGGAGTATCTCGTCTTATAAAATAGATACCGGCTCGTCATTCACTCGCTAGATTGTCCGGTTTCACGACTTACTTTGTAAAAATACCCCCTATCTCTTTCAGCTCTTGCTCTTTATGATGCCTCGTTATGAAGCGGTTGATCGTCAAATGAAGGATAGACCATAAAACCAAGTTCAAGAGCAAGAGGTAGGTGGCGTTTACCTTCATGGCCAATAAGACATTCAATACGATGAAAAAAACAGATACGCACAGAATCGTCACCATCACCATCCGTACACGCATACCCGTACGAAGCAACTTGTGATGGAAATGATTCTTATCGGGCAAGAACGGGTTACGATGATTACGAAGGCGATGAAGCACCACACGGATCACATCGAGTAAAGGGACCAAGACCGTGGAGAAAGCGATCACCATATAGGGATTTGGCAACTCCGGTGAGACTTGGTTCGACACGCACTGGTGGATGATCAGGAAACTGATCACGTAACCCAGCGTAAGACTACCCGCATCACCCATAAAGAGCTTATGGCCACGGTTTGCGTTGCCAAAGACGTTGTAACACCAAAAAGGCATGAGGACTCCCAGCGTACAGATGGCCAACAAGGCGTACACATACTGCATGCGGATAAAGAAGATCACGCTCAAGACCGACAGGGCGATACTGCACAAACCGGAGGCCAAGCCATCGATACCGTCTATCAAGTTAATGGCGTTCGTGATATACACCACGATAAAGACCGTGACGGGGATCCCCACCCAAGCGGGAACCGAGTACACACCGAACAAGCCTCCCAAGGAACCGAACCAATTACCGGACAGTACCAATAATAACGCCGACACGATCTGGACGGCGAACTTGTAACGGTAGCCAACACCCACTAGATCGTCGCAGACACCCACTAGATAGAGTAACGTCATGCCCACGAACAGAAAGAGATACTCATAGAGCATGTTGAACGACAGGCTCGATGAGCCCATATCCCAAAAGTACAGGCGGAAGCCTATCACAAGGAACATGGACATCAGGATCACCGGAAAAAACGACAGGCCGCCCAGACGGGGGACCGGCGTCGTATGTACCTTACGGGAATCCGGGACATCATATAACCGTTTCTTGTGGGAGATCACCAAGATCCTCGGGATGATCACCATCCCGAACAGCACGGAGAAAAGGAAGCCCGACAGTAGTAGTAATGTTATTTGCATGATTTGCGTATTAGTTATTTCTTCTTGTCACCGGCCTCGAAACCGTAACCATAGCCGTAGCCATAACCGTATCCCTTGCCGTAGCCGTATTTCTTGCCGTAACCGTAGCCGTAGCTGTTCTTGCGCTTCGTCATGTCCAAGCCGTTGATCACCGTCGCGAGCTTCGGGAACTTTCGCTCACGCCGCAACACGTTGATGTAGCTGAAACCGGCCTTCGGTGTCACGTCCGCACGGCAGACGTACACGCACATGTCGGCCACACGGCCGATGATCGCCGTGTCCGTAACCATGCCGATAGGGGCCGTATCCAAGATGACATAGTCGTAGCGTTCCTTCAACCGGGCGATAGCCTTCTCCAGCACGTCACGGGCGACCAGCTCAGTCGGGTTCGGGGGGATGGGACCGCCCGGGAGGATATCGAGGTTAGGGCTGATATCGGATCGCTGGACCATGTCGAACAACTCCACGTGATCAGGGTCGCTAAGGTAGTTCGTGATGCCCTCCATCTTACGGGAGATATTGAACACCTTGTTCAGGCCCGGCTTGCGGATGTCCATGCCGACCACCACCACCCTCTTGCCCAAGTAAGCCAAGCTCACCGCCAAGTTGCCAGCGACGAAAGACTTGCCCTCGCCCGGTTGCGTGGAGCTGAAAAGGATCACACGCTCGTCCTTGCCTAGCATGAACAAGAGGTTCGTGCGCAACCCCCGGAACATCTCCTCCATCAGGTCGTTCTTGTTCTCACGCACCACGATCGAGCCCTCACCCGTCTTCTTGACCAACGGGAGCTCCGCCAAGATAGCCACGCCCGTGATCGCCTCAACGTCCTCACGGTTCTCGATCTTGTATTTCAACAGGTCATGAAGGTAGACAATGCCCACCGGGATCGCCAGGCCCAAGATCAACGCCGCAAGCATGAAGACCATCCTCTTCGGGGCGACAGGACGCTCATCGGCGAGCGGCTCCTCGATGATGCGGCCGTTGTTCGCCGTGGCCGCCAGCGTGATGGCGTTCTCCTCACGCTTCTGCAACAGCATGACGTACAACGTGGCCTTGATCTCCTGCTGCCGGGAGATCGTCATGAACTCCTTCTCCTGCCTCGGGGCGTCGCTGATGCGGCTCTCGAACTTGCTCGCCTGGCGGTCGATGTCCGCCTTGGCGATCTGGAGACCCCTCAAGACACTGTTCACCGTCGTCCTCACGTTGCGGCGCATAGCCTCGATGCCGGCGTTCATGTTGATGATCGCCGGGTTGCTGTCCGAAGAGGTGCGCAACAGGCGCTTGCGCTCGATGATCATCGTGTTGTACTGGTCGATGACAGAGGTGAGGTTTTGATCCCGCAGGCCCACGTTGGCAGGGATCACCTCGTCCATGTTCGCAGGATCGTCGATATAATTGCGGAGATACTGCACCAAGTTGATCTGCGTGGCGTTCTCCGTACGTTGTTGCTCATACCTCGAGCTTTCCTGCAACGCCATCTGGGCGTCGCTCGTCAAATTCGTCAGGCCGGAGCGTTGCTTGAAGGCAGCGAGCTCGCTCTCCGTAGTGCCCAGCTCGCCGTTGATGATGCCGATGCGCTCCTCGATGAACTCAGCCGTCTTCTGCGCCACCTCGTTCTTCTCGTCGTTGGCGTCCTGGTTGTAGAACGACACCAAGCGATTGATGAAGTCCACGCCTCGTCGCCTCACCGTGTTCCTCAAGGATACCTTGGCGATCGTCGTCGTCTTGGACGAGGGCGTCACGCTCAACTCCTTGCCGTAAGCCTCGGCAGTGGACGTGGGCGTATGGACGTGGGCCACCAGCTCGATCTCCCCGCCCTCCAACTCGGGTATGGAATCCATGCCCGTGAAACTGAAAACCCCCACGGGGGTGGGCAATATGGCGGGGAGCCTGTCGAAGCCCTGCTCCATCGTCTCCTCGTCACCCTCCTTGTCGATCTTGTACTCCGCTCTCACCGTTAGCTGACCCTCCTTCGTGTAGCGCATGCGCAGCTCGACGGGGGCCACCAGACGGTCCGCCTCCTCGGGGGTGATGAACACGTTAACGGGGGAGTTCTTGTATAACGGGGGGTTGAAGCCCAAGGCGTTCGACTCCTCCATGTCGATATACAGGCCCATGTCACTCACCACCTTCTTGATCAACGTGCGGGACCTCAGGATCTCGACCTCGTTGTCGAAGTTGCTCGTCATCGAGAGCATGCCGAGGTCCTGTATGGCGGCAAGGCCGCTGGCGGCGTTAGCCCCCTTCTTCTCGTCCTCCTTGATCAGCACCGACGACGTGACGTTATACACCGGCGTCTGGTAACGCAGGAACACGTACATGCCGATACAACAGGCCAGCACGCTCGCCACGAACCAAGGCCAATAAACCATATACTTGAAAAACACGGCGTAAAGATTGATCTCACGATCCTCCCCCTCCGGATTGTTATTGTTATTATTATTATTGCTTGTATTTATACCATCGTCCACCATCTCTCTAAATTTTCAATTCTCAATTCTCTATTTTCAATTATTTAAGTATGTTCACCAACAGGCCGGCGATCGAGACCAAGATCGAGATCGAGCTCACCCACAACGTCGTGCTGTTTCCGATATCGGAGTTCTTCGCCTTCGTCTCGTTCGGCGTGACATAAAGGATGTCGTTCTGTTTCAAATAATAATACGGGGAGGTCACGATACCGGCGTTGTTCAGGTCAAGGTTGATGATCTCGCGCTTCCCGCTCTCGTCCTCGCGGATCAGCTTCACGTTGTCACGTACGCCGTAGATCGTCATGTCGCCGGCCATCGCCAACGCCTCCAGAACGTTCACCTTCTCGTTGCCGATCGTGAAGCTGCCCGGACGGGCCACCTCGCCCAAGACCGAGATCTTGTAGTTCGCCATGCGCACCGTCACGATGGGCGCCTCCTTCAAGTAAGGCCTCAATCTCTCACGGATCAGGCTCTCCGCCTCGTTCTTCGTCAAGCCGCCGACCCTCAGCGTACCGATCACAGGGAAGTCGATCTCGCCGGAGTTGTTCACCAGGTATTGCTGCAACGTGGGTTGCGTCGTCGTGTTGATGTTCGTCAGGGCCGCGTTCAACGGGGTCTGCACCGTCAGGTTGAACGGGGCAGCCGCCTGAGGGTCCGTCGTGTTGACCGTGATGCTCAACAGGTCCTTCGGCATGATCTTGGCGTCATACAGGGGAAGCGTCCCCTCGAGATCGTTCACCGCCTCCGGGTTCTGGAGGTAGGGCACGTTCTTGTAAGACGTACACGCCGCCAGCAAAAGGGGCAGCGAGAATAGGAACAGTAGTCTTTTGATCTTCATATTATTTTGTTATCGTTTTTATTTCTTTAAACACGGATGACACGGACTTAACGGAAAAGGCGGGACAGGAAACCTTTGGGTTTCTCCGGCTCGTATTCCGACTCGTATTTACGCGTCAAGTCCTCATAGCTCAGTCCCTTGGTCACCATCTCGTAGATCGTGCCCCAGTCCGGGAGGCCGCCGAGGTTGCGGTCGTCGATGAAAACGTCCGCCTTCAGCTTGCGGGAGAAGTGGTTGTTCCGGTCTCTCTCCTCCTCCGGGTAGTCACGGTTCACCGCGTAGAACTCCAAGCCACGCTCACGGCAGAAGGACAACGCCTCCTCCAAGAGCCCGCCCTCACGGACCGTCCAAAGGATCAGCTTATGCCGATCCGATTGCAATTTCCTCAACGTCTCGATGGCGAAAGGAAGCTCACGACCGATCGCCGGATACTTGTGCTCGACGATCGTACCGTCGAAATCTACCGCTATTATCATCTCTTTAATTCTCAATTTTCAATTCTCAATTATAAAAGGGCCGGACCACCGGACGGCCGGAGTGGTATATGTTAAAGCGGGGTCAGCCTATCGGCCAAAGCCAAGGGGTCTCCTAGCCGCTAGAGACGGCCATTGCCATCCGGGGGATCCGACCGTTTCTTTTCTGCCCTTATCTAATTCTCCCTTAACCGGGGCAATCCCTCCACCTCGCCGGCGTGCCATTCACGGTAGTCCGCCAAGGGAAGCCCGGGGACGGTCAATAGCTTGTAATCCGACCCGTCTCTTCTCAAGATATGCTTGCGGGTATATGAGCGGAGCGAGCGATCCGTAACGGACACCATCACGATCGGGAACGGGTAGGCGAACAGGCGCAACGGAGTGGTCTCGCTATCCGGGAACGCACGATGCAGCTGGTAGGCCGAACGCTCGAACGCTACCCAGTAGGGACCCGTGCAGTACAGGTGTATTGAGTTTCGGTTCGCACGCTCACGATCCATGATCTCTGTCAAACGCTCACGCAACAGGTTCATCAGCCGGATGCCCGAAGGGACGCCGCATGTCTCTCTCTCTTCTCTCATATCTTTTATTCATCGCCGTTCCCGTGCCCGAACCAGCGGTCGTAATCCCGTAAACGACGTATCAACACGGACTTGCTCCTCTTGGGCGAGGCCTCCTCCTGCCAAGGGTCAACCAGCTCGTGCGCCATGCGCTGGTAGAGGCTGCTGTCCGTACAGCCGTACAGCGTGACCAGCAACAAGGCACGGGATTGCCCCGCTTTTATCACCGGGAGCATGCTGCGCATCGTGGCATGCAAACGATCGAACTCATCCGACTCGCCCAAAAGCAGATAGGCAGGAAGGAGCAAAGAGTAAAGCTTGCAACGGATCACGTCGGTCTCACCACGGAGAGAGGCGTAGCCACGCAGGACCTCACGGGCCAGACGGGCATCCTCATCCACTACCACGCCAGAGGCGTGGTAACGGCCCAAGGCCCCGTGCAAGCCCTCCGACAGACGGTCGTTGTCCAAATGGGTATACACGTGCTTGCCCCCCGTGTTCAGCTCGATCAACTCGTACTCCCCCGCTCTCACCTCGAACAAGGGGACCCACAGACAGTCGAGGATACGCACCATCACGTCCTTATGCCCACCGCCCGGCTGCACCACCACCTCCGCCTCCATATTGGAAAAAGGGCCGGAGGTGATACGCACACGGTCGCCTTTCAACAAGCGGCCGCTATCTGGCACGTACACCGGAAGCTCGTTGGAGTAAGAAGCCGCGACCCAACGCAAGGTATCCATCTCACGATCCGAGAGGTACGGGAAATAAGACCGCCCGCCGGAGGAAACCCGGGGGAGGAAATTATACAGGGGAAGCGTACGCTTCAGGCTAAAGATCTCGTTCTCCGAGGCGTGGACGAACACGTAGTTGTACAGCAGGGGCCGTTTCGTGTTGACCATCTTGCCGCCCACCTTCCTCGCCTCGACATACGAGGGGGAGAAATACTCGAACAAGGCCTCCCCACGACGCTCACGGCGGGAAAGCTCAGCGTCCAGCCCCTTCGAGGGGCTGATCCTGTCACGCCCGCCACCAGCGGTAGGGAGCGTGAGCACGTACCAGCGGACGGCCTCTTGGTCACGTCGCTTCAGAACATGCGCCATGAACCTATCCGAGCACTTGCCTGTCAATATATCCATCTCTATGATTATCTTTTCCAGTGGTTATCCCGTGCCCCGAAAACAGACCCCACGGCAATTCAGAGCCCTACCAAGAATCTTTTATATTATCTTGATAAACAGTACTTTATATTTTTAAATATGGCATTACTGAAAATTACCATCTCTCGAAATCTTAGGCTACTTGGGGAGTAGCCTAAAAGGTGCGAGAACGGTTATCACCCGGTTGTAGAGACGGGGCGTGCCCCGTCTCCCACTGTCTGATAGTATCTTTAAGTTACCATTTGGAGGGGATGAGACGGGGTACGCCACGTCTCTACAGGAATGTATGTTCGATTTTTTAGAAGGGACGTGATGATGTAGGAAATACGAGATCATTTCGTCTCTATTGCCATGTCTATACACTAGGAATAAGAACGAAGATTTAAGGAGAATCAAGGCCGGAGCACAAACTAAAACTAATGATTGCTTGTTATTTGCTATTTTTTGCTACATTTGCACCGTGAAATGAACGCTACTCCCCAAGTAGCCTCAACCCACCTCTGGCATATAATTATATACATTCTCAAAGCAAGACTTATTTACCACCGTCATTTTCTCCAACGAGAAACTTCTCAGATAAATCTGGGTTGTCTTGATGGATTTATGCCCCAATAACTCGCTGATCATCTCAATGGGGACATTTTGCTCCTTCAATGCCATGGCAAAAGAATGACGGATCGTGTAGGAAGTCACATCCGAGGCTATTCCGGCAACCTCCTTCAACGTCTTCAAGTTCCGGTTAAACCGGGACAAGGCCGCATTGTACTCGAGATATTCCTCATGGCCGTTCTTCGTCCCACTTAAAAAGGTAAATAAATAGCCGGAGCCTCCACCCCTCTCACCTGCCAGCTCCTTATACATAGCCTCCGCCGTATCCAAGACCTCCAACCGCATAGAGGTCCCGGTCTTCTGGCGATTGTAATCCAATATGCCGTTCTTGATATTACCCCTATTCAAATGGGCGAAATCAACGAACGACATCCCCCCATATTGAAACATCAAGCAAAGCGTCAGCTGTGTCTTCCTCAACTTCTCTCCTTTTACCGGGACAGTCATCAGGCGATTCAAATCCCCCAGAGGCAAGGATTTCTTGCGCTGGCTTTCCACACCCGTAAAAACCCCCTTGAATAATGAAGGGATAAACGCCGCCTCGCCATTCTCCACCGCCTTGTTATAGATACAACGCAAACGGCGGATATACGTGGAGACCGTATTACGCATGCAGCCTTTCTCCAACAAATAAGCCTCGTACCGGCGAAGAGTATCCTTATTTATATATGTATATGGGATACGATCCGTCCCGCTATACCGTATAAAAGAGTTCATCGCATCCTGATAACTTTTCGCCGAGGAATACCGTCCTTCCTTTTGTAACAGACTTATATACTCTCGCATCCCTTCCACCAAATCTTTCTCATCCATATCTCTCTATTTTAAATTCCAACTGAAAACAAACACGCGAAATTAGACATCCTGACAAATTATATCTTTTGCGGCAAGTTGTTTTATTGACGAATAGCCACTATATTTGTACGTTGTTTTAAACAGAGTACAGACTAAATTAAAAAGTAAAGCATATGCACAATTGGTTTGAATGTAAGGTCTCTTACGAGAAAATGCTGGAAAATGGCATGCAGAAAAAAGTAACCGAGCCTTACTTGGTAGACGCCCTGTCTTTTACGGAAGCGGAAGCTCGCATCATCGAGGAGATCCGCCCCTTCATCACGGGTGAATTCACGGTAACAGACATCAAACGAGCTCGTTTATCCGAATTATTCTTCAACGAGAATGGTGATCGGTTCTATAAGATCAAGGTTTATTTTATCACGTTGGACGAGAAGAGTGGAGCGGAAAAGAAAACCGCCGCACAAATGCTTGCCCAAGCCACTACGCTGAAAGAGGCCATCGCCGTATTGGAAGATGGAATGAAGGGTACATTGGCGGATTATACCATCGCCTCGGTAACGGAAACCCAGTTGATGGATGTATTCCCATTCGATGCGAACAGTATTCCCGGCGAGAAGAAAAGTGGCGAGGAACTGATAGCGGAGCAAAAACAACAAGCTGAACAAAGAGGATAAAAACATGAGTATCGCTCAAAACATAGTACAACTGAAAACGTCGCTCCCGCAAGGGGTGACGTTGGTTGCCGTCTCTAAGTTTCACCCGGTGGAAGCTCTATGGGAGGCTTACAACGCCGGACAGCGGGTGTTTGGCGAAAGCAGGGCACAGGAACTGAGCGCCAAGCAAAAAGTACTACCTGAGGATATCGAATGGCATTTTATCGGCCCGTTACAAAGCAATAAGGTAAAAGATATCGCTCCTTTTATTCATTTGATCCATAGCATAGACTCCTTGAAGCTTTTGGCTGAGGTGAATAAACAAGCGAAAAAACACGACCGCACGATCCGGGTATTATTGGAGATCCATGTGGCGCAAGAGGAATCCAAGCACGGACTCAGTCCTGAGGAATGCAAGGAGTTGTTGCGTGACGAGTCCTCGGCCGAATTCCAGCATATTCGTATTTGCGGATTGATGGGCATGGCTACCAATACCGATGATACGGGGTTGATACGGGAAGAATTCCGCAATATCCATGATTTATTTATCGAACTGAAAGAGACGCTCTGTAAAGATAATGTCGATTTCAAGGAGATATCCATGGGGATGAGCCATGATTACCCGATCGCTATCCAAGAAGGAAGCACCTTGATACGGGTGGGTACCAGTATCTTTGGCGAACGGGAATATTAAAGTAATTATTAAATCTAAATATAGGCAACATGATTGACATTAAAACCCAATACGCGGGGTTAACACTTCGCAATCCGATTATCGTAGGGAGCTCCGGACTCACCAATAAGGCGGAACGTAACAGGGATTTTGAGAAAGCAGGTGCTGGAGCTATCGTATTGAAATCTCTTTTCGAAGAGCAGATCGAGATGCAGAGCGAGGCTTTGATGCAAGACTCCGATTACCCCGAAGCGGCGGATTATATCCGTGGTTATGTAAAAGCGAATCAAGTAAATGATTATCTGGAACTGATCAAGAAGAGCAAGGAATTATGTACGATCCCCATTATCGCCAGCATCAATTGCTATAAGGCGGACGCTTGGATCGACTTTGCCCGCCAAATTGAGTTAGCGGGAGCGGACGCTTTGGAATTGAACGTGTTCTTCATGGAAACCGAACTGACCGAAGATTTCGAGAGTATCCGGGATACGTATGTCAGTATCATCCGCAAGGTAAAAGAGACCGTATCGATTCCGGTTATCATGAAGATCGGAAAGAATTACAGCAATATTCCTTCGCTGGTTAATTTGTTGAAAGTAAACGGTGCTGATGGTGTCGTGCTATTCAATCGTTTCTACCAGCCGGATATCGACATCAATAATATGCAGATCGTTTCGGGTAATGTATTTAGCAATCATTCCGATTTGAGTGACACGATTCGCTGGACGGCTATCGTATCCGGAAAGATCCCGGGAATCAGTATCGCTTCCTCTACCGGTGTGCATGATTGGGAAGATGTCGTTAAATGTCTATTGGCCGGCGCTTCCGCCGTACAGATGTGTAGCGCTGTCTATACACATGGAGCGGAAATCATCTCCCAAGTATTGACTTGCGTGGAAGAGTGGATGCATCAGGCACATTACCAATCCCTTTCCCAATTCCAAGGCAAATTGAATTACGCCAATATCCCGAACCCGGCGATGTATGAGCGTTCACAATTCATGAAATATTTCTCCAACAGAGATTAAAAGAAATACCTAGTAGTAGAGACGGGGCGTGCCCCGTCTCATCACCGTCTGAATAGTATCTTTAAGTTACCATTTAGCTGGGATGAGACGGGGCACGCCCTGTCTCTACTATAGGGTAATATACAATAGTCTTAATTACTTTCTACCAGAAAGTATTTTTATTGGAAAATAGTTATATCTTTGCATCATCAAACAAGTTATAAAGAAATATGGAACCAATTTGCGCCATAAAGGATATCTATAAGATACTGTACCAGTTCGAGAAAAATTTCTCGGAAGTACATGCTATCACCATCAACGAGGCCATGTTGCTTTGTTGCTTAAAGGATAATGAGGCAAAGTCGGCAGGAATGATTTGCGATTATATCGGTCTTTCAAACTCCCGGGTCTCAAAGGTGATCACCTCTGTCGAGAACAAGGGGTTTATCCGCAGGAACATCAATAAAGAGGATAAGCGGCAAATGTTTTTCTCGCTCACCCCAAAAGGGAAAGAGAAAATACAACAGATGATGCAGGCCGAGCTAAATATGGATAGCCTGTTCAATCAACTCAAAGAATACATACCTGTCTCTTATACACATCTCCGAGCCCACGAGACCGGAGCCTATCTC
>ENA-OXZL01000530-OXZL01000530.1-human-gut-metagenome-genome-assembly--contig:-NODE-530-length-10744-cov-4.384414_pt1 | contig 10744 bp, 3 predicted proteins | sample MGYA00244510_ERZ652805 | MGnify/ENA primary metagenome ERZ652805 (study PRJEB26926, sample SAMN06164841) | human gut metagenome | biome: ENVO:00009003; feature: ENVO:2100002; material: ENVO:00002003...
GAATCTATTGTAGAAATTAAACATTTATTTCGGGTTATGAAAATCACAGCTCTGGCCTTGTTTTTATTTGTCGGAACAGCTTTTGCCACGAAATCTTATTCACAGACCATGAAAGTTACAGTTGTTTCGGACCGTATATCAACAGGCAAAGTTATCAACGAGATAGAAAAGCAGACTGATTATCTGTTTGTGTATGACATGAATGAGGTTAATCTGAAACGTAACGTCAAAGTTCATGCACAAGATAAACCGGTGGCAGAGGTCTTGAACGAGGTCTTTGAAGGAACTGATATTTATTATGCTATGGAAGGCAAGAATATCATGCTGATGAATAAAGCAAAAGAGAAAGCTTCTGAAAAACAAGCTGATGATAATAAGGTGACAGGATCTATAAAAGATATGGCCAGTGAACCGATCATTGGTGCTAATGTTACGATAAAGGGACAATCAATAGGTACAATTACAGATATAGATGGGCGTTTTATTATCAATGCCCCGGCTAATGCAATTCTACGGATTACATACATTGGCTATATTCCGCAGGAAATCAAAGTGGAGAATAAAAGAGAACTGAAAATCATTCTGCAGGAAGATACGGAAACGTTAGACGAAGTGGTAGTGGTGGGGTATGGTGTTCAGAAGAAATCGGACGTTACCGGTGCTATGATTCGTGTAAATTCGGACGAACTGAATTCCCGACCGGCAGCCAATGCTTTCGAAGCTATGCAAGGTAAAGCGGCAGGTGTGGATATTGTTAGCAATGAACGTCCGGGTGAAATAGGAACTATCAATGTACGCGGTGTACGTTCGTTGAGTGCCAGCAATACTCCGCTTTATGTAGTGGATGGTATTCCTTTAATGTCGACAAGTGGCATTGAGACTTTGAATCCGCAGGATATAGAATCCATTGATGTCCTGAAGGATGCCTCTGCTACTGCTATTTATGGTTCACGTGGTGCCAACGGTGTCATTTTGGTTACTACTAAACAGGGCAAGGCGGGCAAGATGTCATTGAACTATTCGGGTACGATGACCATTGAAAATTTGCAGGATTACTCTGAAATGATGAATTCTGCCGAATACATTGAGTGGCGTCGTTGGGCTTATTACTATAAAGAACCGAATAAATATCCGAGGGGTGACGAGCCTGATAAGGATAGTGATTATCTGATTTTTAACGGAGCAAAAGATCCTTATGCCTGGAGGAACATTGAAAAAGGTTGGGCTGGTGGTAGCTGGAATGCATCTGCGGTTCCTACAACGGATTGGGCTGATATGGTTACACAAACCGGTGTTACCCATGAACATACGTTGAGCGCCAGTGGTGGTACGGATAAAGTACAAGGTTATGCTTCTATCGGCTATCTGGATAATGAGGGTACCGTGAAAGGTCAGTCTTACACTCGTTATACAGCCAAAGTCAGCTTGAATCTTGATCCGACCAAATGGTTCAAGATGGGCTTGAATGTCAACGGTACTTTCAGTGAACAGCAATATGGTTCTTCGGCTAAGGCTGTAGGACAGATGATCAGTGACCGGCCATCCAATCTGTATGCAGCTTCTACCAGTTTGTATCCGTATGCCGTGCCCTTTGATGATGAGGGGAACCGCATTGATTATCCGGGTGGAGATGATAAAGTGAAAACGATAGTCAACGAATGGAATTATAGTGAGAATGAACGTCGTATGTTCCGTGCTATCGGTAGTCTGTATGCCCAGTTGAACTTGGGTGAGATCTTCTCTCCTCTGAAAGGGCTCAGATATCGCTTCAATTTTGGTCCCGACTTTCGTAGTTACCGTAATGGAAGTTTTGCAGATGCGAACTCTGTCAGTCGCGAGGGAACCAATCGTGCCAGTTTAACGAATCAATCTGATTTTTCATGGACACTTGATAATCTTATCTACTATGATAAGGAAATAGGAAAACACTCTTTGGGAGTGACTTTACTGCAAAGTGCCACTAAATATCGTTATGAAGAATCCTCTATGGCTGCTTTAAATATTCCCCTGGCCAGTGCCAAATGGAATGCGTTGAGTAAAGCAAATATTTCTGCACTGGATGACTGGGGGAGTGATTTAGTAGAGAAGCAGTTACTCTCGTATATGTTCCGTTTAAATTATGATTATAATAGCAGATACCTCCTCACGCTTTCCGGTCGTTGGGATGGCGCTTCGCAGCTTGCCAAAGGTAATAAATGGGCTTTTTTCCCTAGTGCGGCGTTGGGCTGGCGTCTTGATCAGGAAGGATTTTTGCAGGATGTAAGTTGGCTCAATCAGTTGAAACTACGTGTGGGAGTCGGGGTCACCGGTAACTCCGCTATTGATCCTTACCAAACAAAGGGGGCCGTTGTTCCTATCTATTATCCTTATGGTGACAGTTCCACTTCAGGCTTCGTAGCTTCCGATCCTGTAGCTACGGGTGGTACGGTGGCTATGGCCAATAAAGACTTAACGTGGGAAAAGACCACCCAATATAATATCGGTGTTGATTACTCTGTACTGAACGGAAGAATTTCGGGAGTTTTGGATTTTTATACTTCGCGCACAACAGACTTATTGATGCAGATGGGAATTCCTTCATTAAATGGTTATACCCAAACTTATGCCAATGTGGGGGAAACTTCCAATATAGGTGTGGATATCACATTGAATACTGTGAATATCCGGACCCGGGACTTTGAGTGGTCTACCAGTCTAAATGTCGCCTGGCAGAAAGATAAAATAGAGGAGTTGGCAAATGGTAAAGAAGATGATATTAATAATAATTGGTTCATCGGAAAGTCATTGGGAGTGATCTATGGCTATGAATCTGCCGGAATCTGGAAAGAAGAAGATGCGGCTGAAATGGCTGAATTTAATAAGAAAGGACATTCGTTTCAGGTAGGTATGGCACGACCGGTAGACCAGAATGGTGACCATAAGATTGATCCGAATGATGACCGTATAGTAGTGGGACATACACGTCCACGCTGGACTTTGGGTATGACCAATACTTTCTCTTATAAGAATTTTGAGCTTTCCTTCATGTTGTACGGCCGTTTTGACTATATGGTTGATACAGGTGGTGAGTGGCAGGGAGGCCGTTACACTCAGCGTAAGATAAATTACTATAATGAGAATAATAAGAATGCTGAATATCAGAAACCTATCCATGATGATGGAGGCGGTGATCCCTACTACCGGATTCTGGGATATAAGAACGGTTCGTTCCTGAAAGTGCGTAATGTTTCATTAGGTTACGTTTTCCCGAAGAACATGGTGAGCAAATGGAATCTATCTAATCTGAAAGTATATGTGCAGGCTAAGAATCCGGGGCGTATCTTTTCTAATATAGATTTTCTGGAACTGGACGCTTCGCAGAATTTAACATCTACCTGGAACCGTGGTTTTACAATAGGATTGAATGTAGGATTTTAAACTAAAAAGCAAACGATTATGAAATTATATAAGAATATTACATTTGGCTTATTAGCCTTGACCTTGGGAGGCGTGGTGGCTTCCTGTAGTGATTTCCTGGATGAAAAGCTTACCACTCAACAGACTACCGATTTCTTTGATACACCGGAAGGTATTGATCAGCTGGCTGTGGGCATTTACAATAACCTGCGTTTCCATTTCTTCAAGGAGAATGCCTATACTGCCACTAATTACGGTACGGATGAGTTTACTGTGGGTGGTGATGGTTCCAATAAAGTGTGGAACAATTATGATGGTAGTTTCCAGTCACAGATTGTAGCCGCTAATTCAAATACTACGATGGCCGAAAGCCTTTGGGATGCCATGTATATCGGAATCAACAATGCGAACCTGTTGTTAAGTAAAATAACTCCTGATAGTTATACCGGTACGAATAAGAAGACGTATATGGGCGAAGCCTATTTCCTGCGTGGCTTTAATTATCTGAAGTTGGTTTCCCAGTATGGAGGTGTACCCTTGAAATTAGAGTCGAGCTTTGTACCTGTCCGTGAGTTCACCCGTGCTACGGCAGAAGCCACGGTAGAGCAGGCGATTGGTGATTTGAAGAATGCTTATGATCTGTTGCCGGCGACGGTAAGCATGGTGGGGAAGATTAGCAGGGATGCTGCGGCTCATTTTTTAGCTAAGGCTTACTTGTTCCGTGCCAGTGAAATTAATGATGGATGGAACAGTGCGACTAAAGAATCTGACCTGAAAGAAGCCTTGAAACTGGCCAAAGAAGTAATTTCACGTCATCAGTTAGCCCCCAATTTCTCTGATCTGTGGCATTATACGGAACCTGATGGGGCGAGTGAAAAATTAGATGAGATTATTCTTTCGGCACAGTTCTCTTCTGACAAATCTTCCAGAAGTGCCGGTACTAACAGATGCCATCTCTTCTTCTTGTCTGTTTACAATAACTTGCCTCAGATGAAACGTGACTTGGCTGGCGGCCGCGAGTACCAACGTTTAAGAACCACATATTATATGTATAATATCTATGATATGATTAATGATTCCCGTTTCTGGAAAAGTTTTAAGACTAAGTATGCTGTTAATAATCCGAAAGCGGGTTCCGGTTACGAAGTGGGAGATTTGGGCGTGATGTATGTTGTCAATCGTCCGGGCGATACCCGGTTCGATGGAGTGCAACTCAGTGGAAAGGTGATTGATGAAAAGACCGGCAAAGCCATTCCTACTACATTTGTGACTTATCCGAAAGATCGTAACGGTAAGGACGATGTGGCATTATATGATGATGTAAGTCGTTTTGTAGCTCTTAATAAGTATATTGATGGTTCGCGTGAAACGGTCAGTGATATGGGAGGCAATCGGGATGGTATTCTGGCCCGTCTTGGTGAAACTTATCTGATCGCTGCTGAAGTTCTGATTCGCCAAGGCGAGTATGGTGATGCTCTGCATTACATTAATGAACTCCGCAAGCGTGCTGCCTACAAGAACGGGGAAGATCGTTCGGCATATTGTGACGGTGGTGCATCATATAATGAAAATGCCTTAGGGTGGCAGATTGACGGCATAAACTCTTATTACACCGGAAATTCTTATTATGAGTCCAATGATATTGATAAGACTACACTTCCCACTGATCTTGAAATAACAGATATACATAGTCTTCCGGCTGAAGATGAGGCTGTCATTTCAAAACTGAAATATAGCTCTGATTATGATCGTATGATGTGCCTTTTGCTGAATGAGCGTTCCCGTGAACTTTGCGGTGAGTTTTATCGTTGGGAAGACTTATCAAGAACAAAAACATTGGTGGCACGTACCAAAGCTTTTAATTCGGATGCTGCTCCTAATATTGATGAACATCATTGTTTGCGTCCTATCCCTCAAACTTATCTGGATGCTATCCAAAAGGATGGTCATGCGTTGACTTCTGAGGAAAAGAAGCAACAACAGAATCCTGGTTATTAATAATGGATGATAGACTGACATATACCAGTCTTTATGTGTATCTGAAAATATAGACAAAAAAAGGAGTAAAGTCCCCCAAATGACTTTACTCCTCCCAATCTTCTTTTCCTCGTAACTAATACGGAGAAAAACACCACTAATCAAAATTCTATACCTTGGTCTTATTGGAATTTTCTTTTCTCAACTATATAGAACCCTCCTCTTCTTTTTTAGCAGAAGAGGAAGATTGCAGACGATTGATTCTTTTAGAATTTATTCTGTCCTACGGACCACCATAAATCTGTTCCGCCATTGTCTTGCCCACCCAAAGCATCAACCAATTGTTTGTATAATTCCGGTTGGTCAGTTTTCAGATTTGCAGGGAATGGAAGGCGACGCACCATTTTATCTGTATCAATGGTTCCGCCACTCTGGTTTGTTAATGTCTTGAACAATTTAGGATAACCTGTGCGACGTTGTTCAGCCCATGCTTCAGCTCCTTCAGGGAAGATGGCCAACCATTTCTGAGTGATGATACGTTCCAGTTTTTCTTCGTTAGAAGCACTTTCGTTCCATTTAGGAGTGATGGTGCTCATAGCTTTCATATCGTTCTTTTCAAAAAATACATCTTTATAATCTGTTGGTTTGGCATCGCTTGCCAGATAAGTGTCGACACCACTGGCGCCCCATTGCTCAAAGGAGAGACGTACACCTTTCTCGTAGCAATCTTTTACATTCTCGGTAGAGTATCCGCGTAAGGCGGCTTCTGCACGTAGAAGCCATACTTCTGCAGGTGTCATCAGTGGAGCTGGAAAGTCTGCCGTAATGGTGCAGCGTGAGTGGAATTTATAGTGGTTTACTTCTTTAGGAGTATTGAAGTTATATCCCTGTGGAATTCCCTTTTGCATACCTGTGTAGTTAAAGCGTTCTGCCGGACTGTTTTCTGCAAGTCCACCAACAGAAGGTGTGAAATACTTGTCGGTACGTGGATCATCATAACCTACCATGAAGGATTCTAAAGACGCATTCATATAAACTTCCCACCAGCTAAGGCCGATAGTACCCAATGGATTCTTATATCCGGTCTTAGTAGAAACTTCTACTATATCATTGTTTGTTTCCAATACTCCATATTTATTGGAGAGGGCTTTCTTGGCTTGTTCGGATGCCATTTGAGAATTTACGTTGGATACTCGGATAGCCAGACGTAAACGTAGGGAATTAGCCCATTTGGCATATTGCGAGTAGGTTGATTGGCTACGCATCAAGATGTCATAAGAAATCTTATCCTCTATTCCACTGGAGAGAGTTTGGTCTATTAAACTGATTGCATCATCTAAATCTGCAAACATTGCTTTATAAGCATTTTCTTGACTTACAGGCCCCGTTGCGCGATTCTCATATAGAATAGGACCATACTGATCTGTCAGACGATGCATGGTTGCTACTCTATATATCTTTATCAGAGCCATATATTGGGGAACTTCAATATCAAAATCTTCCGCTTTATTGAGTGCGGAAACTGTCTGGCTATACGAAGTGGACCAATTGCTACTATTCCAGCCGTCATTCATATTATATACAGAGTTCTCTCCGGCAAATTTAGATGCCATATCGTGAAAATATCCGGCAAACATATCAACACCTAAGTTCTGCATAGTTTGGAAAGTCCAGTCTGTGCCTTCTCCCCAGTTGTAGTTGAAATAGATGCCTTGTTGTATAGAATTGAAATACATGGTATATCCGGCATTATCCATGACCTGTTTGTCCGGATCATAAGAGCCGTCTTCGGAGTTTAAATTATCGAAATTACTTGTACAAGCGGTTATTAATAATCCGCCCATAATTAGTGTATGTATAAATTTGCTTTTCATATTACTTGCTTTTTAGATGATACGTTAGAATGTAAATTTCACATTAAAACCAATGCTGCGGGTAGTCGGCATACCGAAAACATCTACACCTTGCATATCGTTTCCTACTGACATCAGTGCGTCCGGATCGAATGGAGCATCCTTATAGAAGAAGAATAAGTTGCGTGCCACCAATGACAGGTTGATGTCTTTGAATACTTTTGTTTTCTCCATCCATTTTTCCGGGAGACTGTAGCTTACGGACAACTCGCGCAAACGTATATTGGTTCCTTTGTACATATAATATTCTGTACATCCGTTGATATCGCCAACTCTTGCATAGAAGCCTTGCACATTATTCTTTTTTTCCTCATTAGTGAATTTCTGCCCCTCGACTTCAACATAACCACGATCCATAGCGTCACCGGCAGCTTTACTGACTCCGTGGGCATCCAGTTGTCCTTGTGTGAATGACATTACGTCTCCACCTATGCGTGCGTCTATCAGAAAATTAACCGATACGCCATAAAAGCTGAATGTGTTGCTCCAGCCCAATGTGCATTTGGGTTGGCTGTTTCCTAAGTATTGCTGACGGTCTGTATTGAGCTCGGGGAGCCCCTCTGCGTCTAATACAATCTTTCCGCCTTCGTCGCGTTTGAACGAGTTGCCATAAAGGTCACCCAACGAACCACCTTCTTTGACAATCATACGATAGGCCATGTTGACACCCGAGCCATAAGCAAATACTTTATAGTTGTCTGCAAGCTTTTCTACCTTATTCTTATTAGTAGAGAAATTAACCTGTGTTCTCCAACGGAAGTTTTCATTTTGTACGGGTATGCCACCTACGGTTAATTCAATACCTTTATTGCTGATTTTACCAGCATTAATCATTTGGTTTTTATAGGCAGAACCCGGAAGCATTGGCACTAATAAAAATTGGTTTTTAGTTAATGTCTTATACCAAGTGAAGTCAATGTCAAAGCGATTGTGGAAAAACTTCATTTCGAAGCCGGCTTCGTAGGAAGTCGATATTTCCGGTTTTAGATTGCCGTCATTATAATCGGTTACCTGGTTAATGCTTCCGCCTATGGCGATACGCGGCTGTTGATTTGCTTTATATAGTGGCAAAGTGTTGCCGACTTGAGCTATAGAACCACGTATTTTGGCAAAATTAATCCATTCGGGCAATTCAAAAGAGTTGTGAGCTAACCATGATACACCAACTGACGGGTAGAAGAATCCGGAATCCATTTTAGACGTACCGTAAAGGGTGGAAGACCAGTCATTACGGGCTGTTAAATCCAGATAAAGTGCTTCATTCCAACCTAATTGGGCAGTTGCAAATACTGACTGCATTACTTGGCGAGCTTCATTCGTGACTGTCATATCAGTTGAAGAACCATATTTAATGTTAGTCAGAGTGAATACATTAGGGTAATATAAGCCTGCTGTATGAGAGTCGATCCGCAAACTGTTGGATTTCTGATAGTTGATAGAACCTCCCAATGCCGCGTTTAGACTGAATTTCCCCCAAGTTTTATTGAACATGGCCATCAGGTCACCGTAAGCCATAAAATCATCTCCGTTTGCATAAGCATAACGTCCATTGTCTGTTTGGTCAGCCCAGCTGCCGCCTGTCAGCGTTGTTGAGGTAGAAGCCCATGTTTTCTCTTCAGATTTGTCACTAATGTAATCTGCTGTACCACGGGTCTGCAGTTTCAGCCAATCGGTGACTTCCCAAGTAGCACTTAAAGAAGCGATGGCACGGGTACGAGTATCCTTCGTATTGATGCGATTGACCAACCAATAAGGGTTACCTTCCATTCCTTGTAAAGTTTCGGGATCTTTATACCAGTTTTGTTTGGGCATATTACGAGCCTCGTCAAGAATCTCTCCGCTTTTATAGTCTGCCATATCCAGGTCACGCGGGAATGTATAAAGTCCTACCAATGGATTCATGTACAATCCACCCGTAACAGGACGGTTGCGACCTACCTGACGCATTACATTTACATTTCCATCCAATGTCAGTTTGTCATTGAAGAACTTGCCGGTTTCGCGGAAGGTGAGGTTATGACGTTCCAGTTTGTTTTTTTCAATAATACCTTTAGCTGTTGTATTGGCATAAGAAAAATAGGTTTGCGCTTTTGCATTACCAGTTGATAAGGAAATAGAGTTGATGGCTGTAACACCGGTTCCAAAAAAATCGTCTACGTTGTCATGCTCTTTTAGGTCTGCCTTTTTCCATTTAGAATTGTACGAATTCTGGAATTCTGGTGTGGAAATAGCTTGGTCAAATGTAACATTTGCGGAATAAGTAATGCGGGTTGAACCTGCATTTCCTTTTTTGGTAGTAATCATGATAACACCATTTGCAGCTTGTGAGCCATAGAGGGCAGCTGCAGAAGCTCCTTTCAGCACAGAAATGGTCTGGATGTCGTCAGGGTTCAGATTGGATATACCGTCACCGGAATCTCGGTTGCCTGAGTCTGAATTACCACCCATGACTGAAGAAGTTGTTTCTTTGGCGGAGTTCATCATTGGTACACCGTCGATGACGTATAAAGGTTGATTATTGCCCCCTTCGAAAGCTGAGCGGATACCACGTATAGAAACTTTTGCCGAGCCTCCCAAGCCTGAAGCGCTCTTATTGATCGTTACGCCTGCAATCTTGCCTTCCAATGCATTAATCATATTGGCGTCTTTCACTCGGGTTAGGTCGTCACCACCGACTTGTTGAACGGAATAAGTCAGCGAGGAGGATTTTCTTTTGATACCCATAGCCGTTACCACAACCGTTTCCAGTGACAGGGCTTCTTCCTGCATCTGTATATTGAGAGTTTGCTGCCCGTTGAGAGCAATCGTTACAGGCTGGTATCCGATAAAGCTGATGACCAGCGTTGCATTGGTTGGGGTATTTAGTGTAAACTCACCGTCTATATTGGTAATGCAACCGTTTGTAGTTCCTTTTTCCACGACATTGGCGCCGATAATGGGCTCACCTTTCGTATCGGTAACAACACCTTTCACAGAGATATTCTCTTGTTGTACGGCAGTAATGATTTCACTTGCCTTTTCATTTTGTTTGGTCAGCACTATATTCTTGCCTTCCATTACATACCTGATGTCGGTACCATTAAAGATTTCGTCCAAAACTTCGGACACCGGTTGATTGTCTGCATCTACATTTACGGTGCGGCGCACGTCCACACTTTTCTTATTGTAGACAAACAAATACTCGGTCTGAGCCTCGATTTTATCGAGGATTTCGCTTACTCGTAACTCAGAACGAGGGATGTTAATTCTTGCGTTCTGAGAATGGCTACTATTACTGTACGCCTGGAACGTTACAAACAAGAGAAGGAATAGTGTGATCTTCATAGTTCGTAATATTTGCTTAAATACTAAACTTTTTGGGCAAAAAAGCCCATTCAAAGAAATTTTTCTCATATCTTTGTAATGTGTTAAGTTAATAAATTGATTAAGGTCGATTTTTGACTGTTTCGGATCGGAAA
>ENA-OXZL01000531-OXZL01000531.1-human-gut-metagenome-genome-assembly--contig:-NODE-531-length-10707-cov-5.022531_pt1 | contig 10707 bp, 9 predicted proteins | sample MGYA00244510_ERZ652805 | MGnify/ENA primary metagenome ERZ652805 (study PRJEB26926, sample SAMN06164841) | human gut metagenome | biome: ENVO:00009003; feature: ENVO:2100002; material: ENVO:00002003...
CCGAGATCTACACCTATTAAGTCGTCGGCAGCGTCAGATGTGTATAAGAGACAGACTTCTAATTATGCGGATTTTATTAGGAAAATATTTATTGATGTTGTACCTTTGCCAGTGAACCGATGTACAAAAAAGGAGGATAGACATGATGCCGCAACAACGACTTTACCCCATAGGAATACAGACTTTCTCGGAAATCCGCAGAAAGAATTACCTGTATATTGACAAGACGGAATATATGTATCGCATGACGCATTCCGATTCTAAATACCTATTCCTGAGCCGTCCGCGCCGTTTTGGCAAATCATTGCTGGTGTCTACGCTTCATAGCTATTTTGATGGGCAGAAAGATTTGTTCGAAGGATTGGCTATTGAGAAGCTGGAGGCGGAATGGACGCAATATCCGGTGCTGCATTTTGACATGAGTACGGCCAAACATCTGAATAGAGAAGATTTAGAATTGGAGTTGAGTCAGAAGCTCTCGATTTATGAAGAAATATATGGAGTGGGGAAAGCGGATGAAATAAAACCCAACCAGCGTCTGTTTGGCTTGATACAACGTGCTTTTGAGCAGACCGGTCGGCAGGTTGTCGTCCTTATCGACGAATACGACGCTCCCCTTCTCGATGTGGTTCACGAAGAGAGGAATCTGCCTGTTCTGCGGAATGTGATGCGTAACTTCTACAGCCCGCTGAAAGCCTGTGATCCCTATTTGCGCTATGTCTTCCTGACCGGTATCACAAAGTTCTCCCAGTTGACCATTTTCAGTGAGCTGAACAATATCAAAAATGTCAGCATGGATAGTTCGTATTCCGCTATTTGCGGCATTACGGAAGAAGAGATGTTGACACAGATGGATAGTGACATCGATTGGCTGGCCACACGCATGGAACTGCCCCGCGAGCAAGCTCTTGCACAGTTGAAGCGCAATTATGACGGTTATCATTTCACCTGGCCGTCGCCCGATATTTATAATCCCTTCAGCTTGTTGAATGCCTTTGCCGACGGTAAAATGGACTCTTACTGGTTCGGTAGCGGCACGCCCACCTATCTGATTGAAATGCTGAATAAATTTGATGTTCTTCCTTCCACAATAGGGGGTGAAGAGGTTCTTCCTTCTGATTTTGACGCTCCCACGGAACGAATGGAAAACGCCACTCCGTTGCTTTATCAAAGTGGCTATGTCACCATCAAAAATCACGATAAGGAGACTGATCTTTATTTGCTCGATATGCCCAATCAGGAAGTTCGTATCGGCCTGATGCGCAGCTTGCTGCCCAATTATGTGGAACGGTACACGCAGAACGCCAACACGATGATAGCCAAGATGTCGGTTCCCATTCGTAACGGGCGGATGGACGAGGCCTTGCAGATGTTGCAAACATTTCTTTCTACTATTCCGCAGTGCGACAACACGAATTATGAAGGACATTATCAGCAGATGTTCTACATCATTTTCAGCCTTCTTGGCTATTATGTGGATGTGGAAGTGCGTACACCTCGCGGTCGCGTAGATATAGTGCTTCGTACACAGACTACGCTCTATGTGATGGAGTTAAAGCTGGACCGAAGTGCAGAGGTCGCCATGAATCAGATAAATCTGAAGAATTATCCCGAACGCTTTGCATTATGTGGATTGCCGGTAGTGAAAGTAGGCATTAATTTCGATGGCGAACGAAAGACACTGAAGGACTGGAAAATAGAGGAAACTATTTAAATTCTTCTCACTTTTTGAAATCATATCATGATAGATTATCAATTAAATACCCGCCTGAACGGGAATTTGGCAATGACCTTTTGTTTCCACGAAAATAAAGCACTGCAACAGGATACTACTTTATATAAGTTCATTTGGGTGCGGAGTGGAAATTTGACTCTGGAGATAGACCATATTCCCATACAGCTGGAACAGGATGAAATCATAAGTCTTACTCCTTTGCAGCATATTGAAATTAAATCGGTGGAGGGAGAGTACCTCACTTTCCTGTTCAACAGCAATTTCTACTGTATATTCGGTCATGATGACGAAGTATCCTGTAACGGTTTCCTTTTTCATGGTTCTTCCCAAGTGATGAAACTGAAACTTTCGCCGGAACAATCCGCCAACCTGAATGACATTATTCGTATCTTCCGGCAGGAGTCCGCTGTTCGCGATAATCTGCAAGAGGAAATGTTACGTATCATTCTCAAACGTTTTATCATCACCTGCACCCGCATTGCCCGTGAAAAGTGTGGCGTCACGCCGGAACAGGAAAAAGCCTTTGATATCGTCCGCCGTTTTTATATTCTGGTTGACCAGCACTTCCGCGAAAAGAAGCAGGTACAGGATTATGCCGACCTGTTATTCCGTTCCCCAAAGACACTCTCCAATCTGTTTGCCTCCTGCGGAGTGCCTTCTCCGTTGCGTATTATCCATGAACGGATAGAGGCGGAAGCTAAGAGATTACTGCTCTATACCCCTAAAAGTGCCAAGGAAATCAGTGAACTGCTGGGCTTTGAAGATTTGTCCACTTTCAGCCGCTTTTTCAAGAAAATGACCGGTGAAAGTGTATCCGATTTCCGTAAATTGAACACAACGGGAAATATTGCCAACTGATACGGCAGAATTGCCATTTCAAGCTCCGACATAAACCCCGATTTTTGCATCAGAAAAACAAAACAATTCATTAATGCAATAATCGTATGGAAACAAAATTAAAATCTATGTTCGTAGCAGCCCTGACACTGGCTGCATCTACTCAAAAGTTAGGTATCAATCTTATCCGTGTGGCAATTCTGGTTATTTTCGTTTGGATCGGTGGGTTGAAGTTCTGGAATTATGAAGCGGAAGGCATCGTACCTTTTGTGGCAAACAGCCCTTTTATGAGCTTCTTCTATACACACGATGCTCCCGACTATAAAGAGTATAAGCTGAAAGAAGGAGAATTTGATGCCGCGAAGCATGAGTGGCACAAGGAGAATAATACGTATGGTTTTTCTCACGGATTGGGTATTCTTATTATGAGTATCGGTATTCTTACATTCCTCGGCATCTTTTGGCCGAAAGTAGGACTGGTAGGTGCGGGACTTGCTATTATCATGACTCTCGGAACGCTTTCTTTCCTCGTCACCACGCCCGAAGTATGGGTGCCCAACCTGGGCAGTGGCGAGTTCGGTTTCCCTTTATTGACCGGTGCAGGAAGATTAGTTATAAAAGATACAGCCATTTTGGCCGGCGCAATTGTTATATTAGCAGACAGTGCGAAGAGCGTACTGGAACAATTAAAAAAATAAAGATATGAAAAAGTATGATGCCATTATCATTGGTTTCGGCAAGGGTGGGAAGACCCTGGCTGCCGAATTTGCAAAACGTCAGAAGACGGTTGCCATAGTAGAACGTTCAGATCGTATGTATGGAGGCACGTGTATCAATATCGGCTGTATTCCTACAAAGACGTTGGTACATCTGGCTAAGGAAACTCCGGTAAAGGCTACGTGGGAAGAGAAGAAGGACTATTATCGTCAGGCCATTGGTCGTAAAGAAGAGGTGACTTCCTTCCTGCGGAATAAGAATTATCATAATCTGGCTGATAATCCTAATGTGACGGTGTATACAGGTGTCGGATCGTTTGCCGGTCCTGATGTGGTAGAAGTGCGGACGGAGACGGGAGTAATTGAATTGCAGTCTTCTCAGATCTTTATAAATACCGGTGCGGAAACCATCGTACCACCTATTGATGGAATAAAAGAGAATCCCCGCGTATACACCAGCACTTCCATCATGGAACTGAAAGAACTTCCCGAACGGCTGGTGATTGTGGGTGGAGGCTATATCGGCCTGGAATTTGCTTCCATGTATGCCTCTTTCGGTTCGAAGGTGACGGTACTCGAAGGGTATCCGGAACTGATTGGGCGCGAAGACAGGGATATTGCCGCCAGCGTACAGACCGTGTTGGAAAAGAAAGGTATTGTTTTCCATCTCAATGCGAAAGTACAATCCGTGGACGGTGCAACAGTGATTTATGAGGATGCTGCAACTCATGAAATCCATCACCTGGAAGGAGATGCTATCTTATTGGCAACAGGGCGTCGTCCGAACACCTCGGGACTGAACCTGGAAGTTGCCGGCGTGAAAGTGAATGAACGGGGAGCCATTATTGTAGATGAATGGCTGCGTACTACTAATCCGGCCATCCGTGCCATTGGCGACGTAAAAGGCGGATTACAATTCACCTATATTTCATTGGACGATTACCGCATTATCCGTGAGGATTTATTTGGTGCAGGAGAACGGCGTACAGATGACCGTGAGCCTGTGAGTTATTCGGTATTTATGGACCCTCCTTTGGCACGTGTGGGGTTGAGTGAGACGGAAGCCCGTAAGAAAGGACTGAACATAAAGGTGAATACACTTCCCGTAGCAGCCATTCCGCGGGCACGTACTTTAGGTGAGACTGACGGGTTGTTTAAGGTAGTAGTGGATGCCGATACAAATAAGATTCTGGGCTGTTCCCTGTTCGGACCGGAAACAAGTGAGATCATTAATATCGTATCTATTGTAATGAAAACAGGACAGGAATATACTTTCTTGCGTGATTATATATTTACACATCCCAGCATGAGCGAAGCATTGAATGATCTGATGAATTTTTAGACATTCTTATATAAGAGGTGTTCGGGCACAAATTCGGTTAAATTACAGGACGGGTATTTGTGTATCTCCCCAAAAATGACGAATATTGTGCTCGAATTTTATACATCTTTATTGTCATGAAACGAACTACTGCAATAACCGTCTCTCTTTTAAGTCTTTTATGTGTGGCTTGTGGCCCGAAAAACAAACAAAATTCTACTGATCTACAGGCTACCACAGCTTCTGCATCAGCCACAGACTCTATTTATCCGGTCTATGCCCAAGGGTTTGAGGTGAAATATCTTCCCAATCATGTCCGCTTGGTGGACTTGCGCGATCCTCAAAATGAAAGTAGTAATACTTTCCATTATGCATTGGTGCCCCGGGGAACAAAACCCGAAGGGATTCCTTCTGATTATACCGTGATTGAAACACCGGTACGCAGTGCCATTTGCATGACTTCTTTACAATTATCCAATTTCATCAAACTGGAAGCCTGCGATAAAGTAGTAGGGATAACCAGTACACGGCATTTGTTCAACAAAGAGATGAATGAGCGCTTGAAATCGGGTAAGACTGCCAAAATAGGAATTGAAGGTAACTTTGATAATGAAGTGATTATGAGTGTGAATCCGGATGTCATTTTTATTTCCCCTTTCAAGCGGGGTGGATATGATACGATGCGTGAAATCGGAATACCTTTGGTTCCGCACCTGGGATATAAGGAAATGACTCCGCTGGGACAGGCGGAATGGATTAAATTCATCGGCTTGTTTATTGGACAGGAAGAGGAGGCTAATGAAAAATTTGCTGCAATAGAAAAGCATTATAACGACCTGAAACAACTGGCTGCTGATGTGAAGAAGCGTCCGGTAGTATTCAGCGGTGAGATACGTGGAGGAAACTGGTATGCAGTAGGCGGTAAGAGCTTCTTGGCGGAACTGTTCCGTGATGCGGGAGCCGATTACTTCTTGAAGGACGATCCCCGTTCCGGTGGCGTTACACTGGATTTTGAAACAGTATACAGCCAGGCGGAGAGTGCCGATTACTGGCGTATTGTGAATAGTTACGACGGCACATTCTCTTATGACGCTTTGAAATCCCTTGATCCCCGTTATGCCGACTTCCGTGCATTCCGTGACAAAGGCGTTATTTATTGCAATATGCGCGAGCAACCTTTCTACGAAAGTATGCCGATGGAACCGGAAATAGTACTGGAAGATCTGCTCCATGCGTTCCACCCCGATTTATTACCTGATTACCAACCGAAATACTACGCACGTTTGCAATGAAAAGACCGACACTGCTCCTGATGTTGGTGATACTGGCATCTATATTCCTGTTTTTCTTGCTGAATCTGCTGTTAGGCTCTGTCCATATTCCTTTTCGTTCCGTCTGGAACATCTTATGGGGGAATACGGATGAATCCATTATCTGGCAGAATATCATTTGGAAATCCCGTGTGCCGCAGGCATTGACGGCATTGGTGGCGGGAGCGGGGCTATCGGTGAGTGGTTTGCAGATGCAGACGGTTTTTCGGAATCCGCTGGCAGGACCGTCAGTGTTGGGTATCAGTTCGGGTGCCAGCCTGGGAGTAGCCTGTGTGGTATTGCTATCGGGAGCGATGGGCGGTGTGGCATTGAGCAAGCTCGGATATATGGGAGAAGTGGCGTTGTCCATTGCAGCGATTATCGGAGCACTGTCTGTGATGGCGCTTATCGTATACGTTTCACAGAAAGTAAAGGGAAATGTGACGCTGCTGATTATCGGTGTGATGATTGGTTATGTGGCAAGTGCCATTATCGGCGTATTGAAATATTTCAGTGTGGAGGAAGATATTCGTGCATACGTCATTTGGGGACTGGGTAGCTTTGCCCGTGTGTCGGGGGATCAGATGATACTGTTTGTCTGTATCATGGCGGTCTTGTTGCCACTCTCGTTTTTGCTGATAAAGACAATGAACTTGTTGCTGCTGGGCGATGGGTATGCACGGAATCTGGGGTTAAACATCAAGCGGGCACGCCTGTTGGTGATCTCCTGTTCAGGTGTACTGGTAGCAATTGTGACGGCATATTGCGGTCCGATTATGTTTATCGGTCTGGCTGTTCCCCATCTTTGCCGGGCTATATTCCATACATCTGACCATCGGATACTGATGCCTGCCACATTGCTGGTAGGGGCTTCGTTGGCGTTGGTGTGCAACCTCATAGCCCGCATGCCGGGATTTGAAGGAGCTTTGCCGGTGAACTCGGTGACAGCTTTGGTAGGTGCTCCGGTGGTGGCATCCGTGCTCTTCAGGAAGCGTAAAGGGGAACTGGAAGAATAATTGAGAATTGAAAATAAAGAGGTCTTGAAACAGGAAACTATACATATTGAGAAACTATCCATTGGCTATCCCGGTAAAGGAGATGTGAAAGTCGTGGCAAGCGATATTTGTGCCGGAATCAATAGCGGGGAGTTGACTTGTCTGCTGGGTGCCAATGGGGTGGGGAAGTCTACATTGTTGCGTACACTTTCTGCATTTCAACCGAAGTTATCCGGTGAAATACGTATACAGGGAAAAGAGATTGGCTCTTATACGGATAAACAGCTTTCAAAAGTAATCAGTGTGGTCCTGACTGAGAAGTGCGATATCCGCAATATGACTTCTGTGGAACTTATCGGTCTGGGACGCAGTCCATATACCGGTTTCTGGGGAACACTCTCCAAAGAAGATAAAGAGGTAGTGGATCATGCTATCAACCTGGTCGGAATATCTCATCTGGCACATCGCATGGTACATACACTGAGTGATGGCGAACGACAAAAAGTGATGATTGCCAAGGCACTGGCTCAGGAAACTCCGGTGATTTTCCTGGACGAACCTACTGCCTTCCTTGATTTCCCGAGTAAAGTGGAAATGATGCAATTGCTCCATCAGCTGAGCCGGCAGACGGATAAGACTATTTTCCTGTCTACCCATGACCTGGAACTTGCCTTGCAGATTGCGGATAAAATCTGGTTGATGGATAAGGTGAACGGGGTGACTATCGGAACTCCCGAAGACCTTTCACTGGATGGAACCCTCAGTAGTTTCTTTGCCCGTAAAGGAATTGTGTTTGATCTGGAGACAGGATTATTCCGGGTGAACAATGAGTATACTTCCCAGATCCGTATTGTCGGGCATGGACAAAAATACGCTATGGTGCGGAAAGCTTTGCAAAGAAATGGTATTCTGGCAAACCGAAACGTGGAGTCGGACGTTTATATTGAAACGGGAAATTTGAAAGGGGACGGTACTTTTGTACTGCACCCGGTAAACGGCGAAGCGGTGACTGTGCAAACCATTGATGAACTGCTTGCAGAGATTGTGAAAATTTTATGAGACATTCGACAAAAGATAATTATCTCTATCTGACTACCACCCCGGTGCCCCGTCTGATAGTATCATTGGCTGTACCTACGATTATCAGTATGTTGGTTACGTCATTCTATAATATGGCGGATACGTACTTTGTGGGAAAGATCAATACCCAGTCGACGGCGGCTGTAGGTATTGTGTTCTCGGTCATGTCCATTATTCAGGCGGTGGGCTTTTTCTTCGGGCATGGTTCGGGGAACTATATTTCGCGGAAACTCGGTGCGCAGGAGACTGGGAATGCAGAGAAGATGGCGGCTACCGGTTTCTTCTGGGCGTTGTTTATGGGTATATTTCTGGCAGTGGTGGGACTTATCTTCCTTACCCCGTTGTCGCTTGCATTGGGTTCTACACCTACTATCCTGCCTTATACGGAGAAATATCTGGGCATCATATTGCTGGGTGCACCTTTCATGACGGCTTCATTAGTACTGAACAATCAGATTCGTTTCCAGGGAAATGCAGCGTATGCGATGGTAGGAATCGTATCGGGTGCGGTGATTAATGTGATATTGGATCCTATTCTGATTTTTGTCTTCGATATGGGTATATCGGGTGCTGCGTTGGCTACAGTCATCAGTCAGATATGTAGTTTCTCCCTGTTGTTGTATATGTGCAGAAAGGGGGGTAATATCCGTATCCGTTTCAGGAACTTCACACCTTCACTGGCTTTCATAAAGGAAATTATTGGTGGTGGTACTCCTTCGCTTGCCCGTCAGGGGCTGGCGAGTGTAGCTACTATCTTGCTGAATGTGGCTGCCGGGGCTTATGGAGATGCGGCTATTGCGGGCATGTCTATTGTTACCCGTATCGCAATGTTCATTAATGCTTTCCTGATAGGCTTCGGACAAGGTTTCCAGCCGGTATGCGGTTTCAATTATGGTGCAGGGTTGTATGCGCGTGTTCGTCAGGGATTCTGGTTTTGTGTAAAGGTGGGATTCATCTTCTTGTTGGTGTGTGCGCTGGCAGGCATGGGATTTGCAGAAGAGATTGTTTCTCTGTTCCGTAAGGGAGACCCGGATGTAATTGCAGTAGGTGCTGCTGCCTTGCGTTGGCAGTTCATTACTTTTCCGTTGGGTTCATGGATTGTGATGAGTAATATGATGTTGCAGACGATTCGTAAACCGGTAAAGGCTACCATTATTTCTTCTGCCCGCCAGGGATTGTTTTTTATTCCGCTGATTTTTATCCTGCCTCATTATCTGGGTTTGCAGGGTGTGGAAATGTGTCAGGCTACTGCTGATCTTCTGACGTTCATTCTTGCCATACCGTTGACATGCAGTGTACTGAATGAAATGAAACGAAAGCAGGCGGAGCAGTTGTAAATCAGAACTGGTATCCTATGGTGAAGAACGAAGCGAGATTCTTGGGAGAGAATTTCTCAATGCCGGATGATTGCAATAGGTTATCCAGCTGGTCGTTTACCTTGATCATTCCTAATTGAAGCTCTGCTCCGAATATAAACTTGTGATATTCGATGTTGAGGCCGAACATAAGGCCGGCGTCAAAGCGTTTGTTTCCCATTTTGTCATCTATCCGGTTACCGAAAGTATCTATGCGGAATCTGTAGCTTCTGTTAGGATTGTATTCACTGCTGTAATCATATTCCTCCATCTCGCCGGATGTCTTTCCGCCTACGCCATAGGCAATATACGGACCGGCACTAAGGGAAGCACTGTAATTCTTTCCAAGGTTGAGGTGGGCGGCCATCATGATGGGGAGCTGGATATACAACTCGTTCATGTTCACTTTGCCTACATATTCCACTTCTTCACGGGCACCTATCGATACAAAGTTCAGTGACGGTTGAACCACCCATGTGCGGTTGAGCTCATAGTTCATGCCGACACCTACTTTGTAGGCGATGCGTGTGTCACTTTCTACATTTTCTCCATAGAAGTTGGAGGTACCGACTCCGGCTTTTACCTGAAAGGAGATAGGGGATTGGGCATTTGCTCCCAATGCTATGATTGCAAAGAAAATAGTGAGAATAGTCTGTTTCATTACTTGAACCTTGTAAGGGGTTGATGTTTATTTGCTCGCAAAGATATAAATTATATGATTACATACAATTCCTGTTGGGGGAATATTATAAGCTACGAGCTACAAGCTACGGGCTACGAGTGGCTGCGCTATATTTTGTGGGGCTCACGACGGGTATCTTCAATGCCCCATTGCTGTTTACAAAAAGCGGCAATCTTGCGTAGCTCCTGAGTAGCTTCAGGGTAAGTCTTTATTTTCATAGTGTGCGCATGAAGGCTGCTAATTCGGCGTCTTCTGTTTCAGAATCAATCACATTTCCTTCGATGATCGCTTTTTTCTGCTTTATCAATTCGCTCATGTAATTCATTCATTGTATACGGAATCATGTCTTCATGTGCTACATCTTTTGTTGATGTAGAATTACGCAAACGACGTATATAACGGCTTATACGGCGCATTGCCGCTTCATCATCCATCAATGCGTTGATCTCTTGCAAAATACTACGTTTTAATTCAAAAGTTGTCATACATCCTCCTTTTTGAATGGGTATGCCACAAAGGTAGTGTTTTGGAAAGAACACGCAAAATGTTATTAATGCGAATCAGGAGTTGAATTGATTCATATCTGTACGGTTATGAGTTAAATGATGAACAAGACTATCTCAATTCCCCTCCTCCTGGGAGGAGGGGTGCCCAAAAGCTGTCTCTTATACACATC
>ENA-OXZL01000551-OXZL01000551.1-human-gut-metagenome-genome-assembly--contig:-NODE-551-length-10496-cov-5.421320_pt1 | contig 10496 bp, 6 predicted proteins | sample MGYA00244510_ERZ652805 | MGnify/ENA primary metagenome ERZ652805 (study PRJEB26926, sample SAMN06164841) | human gut metagenome | biome: ENVO:00009003; feature: ENVO:2100002; material: ENVO:00002003...
GAGATAGGCTCCGGTCTCGTGGGCTCGGAGATGTGTATAAGAGACAGATATTAAAATAAAATCTATCTTTGTTGCTACGAATATCCCCCTTAACAATAATACTATTATGAAGAAACTTCTGCTACTGATCTTTTTATTGTGTAGTACCTTCTGGTGTCAGGCACAAACAGACCGGATTATTTTGGGTGACGAACAAACTTCCGAGTATTTTCCCATCCTAAAGGATAAACGGATTGCCATTTTCTCTAATCATACAGGAATGATAGGGGATAAACATCTATTGGATGTTCTTTTAGAAAACAAATTCAATGTAGTTGCCATCTTCTCGCCCGAACATGGTTTCCGTGGAAATGCAGATGCAGGCGAGCACGTATCCAGTTCAGTAGACTCTAAAACAGGGGTGCCCATTCTTTCTCTTTATGAAGGGAAAGATAAAAAGCCAAGTAAGGCTTCAATGCAGAAATTTGATATTCTGATAGTAGATATACAGGACGTAGGATTACGTTTTTACACCTATTACATAACGATGTGCCGGCTAATGGATGTCTGTGCGGAATATAACAAGAAAGTTTTGTTATTAGACCGTCCTAATCCGAATGGGCATTATGTAGATGGACCGATTCTGGATATGAAATATAAATCAGGTGTGGGATGGTTGCCGATTCCTATTGTACACGGAATGACATTAGGGGAACTTGCATTAATGATTAATGGAGAAGGCTGGTTGCCTGGTTCACGCAAATGTGATCTGGCAGTGATCAAATGCAAGAATTATACACATCAGACTAAATATCAGCTGCCAATTCCCCCATCTCCTAACTTACCGAACATGAAGTCGATATATCTATATCCGGCTACATGCTTTTTTGAGGCAACTCCCGTCAGCTTGGGTAGAGGAACTTCACTCCCATTTCAGGTTTATGGACATCCCAATATGACCGGATATAGCTACAGTTTCACCCCAAGAAGTATTCCCGGAGCAAAGAATCCGCCGCAGCTGAATAAACTGTGCCATGGAGTAGACCTAAGCAATATGAGTGATGAAGAAATCTGGAAACGAGGTGTAGATTTATCTTATGTCATCGATGCATATCGTAATCTGAATCTGGATGATCATTTCTTCCGTCCATTCTTTGAATTGCTGGTAGGAAGGGATTATGTACGAAAAATGATAAAAGAAGGAAAAAGTGCCGATGAAATTAAAGCTATGTGGAAAGATGACGTTGAGAAATTCAAGGTGCAACGTAAACCATATCTGCTTTACGAAGAATAAATTCATGTACTATTATAAATCATAAATCAACCCTATGAGCCCGATATCTGTCATCATTACTATTGCCGCTTATTTCGTGATCTTGTTCACTATTTCTTATATAGCCGGCAGAAAAGCCGACAATGAAGGTTTCTTTGTTGGCAACCGTAAATCGGCCTGGTATGTTGTGGCATTTGCCATGATTGGGTCCAGCATCTCCGGAGTGACGTATGTATCAGTACCGGGTATGGTGGCTGCCAGTAGTTTCGGCTACCTGCAAATGGTATTGGGATTTGTTGCGGGACAGTTTATCATAGCATTCGTATTGACGCCACTGTTCTACCGGATGAACCTGGTATCCATCTATGAATATCTGGAAAATCGTTTTGGTATGTCTTCCTATCGGACAGGCGCATGGTTCTTCTTCATCTCTAAGATGCTGGGAGCCGCGGTACGTTTGTTCCTCGTATGCCTGACACTTCAACTGCTGGTATTCGAACCGTTTGGATTACCATTTATTTTGAATGTGGCCATTACCGTAGCATTAGTATGGCTCTATACGTTCCGGGGTGGAGTAAAATCTCTGATTTGGACAGATTCACTCAAAACATTCTGCCTGGTGGTATCCGTAGTTCTCTGCATCAGTTATATTGCTTCGGATCTCAATCTGTCGCTTAGCAGCATGATCAGTACAATAGCCGATAGTGACATGTCACGCATCTTCTTCTTTGACGATGTAAACAGTAAACAATATTTCTTCAAACAATTCTTTGCCGGGGCATTCACTATGATCGCCATGACAGGACTGGATCAGGACATGATGCAACGTAACCTCAGCTGCAAGAACTTCAAAGATTCACAGAAAAATATGATTACGAGTGTTATATCACAGTTCTTCGTAATTCTGTTGTTCCTGATGCTTGGAGTATTGCTTTACATCTTCGCTGGTAACCAAGGCATTCAGGTAGAAAAGAGCGATGAACTCTTCCCATTGATAGCCACCGGTAACTACTTCCCTGCAATTGTAGGTATCTTGTTTATCATTGGACTTATTTCTTCGGCTTATTCCGCTGCCGGCTCAGCACTAACAGCTTTAACAACTTCCTTTACAGTGGATATCCTCGGGACAAAAGGCAGGACGGAAGAAGAAATCGTAAAGATACGCAAGCGGGTACATATCGGTATGGCTGTAATTATGGGTATCACGATATTCGTATTCAACCTATTGAATAACACAAGTGTAATCGATGCCGTATATATACTGGCAAGTTACACATACGGCCCCATTCTCGGATTATTCGCATTCGGTATATTCATGAAACAACAGGTTCGCGACAAATATATCCCATTGGTAGCCATCCTCTCCCCTATCCTTTGCTTCATCCTGCAAAAGAATTCGGAAGCCTGGTTCAATGGGTATCAGTTCAGCTACGAACTGCTGATATTCAACGCTCTGTTCACGTTTATCGGACTCTGCCTGTTGATCAGAAAAGATAAGAACTAATAATTAACTTAATACATCATCCATGAATGTAAGACTTCATTTTTTGTTCACTTTGCTCACCGCCTCCCTGATCCCCCAAACGGGAGGCGCGCAAGAGCTTCCGACGGATGTCCGCCAGGAAATCGGTAAGTTTCTGGACGCAACCGCACGGAAAGAGGTTTCCGTAGGGCGCATCCGGATTGACTCTGTCGCCATTGAAGAAAATACGTTGCAATTATTCGCTAACATGAACTGTGCATATATTCCTTTCCGGGAAGATAATGTGACAGAGATTTATCAAGGTGTGCAGGCACTGCTTCCGGCAGAGTTTTCAAAATACAACCTGCAAATCCGCACGAATAAGCGTAGCATTGAAGAATTAATCCCCCAAGCACTACGCAGCAAAAAGGACAAAAAAGCCAAAACATTCAATCCGGCCGGGACAAAACCTTTAGTAACGGCCCTTTCCACCCCCTATACCCCTACAAATGGACTAAAGAACCGTCACATTGCTTTGTGGCAGAGTCATGGCTTCTATTATGAGCCCAAACTGACACGCTGGGAATGGCAACGCGCCCGCATCTTCCAGACGGTGGAGGATTTATATACGCAAAGTTATGTACTGCCTTTCCTGGTTCCCATGTTAGAGAATGCAGGAGCTAATGTGCTGATGCCCCGTGAACGGGATAGCCAAATAGCAGAAGTTGTCGTAGACAATGACGGTTGCCTTCACTCCCGCTCCGTTTATACAGAAAAGATAGGCGATAAGAACTGGATGCAAGGTACCGGTGAAGGTTTCGCCCATCTGCGCGATCAATATATCAATTTTGAGAACCCATTCCGTGAAGGAACTTTCCGCACTGTCGAGACGGTGAAAGGTAAGAAGGAGAAAGAAAGTACTGCCGAATGGATTCCTGAACTTCCGTCAACCGGACAGTACGCCGTTTATGTATCCTATAAATCATTGCCAAACAGTACGGATGATGCCCTTTACACCGTTTATCACAAAGGAGGAGTCTCCCAATTCAAAGTGAACCAACAGATGGGTGGCGGCACCTGGATTTATCTGGGTACATTTGGTTTTGATGCCGGAAAAAGCGATGCCGGAAAAGTTGTTTTAAGCAATCGTTCTGAGAAAGCCGGACGTATCGTTACCGCTGATGCCGTAAAAATCGGAGGTGGTATGGGAAATATGGCCCGCCGTATCTCTGATGCAGGTGCCACAGAGAATATTAAAAGTTCGGATGGTAATGCTGCCATAGTGCATAAAGAAATGCCGAAGATAGATTACCCGTATGAGATAAGCGGTTATCCCCGTTTCTGCGAGGCAGCACGCTACTGGCTTCAATGGGCAGGTATTCCGGACAGTGTTTATTCCGACAGCCAAGGTAAGAATGACTATACGGATGATTACAAATGTCGTGGTATCTGGGTGAATTACCTTGCCGGTGGTTCTACGGTTAACCCGACAGAACAAGGACTGAATATCCCGGTAGATATGGCTTTCGCCTTCCATTCAGATGCAGGAACTACGCTAAACGATTCCATCATCGGAACACTGGGTATCTACTATACCAACGTTTACAATGAAGAATACGCCAACGGAGCATCCCGCTATCTGGCACACGACATGACAGACCTGATTCAGTCAAATATCGTACGGGATATCCGCAGCCTATACGAACCGGATTGGACACGCCGCGGTATGTGGAACCAATCCTACTACGAAGCACGTGTACCCCGTGTCCCCACTATGTTGCTGGAATTACTTTCTCACCAGAACTTTGCAGACATGCGTTATGGTTTAGATCCACGCTTCCGTTTTACGGTAAGCCGTGCAATCTATAAAGGTATGCTGCAATTCATTTGCTCGCAATACCACATGGACTATATCGTTCAGCCGTTGCCTGTCGACAATATGGCATTGAAAATGGTAGGCGAGAATGAAATAGAACTAACCTGGCAACCCGTAGCCGACCCACTGGAGCCAACGGCAAATGCTGAAAAATACATAGTTTATACCCGTATCGGAGATGGCGATTTCGATAATGGCGTGTTGGTAGATAAGAATACCTATCGCACCGCCCTCCCTGCCGGCATGGTATGCAGTTATAAAGTAACTGCCGTCAACAAGGGCGGAGAAAGTTTCCCGTCCGAAATACTCTCAGCAGGACGTGCGTTTAATGAAAAGGGAACCGTGCTGATAGTAAACGGCTTCGACCGCATCAGTGCTCCGGCAGATTTTGTCGCACCTGCTCCCGGAGATACTTTACTTGCCGGTTTCTTAGATGATCTGGACCACGGCGTACCTTATCTGAAAGATATCAGCTACATCGGTAAGATGAAAGAATACCGCCGTTCCATTCCATGGATGGACGACGATGCTTCCGGCTTTGGCGACAGCTATGGCAATTACGAAGATAAAGTAATCGCCGGAAACACTTTCGATTATCCCGCTATTCATGGAGCCGCCATTTTGAAAGCCGGATATTCTTTCATATCTTGCAGCGATGAAAGTGTGGAAAATAAAACAATGAACCTGAACGATTATAAGTATGTAGACCTGATATTAGGTAAAGAATGTCAGACCAAAATGGGACGTGGCGGTGTGAAGCCGTTAGAGTTCAAAACATTCAGTCAACCCATGCAGGAAGCTATCACCGCATATTGCGGACAAGGCGGAAACATCTTCGTCTCAGGTGCTTATGTAGGAACCGACCTTTGGGACAATCGCCTTGCCCCGGCACAGGAGTCCGATAAGAAATTTGCAACAGAAGTCCTGAAATATAAATGGCGCGTGGGGCAGGCAGCTACAGAGGGTAAGGTGAAATGTGTAGCTTCACCGTTCCCCGCCCTTTCAGGCAACTATACATACCATAATAAACTGAATGCAGACAGTTATGTGGTAGAATCACCGGATGCCATCGAACCGGCAACAAAAGATGCATACACCGTAATGCGCTATTCGGAAAACAATCTGAGTGCCGGAGTAGCTTACAAAGGCGACTACAAAACCTGCATACTGGGCTTCCCGTTCGAAGCATTGCGCACCGCCTCTGAAAGAGAAGCGTTGATGAATGCCATCCTGACATTCTTCAGTGAAAAAACTAATTCATTCAAGCAATAATATACTAAAACCAATCATCATCTATGAAGCGAAGACTTTTAATAATGTTCCTGTTGGGCTGCCTGCTACCGTTCGCGGTACAGGCACAACATGGCACATTCCGTTTTGCGCAAATTACAGACATCCATTTCAGCCCCAACAACCCCAACCCGACGGAAGACTTACTACGTTCCGTCGCGCAAATAAATGCGATAGACAGTATCGACTTTGTTTTGGTTACGGGCGACATCACCGAAGAGGGCGACCGTACCACTATGCTGAAAGTCAAAGAGACATTGGATTTACTGAAAGCGAAGTATTACGTGATCCTCGGTAACCATGAAACCAAATGGAGCGACTCCGGTTGTACTGCCTTCGGTGAGATTTTCGGCGGCGAACGTTTTGAATTCGAGCACAAAGGCATCCTGTTTCTGGGCTTCAACTCCGGCCCGTTGATGCGTATGGCTTACGGACATGTCGTTCCGCAGGACATCCGTTGGATGACGAAAGAAATGGATAAGTTTGGAAAAGATAAACCGGTTATACTTGTCACACACTATCCGTTACTGGATGGAGATGTCGATAACTGGTATGAAGTAACAGATGCAGTGCGCCCCTATAACATTCGTTTGTTCATCGGCGGGCACTATCACCGTAACCGGGATTTGCGTTATGATGGCATTCCGGGCATTTTGATGCGCAGCAACCTGCGTGATAAAGATGGAAAACCGGGATATGGCATCTATGATATAACGAAAGATTCTATCCTCGTCTATACTCAACGCATCGGCGCACCGAAAAAGCAATGGGCTGCTTTCTCGCTGACTCAGCCCTATTATGATCGTAATGGAAAAGCAGAGAAATACCCCAACTTTTCAGTCAACACAGAATACCCGAATGTGAAAGAACAGTGGGTAATGCAAACCGGTGCAGGTATCTATTGTTCGCCTGCAATAGAAAAAGACAAAGTGTTCGTCGGAGACGATATGGGGTACCTAACTTGCTATGCCTTGAAGAATGGAAAGAAACTGTGGAATTTCCAGTCCGGTAAGCGCATTGTAGGCACTCCGGCTGCGGCAGATGGTATAGTCGTATTCGGTTCTGCCGACCGTAACATCTACGGTCTGAACAGTAAAGACGGAAAACTGCTGTGGACTGTAAAAGCAAAAGCCCCGGTACTGGGTGCGGTAACCATTGAAAATGGAATTGCCTACATCGGTGCCAGCGATTCTACTTTCCGTGCTATTGATATCCTTACAGGTAAAGTGCTCTGGGCATATACCGGTGTGAAAGGATACATTGAAACCAAACCATTGGTAACAGCCGACAAGGTGATCTTCGGTGCCTGGGACAATACCCTCTATGCATTGAATAAGGCAGACGGCAAGGAATTATGGAAGTGGACAGGCGGTTTAACGCGCATGCACTTCTCACCCGCAGCCGTATGGCCGGTAGCCGCAGAAGGCAAAGTATTTATCACCGACCCACAACGTGCTATGACGGCTATCAATATAGAAAACGGAGAAACAGTGTGGCGCACTTTCCAGTCTATGGTACGTGAAACGATTGGCCTGTCGGAAGATGGAACGCGTGTATTCAGCAAGACCATGAACGACAGTATTGTCTGCTATGCCACACAAGGAGATCAACCCCGTGAATTATGGGCAAGCAACGTCGGTTTCGGATACGAACATGCACCCTCCATGCAAGTGGAAAAAGGAGGCGTAATGTTCGGCAGTACCAAGGAAGGACTGATCTTTGCTTTGGAAGCCCAAACCGGTAAAGTCTTGTGGAAACATAAGATAGGTAACTCACTGATCAGTACCGTAGTGCCACTGAACGGACGACAGGTATTGTTCACCGCTACCAGTGGCGAAGTGGGACTGCTACGAGTTAAGAATTAAAGAATTAATAATTAAAAGCAATATAGGACATTATGAATAAAATCAATTGCTTCGTTCCTTTTTCAGGAGCTGCACAAGCGGAAAAGACAGTAAAAGGCCTGCAAGAAACCGGCTTAGTGAATAACATTTATCTGCTCGCCCTACCGGACGTTACAGAAAACCTGCCCGGATGTAGTACCCTGCACATGCAATCCATCCAGTCCAGTGCGGCCATAAGAGACATAGCCGGACATAGCGATGCAGAATATACGCTGATCTATACAAAATATACGACGCTCGAACTGGGTTTATTCGCCCTGGAGCGTATGATACACATTGCTGAAGACAGCGGTGCAGGCATGGTGTATGCTGACCGCTACCAAGTAAAGGAAGGCAAGCAAACCAATGCCCCGGTGATCGATTATCAATTCGGCTCATTGCGCGATGATTTCGACTTCGGTTCCGTGCTGTTATTCCGTACAGATGCATTCAAGGAGGCTGCTGCCCGCATGAATGAAGACGAATATAAATTTGCCGGGCTTTATGACCTTCGCCTGAAAGTAAGCCAGAACGAAAGTCTGGTACACATCAATGAGTATCTGTACAGCGAAATTGAAGACGATACCCGCAAGAGTGGTGAGAAGATATTCGATTACGTGGATCCCAGAAACCGTGACCGCCAGATTGAAATGGAACAGGCTTGTACCGAGCATCTGAAAGAAATCGGTGGCTATTTGGCACCAGAATTCAAACAAATAGAATTCTCAGCAGGCAACTTCGAATATGAAGCTTCGGTTATCATCCCCGTACGCAACCGTATCCGCACCATCCGTGATGCTATTCATTCGGTATTGAAGCAGAAGACCGACTTTAAGTTCAACCTGATTATCATCGACAACCACTCTACGGATGGGACCACAGAAGCTATTGACGAATTCAAGAACGACGAACGCCTCATCCACATCATCCCCGAACGCAATGACCTGGGTATTGGCGGTTGCTGGAACATGGGTGTGCATCATCCCAAGTGTGGTAAGTTCGCTGTACAATTGGACAGTGACGACGTGTACAGCGATGAAAATACACTGACCACTATGGTTCGTGCTTTCTATGAACAGAATTGCGCCATGGTGGTAGGTACTTATATGATGACGGACTTCAATATGAATATGATTGCTCCGGGTATTATCGACCACAAAGAATGGACACCCGAAAACGGACGCAACAATGCACTCCGCATCAATGGTTTGGGGGCTCCTCGTGCTTTCTATACACCGGTGCTGCGTGAAGTGAAAGTTCCGAATACCAGCTATGGTGAAGACTATGCACTGGGATTAAACTTCTCCCGCCAATACCAGATCGGCCGTGTGTATGACGTAGTTTACTTGTGCCGCCGATGGGATGACAACTCGGATGCTTCACTGGATATCGTGAAAATGAATGGTCATAATCTGTATAAAGACCGCATCCGTACCTGGGAACTCCAGGCACGCGTGGCGAAGAATAAGAGAAGATAAACACTCCATGCGTTTTCCGCACTTGTACCACACAAGTGTTTCTCAGATGAAATGCTTGTGTGCTACAAATGTAACGCAAGTGTCCCTCACATGAAACGCAAGTGTTATGCAACACACTAATAAGTAACCAGTTACAGCATTCAATATGAACCAAACCATAAACAATCTGCTTACCGAGCAACTTGCCTCCTGGGAAATGGCTCGTAACAACTACGCCGCCCTTTCGGGTGTGCAAGTGAAGGAACTCGATGTAAACGGTATTCCGTATAAGGTACAGTTCAATCCTGCACGTATCGTTTCTTCGGGAGCTAAAGTAGATGCCCAGTCCATCAAGGAACGCAAATGTTTTCTCTGCCCGGCCAATTTATCGCCGGCGCAGAAAGGAATTCCGTTCGAAGGACATTATAATATCCTGGTCAATCCGTTCCCTATCTTTCCCCGCCACCTGACGATACCGGAAGTAGCACACGTGAACCAGCGCATAGCCGTCCGTTTCAAGGATATGCTGGCATTGGCACAGGCGTTGACGGATTACACAATATTCTATAATGGTCCCAAATGCGGTGCATCCGCCCCCGACCATGCTCACTTCCAGGCAGGCAACAAAGGTTTCATGCCTATTGAAAAGGACTGGCGCGGACAGGTAGCAGGCAAAGTGGCAGATTACGGTGAAGCTACCCTCTGGTACCTGAATGACGCTCCCCGTGCAACATTGGTCATCGAAGCAGCCAATAAGAAACACGCTGCCGCCCTGTTCGATATCATTTACCACTCACTGGACATCAAGCCGGGAGATGACGAACCAATGATGAATGTATTGGCATGGTACGAAGATGAGAAATGGATCGTATGCGTATTTCCACGTGAGAAGCACCGCCCAGCTTGCTATACAGCCGAAGGTGATGCCAATTTATTGAGTAGTCCTGCATCCGTAGACCTCGGTGGAGTGTTTATCACACCGGTCGAAAAAGACTTTCTTAAGATCACAGCCAAAGATATAGCCCAGATCCTGAGTGAGGTATCACTTTCTGCCGAAGATTTCCAACAGGTATGTCAGCGCATTAAAGAGAAGATATAGTTAATGATACTATTTGAGCTCTCCTCCTCTTGGGAATTGCTCTCCCCCGATAACGGGGGAGCCAGAGGGGGTGGAGTACCCTGAAAGGGGGAGGTGGTAGGTAAAATTACAAAATTCCTATTTCTCATATAATAAAGACTGTCTCTTATACACATCTCCGAGCCCACGAGACCGGAG
>ENA-OXZL01000585-OXZL01000585.1-human-gut-metagenome-genome-assembly--contig:-NODE-585-length-9963-cov-4.046326_pt1 | contig 9963 bp, 4 predicted proteins | sample MGYA00244510_ERZ652805 | MGnify/ENA primary metagenome ERZ652805 (study PRJEB26926, sample SAMN06164841) | human gut metagenome | biome: ENVO:00009003; feature: ENVO:2100002; material: ENVO:00002003...
CACAAAAGAGGTCATAACCGGACATTGTTGTTTATTGCCCAAGTCATCAGGTTTTTCACAAAGCTTCAAAAATTGGGATGGGAAAGAAGATGGTATGAAAAGCATAGATATGCTGAGTTTGTGGAATTGTGAAAAAATCGTATCTTTCTACAATCTGCAACTGCTGGAAGGGGAAATGGTAAAACCAACAGAAACTAATAAAATCATGATTAACGAGTCGGCAGTAAAAGCACTTGGAATGAGTGAACCGGTTGGAAAGAAGCTTTATCTGGATAATAGAGCATGGACCATTACAGGCATAATCAAAGACTTTCACATCACAGCTCCAACAGAGCCGGTACAGCCTTATACTCTAATTACAGAAGATATTCTTAAAAACTCCGGATTTTCTATAGGGAAAGGACAAATACTAATCAAGTTTCATGATGGTAAATGGAAAGAACTTAAAAATCGGATAGATAGCATATTCACTTATGAATATCCGGAAGTGCGATATAAGTTATATAATACAGAAGAGGAGTATACCGGCTATCTGAAATCAGAAGATGCACTGATAAAGTTACTGAGTTTTATCGCTATTGTTTGTATGCTGATCGCCGCTTTCGGCATATTCTCTCTTGTTACACTAAGTTGTGAACAACGGCGCAAAGAAATAGCTGTACGTAAAGTGAATGGAGCTACCATTAAAGATATTCTTCTTATGTTTGTGGAGGAATATATGCTCTTACTGATTATAGCATCTGTCATCGCATTCCCTGTAGGGTATGTGCTGATGAAGCGTTGGCTTGAAAACTATGTAGAACAGACAGTTATCAGTGCCTGGATATATTTTGCTATATTCGGTGGTATAATGATTGTTATTTTTGCATGTATCGGTTGGCGGGTATGGCAGGCAGCGCGACAGAATCCGGCGGAAGTGATAAAAAGTGAATAATAGAAAAATCAAAGACATGATACAGCATTATTGCAAGATAGCGTTTCGTAATATACTGAAATACAAAATACAGAGTATTATCAGTATTATAGGTTTGGCAGTAGGATTTACTTGCTTTGCACTCTCAAATCTGTGGATACACTACGAAATAACATATGACAAATTCTACGAAGGTGTGGAACGAACTCATTTGCTTTATCAAGAAGCCACTTTTAGCGAATCAACATTCAGCACATACAGTTCATATATGTCGGCTACTACACTTCGGCAAGAATTTCCGGAAGTAGAAGCCGCATGTGCAGTTTACCAATGGGAAATAGGACTGAAAACCAAGGAGGGAAAAACGGCAAAAGTTAATTGCATGTATGCTGACTCCACATTTTTAGAGATGTTCCAACCTACCTCCATATTATCCGGAAGTATGGAATTCATTTATTCTGATAATAAAATTGCATTAACAGAGGAGACTGCGATATCATTATTCGGTTCAACTGAAGTTTTGGGACAAGAGATAGAGGCAAATGATACACCTAAGACAGTCTGTGCCATTCTGAAAAATGTAGAGAAACATAGTAATCTCTATTTTGCCGCATGGACAATGTCATCACAATTTCAAAAAGAAAAAAGCGAATGGGGAGTACATAGATTTCAAACGTACGTTCGGCTACGTAAAGGAGTGGATGCTACATCTTTTCAGGAAAAAATGAAGAACTACGAATCCGGAAACCAATGGTATCCCAAACCTCTCGAAAAATATAAGATAATTCCATTAACCCAATACCATTACTCTGCCATAAATGAAAAGCTAGCCCTTAAATTTAATTATTTAGTACTTTTCTCCATAGCAAGCGGCATGATTATACTTTGCGCATTGTTCAACTATCTCTCCTTGTTTATCACCCGTATGCGCACGCGAAACCGGGAAATTGAATTAAGAAAAGTATGTGGTTCATCCATTCAAAATTTATTCATACTTTTTGGTACCGAATATTTATTTGTGCTGCTTTTATCCGGTCTCGCGGGAATGGCATTCATCGAATTATCGCTTCCGAAATTCAGAGAGCTGTCCGAAATTAATGGAAATATTTATGGAGAGTCATTCCTCTATTTTGCAGGTATTCTTTTCATATCCTATATCCTATTAATACCTTTTATTGTCCGCCGATACCACAGGCAATCCGGCAGTCTGTTTCGATTCCGCAAATGTAGTATAGCATTCCAATTGATAATATGTATCTTATTTATCTTTTGCGTAAGCATTCTTATGAAGCAACTCAATCATCTGGCAAATGGTGACATTGGTTGGGAAAGGAAGAATACAGCAGTATTAAGACAATATGTTTCTCCGGAATCTTACGCTGCCGTCAGTGCCGAAATAGATAAGATGCCATGTATTGTAGAGACACTGAAGGGATGTGAACCCTTGTTTCCAAGATACAGTACACTAACTTATAGTACAGATAGCTGGGAAGGAAAGAAAAGCACGGATAAGGCAGATAGAATAGATATCACCTGCATAAGAGAAGGGAGGGAGTTTATCAATTTCTACAACCTGAAACTAATAGAAGGTGAAATGCTAAAACCGGATGATGCAGATAAGGCTATCATAAACGAGACTTGTGCAAGAAGATTAGGCTTAGATGATCCGATAGGTAAGAAAATCAATATTCACCAAGGAGTTACAATTGTCGGAATTGTAAAAGACTTCCATATCACAGCACCTACAATTCCGGCAGCACCTACTTTATTCTGCAATAAAGGAGGTTTGGGAGGTTCCGATGCCAACTATGGTGATATCTTGATAAAATATCGGGCAGGAACATGGGATGATCTTAAAAAGCGAGTAGATGATGTATATGCCAAAATCTCAACTGGCAGTAATGAATATCATTCTCTTCTCAATATAGAAGAGGAATATTCTAAGTTCCTGAAATCCGAAACGTTATTATTGAAGCTACTTGGCTTTGCCTCAATTATTTGCGTACTCATTGCCGCTTTCGGAATCTTCTCTTTCATTACGCTAAGTTGCGAGCAGCGGCGCAAAGAAATAGCCATCCGCAAAGTAAACGGAGCGTCTGTAAAAGAAATACTTGCCATGTTTGTAAAAGAGTACTTTATACTACTCGTTGCAGCATCAGTGATAGCATTTCCTATAGGATACGCTTTGATGAAAAAATGGTTGGAAAGCTATATAGAACAAACAGCAATCAGTGTATGGATATATCTGGCTATATTTAGTGGGATAGGTTTACTTATTCTGTTATGTATCGGTTGGCGCGTATGGCAGGCTGCACGGCAAAATCCGGCGGAAGTGATAAAGAGTGAATAGACGGTGCGTATTCGCACTATTTATGTGCAGTATAGCACACTTATTAAGTATCAATATAATGCATATATATCTAGCATACAAACCATTACAACTTTGGCACAGGATTTGAAAACTTATTATCAAAATGAATATACTATGTACAAGAATATACTTTTATCACTTAGTCAAAATAATAGCAACTAATATACCATGATATTCCATTATCTCAAAATAGCATTCAGAAACTTGTGTAAGCATAAGACACAAAATATCATTTCCATCATCGGATTGGCAGTAGGTTTGCTCTGCTTCTGTGTTTGCATATATTGTAGTCGCTTTGTAGAAAGCACAGACCATTGTTTTGCTAATCATGATCGCATAGCAGAATTAAATCTCTATGACGGTAAGGCAGACAGATATTTTTCCGGTTCTCCAGTTCCTTTGGCCGAAGATTTGCGTACATGGTCTTTGGGAGAAACGGAAGCCATTTCATCCGTAACCTATCCTCGCGAACGCCCTTATTATGTAGAGTTATCTCCGGAAAAGACGCTACCCTATGAGCTTGAAACGATTGAAATAGATACTTGCTACAATAAAATCTTCACTCCGGAAATGGTAGCAGGACATTGGAAAATGGCAAGTCAGTCTCTTAACTCCGTCATCCTGAGCCAATCTATGGCCATTAAAATATTCGGTAATGCAGAAAGTGCTATCGGCAAACATATGACTCTCATGAGAAGGCTCAATACTTCTCCTGAAAGTACCCCAAAAACAGGAGGTATCGTCTACACCATTCAAGCAGTAATGAAAGATATCCCTCTGAACAATAGTTTGGATTTTATGCAAAACATAGATATGCTGACCGTAAACGATAGTGAAGGACTTCTACAAAGTCCCAAACGGTATAACATGACGGGAGCAAATACCTATGTGTTGTTATCACCACAAACTACATGTACCGATTTAGAAAAGCAATTCTCAAAAAGAGACTATACTTATACTTTGTATGGCGAAGCTTACACTGTCACTGCCAGTAGTATGGGAGCCAGATTGAAAAAACAAGGTGCTTCCTATCTGGGATTAGTTACCGGAACTGTAGGTACACTGATATTATTAGTAGGGCTGATCAACTTTTTCCATTTCCTTATCGGTTCTTTCTTCAATCGCACCAAGGAATACAGTATCATGAAAATGATAGGATGCAACTGGAAACAACTCTTCTGCTTACTATTCACACAGTCATTGATCGTCATATCCATATCCTCCATACTGGTATTATCAGGCATAGAATTATTGGGGAATCACATGAATTTCTCTTTGCCGGGCTTTGCAATGACCTTTACCTCTGAAACGCTTTTAATACATGCTCTGCAATATATCGCTCTTCTTATCATACTCTGCGTCCTTATATGTTTGTCCGTTTCCATTCGTATTCGTCGCATTACCGTGCAAACAGGTATTTATGGAAACAATAAACGCAGAGGTAACCAATGGGGACGTAACCTTATGCTGGGTATCCAGTTCTTTATTTGCTGGATATTTGTATCCCTGACGGCTGCTTTATATCTGCAAGCAGAGAAAACTACCAATAGTTTGCTTCATACACTAAGTCAAAAAGAAAAGTCGGAGATTCTTAGTATTCCCCTGGACTATCCCTTTATGAAGAATGAGGAAAAGCTGGCATTGATAGAGCGTTTTAAACAACATGCCGGAGTGAAAGAGATTCTGTTATCAGATATCGGTTATATGCAAGGTATGTCGGGCAATGGATTAACGACCGAAAAGGGAAATGAGAACTCCTGGGTTGATATTAGTGTCATGGCTGTACCCGCCAATTTCTTCTCTTTCATGAATATTCCCATAGAACAAGGAAGACTTCCTCAAACGGAAAAAGATATTGTGGTAGATAATGTCTGGCAGCAGATACAGAAGAAAGATGTAATCGGTATGAACTTGTATAGCGGTAATACCGACTACACAATCTGTGGAATATCCGCACCTTTTCAGGCCGATGTATATAACCGAAGTAGTGGATATGCTTTCCTGCCTTATGATCCTTCAGTCTACATAGGCCATTGTTACATAAAGAGTCATCCGGGCCAGCAAAAGGAAGTAGCCCGATGGATTGAGAAAGTCTACCGCGAGATGCTTCCCGAAAATATAACTTATCAGGCTAAAACATTCCTGGATGATATCTATGTTTCGCAGGCTCTTGAGTGCAATCTGAAAGACATTATTTTGTTCTTTGCCGTTATCAGCATTATTATCACACTGTTAGGTGTATACTCCAGCATCACGCTCGATACAGAACGACGTCAGAAAGAAGTTGCTATCCGTAAAGTAAACGGGGCGGATGTTCCGCAGATTATCCTGTTGTTTGCCCGTCTTTATATTATCTTGTTATTGTGTAGTGCCATCGTTGCATTCCCGCTTGTATATGTTGTATTGATGTTATGGAAACAAATGTATACGGTATTCTTTGACTGCGGTCTGCTTTTCTGGCTCTGTATATTCTTGATTGTTACTTTTATTACAGGCTTTACAATACTTTTCCGTATCTTGCGAATAGCAAGAACCAATCCGGCGGAAGTAATTAAAAACGAATAAGAACAATGATATTACATTATTTGAAAGTTGCTCTACGAAATCTGCTGAAGTACAAGACTCACAGTTTCATTTCCGCCCTTTGCCTGGCAGTGGGAATCGTATGCTATACCATTGTATGCTTTTTCATGCAGGAATGGAGTAAACTTGAAAACTTGCCTGACAGCGAGCGACGGATAAGAATAACAGTCAGCCAAAATCAAAATTCTGTTTTTCGAACCAGTGAAATAAAACGACTGGAAGAGCAATCTATCAGTGGATTGGAATACCTGACCATACAATCCTTTAACAATTCTACGGAAATAGAAGTCATTGATAACGAACAACGTAACTTACCTTTTCTGATAGGTTATAGAGGGGTTAACAGTAACTTTTTCTCCTATAACAACAGAAAATTGCTACATGGCAGCCGACTTCCCGAAGCACCTGATGAAGTGGTATTATCCCATAATTTTGCGAGCAAAGCGTACGGCACTGCAAATCCCATTGGAACAACCATACGCCTTGCTAACCCACAAAGTATAGCGGAAAATACAATACAGAGCTTTAAAGTCGTGAATGTAGTGGAAGATAACGGACTGCAAGACCCCAAAATCGATTGTTATTTCTCCTATGAAATCATGACTTATGACGCCTTGAGTGTACAAGGTTATCTATCGCCTAAGGCAACTATGGAAATGCTAAACAATAGTCTACAGTCCATAACGTGGCAACGGGGTGAAGATACAGTGCACCCTCACGCCATGTTCAGTATGCGGCAAGATAAGGAACTGACAATGGTGCAGTTTCTAATACTGTTCATAGCCTCACTTATCCTGGTTTCAGGGCTGATTAATTTCCTTAAGTTCATCATTCAGATGTTCTATAACCGTCAGCGTGAAGTGGCGCTTCGCAAGTGTATGGGATCCGAAATAAAAGGGCTGTTCCTACTTCTTTTCACTGAAGTATTTTGGATGATGTCCACTGCATTTCTTTTATCTCTGTTTTTAACGGAACTCATGATAAATCTTGCGGAAATATACATTCCAAGCCATGATATGCCCGATTTACCCTTGTCATCTATCTACGTTGTACAGTTTCAAATATATATTGCACTTCTGATGATATGTATGCTCGTAATATGGTTTCCTATCCGCCGTTTACGGCAAGTGAGCATAATCAGCCAAATCAACAATAACCGTAGCCGTCATATTTTCCGTTCAATTATGATGTGGCTGCAGTTAGGTATTGCCATTTTCTTTGTGGGCAGTACACTCGGCGTCAATATGGTGTGGCACGAAGTGTTCGGTCAGGCATACAATCCGCTTACATCCGAAGAAGAAGAAAATATCATTTCCCTGAAGGTGAACAGCCAACGTATGTGGCAGCACATAAACCCTATATTATCTGATATTCAAGCATTGCCGGAGTGTATAGAGACACTGACCATGACAGATGATTTGCAAAGTGGAAATCATTTTATGCGCACCTATAAGAAAGTTGACCAATCGGAGGTCATGATTGACATAGCAATGGGAACTCCGAGTTACTTTAAATTCCTGAACATCCCATTGCAAGGAAAAGAAGTGAATGGAGATGCAGAAGGTACCGTTTATGTCAGTGAGGCCTTCAGACAGCAACTGGATAAGGACAACGTGCAAGACAGAGTAGAGATTGAGGGCCAGAGTTACCGCATCATCGGTACTTTCAAAGAACTCTATAAAGAAACTCAGGGAAGAGGAACCATCGGTTCGGTATTTTTCCCCAGCAACCATTTCAGGTATTTCTATGTCAAGCTGGCGCCGGGTACAAACGCTACCAAAAGTATCCGGCACATCACTGATATCTGTCGTAACTACGTACCCACAACCTTGCCTCTTGAAATCCGCTCCCTATCTGATAATAAACAAACGATGATGGGATCGATGTATATGACACAAGTGGCGATGACAATCCTGGCCGTTGTAAGTATACTATTGGTTGTACTGAGCATCTATTCGGCCATCTCCATGGACACAGTCAGCCGACAAAAGGAAATAGCCATTCGTAAAATCAACGGAGCTACCCCGTGGATCATTGCCGGTATATTCGGTAAAGCTTATCTGGTGATTTTCCTGCTGGCTTTTGCGGTTGCTTATCCTTTGGTACGACTGATGCTGCTATCAATAGGCGAAGGTACAGTGAAATGTATACAAGGCTGGGATTGGGGAATTCTGTTATTCTTCAGTGTGGCCTTCATGATATTCCTCACCACCGCATACAAAATTTACCGGATCATGCATATCAATCCGGCCGAGATAATAAAAAACGAATAAACAATATTACTAATTAAAATTATCACCATTATGATTAAAACAGTAAACCTGCAAAAAATCTTCAAAACAGAAGAAGTGCAAACATGGGCTTTGAACAATGTGAACATCGAAGTGAAAGAAGGTGAGTTCGTCGCAGTCATGGGACCTTCCGGTTGCGGTAAATCTACATTGCTGAATATCCTTGGCTTGCTCGATAACCCTTCGGGCGGAGAATACTACCTCAATGGAAAGGAAGTCTCCAAATACACCGAAGCACAACGTACCAGCCTGCGTAAAGGTGTCATTGGTTTCGTATTCCAAAGCTTCAACCTGATTGACGAACTGAACGTATACGAAAACATCGAACTGCCGTTGCTCTACATGGGCATTCCTTCCGCCGAACGCAAACGTCGCGTGGAAACGGCCATGGAACGCATGGCCATTACACACCGAAGCAAACACTTCCCACAGCAGCTTTCCGGTGGGCAGCAGCAACGTGTTGCCATTGCCCGTGCCGTAGTAGCCAATCCGAAGCTGATCCTTGCCGATGAGCCTACCGGTAATCTGGACTCTAAGAACGGTAAGGAAGTGATGGAACTGCTGAATGAACTGAACAAAGAAGGAACGACCATCGTCATGGTAACCCACTCACAGCACGATGCCGGTTTTGCAGGACGTATCATTAATCTGTTCGACGGACAGGTGGTGACAGAGGTGAGTCTGTAACCCAAATTGTACACATTTTTACTTAAGCCCTAAAAGGACGAAATCGGAGATATACTATTTTATTTCGCCCTTTCAGGGCTCAGAGATGGGAATACTTATTACGTAGGGCGATGCCCTACGCTATATGATGTAAGCCTTTCAGGTTTTTGTACTGTAAATGCGAGCCCTTTCAGGTTTCCCGGCACTATATAATGTAAACTCTTCAGGCTTCCTGATAGAGCTAAAACCTATTAATATTATCACTAAAAGAACATGTACATTCTGAAGTTTGTCCTGCGTAGCTGGTGGCGAAATAAATTGTTCGTCACTATTTCTCTTGTCAGCCTGGTTATCGGTATCGCATGCACCAATCTACTGACAGCCTTCGTCCTATACGAATACAACATTGAGTATAACAACCCCAACCGTGACCGTATCCTCCGGCTGACACAAACACTACCTTTCGCACAACAAGAAATGCAGGGAACATTCGTATACCACGAATCTGTCCCCGAAATCATCTCACAATTCCCTGAGATAGAAGCTTCACTACGCACACAAGCTATCACTCACACAAAAATCCGTGTGGGTGACCAAGAATATTCCGAACTGAACCTGCTATCGGCAGACAGCACATTGCCCAAGTTTATTCCCATCGAAACCCTTGCAGGAAAAATAGAAGAAGTATTGACTCACCCGGGAACCATCGCCATCAGCCAAGCTTTGGCCGAACGTTGTTTCGGTACCACCGACTGCCTCGGCAAGCTGCTGAATATCCCTCAATCCGGCGAAAATGCCTACCGTATCGCCGCCGTCTTCCGCCTGCCACCGCAAAGCATGTTGCAGGCAGACTTGCTCACGCATCTAAAAAGTCCCGAAGGAACCACCTGTTCGATACTTCTCAAAGAAGGAACAGACCTCAACGCCTTTCGCGAACGCTTCGAGACAACCGAGCTTCCTACTTTATTAGGCAAAGGGTATTACCGTACCCAGACTTTACAGGAATCCTATTTTACCACTACCACACAGGATAGCAACCAGTGTATCGAGCATCGGCAAAAGGCCCTGTTAAGCGTAGGACTGCTATCTGCCTGTCTCTTATACACATCTCCGAGCCCACGAGACCGGAGCCTATCTCG
>ENA-OXZL01000594-OXZL01000594.1-human-gut-metagenome-genome-assembly--contig:-NODE-594-length-9824-cov-3.396561_pt1 | contig 9824 bp, 9 predicted proteins | sample MGYA00244510_ERZ652805 | MGnify/ENA primary metagenome ERZ652805 (study PRJEB26926, sample SAMN06164841) | human gut metagenome | biome: ENVO:00009003; feature: ENVO:2100002; material: ENVO:00002003...
CTCGTGGGCTCGGAGATGTGTATAAGAGACAGCTTACAAGCATACAATTTTCTTTTTATGTAATTCTCAACTCTCCTACCACAAATATTTGCATATACTACCATATGTGACAACACTCCGCTAACAACAGATGTCTCATTTAATCCAATTTCTGATAGACAAAAATCAAAACTCCCCCAATGTTGCATAATCCATTGTTGAACTTTAGAGGTTCTTCTACTTAAAAAGGTTTCTATTATACTACAAGGCATTTTTTGCTCCTTTAGAATTTGTCTTATCAAATATGAATCAGTAACAAGCCAACCCCGTTTCGTATTTGAGTTCATAGAAATATTACATTCCACTCTATAAAAAGAAAGAACAACATCCAAAGTATAAACAGGATATACTTTTGCAAAGAAAGCATGAAAACAATAATCTAAAGAAGGATAATAATCACTATTAAATCCACCAACAGTTATAAAATACTCTTTTTTATAAATAATACCAGAAGGAACTCCTACAACATGAGCAAAATAGAAATCAGTATATAGCACTTGTTTTATTGGCCAATTCCGTGTTTCAAACTCTCTTACCGGAGCATATTCAAGACTATTCCGAGGTTTTAATATGCCAATATCAAATACATTCAAATAGAAGGAACACACTGACAAAAAATAAGGATATAGCATATCATCATCATGCAGTAAAATAACAAACTCTCCTCTTGCTAAAGTCACACAACGATTCCAATTTCCAGCCATTCCCAGATTTTCTGCATTCTTATAATAACTCACATTACAATTACTATAGCTACACACCAATTTTTCTGTTTCATCATCACGTTCAGGGTTATTGTCCACAACAAGAACTTCATAATTATCATCATAAATTTGGTTTAAAGCACTATCAATAGCCTCTCTTAACAATTCCGCACGTTTATATGTAGGAATTGCAATGGTTATTTTCATTTTTTCTCCCACTTTAGCTTCAAGTATACGTATAGAAACGGCATGGGCTGTCTTGGCAAAATTATCTACATATTTAAAGAAATCAGTATTTTCGTCTACCATAATATCTTAATTTGTTTAAAGATTCATCAAGTCCAATTTTTACAAAGGTCAAAAATGATATATTAAAATCCCGACAAACAACATACGGCCATTTCCAATTCGCATATACAATTTGACACGCGCACTGAACTATTACTAAACCTAAAACGCCTAACATAGTATATTTGAGAGATAAAAAGCTGCCGATTGCTATAGCCAATCCCGCCAATAAAGAGGATTCCATAAATGGTATTTTATTCTCTGTCACAATAAACGTAGCAAAATTAGAATGATTGTTTTCCAGCAGAGCTACAATTGAATAAAACAACAAGACGTACCATGCTGGCAGAATCACATTTGAGTTCAGTTTCTGCAAGACTAAAGGAGCTCCCAATATTAAGAATAAAGATCCTACAACAAAAAGAAGATAAAAGATATTCATCGTAAACGCAAATCTTTGCAACAAACGTCCTCTATCTTTTTCTATTCGCAATGCAGCAAATTGAGGTCCAGAAACCGTAAATAATGTAGTAGATATAGTAGTAACAACCCCCATTAGCTGAATCATTAGACCATAAGAAGCTATTTCCTCTAATGATAAATACAAACCTGCAAAAAACATACCTAACCTATTAATAGCATAGCTACCTACAAAGACAAGTCCCAACTTCCTTGCATTATACCAAATAACCCTAAAAAGTCTAATTTTTTCCTTTTTAGTAATTTGATATACTTCTATTTGCTTTAACAGTTCTCCTGTAAAGAAAAAGCCATGCGAACAATATCTATTTACAAATGGAGCTATTAAATTGGCTAAAGCCACGCCCAAAAGCCCCAATCCCCAAAATAGAAAAATAAAAGTCAATACTATATAAATAATCCGAGAAGCAAGCATTGCTTTCTTAGCCTCTTTTATTAAGCCCTTTCCTGTAAGCAAAGAAGAGAAATAAGTATAGTAGATATTAAAGAAAGTAGATATTGAATATATTATCCAAATTTCAAGACAATGATTGACATTAACAAAGCCGTTAGTAACTTGATAAATATACAGACTTCCCAAAGAAAGCATTAACGCTAAAACAATACAACCCAAAATACGATAAACCATTTTAGCCACAGAAATCATTGTTGACAATAATTCATAATTTACAGTACCCGTATTGGTACCGACACCTTCCCGATTGAGTTCCTGGACACCACTAAATATATAAGATACATTTCGACCAAATTGCGGAGCAAACCCAAAATCAAAAAGAGAGACTAATGAACCAATAGTGAGCATTAAATAATTCATTCCGATTTCTTCTGCTGATAACATATTAAGAATCAATGGCAGAGTTATCAATCCAGAAGCTATTTGGAAGAATTGAGCTATATACCCCCAAATTACGTCCCGCTTTGTTATATTTATATTTCCCATCAGTAAATATTCATTCCACTCAACAAACTCTGATCACTCCACAAATAATTCCACTCGCCAAAACGACCGATAGTCTCCACACCAACAGATGCCAAATAATCCCGAATGATTTCCCTTGACTTATAAATATTATGATCAAAAACTACATTTGCGTATTTCTCAAAGCGCACATCTATAAAAAGAATATCATCTTTTTTTATTATATCTAAAGCTATCAGTTTATCTACGGACTTTTCCAACAATTCCTCCCTTGTATATCTGTTCTGTTCACAATAAATCTCCAATTGCAAGGAAGAACAACCTTCCGGCACATTATCCGAAGATTTCAATGAAGGAGAATAAACGCGAGCTGGAAGAATATCTTCATCATAAATGTACCACCACAAATAAGGAGGAATATTTTTTGTTTTCAATCCAACAGAAACCTGATAACCACAAGTATATCTTAACTGATTTCCCGCATTTTTCACTTCTGTAGGTACATCATTTATCAGTTTTAAAACCTCTGGAAGCGGAAGGCTGCTTATTAATTTATCATATTGATAGATTTCACCGACACTTGTCCTAACTGTTTTTCTCAATGGAAATATTTCCACCACTTCAGATTGGAACCTGATATCCAAATCTTTCGCCAAAGCTTTCATGAAAGTTTTAAAACCTCCCTTTTGGGGATAACGCATTTCCTTTGCATAGTAGGCAACAGGAGTATCAGCACTCTGACAACCTAAAAGAACTTCCTCTATAGAAGGTTGATACAATCGGGAACCAATCCATTTTATTTCCAGATCTCTCGCTTCACACATCCAATATTTACGAGTATAAGCCATCGGAAAGTGTTCTGCAAAATAGTTACCATACTGTAACCGCAACCATTCCTCGTAGTTAGAGATATTATTGATATCGGATATTTGAGGACGGTTTCTGAAATCAGCTACAATACGCCGTTTCTCTTCTTCCGATAATGGGTATAAATTATTCTGTGCAGGATGTTTGATCCATTTCCCATTATAAATATTATAAGGATTGGGAATATGGCTGATAATATCAGGTGATGACAATGAAAACAATTCGTTTACCTTTTCATTGTTACTGAAAGAAAAATGTACAAATCTATCAAAGCGAAACCCATCTATTTCGAAGTTTCCACATAAACCACCATAAGTGAAATCCTTCTCCAACAATATGGCAGAAATACCTTTTCTACGCAACGAATAACCTGCACCCAAGCCAGATATTCCTGCACCCATAATAATAATCTTATCCATTCAAATATTTCTTTTCAAAGCTTGCTTTACTGAATATTGAGGCCGAGTGATTGAATATAATTTACTTATCGAGCATCGCAAGTCCATTGCCTCATTCTCCCTATATGGCAATGCTCCATAATGAACCTCTGATGTTGAATGTAATTCTGATTTATAAAATTCAATAATCTCTTTCAACGAAATACTATTACCACTACTCACATTCACAATCTCGCCTACACATTTATCAGAATTATCAAGTAGTCTATGAATAGCTTCCGCAAAATCATCCACATAGATAAAGTCACGCTTTTGTTCGCAAGGCGATACATTCAGAGGTTCTCCTTTTTTCAACTGATCTATCACATAAGGAATAAACTTACTCCTGCTTTGACCGGGACCAAATAAATTACCCGGACGTACCACCATTGCCGGAAAACCATAATTACGGTGAAGCATCATTGCCGTATTCGTTGTCAACTGTTTCACTAATGCATAAGGAGAATTAGGATATTCACGATTCTCTTCCTTGAAAGGCGAACCTTCCGAACCATATTCTTCTGAACTGCCAAACTGAATAAACAATCTCAATCCGTCATCTTTCTTAAAGCGCTCAAATAAGTTCAAAAGAATCTTCAGATTAGAGGATATTAATCCGTCAAACAATGACAAGTCTCTTTCTGCCGTTACAATGGAAGCCAAATTAACAATATATGTCGGAGGCAAAATAGAATTAGGGACAGCATCGGATATTAAGTCCATCTTAACTGTCCTAACCTCAGGATATTCAGAAAAAAAAGCATCATCTATAAACTTATCAAAAACAGAGATCTGATAATAAGGAGATAAACAACGTACCAGATTTTTTCCTATAAATCCGCTACCGCCTATAAGATAAAGAATTTTCCTTTCCATCAGGCAGCAGGATTTATAGAAAGAAGATAGTATTTAGGTTCTACCCCCCCGTTCATGTTAAATAATTTCAATCCATCACATATCATAATCGAAGGGTTCCAATTAGGCAAACGTCGATATTTATCAGTAGGATTCATAACCTCCCTCTCTTTATAAGGCTTGGCACCTATATTCACGTGAATATTTTGTTGTAAAATTCCAGAAAACATTTTTATCATTTCTTTTAATTGGATTCTATTTCCGGTATAAACGCCATATACTTTGTTAAAAATACTACTATTTGAGCACAGCAGATTATAGGCACAGAGATAAGCCGAACAAACATCACTGATATGCACCATATCCAAAAACTGTTCGCCGGGAGACACATCAATACTTTCATCTGTACCTGCTATTCTCTTTAATATATTTAGTAATTTCGGACGCTTGTCATCTTCACCATACACATCAAAAAGTCGTAATGTTATCGCACGAAAGCCATGAGCATCCACATAGTATTGAACAATCTTTTCAAAAGCCTCTTTGGTTGCAGCATACAAATCCACAGGATTGTAAGTATCCGAATTGTAATTCTGCCAATAAGAACCTGTCCCAATAAACAAACGGGTAGCACTCTGTTTCATCGCTTCCAGAATTTCCGTACCAAATTCAACATTACTCTGAATGAGAACCGGAATCTGTGTAGGAGCGTGGTTTGTAATTACAGCAGCGGCCAGATGAAAAACTACTTCTGCATTTACTTTCCGGAAATAGTCTATTAATGAATGGACATCATGATTGTACTCAAAAATATGAATATCATCTTTTATATCCTCAATATTAAAATAGCCAAATTCCGGTTGTGTGATGATATGGAGTTCCCAATCTTGACGTAACAGATACCTTAATAAATGAGAACCAATATATCCGGTTGCTCCTGTTATTATTCCGATATGCTTCATTGCTTCAAATATTCTTCTATCTGTCCCACACAAACATCATATACCCTCTCTCTCCGGTATCTCTTATACCAGTCCACCGTCAGTTCCACCGTCCGGTTAATATCCATCCTCGGTTCCCAGCCCAACAGGAATTTCGCCTTACTGATATCCAGCATCAATAGTTTCGCTTCATGCAGCGCATCCGGATCGGACAAGTCCCTCAATTCTCCGCTACCATAGTTTTCAATGACTTTCGTAGCAACCTCCCAGACGGTAGAAATACTTTCCGCTTTGGGGCCGAAGTTCCAGCCTTCGCAATACCTCGTCGGCTCATTCCACATCTTTTGTGCAAGCGTCATATATCCGCTCAGCGGCTCAAGCACATGCTGCCACGGACGGATAGCTTTCGGACTGCGTATATCAATGGTTCTTCCCGCCTCCAGCGACTTGATGCAATCCGGTATGATACGGTCGAGTGCCCAGTCACCACCGCCAATCACATTGCCCGCCCTTACACTGGCGATACTCTTACCATGCTTTTCATATCGGGCAGGATTGAAGAAACTGTTCCGCCAGGAAGCTATGGCAATTTCTGCCGCTCCCTTACTACTGGAATAAGGGTCATAGCCGCCCATAGGTTCGTTTTCACGATAACCCCATATCTGCTCCTTGTTCTCATAGCATTTATCAGTGGTTATCATAATGCCGACTTTCACACTGTCAGTCAACCGGATAGCCTCCAAAATATTGATCGTGCCCATCACGTTAGCCTGATACGTATCAACCGGTATCTCATAGCTCAAACGCACCAGAGGTTGGGCAGCCAGATGAAATACGATTTCCGGCTGATACTCTCTGAATATCTGCTTCATCCGTTCACCGTCACGAATATCGGCACGGATATCTGCCTTGATTTTCTTACCGATGCCGGAAAGCACAAAGTTATCACGCTCGGAGAAAGGAGCTTGGGACACGCCGATAATTTCGGCACCAAGCTCATGCAACCAGATGGAAAGCCAGCTACCCTTGAAACCGGTATGACCGGTGACAAGCACACGCTTTCCATGATAGAAGGCATTAAAGATGTCTATCATGAATAAAATATAAAAAAGATGATTAGCTATGTTTCATCATAGTAGCACGAATAGCTACTATATACAGAGTCGTTTTAGTGAAACGGTAAATTATGCGATATCTCGGATGAGACAAAAAACTGTAATATTTTGTTTTCGGAGTAGTACGTTGTTCATCCAACGTACCAATAGTAGGCATTTGGGCAAGTGTATCTATGGTATCTAAAATATCTCTATAAAATTTTAAAGCAAACTGTTGCCCTCTCTCTTCTTCATACCATCGCGTCACACGAATGTAACAATCAGTAGCCCTTTGGCTCCAAACTATCTTACGAATCCCCATTTGGCAAATTGCGCTAAAGCTTCTTCCTGACTAATATATCCGCTTGCTTCAGACAGTCTGATTTCTTCGTCAAATTCCTCCTCTGTATAACAACAAGGCATGGTTTTCTCATGCAGCAATTCCAAGCATTCCTGCAACTTCTCCTCATCATTAGTCTCATCAATAGAGGCTATCAACCTGTTCTTCAAGCCTTGAAGATAGGGTGTATTATAAGCTACTGCGGGTTCGGACACTTTCATGATTCTAATTCTTTCTGGTTTTCTATAACAAAGGACGTCATTTTATTCGTAACACACAAATCTTTTTAGAAATATATAGCTATCATAACCAAACTTTCCAAGGCGCCTGCCCCGCGTCCCACACCTCATTCAGTTCAACATTATCCCGAAGTGTATCCATAGGTTTCCAGAAACCGGCATGACGGTAAGCGTGCATCTTTCCGGCTTTGGCAATACTTTCCAAAGGACCGCGCTCGAAAATCACCGTATCGTCACGGTCGGGAATATAATTGAAAACCTCCGGCTCACAGACAAAATAACCCGCATTGATCCAGTTTCGGTCGCCGTCAGGTTTCTCCTGAAAAGAAAGGACCTTGTCCGTACCCAGATCAATCTGAAGAGCGCCGAACTTACCACCGGGTTTATAAGCTGTCAAAGACAAAGTGGCGCCCGATTTCTCATGAGAAAGGATACTGTCAGCGATGTTCAAATCAGAAACCCCGTCACCATAAGTCAGCAGGAAACGTTCATCACCGATATACCGCTGGACACGCTTGATACGGCCACCGGTCTGAGTGTTCAATCCCGTATCAATCATGGTGACTTTCCAGTTTTCCGAATGATTGTCAAGAATCGTAGTCGTATTGTTGGACAAGTCAACAGTCATATCACTGTTATGGCGGAAATAATTCGCGAAGTATTCCTTGATGACATACTGCTTGTAACCGCAACAGATAACAAACTCATTGATGCCATAATGGCTATAGATTTTCATGATATGCCAAAGAATGGGTTTGCCGCCTATCTCCACCATGGGTTTAGGGATAAGATTGGTGGCTTCGCTCAAACGGGTACCAAAGCCACCGGCCAGAATCACTGCTTTCATTTTGAGAAGTTGAGAGTTGAGAATTGAGAGTTGAGAGTTAAGAGTTAAATTCGGGTGGATACAAAGTCCTGGATTGAGGCGATCATGTGGTCAAGCATTTCTTTCGTCATACCGGGATAGACACCGATCCAGAGGGTATTGTTCATGATAAAATCCGTTACCGTCAAATCACCCGCTATGCGATAGCCTTCACCCGATTTACGCATTTCATCAAACGCGGGATGTTTCAGCAGATTACCCGCGAAAAGATTACGGGTCTGGATTTTACGGCTTTCAAGATGCTGTGCCAGTTCATTACGGGTGAAACCGGCATCCTCTTTTACTGAGATAAGAAAACCAAACCAACTGGGATTGGAATTCTTCTGCGCTTCAGGAAGTATCAAGCCTTTTACCCCTTGTAGCCCCTGTTTCAGGTAAGCAAAATTCTTACGGCGTGCCTCAACGATGTCATCCAGTTTTTCAAGCTGGGCACAGCCTATGGCAGCCTGCATATCGGTCACTTTAAGATTATAACCGAAATGGGAATAAACGTACTTATGGTCATATCCCAAAGGCAGTTCACCGAACTGCTTGGTAAAACGGCAGCCGCAGGTATTGTCCACGCCGCCCACGCACCAGCAGTCACGCCCCCAGTCGCGGAAGGAATTTATGATTTTATGCAGTTGGGGATTATTGGTATAGACGGCTCCACCCTCGCCCATAGTCATGTGATGAGGGGGATAGAAACTGCTTGTACCGATATCTCCGATGGTTCCGGTCTTCTTTTCTTCACCGTCAATCGTATAAACAGAACCTAAAGCGTCACAATTATCTTCCACCAGCCAAAGATTGTGTTTGTCACAAAAGGCCTTCACCGCTTCCAGATCAAAGGGATTACCCAATGAATGGGCAATCATTACGGCTTTTGTCTTAGAAGAACAGGCAGCTTCCAGTTGAGTTACGTCAATATTATATTCAGGAATGGTCATATCCACAAAGACAGGGATAGCGCCATATTGGATACAAGGAGTAACAGTGGTAGGGAAACCACAAGCGACGGTTATCACTTCATCGCCACGCTTGATGCGGCGCTCACCTAACAGTGGGGAAGTCAAAGCCGAAAAGGCAAGCAAGTTGGCGGAAGAACCGGAATTGGTCAGCGAGCAGTATTTCACGCCCAGCCATTTAGCAAAGCGACTTTCGAATTTATGCGCCCAAGGACCGGCGGTAAGCCAGAAGTCCAAGGAAGAATCTACCAAATTGATTAGTTCAGCCTCATCATAATAGCGCCCGCCATAGTTTACAAAACTCCTACCGGGCTCGAAAGGTTTCTTTAAACCGTGAACTTCATTATAGTATTCTTTGACTAATGTTAGAATTCTTTCTTTAAGTGTTTCTTTTTCAATCATAATACAGTATTTTATTTCTACTTCTTAAATAATCCCACCACAAATTCAAACCTATCCATACTACTATATCCACCAGTAGCATTATCGTATTATTCACATATGGCATCAGCAATATATTTACCGCACTGAAAGTACACGACATCCCTAATAAACTAATCATAGCTTTTCGTGGACTCAGCCCAATTGCCAATAATTTATGATGGATATGATTTTTATCCGGTTCAAACGGACTTTTACCATTACGCACTCGAACCAATATCACTCGAATTACATCAAACGAAGGAATAATCAAAGTGCTGAAAGCAATTACAAAGGCGCCTTCTGTATATGGCATCACATCAGGATTCACCTGACTATATTTAATAGCAAGAAAACTCAAAGTATAC
>ENA-OXZL01000600-OXZL01000600.1-human-gut-metagenome-genome-assembly--contig:-NODE-600-length-9733-cov-4.565096_pt1 | contig 9733 bp, 6 predicted proteins | sample MGYA00244510_ERZ652805 | MGnify/ENA primary metagenome ERZ652805 (study PRJEB26926, sample SAMN06164841) | human gut metagenome | biome: ENVO:00009003; feature: ENVO:2100002; material: ENVO:00002003...
AGAGACAGACTACACCCTGCACCGCGAAGAGATCGACCGCAGCGGGAAAAAGCGGGAAACGGCCGCAGGAGGTTTCGGCGGAATTTTGCGAGGTACGGGTTACGACCTGAAGAATATAACCTTCACGATCGGCAACGGCTCCCGCACCCTGAAAAAGGTGACCGTCACAGCTGACTTCGGCCCCGCATCCGAACAACCCTATTTCGGTTCGCTCGGAATGGACCTTTTCGAAAAGTTCGACCGCATCGTCTTCGACTTCGGCCGGATGTTCGTTACGGCGGAATAAATCCAACGCTTTTTCGTCCCGCACCCTGCACGACCGAACTACCCGTCCCTTCCTAAAAATTTTTCGCAAGACGATGAACGCAACGACAACCGTCCTTCAGACAGACAGTCTGCTCTTCCGCCCGGCACTTCCCGACGATCTGGAGCGTATCTGCACGATCATCCGCCAGGCCCAGGCGCAGATGCGCCTGCGGGGAAGTCGCCAATGGCAGAACGGCTACCCGGCGGCGGCACATATAACGGACGACATCGACCGCGGATACGGCCACGTACTATGTACTCACACAGGACTCGTCGTCGCTTACGGGGCTGTCGTCTTCGACGGCGAACCGGCCTATGCCGAAATCGACGGCACGTGGCTCGACCAAGCCCCATACGTCGTCCTGCACCGTCTGGCCGTCGCACAGGAGGTCAAAGGACAGGGCATAGCGACCGAATTCATGCGCCGCACCATGACATTGGCCCGGGAGCGCGGCACAGGCAGCTTCCGGATAGACACCAACTTCGACAACCGTTGCATGCTCCGCCTGCTGGCCAAATTCGGCTTCGTCCGCTGCGGAGAAATACATTACGCCGGAGATCCTCGCATCGCATTCCAGAAAATCCTCTGACCGGCACATCCTGCCCCGCAAAACGTCGAACCGGTCGTTTTCTCCCACAAATATCCGGCTGCTTCCAGACACCCGAAAATGCCGACGGACGGTCCATCCGACCGTATTTATTCGTACCTTTGCCTCCGCTTTAGGTACTTCGCCCGACAAAATGCCGATAAATTTACCTTGCACGCGGCTTTTTCCGCACCTTTGCAAGAGGATTCTTTTACGATGAAAGCAGGTCTGCAACAAATTCCGATACAGGGTGCAGCACCCCGTCTGGCCGGCAACAGGGAGTGGGACGGCCTTCCCATGCCGACCCGATTCTGGGCCATCCTCGCCGTAGCTTTCGGCGTATCGCTCTCGGTCATAGACGGAGCCATCGCCAACGTCGCTCTGCCGACCATGGCCCGTATGCTGGGCATCTCGTCGGCCAATTCGATCTGGATCGTCAATGCCTATCAGTTAGCCATCGTGGTTTCCCTGCTCTCGTTTTCAGCATTGGGCGACGTGATCGGCTACCGTAAAATCTACATCGGGGGACTGGGTATCTTCATCGTCGCCTCACTGGGCTGCACGTTGTCCGACTCTCTCGCCACGCTGGTCACGGCCCGCGTCTGCCAGGGATTCGGGGCGGCAGCCATCACAAGCGTCAATACCACACTGATCCGCCTGATATACCCCCGCCGACACTTGGGACGCGGAATGGGCGTGAACGCTACGGTCGTAGCCGTTTCCTCGGTGGCCGGCCCTACGTTGGCTTCGGGCATTCTCTCCATCGCCACCTGGCCCTGGCTTTTCGCTATCAACATCCCGATCGGACTCATCGCGTGTTTGTTGAGCTACCGATTCCTGCCTAAAAACCCGGTACGCATCCGGGGCCGCCACTTCGACTGGCGGGACGGGTTGATGAACGCCCTCACCTTCGGATTGCTGATCGCTTCGATCGAAGGTTACTCGCACGGCCTCAAACCCAGCTATATCGGAATAAGCGTCATCCTGCTGGTCCTCATCGGCACACTGTTCGTGCGCAGCCAGCTCCACAAACCATATCCGATCCTCCCCTTCGACCTGCTGCGCATCCCGATCTTCTCCGTTTCGGTCATCACCTCGATCTGCTCGTTCATCGCCCAGATGCTCGCTATGGTCGCGCTTCCCTTCTACCTGCAAAAGACATTCGGATATACAGAAGTACATACGGGCCTGATCCTCACTGCCTGGCCCGCTATCATTATGGTCGTGGCTCCGATCGCCGGCTTGCTGGTCGAACGGATCCACGCAGGAGCCATGGGCGGCGTAGGACTGCTTATCATGGCGGCGGGCGTGGTTCTGCTGGCTTTTCTGCCCGAGCAACCCCACGTCGCCGACATCGTCTGGCGACTCCTGCTCTGCGGCCTCGGATTCGGCCTGTTCCAATCTCCCAACAACAGCATCCTGATCGCCTCCGCACCGCCCGAGCGAAGCGGAAGCGCCAGCGGTATGCTGGCAACAGCCCGGCTCACGGGACAGACGACCGGAGCGGCTCTGGTAGCCCTGCTGTTCCATATCGACCCGGAAAACGGCTGCCATATCGCCCTGTTGCTTGCCGGAGGGTTTGCCCTGGCCGGTTCCGTCGTCAGCTTCTCACGGCTATCGCTCGCCCTGCCGCAGGGCCTTACCCGAAGCAAGGGAAAAGCCTGAATCCCGCCTCCGACACACTGTTTTGCGGATCCTCCCCTCCCTTTTCCCTATACCCAAAAGAGAGAAAAGACAACGCCACCGGCATCGCTCGTGCCCGGCAACAAAATCCGGAAGTGTGCTACGAACGAACACATAAATATCACCGCTTTCCCGAACACCCCGGGACACGCACCACATTGACAAAAATATCCCGACCGATAAAGAGCCCACTTATCACCAAGAAAAAACAAGCATATTGCATTATTCCGGATTATTTGCATCAGACTGCAAGGTCCGAAAATCCTCCTGCGACAGTATATCCGGAATCCCGAATCCATTTCCAAACCGCGTCAGAAAAGAGAAGCTGAACCTCTCAACGAAAAAGGAGAATCCATACCAACCCATTCATTCAATATGATCGCAAAATAAAAAGGATCGACCCGTAACGGGTCGATCCTTCACATATCTTGTCAGATCAAAGATATCTATTACAAATATCCCTGGTTCTGGCTACCGAAATTCGGGTTCTGCGTCATCTCGCTATTCGGAATCGGCCATACGAACTTCGGGCTACCAGCAGTCTGTTTCATAGTCTGCAAATAAGACACCTGGTCAACCAAAGGAGCAAGTTTGGCATTGATATCACGTTTGAAACCTTGTCCCCAGCGCTTCAGGTCGAAAAGACGCGTACCCTCGGCAAGCATCTCGCGGCCGCGCTCTTCCTGAATAGCATTGAAAAGTCCAGATATCTTCGTGCCGTCAAGCAACGTAACATCATCCTTCACATCATCCGCCGTAAGGGCTGTCAGACCACGGGCCGTACGCAACTGGTTCAGCGGATCCAAACCTTTAGCAGGGTCCAAACGATACTGCGCCTCGGCATCGACCAGATACATTTGGGAGATACGGAACATCTTAGGTCTGTTGCGATAAACCAACGTAGTCGTATTGGTCTGGAAATTCTTGTTACCGCGGAACTTACCAATAAGAACTCCGACCCCCTTATTTCCACTGATCGTAACATTGGCATTCTTAACAAGGAAAATATCCGTACGGAAATCGGCATCTTTGAACAACTTGACAATATGCTGCTCCGGAATATAGGTAGGAGCATAGAAGTATACCCCCGAATTCGGCTCCCAGCTGCTGTTCAGATAGCTACCGAACGAGTTCACAGTCGTCATGGTCGTACGAAGTACCTCCAGTTGCAGAATATTCTCGGTAGAAGTATCCTCGCGCCACATTCTTTCGAGACCTTCAGCCGTTGTCACCAAAGGATAAGTTCCATAAAGAGACTGGGCATACTGGCTGGCCTCCGTGTACTGGTGGAGATGCAGTGCCAGCTCGGCGCGGAATGCGGTAATGGCATCTTTGGTCAGGTAAATCTGATCCGTCGGAGTACCCTGAGCAGTCACGGTTTTTTCAGCTTCTACGAGGTCTGCCTCTACGTTCTCATACAACTTTGCCAACGTACCGCGAGCCAGTTTCGCTTCCGGCTCCCACTCTTTCGGATAGGGAAGACCCAACTGATCAGCGGCCTTGTCCGGATCATAGTCCTCACAGAAAAGCAGCGCGGCACGGTGCATTACATAGGCGCGGAAGAAATACATCTCGCCTTTGTAAACATCCACTTTCTTTTGCTCGTCGGGAGTAAGATATTCATAAGCTGCATCCATATGACGGATCGCATAGTTGATATGCATCATCGTCGTATAATAACTGGACCAGAACGACGTTACATCCTGATCAGTGGGATACAAACGCCAGTTGAAAGAATAGATACCCTGATTACCGCTACCGATGCAAACATTCAGAACATCCACATAAAGGTCCGGTGTCGAGTAGAAACCACCGGAAAGGAGCGCTTTCAGGTCCACATAAACGTAACCTCTCACACCCTCGCAATATTCCATGGTGTACGCATCCTCGGGCCGGATCGCCGTTTCGGGGTCCATATCCAAGTCGCACGACGTCACAGAAAAGAGGGTAACGAATGCCAAAATCGAATTTATTATCTTTTTCATAGTCTAAGCCTTGTATTTATTTTTTTATAATGAACACTGAAAATTAGAACTTAAACTCAAGGCCGAAAGTGAACTCGCGCGTATTCGGATAAGTATCGACATCGACACCCTTCTCTGCAGCCTCAGGATCCAGGCCGTTATAGCCCGTCACAGTCCAGAGGTTACGGCCACCGACCCAAACCTTAAGGCCCTTGATGAACTTCGTCTTCTCCATAATATGGCTCGGGAGCGTATAAGCCAACTGGATATACTTCAGACGCAGGAACGAAGCCTTCTCAAGCATACGGCTGTCAAAATTGATCGCCTGGTCCAGACGGGGATATCTCGCCTGGTCGCCTTCCTGCTGCCAATAGTCCCATGCCAGGTCGCACTGGTTGAACTGGGAAGAGAGTCCCATATCGGCATTAGCAACGAAATACATCGTATTGTTGAGCGCGTAGTTGCCGTGAACCCAAGAGAAGTCTGCCGTCAGGCTGAGTCCCTTCCATGCGGCTGTCACACCGAAACCGCCGGTATAAGGCGCATAAAGCGAAGTACCCAGATTCACCAAAGCAGCCTGGTTGAAATTGGAAGTAATGCCGCCGTCTGCCGTAGTCCAGGTATCCAGACCGGTTTCAGGATCGACACCGCGCCACTCCTGCATTGTCCAAGTCGGGAACGGATCACCTACGCTGTAAGCCTGCAGACCGTTGCCCATATAAACGAATTCAAGACCCGGTTCCCAAAGATCGGTCAGCTGGTTCTTGTTGTAGTTGAAAGTCGCGTGGAAATTCACGAACCAGTCTTTCGAAGCGTAAATATCGTAGTTCAACGAAAGGTCGATACCGGAGTTGCGCATACCGCCGACGTTACCGGCACGACCGCTGTAACCACCTGACGGAGCCAACGGAATGGACATCAGCATATCGTTGGTTTGACGGCGATAGTATTCAATCGAGAGAGAGAGTTTTCTCCACAACTCAATATTGGCACCCACGGTCAATGTATTCTGGCTCTCCCACATCAGATCAGGGTTACCGATACCGGATACCATCCAAGTCGTGTAACCGCCGTAAGCCGAACCCGCAGCCATATATTGACGGTGGTTGTAGTCACCGATACCGGAGTTACCCTGTGTACCGTAAGACACTTTCAGACTCAAATCACTGATAGTCTGATTGTCGCGCAGGAACGTCTCATTCTTGATATTCCACATACCGCCGACAGCCCAGAAAAGCGCATTGCGGTTGTTCTCACCGAAACGCGAGCTTGCGTCGTTACGCAACAAACCGCTGATGAAATAACGCTCTGCGAAGTTATATTCAAGACGGCCAAATACAGAATTCGAAGCTGACTGTGCGATGCTGTAGGTCGGCAGACCGCCGGAAACTTCCGTACCCATCGCGATATTCAGGAAGCGCGAAGAGGTGATACCGATCGAAGCTACAGAGAAGCTGTTGTTATTCCGATAGAGGGTTTCCTCACCGAGCAGCGCCGTAAAGTTATGAACCTCATTCCAAGTATGCTTGTACTCGGCGGTATTGGTCCAAGTCCATTCATAGAAACGCTGGAACAGTTCACTGGCACTACCAGTACCGAACTTACCCGAAGGAGTAGGAGTTTCAGGGCTGGACGCACCGTGTGAACGCCAGTCAAAAGCATCCACAGCAAGAGAGGAGCGGATCGTCAGCCCCTTCACCGGAGTCAGTTCAATGAAAGCCATACCATTCATCGTAATACGATTCTGCCAGCGAGGCATATAGTCTGCAGTCATCAACGGGTTGATGGCTTGGGTAGCATCAAAGAAATTGAGCATCTGACCGTTATCGTCATAGAGAGGCTGGTAAGGAGGCGTAATCAACGATGCCATCACCGGGTTCGATACATACAGACCGCCCTGCGATTCATTCGTATCAGCAACCGAACTGTGCTGATAACCCAAACCGAGGTTCAAGCCCAAACGCAGCCAGTTGTTAGCCCTGGTATCGATATTCGTACGGAAGTTGTAACGATCCAACTCCGAACCGGGCAGAATACCGGTCTTATTGGCATAGTTACCCGAGAAATAGTAAGAGGTCTTCGCCGAGCCGCCCGAAACCGACAGATCGACCTGATACATCGGCGCATTTCTCTCAAGAATCTCGTTCCACCACTTGTAGTCATTCATAGGATTATAGTTCTCATCCATGAACTTAGCCAGACCGAAATTACGGATAAAATATTGACGGCCGGACGCAATCTTATCAGGAGTCGTCAAGGCATCGCCCGACAAACGAACGGCAACAGCCGCACCGATATAATCCAACATCTCGTTCGCACTCATCATATTCAATTCAGGCGCTACGGCACTCGACATGGAGTATTGTCCCGTAAGCGTCACATCGACACTCTCCTGGTTGCGACGACCGGTTTTGGTCTGCACATAGATAACACCGTTGGCAGCACGCGAACCGTAGATCGAAGTCGCCGAAGCGTCCTTGAGGACGTTCACCGAAGCGATATCGTTCTGGTTGATCGTCTGCAGCGTCGAAGCCTGAATCGGCGCACCGTCCAACAGAATCAGCGGCGACGTATCGGCACCCATAGAACCCAGACCATGAATACGGATCGAAGAAGTCGAAGTCAACTCACCGTTACCGGTCATAATCTGAAGACCGGCTACCTGACCCTGCAAAGCGTCCACGACGTTGGTGCTGGGACGGTTTTCGATCTTCTCGGACTTCACCTGATCTACAGAACCAATCACCGAACCGATCTTCTTACCCGTACCATAACCGATCACCACGACATCCTCGATGCCCGTAGCCTCTTCCCCGAGAGTCACGTCGATATGCGTCTTACCGGCTACGCTCACCTTCTGGGTTTCGTAACCGATAAAAGAGATCGAGAGCGTCGCATTGGCGGGAACCGTCAATGTAAACTGCCCGTCTCCTCCGGTCGTCGTACCGGCAGACGTACCCTCTGCCACAACCGTAGCACCGATGATAGGTTCTCCCTTCTCATCGGTAACCGTACCCGTCACCTGCTTGTTTTGCGCAAGAGCCAACGAACAGAAACTCAGTACAGTAATTAACGATAGTACAATTTTCTTAATCATAAGCGTTAATTTAAAAATTGAGTTTGAAATAAAAAGTTCCGAGCAAATATAGAAATTAATTGCTTCATAAGCAAATAACCGTATTCAAAATAATCAAAAAAAGCACGTATATTCGGATTTATCTCCTTTCAAATCCCATATTGACCAATTTAAGATCTGACCGGCGCGGAAAAGCCATTTGCCCGACAAAGCAGCGGAAAAATACCGGTTTTACACCCCGCTCTTATTCGACACCTTATAATATATAAAATTCGGCAGCAATGGATCGAAACGATTTTTTTCGTATCTTCGCGCCGAATCAAAACCTAAACAATTTATGGCTTTTACAGAAATATTACCCGGAATACACTACGTCGGCGTCAATGACCGCACCACGACCCGTTTCGAATCGCTGTGGTCGCTTCCTTACGGCGTTTCCTACAACTCATACCTGGTCATCGACGAAAAAGTCGCTCTGATCGACACGGTCGAAGTATCGTTCGGCGAACAGTTCATCGACAATATCCGCGCGATCCTGAAAGACCGGCCGATCGATTACCTGGTGGTCGATCACATGGAGCCGGACCACTCCTCTTCGATCAAAACCCTGCGCCTGCTCTACCCCGAGATGCAGATCGTGGGCAATGCCAAAACCCTTCAGATGCTCGACGGATATTACGGCATCCATACCCTCACCCGGGAAGTCAAAGAGGGCGAAAGCATTTCGCTCGGCCAAAAAAACCTCTCGTTCTATATGGCGCCGATGGTTCACTGGCCCGAAGTGATGGTCACTTATTGCCCCGAACACAAGGTACTCTTCTCGGCGGATGCGTTCGGCACGTTCGGTGCCCTGAACGGCGGTATCCTGGACAGCCAGCTTTCGCTGGACCATTTCTGGGACGAGATGCGCCGCTACTACGCCTGCATCGTGGGCAAATACGGCGCCCCCGTACAGAAAGCCCTCCAAAAACTGAGCGGCCTTCCCATCGAAACGATCTGCTCGACGCACGGCCCCGTATGGCAGCAGGAAATCGGGCGCGTAATAGGTATCTACGATCAGTTGAGTCGCTACGAAGGCGAACCGGGTGTGGTGATCGCCTATGGTTCGATGTATGGCAATACGGCCCAGATGGCCGAGAAAATCGCTCGGGAGCTGGCCGTACAGGGTGTAAAAAACATCATCGTTTACAACCTTTCGTATGCCGACATTTCGAATGTCATCCGCGACATTTTCAAATACGACACGCTGATCGTGGGTTCTCCGACCTACAACGGCGAACTCTTCCCCGAAGTCGGGTCCCTGCTGCAAAAAATCAGCGAACGTTGCATTCCCTGCCGGAAATTCGCCTATTTCGGCTCCTATACCTGGGCTGGAGCAGCGGTACGCCTGCTGGGAGAATTCGCCCAGAAAATGAAATGGGAGGCCATCTGCCAGCCGACAGAAATGAAACAGGGATACGACGATCAGGGGGCACAATGCTGCACGGCACTTGCCAAAGCCATTGCCGAAAAAATCCGGTAGTAACTTAAAAGTAAATGGAACCTAAATTAACTTGAAATACCATCTCTATACTCTCAAGTAGGGTATCTTCAACGAAATCAAAAACTTTAAGAGTCCATAATTTCACTGAAAAATCAGTAAGTTATGGACTCTTTCTATATGAATTCCCCAAAAGCGGCACAATCAATAGTCTATCGTATAAGTTATCCAAACTCCCTTACTTCCAGTCCCTGTTGCTTTAAGTGAAAATGGCTCACAACCTCGACAAACATAAATATTAGCAGTACAATCTGCTATATACAAAGAACTAGCATCAATTGATAGTTCGGCTGTAAAACCTTTTTTTAAAGGTCCAAAAGTTACATTCAATGACTTTTTATTAGTAAAAATTTCTGTGCCATTTTCAGTGGCAACAGTATAAAAAATTCCATCACTCGGATAACGAGATGAAACTGTTGCTTCATATTTAACGTAATATTCCGCATTATCATTTTCCTGACTCTTTCCATTATCATCAGAGCAACCAAAAATAAATAACGATAATAAAAGAGTAAATAATCTAACAATCTTCATTTTATCCTATTTTAATAAACTATACGATAATCAACCTAGCAAC
>ENA-OXZL01000635-OXZL01000635.1-human-gut-metagenome-genome-assembly--contig:-NODE-635-length-9418-cov-4.942006_pt1 | contig 9418 bp, 6 predicted proteins | sample MGYA00244510_ERZ652805 | MGnify/ENA primary metagenome ERZ652805 (study PRJEB26926, sample SAMN06164841) | human gut metagenome | biome: ENVO:00009003; feature: ENVO:2100002; material: ENVO:00002003...
CGAAGTTTTCCATGCTTGCCACCGTGAAGCAGTGGTCGTTGGCATCGCGGATTACTTCGAACTCAATTTCTTTCCAACCTTTCAGAGACTCTTCTACAAGAATTTGTTTAGAGAAAGCGAAAGAGCTTTCGGCCAACTTCAGGAACTCTTCTTTATCCTGGCAGATGCCGCTACCCAAACCGCCCAGTGCATAAGCGGAACGAACCATAACCGGAAAACCGATGCGTTCAGCAGCAGCAATTGCATCTTCCATACTTTCTACAGCCTGGCTGACGGGAGTTTTCATATTGATCTCGTCCAGCTTCTTCACGAAGAGGTCACGGTCTTCCGTATACATGATAGCTTCCACCGAAGTTCCTAATACGCGCACACCGTACTTAGCCAGCACACCGCTTGTGTACAACTCGGCACCGCAGTTCAGAGCCGTCTGACCACCGAAGGCCAACAGAATACCATCGGGACGTTCTTTCTTGATGATTTCTTCTACGAAATAAGTGGTTACAGGCAAGAAATAAACCTGATCTGCAATACCTTCCGATGTTTGGATAGTAGCAATATTCGGGTTCACCAACACTGAACTGATACCTTCTTCACGCAGAGCCTTCAATGCCTGCGAACCGGAATAGTCGAACTCCCCGGCCTGACCGATCTTGAGTGCACCTGAGCCCAAGACCAACACTTTCTTCAAATTCTTTTCCATATATTCTCTTGTTGTCTATTAAGTTTCTTCCTATACATTCGGGCACAAAAAAAATGCGTTACCCAACAAAGGATTAACGCATTACCAAAGAACTAACAATATCTTCTCAGAGAAAGAGAAATCATCGACTAACGAATGAAATTCATTCGAATACAGATTATATGTATCTCTTTTTCCGTGTTGTTGCATCGTTGTTTTAAAATTTGTGCAAAGTAACGACTTATTTCGATAATAAACAAATTATCGTCCACAATATTCTTACAAGTATTGCAACTACACGAGAAAAGAAAAGTAACGGCTATTTCATTCAGTATCCGTTTTTACACCGACTGCATTCTCTTCCGTCCCGGGTTCTCCGTTCACCGTCCCCCCATTAATATTATTATCACCAATCACACCGTCTCCACAAATACCGCCCACCAAGGCTGTTTCAGGTCCCGATACATCACCTTCATTCCGGTTATTGCTCAAAGTAGCACCATAACTTCGACCACATATTCCACCAACTGATGATTTATCTCCCCCAATAACATTTCCATAGTTGACACAATCTACAATACGTGTATAAGTTGCAAAAGCCTCCACTCCACCGACATTATCCGCATACTCTCCATGTAGCGTACCATGATTTTCGCAATTTCGAATGGATATCGAGGAATTACCATACATATTATAAGACATTCCGGAAACCATGCTTGTTCCCTCCTGACTTGTTAAAGTCCCATAATTGACACAATCGATAATAACGCCGGTAAGTTCGCCACATATACCCGATATTTTATAACCACCCGTTATGTTTCCCCGGTTTATGCAACGCTCAATATATCCTCCATAGCCACAGATGCCGGCCGCCACACTTTTTGAATTTGTTACTGTAATGATTACATCCGAAGAGCAGTCCGAAATATCTCCATTATCAGAGTAAGCACATATCGCTCCACAATAGTCAATATTTTCCCCTGCTATTTCTATACTTCCGGCTCTCAAATGTAAATTACGAATTGAGCCCAAATTGCGAAGCCTGCCTACAAACCCAATATGTCCATCCACCCCGGCATCGCTCATTTTCAAACCGGATATTATATGTCCGTTTCCATCTAAACGATCCCCATCTTCCTGCCAAACGCCTGCTCCAATCCAATCAATCTTTGTCCAATTATCAATAGAACCCATATCAATATCCGCATAAATATTAATCACCCCTTCCGGATTTCTCCATTTAGCTACTTCACTACCTGCATTACGAGCATCCCGAAAAGCTATTAAATCTTCCAAGGTATAGATACCGGCTGATGACATTATGGTCTCTTCCCCATATGCTACCGTACCGTAACTAATGGCATATGAACGAACATGATATATAGAATCGGGAATCAATCCTGCAATCTCGGCAGAAAATTCTTCGGTCGGAGTGGCAGACTGCACTTTATAATCCGAAACAGTAGGTTCAGGAGAAAGGCTGTAACAAAAGCCCTTTTCTGAGACCTCCATTTCTTTTTTCAAGGAGAGAGCAGAGGTTGCGCGAACCTTATCGGATGTAAGATGTTCGAAGGATGTCGGGCCTACAGCTATAAAAGAGATATCCGGTTTATCTAACGTCAGCGTATACACATGCCCTGCCAGGAAGCCTCCGGCAGGTACCGTTTTCTCCAGTTTATAATACGGATAAGTATTCTCCCAACCACCTCCCAAAGTATAACGTGCTTCAATCTTTATTTTCACACCTTCCGGTTGGGGAAGAATGGGAACGTAGAGCATAAAAGACGCCTTTGTCAGGTCAGGTCCGGGACCTGCGACACCATCAAGTTGCTCTATAAGCATCGTGTTGGAGCCCTCCACAACATCCAAAGATTGAGTCTTGAAATAAAAGTTAGCATTCTTTGCAGCAATAATTTCATCGGAAATGATACCTACGGCACCTAAAGAGATAGTATCCGGAGGCAAAATAGCGGAAGTGAATGTCAGCTTCAGATAAGCATACGGATGGTGAAAACGCAGGTTGAGTTGTCCATCGCGAATCGTATCTATGGCATAGACAAAAGGCTGAAAATCCAACAGATTATAGACAGACATATCCGGCAGATGCGTTGCCATTGCCGATTCATAATCCACAACGGCAGGAAATGTACAAGCATATACAGCCTTTCCATCACGATTGAACAGCGCATCACCATGCGGAAAGAATTCGGTCACCATGGCCTCATCATTAGTAGTTGTGGCCTCATATTCCAGCCTTTGCCCCTCAGCGGCCAACAGAATGAGATCTCCCTTTTCCCAATTGGCGTAAATTGAGGCACCGTTTTCATCGAAAGCGATGCGAGTGCCCGGAGAACCGGCAAAGACTCTTACAACATCTGTATCCGGTGTATCAACTTCATATTCATCATTTGCACAACTTGCGACAAATAAGCCGACAAGCGTGAGGAAAATATATTTCGTTTTCATTTCGTTATTCCATATAAAAGTTACCATTCGTGTGTAGGCAGATCATCGATATTAGGAACATTGACATTGCCTTTTCTGCCATCATATCCTATTGCATTGGCTTCCATTCCGGCGGCACCGTTTACCGTACCACCGTATGTACAATTATCCATCGTTGACATTCCACCCAGCGTGCCACATGTGTTTCCTGTCACTCTGGACGCACCAATTATTTCTCCCTTATTGGTACAACCGGAAATAGAGCGTACAGCCGTACTTTCATCATCGCCCGAGAATACCCCAAAGGCATTGCCTACGATTCCACCCACCGCCTGCGAAGACTTGTTACCGTCTATCCGGCCTGAATTGTCACAATTGGCAACTGTCCCTCCGAACATCCGGGCTACAATTCCGCCAACTCCATATGCCTGAGCCATTTCCCAGCCTACCCGAATAGAAGCTGTATTCGAACATTTCCGAACTTCTCCTCCTTCCTTATTATAGGCTACTATTCCACCAAGGCAGTCAAGCGCCCCTTCATCCAATGAAGAAATTTCAAGAGCGTTGCGGCATGATTTAACAAGTCCCGTATTATCTCCGCAAATACCTCCAACAGATGATTTTGTCAATACACTTCCTTCTGATGAACAATCCTCCAACGTACCTGAATTTATAGCGGCTATTCCACCAAAAGCGATGCCTTCCAATACAGTATCTCCAAACATGACAGCCTTGCAGCCAGTCACCATTGCTTCATTGTCAGCACACACAGCACCCACATATTTAACGTCAGCACTATAGGGAACCCGCACACATAGTTCCACATTCAAATTACGTATAGTTCCTCTGTTGTTATAAAACAATCCCCAACGCTCGTATGGTTGCAGCGCGGTTTTTGTCATTTTCACATTATGGCCATTTCCGTCAAAAACCAACCCTTCTTTTATTACTTGAATCGGACTCCAATCCAAACTTCCCATATCTATGTCCGAGTATAGGTTAACCACTCCATTCTCATCCTGCCAAGCAGACAAATCTTCATGAATATTGGTGGCTACATCACGAAACGCTATCAAATCCTCCAACGTATAAATACCTTTCGCTCCGGTTCTGACCTCCATAATATCACCATACACCCATTGCGACGTTTCCGCATCCATAAACCAAGCACGTACATAATAAGTAGTGTTAGCCTCCAGTACCCCCAACTCACCATGAAAAGTTCCATCCGCCTGGTTATAGGACAGATTAGTATGTACATCCACTGAACGTACATTTCCCGTTTGATTCAACAAATCATCGCGATTAGTGGCAAACTCAAAACCATGATGATTGTTTTCCGTACCGGGAGTCACTACCCCGTAAACGACAACCATAGTACCGGTAACTTCGGCATGCAAGGTAGTTACGGTTAAACCTTTTCTTGTGGTATATTTAAGCACGTCTCCATATCCGTTTCCTTGTCCGTTTATAGCATAAGCCCGAATGTAATAAGTCGTTTCCGGCCGCAAGTCCGCAATATTCAGACTGAAAACATTGTTATTGTCCTTTTCCGTCACCACTTGCTTCATGTGTGCCGTGGTAGGCATTTGACTCTCAGCACTCCAGCAGAAACCATATTCAGAGATTTCCGTCTCACCACTACTCAATATAGATGCTTTCACCATAATACTTAGCGCAGTGGAATCTACCGGAGTAATACTGGACAAAGCAGGTACCGTAGCATTCTGTGTCTTCACAACTATCGTTTTACCATACCCTACTCCCTTGGCATTCACACCGTAAGCGCAAACCGCATATTCCTTATCGGCTTTCAAATCTTTCATACGGGCGGTGATTTTACCACCTTCCGGTGTAGCGTTAACCACGTTGTCCCTGGTCGTAGGATTACTCTTGCCTTCATCCGCCTCCTTCCAGCAGAAGCCGCTAAGTATCAGTTCACTTCCTCCTTCATCCAATAACACGGTGGAAACAGTAACGCTTTTCTCATCCCGCTCCGGCACCTGTAGCTCTCCGAACACCGGCGCATTGCTTTCCGTTGTCGTAAATGTCTTTATTTCACCCCGTGCTATACTGTAACCACTACTGGCATACGCACAATAATAATAAGTCTTGCCCGGTTGCAAGTCCTTCACCTGCACACTCAGCAACGTCACATCCGAAGCCATGACTTTAAGTTCCGTATACTCTGCCATACTTTGAAGTTCGGACAGCAGAATGCCACAGTCCTTCACAACCACACCTTCCGACTTCTGTATGCTACCCGAAAGTGTAGCCCCCATTCGATAAATCTCCGTAGCCTCTCCCGTCTTCAATGCCGGAGAGAAATTCATCGGCAATGTATCTTTCTCACAAGCTGTCCACAGCACCAACAAGCTGCACAGCAATATATATTCTATTCTTTTCATCTTATATACTTATGAATTATGAAATTTCCGTCAACCGGCTTTTAGAAAAAGAAACCTACACCCGCACTCAGTTCCAGATATTTAAAGTTCACCGTCTGGCATCCCACTGACACGGCAAACTTACCTAAATGGGCTATAGCACCGATTTCAGCAGCAATGCCCGTGGCAGAATGATCGGTATTCTTTACCAGTTCATCTTCTACCGTCTCCCAAGCCAATGCACGATTGCCATATCCCGCACCAATATAAGCATACAGCGGCTTCGCAATGCGACGCATATATCCGGCGGTTACAGACATACGGGCTTTCTTCGACACACCTTCTTTATAATAAGGTGTGCCTGCACCACCGGCAGTCAACGCTCCGGTATCATCACATTCGAGTTCAGCGGATACCGAACCAAAATCACTGCGAAAACGAACATAAGCACCATTATTGGCAACCATAGCCACCATAGCTCCAAAAGATGTTTGAGAAGGATGCCAGCCGGCCTCCAGCATCACCAACGTACGGCGGGGTTCTTTAGGCTTAATGGTAGAAACGAGTTTAAAAGTATAGCCGGTCGTTGCACCGGGAGACACGGTAAGCAATGTATCCTGAGGAAAAAACAAATCTTTCTCCACCTTCACACGGTAATCGCGTAGCGGCAAGCGATCACTCTTATACGGAGTTTTCCCGACAAGTTCATTATCAATGTATACATTAGCGTCCTCCTCCGGCAAAGAAAAGATTTCCATATAGCCAAAACGGGGTTTCAGCGTGACACTCATTATTTTCTGTTCACCACCCAAATCTATAATTCCGGCATCCGGAGCATACATCGGCGCCTCTACCCGATAGGTATGTGTGCCTTTTTTCATAGTAGCAGTGAACAGGCCTTTTTCAGTCGGCATCTTTTCATCATCAATATAGATATCTGCCGTAGCGGGCTCTGGACGCATCACGAGAAGCTGCATATTGGTATCGGCAGCAACAGGTTCAGTCCCGTCACCCGCAGAAAGTTCCATTTCGTAGGTCACGGCCTTTTCGATGATGTCCGGATAGAAATAATTTCGCAGCACACCGTACTTTTCGTGCATGATGGAGATGCGCCTCGCCCCACGCGGAACGTACAGCCAGATTTCACCCGGCTTGTTCTCGCGTGCCACAATACCCAATGCATCCGGCTCAAACATGAATTTTTTATCAGTGGTAACAATGCGTATCAGTGCACAGACTTCTCCATTCTGATCCTTGAGGGGAGCGGTGATACGCGCTGTAACATCCGTCTCCATCCGCTGAAAAGAAGTAATCTGAATTTTGTTTTGTGCTGACGCACGCTGTGTGACAAATAACAGGAGCAGTAATTGCATCGCTGTAAACAGCAAAAGCTTGAATGTTTTGTTTACCATGTGTTTTTCTCAGTTTCTTCCGTCTGCCCTCTAAGGCGGGTTTATATATAAAGAAAGCGCGAGGACCGTTATTTTCCATTCATTTCTGAGGCTCTGGTAAACCCAACACCTGAATAGACAACAGTCCTCACGCCTAAGTATATATAACATAGACGTGAAGAAACAGTTGCTATCATCCCCAGGTGTTTAGAAATTTACCAGATTTCAGAAATAGGGATAATAACTTTCGCTTCTTGCGTATTAACTCAATTTTGACGAATCTCTCGCTCTATTGCTACAATATCAAGATTCGCTACAAATATAAGATATTTTTCTTAAAAAAACATTATTGTCCATAAAATTACTTTTATTAAGATTTATCTTGTTATGAACGGAAAAGCAAGAATCAAGAAGAAAAGGAAGAAGATGCAGCAAAGATGACTCCAATTCAATTGGAAGCCCTGTTGTCGTATCATAACGACTGGCCAGATAAGGAACTTCACTGCAAGTGATTTCCTTTGTGCGTTCCGTCTGTTCATTCTTGCTTTTCAAGGAACGTGGACGGATAACCATTCCGTTTTTGCCGATAATATGTTCAATAGTTATGGCATCTTTATACTGAAAACCTTCGCCCATGTACGCATACGAATCCGTTGCCCAAAAGATGTTTTGTCCTGTTGTATGGTCTTTGAGCAAAGTAGTCAATACTTCTGGATAGAGATTGAAAATTTCCGTTTCGTTTATATCAACATTAATGTCTGTCATACTATCAATAATTATTTTCCCCATTTTAATGCTCTGAATTTGTCCTGCAAATCCTGTAATCGCTTCATTATCTCATCGAAAGAGGGTGCATCGGCATAAATGAAACCGATTTGCATCTGCTTATAGTCTTCCCTTAAAACATTTTCTATGCTTACAGGAGGAAGAAAAGATATTGTGTGGGGAAGATGAGTTGTGTAATCCAACCCGCTCCAAGCAGTGAACTTCTTACGATGAGCCACAATGTCTTCGTATAATTGGATATTCTGCATTGCTTCTGTCGCAAATGGTTTATTCATCATCTTTACAATATCATACATATGCCGTGTAATACGTTCAATATGCGTACAGCCGTTCGGACGGTTAAACTCCTCATGCAAAAGAAAAACTTTTTCCAAAAATGTCCGCCCTGGTACTACGATAGGAACTGTAAATATTGGCAATGAAAACTCTTCATCCGGATAAGCGTCTTCAATCATCGAACGCATTTCTACGTTTTCAGACGGTTCCATGAGAGAACGGCAACTTATCTCAATCTTAATTCGCTCCGGTATATATTGCATCTTTGTTTGCAACACCGAATTATACTCGATAAACAGAACCACAGGGTCAAGGTCGCTGACAGATGTCTCCGGAACTATTACCTTACAACATTCCAATAATCCGAACTCCTTTAGTTTAATCTTAATATCAATAGCAAAGATACCATCAATAAATTTCTTGGAGCCTTTCCGCAATTTAGTTCGTTGGCTTTTAGTAGCAACATCTGTGAATCCAAGATATCGGGGATCTATTGCAAGGTCAATATCTTCAGAAAAGCGATCTATCAACCCCCAACCTTTGCTAAGACTTGTCCCTCCTTTGAATACAAAAGCCGTGGCATAAGGCAAAGAAAAGATAGAGCGCAGTACCATACTGACCCAATAGTCCTTTTCTACGGCATTGTCCACAATCCCTTTATCTTCGGCAACATTAGCCAAAATAGTAAGTTGTTCTTCTTTTGTGAGTTCAGTCCAATTATTCATAATGCAAGTCTTTGCTTAATCCATTGCGGGGCAATGCTGTAATCGTATCTAATTTCATCCGGACTGCCATATCTTTCAATGGCTTGTTTTATAATAACAACCTGATCATCGGTCACACTATCTTTCCCTAATTCCTTCATAGCAGCGACGATCAGTGGAAATAAATCCGTCTTATAAGCGAAATTGCGGGGTACACTGCGCTTGAATATGATTTTACGATTTCCAATAGTAAGCTCTCTAGCAGTGGCATCTGTCAAATAGACCGCATTCATCGTAACTTGCGTGGAAAGTCCCAATTTGTTCAAAGCCGTCAGCCCACTGGGAATGATGCGAGCTTTATCCTTTTCTGCAATGGCGTATGCTATATCTTCAATGGATGGGCGAAGCACGCCGAACTTATTTCGTAAAGGATATAGGTAAAGACCTTGTGAAAGACGTATGAGCACCCCCTCTTTCTCTAATCGGGAAAGGGTACGAGTAACCAATCCATCATTATTCAGATGGGCAAAATCACTTACCATATAAAGCTTATTCGGTCCGTTTCTATCTATGATACTCCGTATCTCCTTTGTTAATATTATCTTCATATACAATATGATTCGTAGTGCAAAGGTACTATATTCTTCTTGACACAACAATAAAATGTCCGAAATTCTTAAAGAAAATCGGACTATTTGAATTCGTTTTAAGCAAAATCTATTGGCCAGGATTTAAAATATAGTATAGATG
>ENA-OXZL01000663-OXZL01000663.1-human-gut-metagenome-genome-assembly--contig:-NODE-663-length-9168-cov-11.967629_pt1 | contig 9168 bp, 9 predicted proteins | sample MGYA00244510_ERZ652805 | MGnify/ENA primary metagenome ERZ652805 (study PRJEB26926, sample SAMN06164841) | human gut metagenome | biome: ENVO:00009003; feature: ENVO:2100002; material: ENVO:00002003...
CGAGATAGGCTCCGGTCTCGTGGGCTCGGAGATGTGTATAAGAGACAGGTTGGATTAAGCTTTCCTTTTTGATATTTCAGGTATGTTCCTGCCGTTTTATCCACAAGCAGCTTTGTAAAAAATCGCTCCCAACTGAAATATTCCTGACTTTCTATATAATTCTCAGGTTTGTCCATAATATCCTTAATCTCTTTGTTTTCAAGCAACTCAGAACTGAGTATAATCCACTCAAATGATTCCGGCAGATATAACTTTATATTGCCTTTTTCCACAGACATTTTATATAATGCATCCATTTCCGGGCCAATTGCTGCACCGTCAGCTATTACACAAATACTCTCTGTTTCAGCTTTTAGTTGTTCTAGCATAGCAAATATTTTTGTTTTTCCACCAGCGCTTTCACACACTATATTTTTTTCTTTCGATATTGCCTTGAAATACTCATATCCAGAATTTGTATCTTCAACAATTATTTTGTCAGGTTTACATGAAAGCTCCTGATTTAAAGGATAAATATGATACATCTCCTGATATATTTGCTTTGTGTTCTGATACTTTCCTGAAGAATACAGTCCATATATTTCTTCAACACTATATGGCAGATTGTACAGGTTTTCTCTTGTTATTATCACAAAATAATTATCTGACGCCTTTACAAGTTCAGCAAACTCTTGCTGTCTTATAAACTGATTTTCTTCATCAATAAAAATGATATTTCCTGATAAATTTTTGAGCAGCATCTGCCACATATTTCCCTCAAGAACTGTGCACGGGGCATCACATTCGATTTCAATTCCGCTTGCATTACCAAGGTTTGCAAATTGTCTGATCATATTTATGAGTGTTGTTTTCCCTGTAGCACTGTCCCCTTTTATTATCGTGATATTTCTTTTTATTTCAAATTCATAATGAAGTCTATTGTTTTTCACAACAATTTTATGCTTACCCTTCATACCTTCTCCTATACATATTTACCTGCAACACTGATGAATTCAGCCATACTGTGAACTATTTCTCCCGTATTCAGTATCTTTGCCTCAAAATCTTTACCAAAATCCATTATATGATGCAGATTAATTGTCAGATTCTTTTTGCCCGCAATTCTCAATATCCACTTTGCGCAGTTATCACCACACGCTGAAGCGTTAAAAATCTTTCCGCTATCATCAAAAGCCATCAGCATAAGGGTTTTCACTCCACCGGACAATTCCTTTGTGGATATCGGTCCCAGTATCGGGCTTTGTACCAGATGTGGTCCAATGACGTCTGATTTATCTATATCTTTTATCATTTTGACAGACAGCTCATCCGTTATCCATTCATCTTCATATGTGTTATCAAAATACACCGGAGGATGGTAAATTGCATTTTCCATATCCCCTAAATATATATTTAACATTGAAATCCTCCATCCCATCTGTTAGGATTCTAAAGTATACGCTATGATACGATTTATTGTCAAGTTTCTAAGCATTTACACCGCTCTCACCACAGCAGTGATCAGTTCTGTAAACTGCTTTGCCACGCGGTCTGCGGTTTCCTGCACTTCCTTGTGGTTGAGCTTTTTGTCGGATAGTCCTGCTGCAAGGTTTGTGATACATGAAATTCCGCAAACCTCAAGTCCCATATGACGCGCTGCAAGTGCCTCACAGGCTGTGCTCATTCCGACGGCATCTCCTCCAAAGATTTTACACATCCTGACCTCGGCCGGTGTCTCATACTGCGGGCCTGTGAGCTGTACGTAGACTCCTTCTCTCAGCTTTATGCCAAGCTTATCTGCCTTTTCTTTTACGATTTTCCTCATTCTGCGGCTGTATACCTCGCTCATATCCGGAAAACGCTCGCCCAGCTCATCAATATTGGCTCCGATCAGCGGACTTGGTATGGCTGTCGCGATATGATCCGAAATCAGCATAAAGTCTCCCGGATTAAAATCAGTATTGAGGCCGCCTGCCGCATTTGTGAGTATCAGCTTTTTTGCGCCCATCATTCCCATGAGGCGTGTCGGCAGCACAACGTCTGTTATCGGATACCCCTCATAATAATGGACTCTGCCCTGCATGATGACAACAGGCACACTATCCACATATCCAAATACAAACCTGCCCTTGTGTCCGGGAACTGTGGATGTCGGAAAGCCCTTGATATCCTTGTAATCTATTGTTGTCTCTATCTTAATCTGCTCTGCATAGTCTCCAAGTCCCGAGCCCAAAACTATGGCTGTCTCCGGTACAAAATCTGTTTTTTCACGCACACTTGCAAGGCATGTGGTGAGTTTTTCATATATACTGTTCATTTTTTTCTCCATATATTTTCTGTTTAAGTTTAAAAAATTCCTGAGATATTACCCATTAAAGCTCTTCAAGAATAGAATGTCCGATGGTACCCTCCGGCATTTTTACGCCGAAGTTGTCAGTAATTGTGGCTCCAATTACCGCAAAGGTGGCTTCCTCATCAATTGCGCCGCCGCCCTTCATGCTCTTTGAATACGCGATAAAAGGCACATATTCGCGTGTGTGGTCCGTTCCCTTGTAGGTAGGGTCGTTTCCGTGGTCTGCGGTCAGTATGAGCATATCATCATCCCTTAGCTTTTCCATTAAAATGCCCAGGTTTTTGTCGAATTTCTCAATTTCCTCTCCGTAGCCTGTCACATTTCTGCGGTGTCCCCACAGTGCATCGAAATCGACCAGATTCACAAAGCACAGCCCTTTAAAATCCTTCTCACAAATATCAATGGTCTGCTCCATTCCATGAACCGAGCTCTTTGAGCGGAATGCCTCTGTAATGCCCTCTCCGCAGAAAATATCATTGATTTTGCCGACTGAAATAACATCCAGTCCACTGTCCTTTAATGCATTTAATGCAGTAAGACCTGTAGGCTTAAGCGCATAGTCGTGCCTGTTTGAGGTTCGCACGAACTCACCCTTTTTCTTTCCCACATATGGCCTTGCAATGACGCGCCCTACTCTCCACTCGTCCTTGAGTGTTATTTTTCTGGCTATCTCACAGCAGCGGTAGAGATTCTGTAAATCAAAGGTCTCCTCATTACCGCAAATCTGAAGCACCGAATCCGCTGACGTGTATACAATCATCGAACCGTTTTTTATCTCTTCCTCTCCGAGCTCCTCGATTATCTCAGTGCCGCTGGCGCTCTTGTTGCCTATGACCTTTTTTCCGCACTGCTTCTCAAGCTCAGCTATGAGCTCCGGTGGAAATCCGTGCTCTGTGAAGGTCTTAAACGGCTTTTCGGTTTTTATGCCCATCATCTCCCAGTGGCCTGTCATCGTGTCCTTGCCGTTGCTCGCCTCTGCCAGCCGCGTAAATCTGCCGATTGGCTCAGCAGTCGGCTGCATCTGACCGCCACAGTGCAGATTGAGCATCCCAAGCCTTGTAAGATTTGGGATGTCGAGAGTCTGCATCCTCTCAAGTATATGTCCAAAGGTGTCTACATCTGTGTCTCCAAACCTTTCCGAATCCGGCATTGCGCCGATTCCCAGAGAGTCCAGGACTATCACAAAAATTCTGTTATATTTCTTCATGTTGTCATACCTCCATTTTCCGGTCCGTAAATTTGTGCTGCGGTTAAATGTTAAATCTCCATAAATCTCGCGGCACTATACTAGACATCAGGATTTTCTGATGCACTAAATGGAATTTTATGTAAGCTATTAGTCTAGTTATTTGCTGGACAATGTATCAGCTGTCTGAAAATCCGCTCCTTCACGGCATCATCCGCAAACGCCACGTCCAGTGCATTTTTCATCATAAGCGGCAGCTCCTCATCGCGTATGCCATAGGCTTTTTCTATGAACTCAAGCTCTTTAGATAAAGTTGTGTTGCTTACGGTGCGGTTGTCTGTGTTTATTGTGACCTTTAATCCGGCGTCCAAAAACTCCCTGATAGGATATTCGTCTGCAGATGCAACCGCCTTTGTCTGTAGATTGCTTATTGGACAAAGCTCGATGCCTATGCCCTTTGCCGAAAGCTGTCTTTCCAGATCACCGTGGCCTCTCATGGCTATTCCATGGCCTATCCTGGCCGCGCCGGCCTCCACTGCATCTATGATATTCTGTGCATTTCCACACTCTCCCGCATGGATTGTAAAAGGCAGCCCAAGCTGCTTTGCATATTTGAAAAGCTCCATAAAGCCGGACATAGGGTAAGGCACCTCAGCACCTGCAAGGTCTGCCGCGCACACACCCGCGCCTAAAAATTCCCTTGCGGTGTGCAGCATGCATCTGTTTTGTTCCTCGCTGTGATGCCTCATGGCGCACACAATAAGCCCATATTCTATGCCAAAATCCTTTTTTCCTCTATCAAGTCCCTTAAGTGCAGCCTCTATCACGCGCTCGCAGCTCATGCGCTCATTCTCCGAAAGCAGCGGTGCAAAACGGATTTCCGCGTATACGACGTTTTCCCGGTGCATGCCCTTAAGCACATCATAGGCGGCTCCCTCAAGCCCCTTTTCATCCTGGATGCACTGCCCCGGCAAGTCAAATTTCTCCAGATACTGTGCCAGACTTGTGCAGTCATCCGACACGCTGAGCTCTGCCTCCAGCACCGTCCTGCCAAGCCTTTTCTCGACAAATTCACGGCTTAATGAGCCATCCAGATGGCAATGAAGCTCTATTTTCGGCAGCTTTATTATATTGTCTCTTATATTCTCTTCTCTCTCCATATTTCCCCCATTTCCGGTTTCCCACTTCCTGTTGAGGCGGCTAATGGTCACACCACCATATAATCAACAACTATTACAGCCCATTATACAGCCCCTTAAAGGTACAGCTACAGGTCACTCTACTCAAGGTTCGCAGGTCCGAACCCCTGTGGAAGCATATCCTCCAGTGTGTAAACCCTATAATTTTCCCTGTCAATTGCCAGTATTATTTTAAAGGTCTTCGGATTACAAAACTCCATCATAACCTGGCGGCATACTCCACATGGCGCTGTATAACCTGTCGCTTTTTGGTTTTTTCCGCCCACGATACAGATTGCCTCAAAATCCCGCACGCCTTCACTTACTGCCTTGAAAAATGCTGTCCTTTCCGCACAGTTTGTCGGTGTGTAGGCTGCATTTTCTATATTGCAGCCGGTGTAGACTGCCTGATTTTTTGCTAAAAGAGCCGCACCTACATTGAAGCCTGAGTACGGCGCATATGAAAAGTCAAGCTGTGCAAGGGCTGTATCAATCAGTTTTTCAATTGTTTTTTTATCCATATATAATTCCCCGGTTATTTATTGTATACGAAAATTCAGTCCATAGCCTTAATGAGCTTCACCACACGGCTTGTCCCAAGCCTGTCAGCGCCAAGCTCAAGAAATCTTTCTGCATCATCTAATGAAGAAATGCCTCCGGCAGCCTTCATCTTCACACCCTCTCCGATATGCTCTGAAAACAGCTTTATATCGTCAAAGGTCGCACCTGCCGTGCCAAAGCCTGTAGATGTCTTGATGTAATCAGCCCCTGCGCTCGTCACGATATCGCACATCCTGATTTTCTCATCATCTGTGAGAAAGCAGGTCTCGATGATGACTTTAAGCACCTTATCCTTGCATATAGACTTGAGCTTCTTTATTTCATCCTCTATCAGCTCATACCTTTTATCCTTGAGCCAGCCGATATTGATGACCATATCTATCTCCTTCGCTCCGTTTGCAAGGGCATCCTCTGTCTCAAAGGCTTTCACCGCAGTGGTCGAATATCCGTTAGGGAAGCCTATCACTGTACAAACCTTTACCCTTTCCCCCAGGTACTTTGCTGCCTGACTTACATAGCTCGGCGGTATGCAGACCGATGCTGTGTGATATTTTATCGCATCATCGCATATCTGCCTGATTTCGTCCCATGTAGCCTGTGGGGATAAAAGTGTATGGTCAACGTGTTTTAAAATTTCATTTATATCCAATGTCTGTTCTCCGTTTCTGTGTTTTATGTCTGACTTATTCTCCGGCGCAATCCTCACGAATGAGGTTTCGCACTGCCGAAACCGCCACCTGAACCGCCATGTCCGTATCGCGTACCACAGGATTCTCAAGCCCGAGCTTTTCCCTCTCCTGATTTGCGACCACAAGGAAGCATGAGCCTGCCCTGACTCCAAGCTTTGCCGCAACGACAAAAAGCGCGGCTGACTCCATCTCTGACGCAAGACAGCCAAGCATCCTCCATGCATTCCATTTATTGATAAGCTCGTAGCCTGCCGGCATTTTTTCAGGCTCGTGCTGTCCGTAAAATGCATCCTTGCACTGCACCACGCCCGTGTGATGCGTAAAATTTTTCTGCTTTGCTGCCGCAACAAGCGCGTTTGTGACATCTAAATCTGCCACAGCCGGAAACTCTATCGGCGCATACTCCTTTGATGTGCCCTCCATGCGGATGGCGCCTGTCGCAATCACGATGTCACCGCTTTTCACATCTGTCTGCATGCCTCCGCAGGTTCCGATCCTCACGAAGGTATCTGCACCGCATCTGTACAACTCCTCCATCGCGATAGATGCGGATGGTCCGCCAATGCCTGTCGATGTTACGCTGACCTTCACTCCATCCAATGTGCCGGTGTATGTGATAAACTCCCTGTTGTCAGCTATCAAGACCGGATTGTCAAGGTACTGCGCTATTTTAACACACCTCTTCGGGTCTCCCGGCATTATAACATACCTGCCGACCTCTCCTTTTGCGACCTGGATATGATACTGTCTGTCAGGATCCTTTGAATAATTTTTCATGTAATGCCACCTCCCACAGTTTTCTTTTGTTAGCTTTAATTATACACAATTTCTGTGGTTTTGTGCAGAGGAAAGGACATTTTCTTACAATCTATAAAAACTACAGCTGGCAGAACCAGTATCCGAACACTCCGCTATCGACATCCGCTGCATTTGCCGGGGCGGCTGGCTCAAATTCCGTGAAGCCGAATATCCCTGCCAGCATGCGCTCCTGCGGCTCGCTCACGCCCGGCACTCCGAGATATTGCCTGCCATCTGTATCCGTTTTGATGACGAGATGCTTATAGTTTGCGTAACCGTGTGTAAGAAAGCTGTTGTTGACTATGTACCAGTTTTTGGCCGGAAGCGTGCGAAGCTCTGATATGTCTATGCGCCTGATTTTGTCCTGACTGTCATCAACATTTTGACTATGGATTTCTTTCTGGCAGCCCGGTTCAGGCTTAGAAGTCGATACAGGGTTTTTCTTATTTGATAAATCTGCTTGTACCTTGATTGGTTTTCCTATAACTGCTTCCGTGTTATCCGTCCAGCAGCTTGCCAGAAATTTTTCATCTGCATTTTCCAATTCTATTTTTACACCGAGCACCTGCAAAAATGTCTTTCCACTGTCCTTTACGTTTTCGGTATCTACATTATATATCTCTCGCGCTTCACCGTTTTTTACCGTAAGCTCTCCTGCCTCTATGGCCGCCTCCGCTTCATATACCAGATACACTTTTCCTTTTCCGGAGTATTTTCCGAGATTTTTTATCTGTACGAGAAATGCACTTTTTTCTCCATTTATTTCTACTTTTATAAAGCCTGCATTATTTCCTTTCATTCTGCCATCATATAAATACAGGTATGTAACGAATCTCTTCATGCTTATTTACCCGCCTGCGCGTTTTGTACTATTCTATGAGTGGAGCAGTGATATTATGTGTATTATTAATTTATACTTGATTTATAGCTATTCGAGCCATCTTGTGAAAATAAAATAGGAATTATTCTTATTTTCCTCTTGACAATTATAGTACTATCATGTATATTGATATCAGTAACAATTCCTGATTTCATTTAAAAGGAGATTCATATGATTAAGTATAGTCGTCAAAGAGAGTCGATAGTCAACTTTCTGGCGAGCCGGACCGATCATCCGACTGCTGAAACTATCTATCAGAATATCAAAAAAGGATTTCCAAACATCAGTCTTGGAACTGTTTACAGAAACCTTTCCTTGCTTGAGGAAATTGGTGAGATCATCAAGATTTCGACCGGAGTCGGTCCTGACCATTACGATTACAACACAGCGCCTCATTATCACTTTATATGCAGAGGCTGCGGACGCGTGATGGATATCGATTTGGACTTCGCCGATGAGCTGATGACACAGGTGCAGGAATCCACTGATTTAGCCATTGAGAGCTGCTCAGTTTCGTTTACGGGACTTTGTCCGGATTGCAAGAATGAGCTTTCCTAGAGCCTGACAATTTTTACAACAATTAAACATTTATTTACTATCTTTAAAAGGAGGAACATTATTATGGCAAAATGGGTTTGTACAGTTTGTGGATACGTTTATGAGGGAGAGAATCCACCGGCAGAGTGTCCGGTATGCCACGTTGGCGCAGATAAATTCAAGAAGGTTGAGGGAGATTTAACACTTGCTGCAGAGCATGAGTTTGGAGTATACGCTTCAACTGTTAAGAACAATCCTGAAATCTCTGATGAAGATAAGAAATACATCTTCGAGCAGTTAAAGGCTAACTTCGAGGGCGAGTGCTCTGAGGTAGGTATGTATCTTTGCATGGCTCGTGTAGCTCATCGCGAGGGATATCCTGAGATTGGTCTCTACTGGGAGAAGGCAGCATACGAAGAGGCTGAGCATGCAGCTAAGTTTGCAGAGATGCTCGGTGAGGACCTTGAGCCTAACATGAAGGCTACAACAAAGGACAACCTTGCTTGGAGAGTTGACTGTGAGTTCGGTGCTACAGCAGGAAAGACTGACCTTGCTAAATGTGCAAAGAAGAACAACCTTGATGCAATCCATGATACAGTTCATGAGATGGCTCGTGACGAGGCTAGACACGGAAGAGCCCTTAAGGGACTTCTTGACAGATATTTTGGTTAATTACAAAATAGATAAATATTATTTGAAAATGCAACTCAAAAACCAGTTCGTAAAAATGTCATTTTACGAACTGGTTTTATTTTGGTCATGTTCTGCAAACTTGAAGTTATCAGTCTGTTTCATCTTTTTTATAACTTTTATTGGATCTCCCAGCCGTGATAGTGGGTGCCATCGTAGCTGAAAGTAAATCTGTAATTTGTCAAATGTATATCCTTCAAAAACGCTTTGGAATCTCAATTCACAGCAGCAATGTTGAATCAGTCCTGCTCCTATTCCATGTGTGACTGCATTTCCCACTTCCTCAAGCACGGTGAGTTTTGGTGGCTCATTCAGTT
>ENA-OXZL01000672-OXZL01000672.1-human-gut-metagenome-genome-assembly--contig:-NODE-672-length-9042-cov-3.683209_pt1 | contig 9042 bp, 5 predicted proteins | sample MGYA00244510_ERZ652805 | MGnify/ENA primary metagenome ERZ652805 (study PRJEB26926, sample SAMN06164841) | human gut metagenome | biome: ENVO:00009003; feature: ENVO:2100002; material: ENVO:00002003...
AATTGTAATTTACCAAAGTCGATATCCACGGTATGCGTACAAACGGAGTCGAGGAAGTGACGGTCGTGGCTAACAACCAATACGGTATGCTCGAAATTAGAGAGATAATTCTCCAACCAAGAAACCGTCTCAAGGTCCAAGTCGTTCGTCGGCTCATCCAATAATAGGTTATCGGGCTGTCCGAACAAGGCACGGGCCAATAAGACACGTACTTTCTGCTTACCGCTCAAGTCCTTCATATACATATAATGCAAATCCTCCTTGATGCCTAGTCCGCTCAATAGGTTGGCGGCGTCGCTCTCTGCGTTCCAGCCTTCCATCTCGGCGAATTTCTCTTCCAGTTCCGATACGCGGATACCGTCGGCGTCGCTGAAATCAGGTTTCTCGTAAAGGGCGTTTTTCTCGCTCATCACCTCCCATAAGGTCGTATGTCCCATCAATACGGTATCCATAACCGTATATTCATCGAACGCGAAGTGATCTTGGCTCAATACGGAAAGACGTTCGCCCGGTCCTAGGTTAACGCTACCTCTGGTAGGGTCTAATTGCTTGCTGATTACACGGAGAAACGTAGATTTTCCGGCCCCGTTAGCACCGATAATACCGTAGCAATTGCCCGGTGTAAACTTCATGTTCACATCCTGAAAAAGGATGCGTTTTCCAAACTGTACGTCCAGATTGTTAACTGTTATCATATTTCGTATACCTATTAAATTGCGATTGAGGATGCAAAGGTACGAAAAATATTGTTTATCTTATCATTGGATGTCATACATCCCGCTCGTTCTCTCCCTTTTTTAGGCTAATTATCTTTTGGGCGTTGAGCGGTGAGATAACGCTTTTCCCGGTTTTGGCTTCCAGCTCTAATCGGGCGTTACGAGCCACCTCGCCTCCTTGTTGGGCGACATTTATGTGCTCGCTAAAGGTGTCTGGTTCCGATGCTTCTGATATTTCCTTGGTAGATAACTCGGCCAGCATGTTTAATACAAGCTCTTTGTTTGTCATATTATCTCGAAGATTCTCTTTTCTTAATCCTTTGAATCGTTTATATTCCTTGGAGGTCATGTCGGACCATGACTTATAGATTATGTCCGTTAACGTTGCGAAATGGAGGCCTTCTTCCAGTCCTCTTTTCTTCCATTCGTCTGTTAGATCTTTCCGTATCTCGATGGATTTCAATCGTTGATTGATCCAATTATCCGAATAGCCCAGTCGTTTATAATCGGCCATGGCTTGCTCGATAGACAATTCTGGGTCTTGCATTTGATCCAAACGTTCCTTCGCTACTTGGGCGATCCATAATTTGAAAGGTTCTGCCTTGGGAGATGGTACTGATTGGATAAGGCGGAAGAGTTGCTCGGTATTGGCTACGTCGGTCAGACGCATTTTCCCATCAGTGGCTCGAAGTTTCAACTGGTGACAATTTGTCACCAGTTCACTTCCTTCCTCTTTTAGTCTCTGTTTCAATTTGTTCCAGTATTTTCTACCATCTGCACTATCTGTTAGTATTTGTATTACATCAACAATCGAGAAATACCATTCTTCTTGTTCGTCATCCCATATGGCACGAACTTTTCTTTCTTCGAATAAGCGGATAGATTCTTTCTGTGTCATTTGTAGTTGCTTTGAGTAGTTATAAACAAAGGTAAATGAGAATTTAGTATATCCATAGTTTAATAGTTTGATTAAAAGTTTATTTATCGCAAAGTAAGCGTATTAATCTCATTTAAACAAACGATATGCGGTTTAAATGAGAAGGTACGAAAATATTGTTTATCTTTGCATTATACATTAATATCCAATAGTGTAATGAATAAACAATCTGTCATATCTCTTCTTCGGAAAGCAAAGCAGCCTTTGTCGCAGAGTTGCGGTGTAAAGCAGTTGGGGCTTTTTGGCTCTACTGTTCGTGAGAGTAATACGGAAAGTAGTGATGTGGATATATTGATCGACTTTGAGGATGATAAAGAGACTTATTCCAATTTCCTTTTGGCTTGTGAGATATTAGAGAAGCTTTTTGACAGATTGAAAGTGGATATAGTCACGCTTAAAGGGTTAAGCCCTTTTATTGGCCAGCAGATATTAAAGGAGGTAGAGTATGTGTAAGACCCCTATCGCTTATTTGCTGCATAGTAGGGCTTTATGCGATTTTGGCTGTGTGCGACCTCTGTTTTATGGGAGAACCATGGTGCCGATACCTGCATAACGTGGGGATTATCGTGGGGTGCGTGTGCTTTATCAGCCTCACGGCGACCTGTTTGGAGCGAGGGCTTTGTCGGGTAAGCGTTTTTCTGGCGGGGAGCAGCTTCTTTGTTTATGCTTATCATGGGATGCCGTTGGCGTTGGCTATCAAGGTGGTGGTTCGGTATCTCCCTCCGGGGTCTGAGTTAGAGGTGATAGGCTTGTATTTGGGATCTGCCTGTGTGGTGATAGGGATCGGACTCGCTTTGTATGGCGGGATGAGGCGGTGTGTCCCTTCCTTTTTATTGCTGATTACTGGTGGACGATAGTTCTCATCACTAAAATGGCTTGTCTGCGTAATTCGCTTATTCGTGGCTTTTTGCTTGGAATGGGCGCTTTTCGCTGACAAGTCATTCCTTTGAATAGGCTGAAATAGCGGGAATAGAGGGGAGAAAAGAGAGGATTTGGTTGTCTTTTCATGCTGCGGATAGGCATTGTAAGGTTGTTACGATCCAGTTGTAGGGTGTTTACGGCGGCGTTGTTAGTTGCTTTCGACTACGAATGCTATTGTTTTCGGAGCGAAACACTATTGTTTTCGAGTGAAAAGTCTATTGTTTTCGAATAAGAAGTCTATTGTTTGTATGTTTGAGGGTGATAAGAGACGGGAATCCTCGCTAGAATAAAAGCTCCAAAAACGATATATCCTTGGAAGATAACTAATTGCGGATTTTTATTCTCAAATATGGAAACCGACTGTACTCTGGGGCGAAATATTCGATTCTCTGGAGCTTTAGAATACAAAATGTCAGAATGTCAAATTGGGCGATCTTCTATTATTAACAAAGGAAATCTCATTATCTTAGGGCAATGTCATATGTTGTAGAGACGGGGCGTGCCCCGTCTCCCGTATCATGTGCGATGGATTCATGTTTCTTTGGCTATGGATGAAATTTGGTATGGTTGCCTTGTTTTTATCTGAATAATAAGGCTGGATTGGAAATAAATATCTACTTTTGTGCTCTAAAACATTAAAGTAAACGAAAATAGAAAGATGGCTGCAACGAAACGAATGAAACGTGCCTTGGTCTCTGTGTTTCACAAAGACGGGCTGGACGAAATCCTAAAGAAATTGCATAGCGAGGGTGTGAGCTTTGTATCAACAGGTGGTACTCAATCATTTATCGAGTCATTGGGTTTGCCTTGTGATGCGGTAGAGGACTTGACTTCTTATCCGTCTATTTTGGGCGGTCGTGTGAAGACGCTTCATCCGAAGGTGTTCGGTGGTATCTTGGCTCGCCGCGAGAACGAGAATGACCAGAAACAATTAGCCGAATATGAGATCCCGGAGATCGACTTGGTTATCGTTGACCTATATCCTTTCGAGGAGACTGTCGCTTCCGGCGCTGAGGAACAAGCGATTATTGAGAAAATAGATATAGGCGGTATCTCTTTGATACGTGCCGCCGCGAAGAACTTCAAGGATGTGGTAATCGTAGCTTCCAAGGCTCAATACCAGCCGTTGATGGATCTTTTGAACGAGAAGGGCGCTGAGACAAGCATCGAGGATCGTAGATGGTTCGCCAAAGAGGCGTTCGCCGTTTCCTCGGGTTACGACTCCGCTATCTTCAATTATTTTGATGGCCGCGAAGGTTCCCATTTCCGTGCAACGGTAGATAGTCCGATGCATTTGCGTTATGGCGAGAATCCTCATCAAGCCGCTAAGTTCTATGGTAAGTTTAACGATATGTTCGATCAAATCCATGGAAAAGAGATTTCTTACAACAACTTATTGGATATCGACGCTGCCGTGAACTTGATCGATGAGTTCGACGAGCTGACGTTCGCTATCTTAAAAGATAATAACGCTTGCGGTATCGCTTCCCGCGGTAATGTGGTTGAGGCTTGGAAAGAGGCTTTGGCCGGTGACCCAGTTTCCGCTTTCGGTGGCATCTTGATCACGAATACTACGATTAACAAGGAAGTGGCCGAGGAGATCCATAAGATCTTCTTCGAGGTGATTATCGCCCCGGCTTACGACGCTGACGCATTGGAGGTACTTCAACAGAAGAAGAACCGTATCATCTTGATCCGTAAGGATTGCAAGACTTGCCCGATGCAGTTCCGTTCTTTATTGAATGGTGTCTTGATGCAGGAGAAGGACTTGAGCATCCAAGGTAAGGCTGATTTGGAGCCTATGACGGATAAGCAGCCGACAGCCTCGGAGGTTGAGGACCTGTTGTTCGCCAACAAAATCGTGAAGAACAGCAAGTCCAACGCGATCACCTTGGTGAAGAACAAGCAGCTTTGCGCCAGCGGTATCGGGCAGACCTCTCGTGTGGACTCTTTGAGACAAGCCATAGAGAAGGCTAAATCATTCGGCTTCGACTTGAATGGCGCCGTGATGGCTTCCGACGCTTTCTTCCCGTTCCCCGATTGCGTTGAGATCGCAGACCAAGCAGGTATCACGGCCGTAATCCAGCCGGGAGGCTCTATCAATGATAAGTTGTCTGTCGAGTACTGTAACCAACATGGTTTGGCTATGGTGAAGACAGGTGTTCGTCATTTTAAACATTAATAATAAGACTAATGGGATTGTTTTCTTTCACACAAGAAGTTGCCATAGATTTGGGTACCGCCAATACCATTATCACGTGTAATGATAAGATGGTGGTAGACGAACCTTCGGTGATTGCTTTGGATGCTCGCTCGGACAAGGTGCTGGCTGTCGGTAAGGTGGCCCGTGAGATGTACGAGAAGACGCACCCGAATATTCGTACCGTACGACCGCTTCGTGAGGGAGTTATCGCGGATTTCTACGCTGCCGAGCAAATGATTCGCGGCTTTATCAAGATGGCGAGCGGAAGGAAGCGCTGGTTCGCTCCATCCTTACGTATGGTGATTGGTATCCCTTCTGGTAGTACGGAGGTAGAGATACGTGCCGTGCGAGACTCTGCCGAGCATGCCGGTGGACGTGATGTGTACATGGTTTTTGAGCCGATGGCTGCCGCTATCGGTGTCGGTATAGATGTCTTGGCCCCCGAGGGTAATATGATCGTGGATATAGGCGGTGGTACTACCGAGATCGCTGTCATATCCTTAGGTGGTATCGTGTCGAATAAATCAATCCGTATGGCGGGTGACGATTTAACGGCTGATATCGTGGAGTATATGCGTCGCCAACACAACGTGAAGGTGAGTGAGCGTATGGCCGAGCGTATCAAGATCAACGTGGGTTCCGCGCTTACGGTATTGGAGGACGCTCCGGAGGATTACGTGGTTCACGGCCCGAATCAGATGACTGCCTTACCGATGGAGGTACCCGTCTCTTATCAGGAGATCGCCCACTGTTTGGATAAGTCTATCTCGAAGATCGAGGCGGCTATCTTGAGTGCCTTGGAGCAAACCCCTCCCGAGTTATATGCCGATATCGTGAAAAACGGTATCTATTTGGCTGGCGGTGGCGCTATGCTTCGCGGTTTGGATAAGCGCTTGCGGGATAAAATGAATATCCAGTTCCATATCGCCGAGGATCCGTTGCATGCCGTGGCGAAAGGTACGGGAGTCGCTTTGAAGAATATTGAGAAGTTTAATTTCTTAATCCGATAAGAGTAAATAATTGAGAATTGAGAATTGAAAGTTGAAAATTAGCGAGCCGATAGGTCTGGTTCTTTTCAATTTTCAATTCTCAACTTTCAGTTTTCAATTCCTATGCGTAAGTTACTAGAATTCCTGATCGGGAAGAGGCATTGGTTTTTGTTCATTCTGCTTGAGGCTGTTTCGTTGATGTTGGTCTATCGTAATAACGCGTACCAACGGAATATTATATTCAGCTCAGCGAATGTCGTGACAGGATATATCGCCTCGATATCCGGATCTGTCACTTCTTATTTGAATCTTCGGGATATCAATAAGGAGTTATTGGAGCGTAACGGACAGTTGGAATTGCAAATGCTGGATCTGCAAGATCAGTTAGATGCGCTGATTGCGGATACGGTTAGTTTTAAGGGATTTGCGCCGGATTCGACGGAGCAATTTCCTTATTCGTTTGTCGTGGCGGATGTAGTGAACAACAGTGTCACGCATTTGTCTAATTATATTACCGTGGATAAAGGGAAGCTGGACGGGATCATGCCCGATATGGGAGTTGTCTCGGAACGAGGTGTGGTGGGTATCGTATCGACGGTTTCCGATCATTTCTCCGTGATCATTCCGTTGCTGAATCCTAAGTTCCGGTTGAGTTGTAAGGTGTTAGGTAGTAGTTATTTCGGGTCATTAAGCTGGAATGGGCGCAATACGCTGTACGCCAACCTCGATGAGTTGCCGCGTCATGTGGAGTTCCAGAAAGGCGATACGATCGTGACGAGCGGTTACTCCGCCGTATTCCCCTCGGGTATTATCGTAGGTACGGTCGCTGATTTCGAGAAACAACACGATGATAATTTCTATTCATTACAGGTCGAGCTGGCTACGGATTTTCAAGCGTTGAACAACGTGCGTATTATCAAGAATTTCCGTCAGACGGAGCAAATTGGTGTAGAACAAGAGGCGAAAAGAAATGATTAATAATTTACTGCGTGGTTTCATATATTTCGTGGTGTTTGTGTTGATTCAGGTCTTGGTCTTGAACAACATTCATTTCTTGCGGATCGCTACCCCGTTTCTGTATCTCTATTTCATTATTAAGATGCCGGTCGGTAGCTCACGGACGCAAGTCGTTTTCTTCTCTTTCATAGCCGGGGTGGTTATTGATACGTTCAGCAACACACCGGGTATGCATGCGGCCGCCTGTACATTGGCGGGATTTTGCAGGGAGCCGTTAATCCGTGTATTCATGGGGAAAGATTTGCCGGAAGGTATTTACCCGTCTTATAAGACCTTTGGTTTCGGAGGCTTTTTCCGATATGTGTTATCGTTTGTGTTGATACAACATACGACTCTTTTTGTGATTGAGTCGTTGACTTTATTTGACCCGTTGTTTCTGGTTGTCCGTATCCTCTCGAGCGTGGTGATGACAACCTTATTGATTTGTACGGTAGAAGCATTCAATATAGAGTCTCAGAAAAGTGGAGAATAATACCAAGTATGAGTTTGAGAACAGGCGCTATGTCTTAGGTGGGGCGGTGATCCTGTTGGTTATCATCTTTATTATCCGTTTGTTCATCCTTCAGGTGGTCGACAACGATTATAAAGCTTGGGCGGATAGTAACGCTTTCTTGAAAAAAACCTTATATCCTTCCCGGGGTATGATGTACGATCGTAATGGTAAATTGTTGGTCTATAACCAGCCCGCTTACGACGTGATGCTTATCATGCGTGAGATACAGCCTTTCGATACCCTCGATTTCTGTGATGTGCTGGGCATCACGAAAGAGCAATTCCTCAAACGTATAGCGGATATTAAGAACCGGCGGTTAAATCCCGGTTATTCTTCCTATGTCCCTCAAGTATTTATGAACCAGCTTTCTGCGCAGGAATATGGCGTGTTGCAGGAGAAGTTATACAAATTTCCCGGTTTCTATATCCAGAATCGCACGATCCGCCAATACGAGTATCCCAATGCCGCTCTTGTGCTGGGAAATATCGGCGAGGTAAACCGGAAAGATATAGAGAATGACGCTTATTATACACAAGGCGATTACTCCGGCAGAACCGGGATCGAGCAATCGTACGAGGAATATTTGCGGGGCGTGAAAGGAGTCGAGATCCTGTTGCGTGACGCTCACGGACGTATCAAGGGGCGATACGAGGAAGGCAGGCACGATATCCAGCCGGAATCCGGCAAGAACTTGAAATTATCCTTGGATATGGACTTGCAGGCTTATGGGGAGAAGTTAATGCAGAATAAATTAGGGGGTATCGTGATGATAGAGCCGGAGACAGGGGAGGTACTTTGTATGGTTTCCGCTCCTACATATGATCCGAGTATCTTGATCGGGCGCCAGCGGGGAAAGAACTACGTGGCTTTGCAGAAGGACCCGTTGAAACCTTTATTCAACCGCCCGCTCATGGCGCAATATCCTCCCGGATCTACATTTAAACCGACTCAAGGTTTGATCTTCTTGCAAGAAGGGGTGATTACTCCGGAAACTCAATATACCTGTGCGCATGGATATACCTTCCGGGGAGGTAAGCCGGCTTGTCACGGGCATCCGTCTCCTCTGAATCTGGTCGGGGCGTTGGCGACCTCTTGTAACTCTTTTTTCCCTTGGGGACTGCATGATATGATCGACAGCCGGAAGCGATATCCGTCGGTACAGGAGGCTTTTGAGGTTTGGAAGAATCACATGGTCTCAATGGGATATGGCTATAAGTTGGGAATTGATCTTCCGGGAGAGAAGCGAGGGTTCATTCCGAATAGTAAGTTCTACGATAAGGTGTACCGGGGACGTTGGAATTCCAGTACGGTTATCTCGATCGCTATCGGTCAGGGTGAGATATTGGCTACGCCTTTGCAAATCTGTAATTTGGCGGCTACTGTCGCTAATCGGGGATATTATATTACTCCGCATGTCGTAAAAGAGATTCAAGACACTCCGCTGGATACATTATATAGTAAGAGGCATTATACATCGGTGGATACGCATTATTATAGTTATATTGCCGAGGGTATGCGAGGGGCTGTTACGGGAACCGCTTATGGTGGAACCTGTCGTGGGGCGGCTTTACCGGATATCGAGGTTTGTGGAAAGACGGGAACGTCGGAGAATCCGCATGGTAAGGACCATTCTATTTTTATGGGATTCGCTCCTTATCAAAAGCCGAAGGTCGCCATTGCCGTGTTTGTGGAAAACGCCGGATTCGGTGCTACCTATGCGGTGCCTATCCTGTCTCTTATACACATCTCCGAGCCCACGAGACCGG
>ENA-OXZL01000686-OXZL01000686.1-human-gut-metagenome-genome-assembly--contig:-NODE-686-length-8959-cov-3.498540_pt1 | contig 8959 bp, 8 predicted proteins | sample MGYA00244510_ERZ652805 | MGnify/ENA primary metagenome ERZ652805 (study PRJEB26926, sample SAMN06164841) | human gut metagenome | biome: ENVO:00009003; feature: ENVO:2100002; material: ENVO:00002003...
TCACGGAACACAGCACGGAGCGGCTGACGCTTTGCAATGGTCTTTACAACCTCATCTGGAATGTTCTCATCGAAACAAGCAATCAAGTCACCATCATTGTAGGTGTGAACAGTGCAACCGCTGATTTCCTCGGAAGTGTAAGGCATGGATAGAGGCAGACCCCACTCAAGCAGGCAACCGAACAACAAATCAAGGTCAGTACGGTCTTCCTTGATGTTGGATTCCAGTGCCGCGAGCATCCCCTGATCGTAGTCATCGGGGGCATAGTAGACGTCCTTCATATTGGTATCGTCCAGCTTGAGGACGCGGAAGCCGATGTCAAGGTCTTGCGTGGTCAGGGGGCTTTCCGACTTGATCTTATCCCCAGCACGGCGAATACGCTCCTTGCCGATTTCACAGATGTTCTTGTAGCCCGCTTTGTAGGCTTCGCTCTGCTCATCGCACTCTTCGGGGAGCTGTACCATAATGAACTTGCGGTGTCCGCCATCCTCGGCGTTTTTACTCATGACAGCATGAGCAGTTGAAGCCGAACCGGAAAAGAAATCAAGTACAACAGAATCAGCTTTTAAGTTTGCAAGGGTAAGAAGCCGTTGCATCAAACGCTGCGGTTTAGGCCCGCTAAAAAATCCACCATCAAGAAGTTTTGAAACTTCTTGCGCACCTTCTTGACTGTGACCAACATCCTTAAAGAACATAATGGAAGTCGGTGCCATTCCTTCATGCTTTAAGTCAGTGAGAAATCGCTTTATTCTGGGAACGCCGTTTCCGTCCGGACCAAACCAAATTCTATTATCTTGGAGTCTCTCCAAAAATGCTTTTTTGGAGAGCCTCCAGCAGCGACCTGCTGGAGGCTCAACTTCTCTACCTGAAGGTGTTTTGATTATATAATCACAAGAAGCGTTATATGTTTTAACAGATAAATCACTAGGTTTCCAGGCCCCTCTTGAATCATTGTCAGGGTTAGAATATCGAGCATTGGCTTCATCTGTTCTCTCTAATCTACCTAACTCAAATCTATCAATTTTTTTTGAATACATCAAAACGTAGTCATGACTGTTTGAAATGAATTTTGCATCATTTTTAGGAGAATAAGCTCTTTCCCATATTAATTGAGCAATGAAATTAGCTTCTCCAATTATTTCATTGCATAATTCTATGAGATTAGCTGATTCGTGATCATCTATCGAAATGAAAATTACACCATTGTCGCTTAATAAATCTTTAGCTAAGGCCAGGCGAGGATACATCATATTCAACCAATCCGTATGATATCGCCCGCTTGTTTCTGCATTAGCTTTGAACCTTCCCTGTTGGCCTGTCAATTTTTTGTACTCTTCAATACCATTCTGATAATTGTCGGGATATACAAATTCCTTCCCCGTATTGTAAGGAGGATCAATATAAATCATTTTGACCTTTCCCGCATATGACTTGCGGAGAAGTTTGAGCACTTCCAGATTGTCCCCTTCCAGATACAGGTTTTTGGTTGTATCCCAGTCAACGCTTTCTTCTTTGCAGGGACGAAGTGTCCCCAGAGAAGGAGTTGTCGCCGCCCGGCGCGCCTGAGCCTTGCCTTTCCATTGCAAACCAAAGAGTTCGTCGTCCTTCGCCACATCGTCGCCCAACATCTGACGCAAGGCGTCAAAGTCAACTTTCCCTTCCCGAACGACAGAGGGGAAAAGCGATGCGAGGGCATTCACATGATCCGCAACGGGTGATTCGGATTGGGCTTCAGGAGAGGAAGATGTGAGTTTCTCGTAAGACATGGTATATAATGTGCTCTTGCCTTACGCTAACACAGGATAATCATTCGGGGAAAGCCCGAAATGGCAATGATGCAGCTAATGAGAGTATTTGTTCCCTTACATCAAAGCGTTTGTTGCCCAGCGTGACGCGATGGTTGGGCTGCCGTTCCTTGTTGAGCCGGGAATTCAAAGACTTCCATTCTTCGAAAAGTGTGGAAAGAGAACCCCAGGCCCGGGCCCCCGCTTCAATAGTGTCGGGGAGAAAAAATGGCTGTGGGTTTCCCATGAGCTCTGTCCACGGAAGGGAATGAATCATAAGCCCGTACAAGGATCGTATCCAGCGAATGTACAAATCGCGCAAGTTTGCTGTATGAGAAAACGAAGGATGCAGGGCTGCCTTAAAAGCCGGGACAAGTTCAAAGCTTCGGACTTTTGTGATGGAGGTTTCCCATACTTCCTTGCCTTTTTCCGCGCGGTTGTGCCGCAGGGGCACGGCAGATAAAAAATACGCAGGACCATGTGCCAGCCACAGAAACAGGGGATAGGGAATGGAACGATGAAACATCTCCTGAAGCCGGACGATGCCCGAAGAATTCGCTTTCTCCGACAATTCTGCATGGATGACGAGGAGTTCGTTATAAGAGCACTGTTCATTTTTATAAGCAGGAATCCCCACATTATCCGGCCGAAGAGACAGAACCCATGCCGAACGTATATTTTTATGAATCAGCGTTACATCCCCTTTCCCGGCGGGCATGCTTGCCAGCATGCTTGTTTTGGGCAGAGAAGTGCGTCCGTTCAGCGCGTCCTCAGGCAGCCAGTCGAATTCATGGAACTGTACAGGGGTCATGAGCGTGTGAGAGCCAGCATGGCGAGCACTTCGAAATCATCAATACCCTTGGCGGCCGCGCCTTTGCCCAGAGCAGTGCCTCCAGGGGTGAAAATACTTGCCGCCCTGGATTCGTTTTCCCTTCCCGTTACCGCATTGACGGCTGAAGCCAGCAGGCGGGTATAACGGCTCATGTCGGCACCATTTTTTGTTTTGGCGTGAAATTGTCTTACATGGGGTAGCGCCACTTCTTCATGTCCCCATACCGTTTTTTTCAGTAGATCCAGACAGACTTTCACATGCTTGTAATCTCCATTAACCGTACCGTCTTCTGCTACGTGGACAAGATAATAGGGGGCCAGGGGATAATCGGCGGATGCCGGAGCATTGGAATGGGAGCGCAGGCAGAAAAAGGCTCCGGCCTGAATGTCCGTATTCGATACATCAAGTGTGGCCATGAAATAGGAGGGCAATTGTTCGATAAGACCGGGATGCAGTTTGTCAAAGGCCGTTAAATCAGCCCGATAAGGCTCCATACTCAAATCCGTAATAGAAAGCCCTCCATCAACATCTTCCAGATCCACGACTTCTTTCTGGAGGCGTTCCAGCTGTTTGAGTCTGTAGGCAAGAGCCTGTTTTTCTCCACGGGCGGCAATGATGTTTTCATCTCCGGTTGCGGCAATATCCAGGAGAACCATTCTTCCTCGCACCCGGCTTTCCAAATTAATGTATTCATTCAGATTGTGCGTGGGCCAGAAATTGATCAGCTGAATGCACTTATTGGCGCTGCCCAGACGATCGATACGTCCGAATCGTTGAATAATGCGCACGGGGTTCCAATGGATATCGTAGTTGACCAGATAATCGCAATCCTGAAGATTCTGGCCTTCCGAAATGCAATCAGTCGCAATGAGAATATCTATTTCCCGTCCCTGGGATATTTCAAGAGGGCATTCTTTCGAGCGGGGGGAGAAATGGGACAGAATGCCGTCCTGAGAAGAACGGACCCCATCCAGATTGGATGTGTTTTTCCTGGCTCCTGTCACCACGGCGGAATACACGCCGAATGTTTCTTTTGCCCAGGGAGCCAGTTCCTTGTACAGGTACTCGGCCGTATCGGCAAAGGCAGTGAAGACAATCAGCTTATAGTTGCCTTCATTGATAGGGGTTTCCATTTTAGCCTCGATGAGCTTTTTTAGCTCGACCAGCTTGCAATCCTGCTGGACTCCTACGCGCGCCGCTTTTTCCGCCAATGCAGAAAGGACGGCGATGTCTTGCTCGAGATCGGAAATCCAACGCCGCATATCTACATCTTCCAGGCGTACTTCCACAGTGCCTCTTTGAATGGTATCCTCCAAATCTTCATCTTCCTCGTCTTCATAACATTCTGTCTGAAGTTGTGATTCAGAATGCCGTTCCAGCTTGTCAAGCAGATCGCGGCATGTTTTTAACTGTTTGTTTACAGTAAAGCGGAACGCGGCAATGGAACTTTCCATGCGTTTCAAAAGATTGACTCGTATGAGATTTGAAACACTCCAGTCGCGGTCTATTTGCCTGAATTCTCCTTTGATAGTCGTCTGAGTATAGCGTTCCATGTACTCGTCCAGTTTTTCGGGCAAAACATAGGAAAGAGGATTATAGGCAGCCATATGCAGACGGACAATGTCGTTATTGACTTTCTTGATGGTGGGGAACAGAGACTCGTCCGCAATATTCGGGTAGAAGTTGACAGGTTCCAGTCGTTGGGGGAAGCCGCCGATGGAGTCGTCGCCATCTTTATAATAGCGTTCTATATGTTTTCGGGAGCGGGCAATCGTCAAGATATCGAGAAGCTGGAAATAATCCTGTCCCAGCAGGGAAAGCAGGCGGGATGTCGTTCTTTCCTCTTCCGGCAGGTCAAGCCATCGGACGAAGCGCTGCTGGGCATTTCTGGTGGTTGTCTCAATACTTGGAATGCCATAATGGGCAAATGCGTCGTCCCGGTCTCCGGAAATAAAAGCAATCTGATTTTTCAAATCCGCCACACGGTTGTTGACGGGAGTTGCCGACAACATAAGAACCTTGGTAGGCACACCGGCTTGGATGATTTGCTTCATCAGCAAACTGTACCTTGAACCACTCTGTGATATGTGGGTGGGGCGGTTGCGGAAATTGTGCGATTCATCAATAACGACGAGGTCATACATACCCCAATTGAAATGAGCCAGGTCTACTGTGCCGCTGCGGCCATTCTTCCGGTTGAGGTCTGTATGGTGCAAAATCGTGTAGTTCAACCTGTCCTTGACGAGCACATTGCGTTTATCACCCAATTCTGTAAATATGCTCCAGTTGTCTCTCAAGCGTTTTGGGCAGAGAACCAGAACATTGGCTCCTCTTAAGAGAAAATATTTGATGACCGCCAGAGCTTCGAATGTTTTTCCCAAGCCTACACTGTCAGCCAGGATGCAGCCGTTGTGCTTCATCAGCTTGGCTATAACGGCGCGAACTCCGTCTCTTTGGAAGGAATAGAGTTTATTCCAAACACAAGAATCGTAAATGCCGGTTTCTGGTTTAATGTAATCGTCCGGATTTTCCGTGGACTGCAGCAACGCATGGCATGCTTTGTAGTAGAACCATGTAGGAGGATGAGGGTCTGCCAGAAAGTGCAGTTGGCGCTGAAAGTTAGATATGGTCGTATCTATGTTGGCGTTCCAGTAATCCTTGAATTGAGCGGAGAACATTTCTACCTGAGGTCCATACATGGGCGCAGTGCTGCCCAGTGTCGTTGCCGGAGTGAGTCCCAATCCGTCTGTCGTTAAAGCACAATTTCCCAGAATGCCATAATTTGCCTCTTCTCCATGATGGTAAATGTACATCGACATGGTCAATGGCTTTTGGCTGAATCGAATTTGATTGCTCGGCCTCTCTATCCATTTAAGGCATTCAGACGCCCAGAGAGGAACTGTCAATTGATTCAAAAAGGGCCGATCCTGTTAGGAATTCAAGATTTCCCAATCATTGAGAACTGTTTCAGGCAGAAGCAGGTTCCATGAAGCTTGCCGTATTTCAAGGGGCAACATCTGAAATGCCGAGAGACTGAAAGAAGTCGACATTGCATCTACCCGCGTTACTCCCTGATTTTGAAGTTGTTTGAAAACATCCCTCGACGTGTCCCCATTTTTAAAGTTTACCTGAAGCATGAAACGTCTTAAGTTTAAATTATTTTTCGTTGCATTTCAAGCATTTGTATAGAGGCTTACTCATTGTGTGAGCTTGATTTTCAAAATAGGCTGCATAGTCACTTCGAGATTCCCGTCTTCTCTGAAATTTTCGGATTGCGGGGAGTTCCGTCCGGATAAGAGGTTTTGTAAATACCGAATTCCTGTGCCTTTTTCTCCAGAGCGTGAGTGACGTTGCTGGAAGCGGCGTTGATGCGGAGGCGGCTTTCACTGATGTAGGAAGGATTGTGGAGGGGATGGGGGAATATCCTTGGCAGGAGCTGCGGGGATGACGGCGGGAGAACATCGTCGGAACAGGAACCGGGATGATTCTGCTTCCAGCTCCGGAACCATGCGGGTGAAGTCAGATGTTTATATTGCTGGGCAAGACCTTTTCCCTTGATGGCATACACGCGTTCCGCCGCCAGCAGGGTCATGTTGTCAAACTGTTGCTGCTTGCGCCATGCCTGTCTGATTTGTTCCAGATCTTCAGCGTTTCTGGCGGCGTTGATGGTTTCCAGCATCTTCCGGACGGAAGTTTCCTTCTTGTTGGCCAGATTGAGGAACATGCGGCTATAATAATCATGAAATTCCCGGGATTCCCGGTTGAATGCCGCGATTTCCGGATTTTGAAGCAGTTCTTCGACAAGAAGATCTTCAGGAGTTTTCCTGATCTCTTGCGTCAAAACGCCTGTCTCATAAAGTCCCTAGGTAAGCGTTCCCCCTGTGACGAGCATCACGGCGGCTATTGTCACAATTCTGCTCCGGAGTCTTCGCCTCCGATCGCTGCGAAGGGCATGATTCATCCCGGTCAGCCACGCTTCTGGAGAAAGAGACCGTTCCTCCCTCTTCAGGGAGAGGTTTTGAACAAGAAGACAGCTTACGCATCTCAGGGATTTCTCTTTTTGGGCCAGTGATACCAATAACTCTCCCGCATGTGCTTCACCGACCTTTCCGGACATGGTGTTCCAGGGATAGGAGGTCATCAGTTCATAAAAGCACGCTGCCAGGGAGTATTGATCCGCCCGGATGTCGGGTACGGCGTTTTCCGTGAACAATTCCGGAGCCGAGTATGCGGAATGAGCCAGGATATTGACTGTGCCATGAGGAGGGCGCAGAGAAGCGGTGCCGAAATCGGCCAGAACGGGCTGGCCTTTCCCGGTAAAGAGGATATTGCCCGGCTTGATATCCAGATGGACGATGTGATGTTGATTCAGACAATCGAGGGCCGAAACCAGAGTCTGAAGCCATGAGATGATGGTGCGTGGAGGAATGCGTTTGTCTGAGTGGATGACCTCCCGCAGGGTTCCGCCCTCAAGAAGAGGCATCACATAAAAACAGGTGGTGGGCGAAAGGCTGAATACCCGATGAATCCTGATGATGGAGGGGTGCTCCAGAGAAGCGATCAAGCGGGCTTCTCTGATGAACTGGTCAACAGAATCGGTAAAGGTATGAGCTACTTCTTCGTTCAGCGGAACCAGAAGGTGAGTCTCTGAATCTCTGCGACAAAGCCCCTGGGGATAATGTTCCTTGAGGACGACCTTTCTGTCCAGCGTTCTGTCATGGGCCAGATACGCGATACCGTTCGCCCCGTGGCCGAGGACGCGCTCAATGGCGTAAGGACCAACTTTTTGACCGGGAGGAAGGAAAACGGGGGCTTCATGCATGGCGGATGAATGATTCGATCATGCCCCGGCAGTACGGAAAAAATCAATCCTTGTCTTTCGAAAATTCCTCGCGTTCGATTTCATCGACCAGGGAAGGAGAGGCGGGAGTCCCTTCGCGAACAATCTCATTGATTTTTGTCGCCAGAAAATCGGTCAGCGTCATCTTGCTGTCGAGGGCCTTGCGCTCCAGAGCCGCCTGGACATCCGGCGGCAGTTGAAGGATCACGCGGGACTCCGTTTCCACCTTCACGGACGGAAGAGTCACGGGCATCTCCGTCATCAGGGAACGGATGATGTGTTCCTTGACCTCCGGAATCTTTTTCTTGGCCATCCAGTTGTAGACGGTCACTTCACTGACGAAGCATTGCTCAGCCAACCACTTGTAGTCCAGCCCACGAGCCTTGAGCCAACGCTTGACGTCGGCTTTCAACTCCATCTGCGGTTTGGAATCTGAACTCATATTCGTGATACTAGCTTTTCCGCTATTGCGCGTCAATTCCCAAGAGGCGAATGCCGGAAAAACCATCGTTAGAAGAAGGTGAATGAGTGATAACAAAGCTCTCTGAAAAATATCTATTTTTCCATAATAGCTATAATACTATTTGACAAAATGGGGTGGATAGATATAAAAAATATCCGTATGGCGAATATGCAGTGCGATATCACCGAGCTAATCGAGAAGCTAAGCGATGAAGCCAGATTGTATCTTCTGAAACGAATGGCCTCCCGTAACCTTTCCCTTCGGCAGGTTCTTCTGGAGATTGTCATCGGGATAAGCAGAGAGGCTGCGTCCGGCTCGAAAGAACAAGAAACCGCATGTTCCGCCTGTTTCATTCCTCATTTAACCTCTCACCCAAAAGCCCTCCACCAATGAAAACATTTTGCGTCTCCCTCATGGCTTTGATAGCCGCTTTCCTCTGTGTTCCGGCAGCCCATGCAAGTCTGTCATCCCCGGATGCTTCCCCGTCTGCCAACGACTACACCGCATGCCGACAAAGAGATGGAGTCAAAGTTTGCCCCGCCTGCAACGGCAGCGGCAAGTTCGGCAACACCACCTGCCTCCACTGCGGAGGCAAAGACATTGTCCGCACAAACGGGCAAAGACTGTAAGCCATCCCCCCCCGATTCTAATTTCTCCTCGTAGTCAGAGAAGAACCGCACATTGAAAACGAGGGACAGGAGCAACATGACTACGAAAATAGAATATTCTGAAATATGTTACGACAAGATTATTCTACATAATTCCGAATTCTTTCATCAACATACCAACCATCATTACAGCTATGACATTGGATCAAATTACCGTCAATATGGACATAATCATTCGTGATGAAATATCAGAAATCCTTTCTACCAAACCTGAAGATCAGCGATATTTGAACTATCTTGACATGAGGCAAGTCTGCTCAACAATAAAGAGGTATTGTTGCGATTCAATTGGAGAAATACCTCAAGAAGTGGAAATGGCTTGTTGTTTTGCAGAAGCTGTATTGGCGCCGGATAAAAAAGAAAAAAAGAAAT
>ENA-OXZL01000687-OXZL01000687.1-human-gut-metagenome-genome-assembly--contig:-NODE-687-length-8935-cov-3.208221_pt1 | contig 8935 bp, 7 predicted proteins | sample MGYA00244510_ERZ652805 | MGnify/ENA primary metagenome ERZ652805 (study PRJEB26926, sample SAMN06164841) | human gut metagenome | biome: ENVO:00009003; feature: ENVO:2100002; material: ENVO:00002003...
CGGTCTCGTGGGCTCGGAGATGTGTATAAGAGACAGGCCATTGGTCCGTTTCTGGCCCTTGACGGCCAGCACCTCCGCAGGCAGAGCGTCACAATAAAAATATTCCTTCCACTGGTCGCCCATCACGCCGGATGCTGCGCCCAATGCCGCTTTGACAAGACCCATAAGCCATATCTCCTTTATCTGCCCGTTTTTTGCAAATGCGGGCTTTTTTCAGTATACCACAAAACGCGCCGCGAAAAAAGAAAACCCTTGCATTTTATCCCCGATGGGTGTAAAATACTCCCGACAAACAAATACAGGGGAGCTTGTAGAAGCAGGCTGAGAGGGAGTTCTCGAACTTCGACCCTTAGAAATTGTTTTCGGACAGTTTCTGCACCTGATGCGGATAATGCCGCCGTAGGAAGTCATACCCTTTATGATTTTTTGCAGGAGGAGCCGCGCCGGGCTCCTCCTGTTTTTTTGTACCTCTGCGGAGGTTCCGCAGCCGGCTGAGGGGGAGCGCCCTGAGCCTTGGATGAATGCAGCGATGGGAAGCCGTGTTCCGGCGTGAGAGGAAGCCAATGAGCTTCGACCGCACCTTCCGTACCTGTCCCCGCCTTGCTGCGGGCACGGGCTGTTTTGTTGCGGGAGCGCCGGTGTTCGTCCTGCGCTGCCGCAGATGGTTGAAAAGGAGCCAATTTATCATGAAGAATCTCTCTGTCAAAAAGCTTGCCCTCGCCGGTATGTTCTGTGCCCTGTGCGTGGTGGGCAGCGTATTCAGCTTTCCCATGTTCGGCAGCAAGTGCGCCCCGGTGCAGCACATGGTCAACGTGCTGTGCGCTGTTCTGCTGGGGCCCTGGTGGGGTGTGGGCGTGGCCTTTGTGGCTTCCCTACTGCGCAACCTGCTGGGTCTGGGCAGCCTGATGGCTTTCCCGGGCAGTATGTTCGGTGCGCTGCTGTGCGGCCTTGCATACCACAAGACCAAAAACCTGATCGCCACCGTGGTGGGTGAGGTGTTCGGCACCAGCATTCTGGGCGGCCTGTGCGCATGGCCCGTGGCCATCTTCCTGATGGGCAAGAGTGCTGCGGATATCGCCTTCTACGCCTACATCGTGCCCTTCCTCATCTCCACCGCCGTGGGTGCGGTGATCGCCGGTGCTGTGGTGTTCAGCCTGCAGCGCTCCGGCGCTCTGCGCTCCATGCAGAACAGCCTTTCCTGAGCGGAGGTGCCGGGAATGCTCAAAACCGCCTTTGAGAACCTGCGCAGCCGCAGCCCTCTCATCCACAACATCACCAACTACGTCACCGTGAACGACTGCGCCAACATGGTGCTGGCCTGCGGTGCTTCGCCCATTATGGCCGACGATGCCGCCGAGGTGGAGGATATCACCACCATCTGCGGCGGGCTGAACATCAACATCGGCACGCTGAACAGCCGCACCGTCACCAGTATGCTGCTGGCGGGCAAAAAGGCCAATCAGCTGGGACACCCCGTGGTGCTGGACCCGGTGGGTGCCGGTGCTTCCCGTCTGCGCACCGACACCGCCTTCCGCCTGCTGCGGGAGGTGCAGTTCACAGTGATCCGGGGCAACATCTCGGAGATCAAGACCCTTGCCTCCGGCGCAGGCACCACCAAGGGCGTGGATGCGGACGTAGCCGACAAGGTGACCGAGGAGAACTTGGACAGCGCCGTAGCCTTTGCCAAGGCCTTTGCCGCTCGCACCGGCGCAGTGGTTGCCATTACCGGTGCTATCGACATCGTAGCCGATGCGCAAAAAGCCTACTGCATCCGCAACGGCAACGCCATGATGAGCAGCATCACCGGCACGGGCTGCCAGCTCTCTGCCCTGACGGCGGCCTTTATCACCGCCAACCCCAGCCAGCCGCTGGAGGCTGCGGCTGCCGCCGTCTGCGCCATGGGCCTTGCGGGCGAGATCGCCCATGCACGGCTGACCCCGCTGGACGGCAACGCTACCTACCGCAATTACATCATTGATGCCATTTACAACATGACCCCCGAACAGCTGGAGAAAGGCGCAAACTATGAAGTGCGATAAACACACCATGCTCTTGTACGCGGTGACCGACCGTGCATGGGTGGGCGAGCAGACTTTGTATCAGCAGGTGGAAAGTGCCCTGAAGGGCGGTGCCACCTGCGTGCAGCTGCGGGAAAAGCAGCTGAGCGATGCGGATTTTTTACAGGAAGCCATCCAGATCCACGCTCTGTGCCAGCAATACGGTGTGCCGCTGTTCATTAACGATAACGTGGAGGTGGCCTTGCAGTGCCACGCCGAGGGCATCCATGTGGGGCAGGACGATATGGCCGCCGCACAGGTGCGCCAGCGCGTGGGCGAGGGCGTGATGATCGGCGTTTCTGCCCACACGGTGCAGGAAGCACTGGACGCTGTGGCGCACGGCGCGGATTATCTTGGCGTGGGCGCAGTGTTCGCCACCCACACCAAGACGGACGTGAGTGAGATGCCCCGGCAGACCCTGCTGGACATCTGCAACGCTGTGGATGTGCCGGTGGTGGCCATTGGCGGCATCCACAAGGAGAACATTCTGCAGCTCAAGGGCACCGGCGTGGACGGCGTGGCGCTGGTAAGCGCTATCTTTGCCGCAAAGGACATCGAGGCCGAGTGCCGGGAGCTGCGCGCCCTTTCGGAGCAGATCATAAAGTAAGCTATCATCCCGCGGCAAACCGGGGGCACCACCTTGGGCCGCGTTACAAAATTCATGGAGAAAACCAACATGAAAAGCGTATTTTGCGCAGGTGCCGGCATCCAGAGCGTACTGTTTTTTCTGAATGGCGGCTACTTGCCTGCTGGCCGGGAGCTTTCTCCTCGGACACGAGTTCGGGTTGCGGCACCCAGCGGATGCTTCGTGCCTTAAGCGGCACTCGCATCCTACTGGCCGCTGCCCCAGCAGCAACTTCCTGTTTCCGCCACTGGCGGCGGTCGTTGCTGCTGCAGTCCATTCCATCGCCCGCCCTACTGCCTGCGGCAGCAGGGTCCCACCCCAGCGGACGGTCCTCGGAGAAACTTCCGGCCAGCGGTCCGCCCCTGCATCAATGCATGACCAGCACCCTGCTGTTCAGAGATAAACTGTCATTTGGAGGAACACAGCGTATGCAGACTTATACCACCCAGATGGATGCCGCCCGCAAGGGCATCATCACCCCGGAGATGGAGATCGTAGCCAAAAAGGAATACCGCACCACCGAGGAGATCCGCCAGTGGGTCGCCGAGGGCAAGGTAGCCATCCCCGCCAACAAGCACCACAAGTGCCTGAACCCCGAGGGCGTGGGCTCCATGCTGCGCACCAAGATCAACGTGAACCTTGGCGTCTCCCGCGACTGCAAGGACTACAACATTGAGATGCAGAAGGTGATGAGCGCCGTGAACATGGGCGCAGAAGCCATTATGGATCTGTCCAGCCACGGCAACACCCAGCCCTTCCGCCAGAAGCTGACCCACGAGTGCCCGGTGATGATCGGCACTGTGCCGGTGTATGATTCGGTCATCCACTACCAGCGGGATCTGGCTGAGCTGACTGCACAGGACTTCATCGATGTGGTACGCCTGCACGCAGAGGACGGCGTGGACTTTGTTACCCTGCACTGCGGCATCACCCGCAAGACCATCGAGCAGATCCGCAAGCACAAGCGCAAGATGAACATCGTGAGCCGCGGCGGCTCTCTGGTGTTTGCGTGGATGAGCATGACCGGCAACGAGAACCCCTTCTACGAGCACTTTGACGAGATCTGCGAGATCTGCGCCGAGCACGATGTGACCATCTCGCTGGGCGATGCCTGCCGTCCCGGCTGTCTGGCTGACGCCACCGACGTGTGCCAGATCGAAGAGCTGGTGCGTCTGGGCGAGCTGACCAAGCGGGCCTGGGCGCACAACGTCCAGGTCATGGTGGAAGGCCCGGGCCATGTGCCTCTGAACCAGGTCGCCGCCAACATGGAGATCCAGAAGACCATCTGCATGGGCGCACCTTTCTACGTCCTCGGCCCCATCGTCACCGACATCGCCCCCGGCTATGACCACATCACGGCTGCCATCGGCGGTGCCGTTGCCGCCATGAGCGGTGCAGCCTTCCTGTGCTATGTCACCCCCGCCGAGCATCTGGCTCTGCCCAACGTGGAGGATGTGAAGCAAGGCATCGTGGCCTCCAAGATCGCCGCTCACGCCGCCGACATTGCCAAGGGCATCCCCCACGCCCGGGACATTGACGACAAGATGGGCGATGCCCGCCGCGTACTGGACTGGGATGCACAGTTCGCCTGCGCGCTGGACCCCGAGACCGCCAAGGCCATCCGCGACGCCCGCCTGCCCGAGGACGACCACAGCGACACCTGCAGCATGTGCGGCAAGTTCTGTGCTGTGCGCAGCATGAACAAGGCGCTGGCCGGTGAATACATCGACATTCTGTAAGCTTTTCCCGCGCTGAAAGGCGCTTCTTCCTCCGGGACTGCTGCACAATCGTGCGGCAGTCCCTTTTTTGTAGGACGATTTAAAATGCCCTCCGCTGCCGGGTTGCGTTCAGTTTGGTCAATCTATTCTATCAATATTTTAGATTTTACAATTCTTCTGTGCTGTACTATAATAAAGTAGCAACTTTATTACTCAAAAGTACAGGAGGCTGTTTTCTTGATAGTTGATCTGATCGAAGCGCTTTACCGCCTGCTGTGGGGCGATTTATTCACCCTGCCGGTGGCGGGCGGCATTGGTATCTCCTTTATGGTGGTGCTGCTGTTTGCAGCCGGTATCGGCTTTACCCTGCGCACCCGGCTGCTGCCGGTGCGCCTGTTCCGGGATATGATCGGCGCAGTATGCGAAAAAAAGCAGACCGCGGGCGGGCTTTCCTCCTTCCAGACACTGGTCATCTCCACCGCCACCAAAAACCAGTTCCTGGCCTGCCAATTCGCCATTATGGGCACCTTCATGCCGGCCCTCATGCTGTCCGGCTTCCTGTATGACATCCTGAACATGCCACCCGCCGTCCGGGCCATCACCTACCTCATCCCGGCCCGCTACTACGTCACCCTGCTCCAGACCCTCTTCCTGGCCGGGGACATCCCTTCCGTCATCATTCCCTGCTGCATCACGCTGGGCGTCTTTGCCGTGGTGCTCATGGGAATCGCCAGGATGAAAGCACCCAAATCCCTCGAATAGAGCCATGGACTTCCTGATCAGAATAACCTCCCTCGTCAGAAAAGAACTGCTGGCCGTGCTCAGGGACAAAAAAAGCCGGCTGGCCCTCATCATCCCGCCCATCATCCAGATAGCCATCTTCGGTTATGCCGCCACCATGAACGTCACCCGCGTGCCATACGCCGTGCTGGACAAAGACGGCGGAGAAGCGGCCGCCCAATACATCGCGGACCTGGAAGGCACGGGAATCTTCCGGCGCCAGGCCGCCGCGGCCACGGAAAAAGACATTGACCGCATGATAGACAACCGGGAAATCGTCGTGGGGCTCACCATTCCGCCGGATTTCTCCCGCAGCATTCAGACGGGGAGGCCCGCATCTCTCCAGCTCATTGCGGACGGGCGCAACACGAATACGGCGGCCATCGCCCTCAGCTACGGCCAGCAAATCGCTGCCGCCTACGGGGCGGACCTGCTCTCCAAAAACGGCGGCTCCTCCCCGGTGGAAACGGAATCCCGCGCCTGGTTCAATCCCAACCTCATCACCCGCTGGTTCATCGTTCCCGGCCTCATCGCCGTGCTCGTGCTCATCAACTCCATCCTCTCCGGAGCTCTCTCCATCGCCCGCGAACGGGAGGAAGGCACCTTCGACCAGCTTCTCGTCGCCCCGTACACCCCCGGAGAAATCCTGCTCGGTAAAGGGACAGCCTCCGTCATCACCGGAATCATACAGGCCGTCTTCGTAGTGCTGGTAGCCATGTTCTGGTTCCGCATCCCCTTCCAAGGCTCCATCTGGCTGCTCTCCGCCGCCCTTCTGCTCTTCATCGTCACGGCGGCGGCCATCGGGCTGTGCATCTCCTCCTTTGCTCAATCCCTCCAGCAGGCCATTGTGGGAACCTTCCTGCTGCTGGTGCCCATGGTCATGCTCTCCGGCTTCGCCACGCCCATCTCCAGCATGCCGGAAATCTTTCAGAGCCTCACGCTGCTCAACCCCATGAGATACGGGCTGGAACTCATCCAGCGCATCTTTCTGGAAGGAGCCGGCTTCCTGGATCTCTGGCCCCTTTTCGCGGCCATCATGGCCGTTACCGTGGTGGCCGTCCTGGCTGCCGTCTTTTCTTTCCATCACAAAATTTCCTGACACCCCTTCCTTCTCTCCGGAATACCCGGAAACCTCCCTGCCCTGAATTTCCCCGTTTCATATTTTCATCATGCCAATCCCGTCACCGGCATAAAAATACTTGCATCCGGCCCGTTTTTTCTATTCTATTTCTCTCGTTCCTCGGGAACATGGGCTCGTCGTTCAATGGATAGGACATCGGTTTCCGGTACCGACGATGTAGGTTCGATTCCTACCGGGCCTACCACTTCTTTTGAAAAGAAGCGGTTATTCTTGGCAACATCAGGCGTCCTGCCCTTTTGTGCAGGTTTGCAGAACCACAGCAGGAACTAATCCGGGTTCGGCATCCTCCGGGGAAAAACAGGCCCATGCGTGTGCACTCTACCGGCTTCTCTCACCCGTTCCGCCCGGACGTCTTCCGGAAATACGCCGCCTTTCCGGGAAATAATAAAAAACTCCCTTCCGTTAACCGCGGAAGGGAGCTGAATGGAAACAGGAATCCAAGTTTGCCGTTACTTGCGGCGGCGGCGCATCGCCAGACCAGCCAGGCCCAGCAGGCTCAGGGAAGCCGCTGCGGGTTCGGGAACCACATAGGAAACGCTGTACCCGTTCTCATTCTTGGTAACCATATAAGAACCTACTTCGGCATTAGTCAAATCGTCCACAGCAGTAAGGGTATCAATGCCTGCAATGCCGCTGAGCATTTCCAGGGAAGTGTTCGTGCCGTCAAAAGACATATTGCTTCCCAGGGTAACCAGGTTTCTGGTCAGGATTTGATGCCCGCTCTCAGTCCATCCACTGGCGGTGCCTCCGTCAAGAGTCAGCGTAGCGGTCAGACTTGCTATCTTGGCGGTATATGAACTACCGTTGGAGGAAGTAAGGTTCATGATGCCCGTGGCTCCCAGATTGGCGTAAAATCCTTCCCCGCCCTGGTTCTTGGTATAAGCCAGATTAAAGGTGCCGTAGTTGTTCAACGTCGTGCGCCCACCATCGTTGCCGCCGTTATAACTGTTGAAGGTCAGCGTAGATGATTGATCAATATCAATAGAACAGCCGCCTTGGAATTTTTTTACGTTCCCTACAGTCAAATCCGCACCGTTTTGCAGGGCAAGCTTCAATGTCCAGCCTTCCAGCTGGGTAATGCTTCCGCTCGCGCCGGAAACGGAAATAAGAGACCATGCGTTGGAATTGGGCGTGCCGGGACCGGTTCCTGCCGACAGCCAGGAATCTGAACCGGTGACGGTCCAGCTGGATTCTGTCTGCCAAAGCTCCTGGGTAATGCTCTCACCGCCGTTCCATATAAAATCGGCATGAGCTATTCCCGCCAGAGCAATGAGCGTAATGAGTGTCTTTTTCATTATCAGAGGAATATAACAAATAATTATAGGAGTAATGATTGATTAGTCTAAAGAAACGATGACTAGCCTGCTTCACCCAAAGAGGCTGTGAAGCCAATAACGAATTCTCAATCCGAAATCAATACTAAATATTGTGGGAAAACAATTTAAGTATCATCGAGGAGCTGTTTTCAGGATGATTTCTCCTCCAAAAGGAAATCCTTCCGTGCCAGGGATCCTCTATTGTTTTTTAGACAGACTGATTTTCTCGACACCTTGTTGATAGAAACACAATCTTTTCAATATAAATAAATTATGATAAACATCGAAATGATGATTTTATGCTACAGAATATATTTCACATGGAATCTTCCCTTTAAGCTAATTCATGGAGCGGATTGAGAATCCGAATGTCGGCGTCACGGAGGAAACCGCCGTCAAATAAAAAAATATTCCAGAAATAATCTGTCACCGGAAGAAAAAAACATCTGTTTTACCCCCTGCCGCTTCCGCCACATTAAGGGCATCACGCCATCCTTGACCTGAAAAAATATCGTGCAACAGCAGGCCGTATCCGGACAAGACGGAGAATTCCCCGTCACGGGGATTATTCCTTTCCCCGAACTCCGGCCATTTTCCGGAACCTGTTCGCAAGCAGGAATCCGGTGACCGCCCAAAGAAAGGAAATGGCGGCTCCGGCCAGCATGGCCCACGGAGAATGGGCCCCCAACACGTTAAAGGAGCTTTTCAGCCATGCGCTGACAGCGTCGCCGCCACGGTAAAGGACCGTATCAATAAAGCTCTTGGCTTTATATTTTTCTTCCGGGGACAATACGGAATTCAGCATTTCACGGCCGGGACGCACCATTCCGTATTCCCCGATGCGGCGTACCGCCATCACCACGGCCACGACGGCAAATACCGGAGCGAAAGCCATCCATACAAAACCCAGGGAAATAAGAACAGGAACAGCCGCCAGCAACGCCGCCAATCCGAATTTCCGAACAATGCGTCCCGCGAGAAATACCTGAAGCAGCATGGTACACCCCTGAACAACAACGTCCAGCACTCCGAATACCTGCGTCTGGCGCACCGGATCAGGAAAGGAAGACGCTACAACGCTCATCAGCTCAAAATACAGGAACGTATTGGTCCCGGCCAGCAGGATGATGAACAGCCCGATGCCCATCAGGAAGGGAGACCGGAATACGGCAGACGCCCCGGCAAACGGATTCCCTCCCAGAGGGCGTTCCCGGCAATCGGCCGGAAGACGAACTCCCGTTTCCGCATCTTCCGGGGAATTCCCGTCACACCAGCGGTGCAGGTACATTCCCGCCAGC
>ENA-OXZL01000699-OXZL01000699.1-human-gut-metagenome-genome-assembly--contig:-NODE-699-length-8819-cov-4.218508_pt1 | contig 8819 bp, 4 predicted proteins | sample MGYA00244510_ERZ652805 | MGnify/ENA primary metagenome ERZ652805 (study PRJEB26926, sample SAMN06164841) | human gut metagenome | biome: ENVO:00009003; feature: ENVO:2100002; material: ENVO:00002003...
TACGAGATAGGCTCCGGTCTCGTGGGCTCGGAGATGTGTATAAGAGACAGCCCCCCGACCGCCGAAACACGTACGGAAGAGGAGCAGGATTCGCTTTTCGACACCAAGATCGACTCGATCTTCGGAGCGCCTCCCCTCTCGCCGATCGCCCCCGCCGACAGTACGGCTCCCACCGGCAACGACTCGCTGCTGCGCGATTCGTTGCGTCAGGACACGACCCGGCGCGATACGACCCGGAAAAAATCTTTCCTGGACGACATCATCAGCGGCAAAAACCAGGACTCGCTCTACTACGACGTACGCAACCGCACGGTCTATATCTACAACCAGGGCGATATCAACTACCAGAACATGAATCTCAAGGGAGATTTCATGCGGGTCAATATGGACGAAAAGATCATCTACGCCCACGGCAAGCGCGACACGATAGACGGCAAACCGACAGTTACCAACCCCACTTTCACCGAAGGAGCCGCCAATCCCTACACGATGGACACGATCACCTACAACATCGGCAGTAAAAAGGCGAAAATCAAAGGCGTGGCGACTCAGGAGGGCGACGGCTGGCTGATCGGCAACAACGTCAAAAAGATGGACGACAACACCATCCACATCCAGGACGGCAAATACACCACCTGCGACCAGACGGACCACCCCCACTTCTACCTGGCGATGACCAAGGCGAAGGTGATTCCCGGCAAGAAAGTGGTCACGGGTCCCGCCTACCTGGTCCTGGAAGACGTTCCCATCTACTTTCCGCTGCTGCCCGAGGGTTTCTTCCCGCTCAGTTCCGGCCCCAAGTCGGGTCTGCTGATGCCGACTTTCGGCGAGGAATCGACCAAGGGATTCTACATTCGTGACCTGGGCTACTACTTCACGCTCGGAGAGCACATGGACCTGGCCATCCGGGGCGGTATCTACACCCTCGGATCGTGGGAGGCATCCGCGATGTCGCGCTATATGAAGCGTTACAAGTACAACGGCACCCTGAATTTCAACTACTCGAACGTCCGTGTCGGCGACAAGGGCGAACCCGACTTCCTCCAGCAGAACAACTTCCAGCTCTACTGGCAGCATACGCAAGACCCCAAAGCCAATCCGGGATCGACCTTCTCCGCATCGGTCGATTTCCGTACCAGCGGCTACAACCGCTATTCGGCTACCAGCCTGAACGAAGCGCTCCAGACGCAGACAAGTTCGACGATCTCCTATTCGAAAAGCTGGCTCGGCACACCGTTCTCCCTTTCGGCCAACATGTCCGTTTCGCAGAACTCGCAGAGCGGAACGCTCTCGATCGCCCTGCCGAACGTCGTCTTCAACGTTTCGACCTTCTACCCCTTCAAACGCAAGGAGGCGATGGGCAAGCAGCGGTGGTACGAAAAGATTTCGCTCCGCTACACCGGCAAGTTCAACAACAAGGCCAACGCCAAAGAGTCCGAAATCTTCACCAAGGAAACACTCCAGAACATGCAGTACGGCTTCGAGCATAGCATTCCTATCTCGGCGACGTACAACATCTTCAACTACATCAACTTCGGACCTACGATCAACTACACCGAAAAGTGGTATTTCAAAAAACAGGAGCAGGTTTGGAACCCGGTGCTGAACCGCATCGACAAACTCGACCCGGAGTACGGATTCTACCGTCTATACAACTACAACTTCAGCCTGCAGGCCTCGACGATCATCTATGGCCGCTACGAGGCCAAGAAGAAAACGCGCAAGGTACAGGCGATCCGCCACACGATCACCCCGACGGTGAGCTTCTCCTACGCCCCCGACTTCTCCAAGCAGAAATACGGCTACGTAAAGACCGTGCAGAGCGATACGCTGGGTAATTTCAAGACCTACTCGCCTTTCGAAGGGAGCATCTTCGGCGTGCCCAGCTCCGGTCAGTCCATGGCCATCAACGCCTCGCTCTCGCAGACGCTCGAAATGAAGGTGCTCAGCAAACGCGATACCTCGGGTATGAAGAAGATCAAACTGATCGACGAACTCCGCATCGGACAGGTATCCTATAACTTCCTGGCCGACTCCATGGGACTTTCGAACATCCCCATTTCGCTGCGCACGACCGTTTTCCAAAATTTCGGCATCAATATCAACGCTACGCTCGACCCTTACCGGGTCACCCCGCAGGGCCAGCGTATCAACAAACTCTTTTTCCCGGGCCGTGTGGTATCGGCCAGCACTTCGTTCGGCTATACGTTCCAATCCCGCCAGGACAACTCCACCCCGGCGATCAACGACATCAACAGCGCCCCGGTCGATCCGGCCTACGCCAATCCTTTCTACGACCCTTACGGGCAAATGAACCCGGCCCTGCGACGGCAATACATGACCCAGGCCTACTACGACTTCTCGCTACCCTGGAACCTGGGATTCAACTATACGGTCAGCTACTCCGCATCACCGACCAACAACGGCACGACGGGCTACCAGAAAAACATCACCCAAACGCTCGGCATCAACGGCAGCGTTACGATTCTGCCAAAAATGGGTGTAACAATCCAGGGCGGTTACGACTTCCAGGCCAAGGAGCTGACTCCGGCCTCCATCACCATTACACGCGACCTGCATTGCTGGCAAATGTCGTTCGCGTGGGTCCCCTTCGGCCACTATCAGAGCTGGAGTTTCAACATCGGCGTCAAAGCGGCTTCCCTCGCCGACCTGAAATACGACAAAAGCCAGAGCATGTTCGACAATTTATACTAAATTTCGGACGCTTTCACGCATAATCCGCATCGAAATATGAAGATTCGATGAATTTTGGATTCTTTCTTGTTCCTTAATTGAATATTGTCTATATTTGTGGTAGCCCATAACCAGGACACGATGTAAAAACTCTCAAACATAATACCTCTATGATTATGAAAAAACACTACGAATCTACGGTTAAGGGGGGGGGAACTTCGTACTCCGCTCCTTCGGTTGAGATCCTCAGCATCTCGATCGAGAAAGGTTTTGCCAACAGCACTGTCCTGGACTATGGCGGAGCCGGCGAAGCAGGCGGCAGCGTTAATGACACCGATTACGGAGAATACTAACAAACACATCCTACGACTATGAAAACTTTTTTCAAATCCATTTTGGCTGTCGCAGTGTGTGCATCTCTGTTCGCAGCCTGTTCCAAAGACGACACGGTTTCCGACCCGTCGAACGGTCGTAAAGTAACGATGACGGTCACCGCATCGTCTGAACTCGAATCGGCATCCGGTTCCCGTACGACGTATGATCCCCTGACGGGGAAAATCTCGTGGAACGAAACCGGCGAATACCTTCAGGTGTTCGAAACGGCCGCCTCCAAAACCACATACGCCAACTCGCAGGAAGGTACGGTAAGCGACGGCACGGCGAAATTCGCCGTATCGTTCCCGGAGAATACGAACACTCCGCTCGTTTATAACGCGGTTTATCCCGCCTCGGCATGGATTACGTCCAACAATACGGATATTACCAACATGAAAGTCGTCACACGCACATCTCAACAGCCGACCGCTACGAGCTTCGATTCGAACGCGGACCTGCTGATCGCCAAATCGATCTCGCTGGAGAGTCAGCCGACCGAACTGCAAATGAGTTTCGGCCGTGCCGTTGCCATCGGTAAGATGACGGTCAAAAACCTCGCATCGGAGGAGCCTGTCCTTGGCGTCGAATTCACGGCTCCAGATAAGAAGGTCACGGGCCGTAGCTATGTCGATATGACGGCAGGCACCGTCAAGGAGTACGGTTATCCCGGTAATTTCTCGGACAACGTGACGCTGAGCTACTCTTCGGAGATGAACCTTAAGGCCAACGGCGCAACGGGCATGACCGCCTATTTCACCTGCTTCCCGTTCGAGGTGGCAGCCGGTGAAACATTCACCGTTACCGTGACCACCGCATCGAAGATCTTCACCAAGACGGTAACCGTTCAGGAGGGCCGGCCCCTGGCTTTCGCAGCAGGCGACAGTTCGACTTTCGCGGTCGATATGACCGACGCTGCGGAAGAGACAACCGAAACATTGAGCGGCGACTACGTCATCACGGCGACCCAATCCGAAACAACCTATGCAATGAGTTCTTTAGCTGAAAGCTCCCGTTTGGCTCCCGTAGTGATTACGCCGTCTAATCCCTACAAAACCGGGGACGAAACCCTCATTTGGACAATTACCAAATCGGGTGACAACTACACGATCAGTCAAGGCGAGAACTACCTCTCCTGGGAAAGCGGCAACAGCGCTACGATCTCTACGGAGGCTTACGACTTGATAATTACCAAGGACAAGGACAAAGGCACTTACCAAATCGCATCGGCAGCGACCCCTTCCCGTATTTTGGCGAAAAATAATACAGCAAACCTCGGTTTCGGATTCTATACCGGCAGTCAGACAAAAGATCTGACCCTGATCCCTGCCGAATACGTCAAGTTGCCTCAAATCACGTTGGATCCATCCACCCTGACACTGTCTTATAACGATACGGAAACTCACTATATCCCCGTTACGTTGAAGAACGCCGAAACGCAAGACGTTTCCGTCGCTATTTACGACGGCACTGAAGGAACCAAACAGCCGGACTGGATCACCACAGGTGATTACAACGGCAGCGAAAATCGCCTCGAAGTCGCAGCCACAGAGAATACGGTCGCAACACCTCGTACAGCACGCATCGTTCTTACCGCCACTACTTCACTGGGTACAGCCCAAGCGACGCTGACTGTTGAGCAGGCTGCTGCCGGCGCAAAGGCATGGGTTTCGGAAACTTTCGAGAACTATAAACCCGATGCAGAATCAGTCTACAACTCTAATGGAACTTTCAACGGCGTAACAACCGGGACTCCGGTATGGACCTATGCAAAATGTGGTAATCCGAACCAATCCAAAACCGACCGTACTACATTGTCCAACACGGCAGGGATCACAGTTTCCAGCGAAACTTACCTCACGATAGGTAAGAGCGGTTCATTGAGCGTAACAATCCCTGGCGGAATCACAGCACTCAAGTTCAACGCCTTGACAAGTTCGAAAGGCAGTGCAACCTTGACCGTAACAGTCGGAGGAAAAAGCGTAGGAACATTAAGTATAACCAAAAATTCAAAAAAAGTTTTCGAGCTCTCGGATATAGTATGCAACGGGCAGGACGCAACGATCAAGATCGAGCAAAACACGGAAAACCGTACTACTATCGGTGATTTCTCTTGGCAGCTTGAGTGAACAGGAGGCGGAGTTCCGACTCCAGACCCTACCCCGGGAATTGCTACACCGAGCGTAAGCGACATAACTTCGAGTACAGCGAAGGTTTCCAGTAGTCTGACCGACGCCGCTTACGCAACCGAGGTGCAGTTCTTCTATTCCGCAACGAACGGCAGCGACACGGGAAGTGTCGTTGCCGCTGTTGTCGGAAACGAAGCGACCGCCAACCTCTCCGATCTTCTGCCCGCAACGACGTACACGGTTTACGGCGTCGTAACGGCGACCAACGGCTCCACGCCGCAGAGTTCTTCGACAACCTTTACCACCGAAGGAGCACGGACGGATCATGCCGCCTGGTACGAGCTTCCGGCCAAGGACAACGCAGGCAGCAATATGCTGCTGCGGACCTTTTACGACACGGCACGCAACTACACGATGTATTACGACACCTCGACCTACACGGCCTACTGGGTAGCTTACCCGTTGGCGGCCGGTGACCTGGGATCGGGACGTCCGAACGATCCGTGGGCTGCGACACCCGGGATTCCGACCTCGCAACAAATCAATGTCTGGGCCGGATCGTACGGAGTGAACGTAGGTTCCACCTCGAACATCTACGCTCGCGGCCACCAGATCCCGAACGCCGACCGCAACAAGGATCCCTATGGCACCATGTGTGCGCAGACGTTCTACGCTACGAATTCCACGCCGCAGATTCAGAACGGGTTCAACTCCGGCATCTGGAGTACGCTCGAAGGTGACGTGCGGACGCTCGCACAACAACAGACCGATACGGTTTACGTGGTTACGGGCGCCATCCTACGGACTGTAACCGGGAATGAAACGATCACATATATCAAACCGGCCAAGGATACCAAGAACTGTCCCGTACCGAACTACTATTACAAGGTACTGCTCAAAGTCAAAAGAGAGGCTTCGGGCAAGATCTCTTCGGCATCGACGGTCGGTGTATGGCTGCCTCACCGCGTCTATTCGGGCGAAAGCTACCAGAGCTACACCAAATCGGTCGCCGAAATAGAAGCGCTGACCGGATATAATTTCTTCGCCAACCTGCCTGCCGACATCCAGGCCGCAGCGGAGCAAAATTCGAACTGGAGTACATTCGCATCGTTCTAAACGGGCGAAAAAACCTCCGATACGACAAAACGACACGCATCATTCCATTCGATGCGTGTCGTTTTGTATTATCCATACATCCGAACGGCTCATTCTTCCGAAAAAACAGTTATCTTTACGAATCGGAAAACCGCCGAATCCGAAAACCGACACTCGAAGCGGATGCAACGAAGAGGCGGGAATATTCTGTCGCATCCGAAGGAGGCAAACCGCAAATATCCGATCGACGAGGCCCGTGATTGTCCACGAGGTCCCGCCGAACGCAGAAAACGAAAAAAACACAAAGTCAAAGCCCGGTTCTCCGTCCATTTCCCGCGATCCGGCTCCGTTATGCTACGACTCAAGTCCGAAAACCTCCGGTCGAAACTCCGGCGCATGCCCATGCTCCGCGCATTGCCGCCGCTCACGGCCGGCATCCTGCTGGCCGACCACTACGTACTGCCGCTGTGGTTGTTAGTAGGCGGATTCCTCGTCTGCGGTATCCTGGCATTGCTCGCCGACGACCGGGGCGCAAACCTCGCCACCCTGGGAGCCATTCTGCTTTTCGGCATGACCGTCACCGAACTGGGACACACTCCCGCTCCGCCGACCGGCACTCCGGGCGAATACGAAATCGTCGTCCGGGAACGCCTCTCCGAACGGGAAGGCAAAACGGCCTCCGGCGCATCGCTCCGCGCCCTGCGGAACTCCGAAACCGGAGAATGGCTCCCCGCCGCCGGAAACCTCGTGGTTCGATGCGACTCTTCGACCGTGCTGAATCCCGGCGACCGAGCCGTCGTACGCGGCAAAATCTACCCTTTCACCGCCCGTCACGGCGGCTACGGACGGCTGATGACCCGCCGGGGATACGTCGGCACCCTCTACCTGAACCGCTCAAGCCTGCTGCTGCGCGACACCCTGCACCGGGAGCTTCCCCCGAAGCATCTCTCCCTGTTCCTGCACGAACGGGCCGTCGCACGGCTCGACCGTCTGTCCCTGGCGCCCGACGAACAGGCCCTCTGCAACGCTATGACGGCCGGGGATCGACGCTCGCTCTCCCCTGCACTCCGTGCGGCCTACTCGCGCAGCGGGACCTCGCACCTGCTCGCCGTTTCGGGATTGCACGTGGGCATCGTCTTTCTGCTCGCCAACCTGCTGCTCTGGTGGCTGCCGCTCTTCCGGCACGGACACATCCTGCGCAATATCGCGGTCATCCTGCTCATCTGGCTCTATGCCGCCACGACGGGATTCCCGCCCAGCGTCGTCCGGGCCGCGCTGATGTTCTCCGTCCTGCAATTCGCCCTGGCCTCGTCGTCGGAATACGTCGGGATGAACACACTCGCCGGCGTAGCCTTCGTCATGCTGCTCTTCCATCCCGATTACCTGTTCGACATCAGCTTCCAACTCTCGTTCATCGCCGTCGCCGGCATCATCGCCTGGGGACTCCCCCTCTGCCGCCTCCTGCGAACACGCCGCAAAAGCATCGATATGCTGACCGCAACCCTCGCCATCGGATTTTCAGCGTCCGCTGCGACTGCACCTCTTATCTCCCATACCTTCGGCCAGATCTCGGTCGTCGGGCTGGCACTCAACCCCGTCGTCATCCTGCTCTCCTACGTCGTGGTCGGGAGCTGCACGCTCTGGCTCGTGATCCCGGGAACAGTGCTCGCACCGCTCTTCTCGGACGTCGCAGGATTCGCAGCCCGGGCACAGAACGAACTGATCCGAGCTGCAGCGGCACTTCCGGCAGCCGCCCTCGACATCCGGCTCACGACGACCCAATGCTGGATCGTTTACGGACTTTTCATCTTCGCAACCCTGCTCCTATGGAGCGCCGAACGGAAAAAATCGGTATCTTCGCTCCCGGAATGATGACTCCGGAACAATACCGACTGCTGCTGACTCCCGAAGTGCGGCGTACCGTCGAAGAGCAAATCGGCCGCGACCCTGCGGCGATCGCCCTCGACAAGCGTATTCCGCATGCGGCACTCATCGCCACGCAGGTCAAATACCTCGCACGGGCACGGACAAAACTCCCCTCCTACTACGAAGCCCGCTGCATCCTCCCGCCGCTGGCTTTCGAACAGGCCTCGAGCGAGGCGTGCGCGGCCCGCAAGAGTTGCAGCGGAAACACGGTGCTCGACCTTACCTGCGGACTGGGCGTCGATGCCCTCTACCTCTCGAAACGCTTCCGCGAAGTCATCACCCTCGAACGGGATGCGACGCTGGCGGCCGTCGCCGGAGAGAATTTCCGGCGGCTGGGCGCAACGAACATACGGGTTATCAACTCCTCCGCCGAGGCGTTCCTCGCCTCGACCCGGGACCACTTCGACTGGATCTACGCCGACCCCGACCGACGCAGCGCCGAAGGGCGCAAGCTGGTGCGGCTGGAGGATTGTTCTCCCGACATACCGAAGCTGCTGCCGGAACTCCGTCGCATCGCCCCGAACCTCTGCGTCAAGAACTCCCCGCTGTTCGACGTCGGTGAAACCTTCCGGCTCTTCGGTCCCTGCCGCACGGAGGTGGTGT
>ENA-OXZL01000700-OXZL01000700.1-human-gut-metagenome-genome-assembly--contig:-NODE-700-length-8817-cov-4.741612_pt1 | contig 8817 bp, 7 predicted proteins | sample MGYA00244510_ERZ652805 | MGnify/ENA primary metagenome ERZ652805 (study PRJEB26926, sample SAMN06164841) | human gut metagenome | biome: ENVO:00009003; feature: ENVO:2100002; material: ENVO:00002003...
GAGATAGGCTCCGGTCTCGTGGGCTCGGAGATGTGTATAAGAGACAGGTATAAATCTTCGTCATCATCCAGATAAATAGGCTGTTTCAGCCGGTATACTGAGATGCGTTGCTGTGTCAGCGTATCGCCCCAGAAGTGGCCGGAGGGTGTCATCCGCAGTACGAGTGAGTCGAAGCTATAGCTGTAGTTCTCGTTGGGAGTGAAACTGTTTGCGGAGTATTCGGCATAGTAGGTGGCAGAGACTTCGCCCCATGACGGATCCTTGTAATGTCCCAGCTGGCAGATGCTGTCTCCCCTGGTTTCTATGGAGTCCATAAGAATGGTGCTGATATCCACGGTGCAAGTGTCCACATATACATTGTAGAAAGAACTGTCGACCAGACTTTTGCCCAGTTCTGAGTTTTCGTCCTGGCAGGCGCAGATGGTGGCGATCATTATAATCAGACTATACAATAACTTTTTCATTGTTCATAGTGTTTTTGAGCTACAAGTTACAGGCTACGAGCTACGAGTTACGAGCTACAAGTGGCTGTGCTATCATACCGAAAGGCACTCGTAGCTCTTAAATTCTTTCGCAAAGGAAAATGAAATCTTCCATATCTTCCTATTAAAATCGGCTATCGGGCGGGTTTTATCGGTAAAGCTATTTACCGAAAAATTAGTGCTGTTTGTCGGTTATATTTGCTGATGAAGTACTTGCCACCTACTTTTGCTACCAAAAATATAGTAATTAAAACAAGTTCTGAAGAAAAAATGAATCGACTATTATTTGGAATGATGCTGCTGGCGGTTGGATGCCTAGCCGGCAGTTGTACGGACGACGATGAATACACTCAGGGTGTATGGATGAGAAGGTCGGACCTGGACGGGGTTGCACGGGGACAAGCCAGTAGTTTCACCATCGATAATAAAGGCTATCTGTGCTGCGGTTTCCGTGGGACGAACAAGACATATCTGAAGGATCTTTGGGTGTACGACATCAACAATGATTATTGGACACAATGCGCCGATATGCCCGATGAGGCGCAAGGTCGCCACAGTGCCGCCTCGTTTGCCCTGAATGGAAAAGGCTACATTACTACCGGTGTCCAGAAAAATGAGTCTGCGAACCTGGCGGATACTTGGGAGTATGATCCCAATACAGACACCTGGGCGCGGAAAGACGACTTTGGCGGAGGTGCGCGCTATGGTGCGCTGGCTTTCTCCATCGGAGGATATGGCTATGTGGGTACGGGGTACAATGACAACTACCTGAAGGACTTTTATCGTTTCGACCCTAATGCCGCTACCGGACAGCAATGGACAATCGTGAGCGGATTCGGTGGATATAAACGCCAATACGGTACAGCTTTCGTTATAGATGATGTGGCTTACATTTGTTGTGGAGATAACAATGGTACTCTGGTAGACGACTTGTGGAAGTTCGACGGTAGCGATTGGAAACAGTTGCGTGACATTGCTAATAATAATAGTGATGAAGATTATGACGACGATTATGCCATTACCCGTACGGGTACCGTATCTTTCGTTATAGACGGCAGGGGATATATCGCGACAGGAACCCGTAGTGGGGTGACCAGTGATTATTGGGTATATGATCCTGAAGAAGATTTGTGGTATGGTGACTCTGATGATGACTATACGCCGATGACGAATGTGCATAATGTCAGCTCCGGAGGCTCATCGCGTGCCTATGCGGTATCTTTCTCCACGGGTAAGCGGGGTTTTGTACTGTCGGGATCTTCGGGAACCAGTTATTTTGATGATGTCTATGAGCTCTTGCCCTATGAGCAGGAAGATGTTGATTAGTGTTTTTTCTATATAAAGATTTATGAAGCTGATGTTTATTGTGAAGATAGGCGTACTGTCCCTTGTGGCGGTATGCCTTTCTTATTGTTCCGGCTGCACGAATGCCTCCGGAGAAAAGTTATCCTGCCGTTCCATGCAAGTGGAAGGGGGGTATGGATATGTGGTGGTTTACGGGGCAGATACACTGATTTATCAGCCTTACATACCTGCCATAGGTGAGAAGACAGCCTTTGCATCAGAAGAAGATGCCTTGAAAATAGCTACATTGGTGTGCCGCAAGTTAGCGGAGAAACAACCTCCTACCGTGAGCCGGGAGGAGATTGTTGAAAACTTGCCGTCTATACGTCTTCCGGCGGCAGGTCGCTGACCTCATGGCGTATAGGAGAACAATCATAAGGGTAATTCTTTAGCAGTTTCCCTGTAATGATTTTCTTTGTGTCACTGCCGGGCCTTGACAAGGTCATAGTGTAACTAACTTGCAAGGCTTTATAATAGATGTCAGCCTGATACCTGTTTTGCTTCATGCCGACCATGTCCTTCTCGAAACTAATATCTTTTAATTCACCTCTGTACATTCCTCTGTCGGTGTATTTCTGCTTTTCTTGCTCGAAGATAATTTGTCCGTCTACAATGTTTCCCGGCATATCCACATAGCGGCTTTCTCCTTCGGGATTCATCCATTCCTTGGGATATTCGCCGGTATAAGTATCGAAGTAATATTCAGTAAAAGCATTGTAGAAGGGGAAAAAGGAAGTCTTCTTTATTTCTTCTCCGCTACCGGTTCTGTCTATCCAGGTGATTCCCCAGGGCTTTGTTCCGGTTTCTCTTACTCCATCAAATTCATCCAGGGAGTAAGTGATGGATTCTATCTGATAGTAATTGGTGCATATCTTCTGCTGGATGAATATTTGTTCTGAGTAAAGTCCTTGTTCGGAACTCAATTTGAGAATCAATCTGCGCTCTTCCCCCGCAAAGTTGTCATTCAGTTGTATAGTCAGGGATTTTGCCTTGTCGCGGGTGATGCTGCCCCAATGGAAGCGTACGGTGCCCATACCCTCCAGTTTCAAGGGATACCCGTTCTCATCTGTCATGATGCCTCCATCCGGATACATAACGGAAGCCACAATCCAGTTGGTTCTGGTCATCGGGATCTCTATGGAGCATGCATCGCCTTCGACAGTAAATTCTTTTGTAGAAGAGAAACGTTCATCATTTGCATTATCACAGGCTGTTCCGCCGAAAAGGATGACAATGGAGAATATTAGCGCTTGGAGTACGTTCGTTCGTTTCATGTATCTTTAGTTTCGTTAGTTTAAATAGCTTTTGTTTATAGACGTATTTTATTGGAAAATACTGCAAACAAAGGTATGTTTTTTTAGCAAGAAAAAGATAGGGGGTGATACTTTTTGTAGAATATTAGTTGTACCTTGTAGGTCTTTAAATCAACAAAATACATATAAAGTATGGAAAACAAATTACAAGTCATCAGAGAACAGGAAATAGAAGCATGCCTAATAGAACTGAGAGGGCAAAAAGTCCTGTTGGATAGAGATGTGGCAATACTGTACGGAGTAGAAACGAAGAGGGTGAATGAAGCGGTGAGAAATAATCCGGATAAGTTCCCTAAGGATTATATCATTGAATTGAATGAAAGTGAGATACGATATTTGCGGTCGAAAATTTCGACCACAAATTTATCTTCCAAAGTACGTGCGGTCCCTAAAGCTTTCACCGAAAAAGGGCTTTATATGCTTGCCACCGTTTTGAAAAGTCCCCGGGCTACGGCTACGACTCTTGCCATTATAGAATCTTTTGCCCATTTAAGAGAACTCTCCCGCAATCTAAATATCTTGTCAATAGAAACGGATGAAGGTAAACAGAAAACATTGACCCAACGCAGCAGTGAGTTACTTCATGAATTATTGTCTGTAGAAGAGAAAGGGGATACAACAGAAACCGAATCTTCGATAGAGCTGAATTTATATGCCTTAAAGATGAAGCGTACGGTGAAAAAGACAAAGAAAGGATAATTGTTTTTTGCAGATAAGAGAGGTTTTTATTAACTTGCAGGCAGTTTACAAGTATACTAATAAATAAGACTATGAAATACCAAGTTGCCATTATCGGTGGAGGTCCTGCTGGATATACTGCTGCCGAAACAGCCGGAAAAGCCGGATTGAGTGTAGTGTTGTTCGAGAAACAAAATTTGGGTGGAGTCTGCCTCAATGAAGGTTGTATCCCTACCAAGACCTTGTTGTATTCGGCAAAGACGTATGATGCCGCGCGTCATGCTTCCAAATATGCAGTGCATGTCTCCGAAGTCTCATTTGACTTGCCGAAGATTATTGCCCGCAAACAGAAGGTAGTGCGCAAGCTGGTGCTGGGCGTTAAAGGCAAACTGACGGCACATGGTGTAAATATCGTGCAGGGAGAGGCTACCATCATTGACAAGAATACCGTGCAGTGTGGTGGCGAAACTTACGAATGTGAAAACCTGATTCTTTGTACGGGTTCGGAAACCTTCGTTCCGCCTATTCCCGGTGTGGATACCGTACCTTTTTGGACGCATCGCGACGCTTTGGATAATAAGGAGCTTCCCGCATCACTTGCCATTATCGGTGGTGGAGTGATTGGCATCGAGTTTGCTTCTTTCTTCAATAGTCTGGGTGTACAGGTCACTGTGATAGAGATGCTTGATGAAATTCTGGGCGGCATGGATAAGGAACTTTCTGCTATGCTGCGTGCAGAGTATGCCAAACGTGGAATTAAGTTTATGCTTAGTACAAAAGTGGTATCTATTGCTGAGGCTTCTTCCGATGATGGGAAACCACAGGTACAGGTGAGTTATGAGAATGCGGAAGGTGCAGGTGCTGTATTGGCTGATAGATTATTGATGAGCGTAGGCCGTCGTCCGGTGATAAAAGGATTCGGGCTCGAAAACCTGGATTTACGAAGGACTGAACGGGGAAATGTCTGTGTGAACGAATATATGCAGGCCTCTGTTCCGGGTATATATGTATGTGGCGATCTGACGGGTTTCTCTTTGCTGGCACATACAGCCGTGCGTGAGGCAGAAGTAGCCGTGCATACCATACTTGGCCAGAAGGATGCTATGAGCTATTGGGCTATTCCCGGGGTGGTATATACCAATCCGGAGATTGCCGGTGTGGGGCAAACGGAAGAAACTCTGCAACTAAAAGGTATCAGCTATCGGGTTGCAAAGCTTCCAATGGCCTACTCCGGGCGTTTCGTTGCTGAAAATGAAGGTGTGAATGGAGTTTGCAAACTTCTGATAGCGGATGATGAAACGATAGTGGGGGCACATGTTTTGGGCAATCCGGCTTCTGAAATCATCACTTTGGCAGGTATGGCCATCGAGTTGAAACTGACTACTACGGAATGGAAGAAAATCATTTTCCCCCATCCTACGGTTTCTGAAATCTTTAAGGAAGCATTATGATAATCACAATCGCTTCTTAGCGCTTTTCAGGACTCATATAAAATATTAGAACGATGAAAACTGTAAAACTGATTACTTGTAACGATGCTGCTCAGGCACACATCATTCAGGGAGCATTGGAGAATGAAGGCATTTCTTCCCTTCTTCACAATGAGAATATGTCTACGTTGTTGCGCGGCTACATCAATGATATTGCCGGAGTGGACGTTTTGGTCGACGAAGCCGATTATGAAGCTGCCGTTCGCTTGCTGGAACAGAATGAGATGATCCCGGAGCAATTAAAATATTGCCCTTTCTGCGGTTCGTCCGACATTAAGTTTGTGTTGAAGAAAGAGCATCGGCTACGGGCTGTCATGTCGGTCATCGCCTCTTTGTTGGCGGCTACTCCTCCGGGAAATAATCATTGGGAGTATGTCTGCCATGCCTGTGGAGGAAAGTTTGAAAAGCCGGTTGCAGAATTTCATTCGGCTGAAATATGATTCGTAAGTATATCAAAAGGTACTAATTCCCTCAACAGGTAATTTAATATTAGTACTTATCAGTAATTAAATGCACATGAAAAAATATCTTTTGTCGCTTACTCTTTCTCTCTTATTTATTCCCATAGTACTATGGGGGCAGAATACGAGTGCTAAGAGTCTCTCTTCCCGCCTGGATACCCTGATAAAATATCAGCTTCCTGCCGGTTCCAACGTTGGTATATCCGTATACGATCTGACTACAGGGAAATCCTTATATACCTATCAATCGGATAAACTTTCCCGTCCGGCTTCTACCATGAAGTTGCTGACTACCATTACCGCCCTTGCCCGCCCCGATGCGGATGAACCTTTTAAAACGGAGGTGTGGTATCAGGGAGTGATTGAACGGGATACATTGAAGGGTGACATATACGTTGTCGGTGGATATGATCCTGAATTTGATGATGAAGCTTTGGACTCGCTGGTGAATACGGTGAGCCGTTTCCCCTTTTCGGTGATAGCAGGCAACGTATACGGTGATGTTTCTATGAAAGACTCCATCTATTGGGGAAGTGGCTGGGCATGGGATGATACGCCTGCCTCATACCAACCCTATCTCTCACCGTTGATGCTGAATAAAGGTCTGGTTACCGTAACCGCTTCTCCGGGTGAGAAAGGAGAAATGGCAAATATCGAATGTGTTCCCGCTTCTTCCTATTATACTGTGACCAATGAAACCCAGTCCCGTACTCCTTCTGCCGGACGTTTCGGTGTTTCCCGGGATTGGTTGCAGAATGGCAATAATGTGATTATTAAAGGAAACGTGGAAAGTAAGCGGATAGGTACAGTGAATATCTATTCCTCCCAGGATTTCTTTATGTATACTTTTCTTGAACGCCTGCGAGCAAAAGGTATTCAATGCCCCGCCGGTTATGCTTTCAACGAATTGCAGAAAGATAGTCTTTCAGTGCAAATGGCTTTGTTTGAGACTTCCACTCAAGATGTAGTCAATCAGATAATGAAAGAAAGTGATAATCTGAATGCCCAGGCTTTGCTTTGTCGTTTGGGTGCCCAAGCTACCGGTAAAAAAAGAATTTCGGATGAAGACGGGCTTTCTGCCATTCGTAAGCAGATAAAAGCTTTGGGAGGAGATGCGGATAACTATAAACTGGCTGATGGCTGTGGACTTTCCAATTATAATTATATCTCTCCTGATCTGCTGGTTTCTTTCCTGAAGTTTGCTTATTCGCGCACGGATGTTTTTCAGAAGTTGTATAAGGCTTTGCCCATTGGCGGTGTAGATGGGACATTAAAATACCGGATGCAACGCGGGACTCCCTCTCATAAGAATGTACATGCCAAAACCGGGTCCTTTACAGCTATTAATTGCTTGGCCGGCTATTTGCGTGCCGCAAACGGGCATGAAGTGGCTTTTGCCATCATGAATCAGAATGTACTTTCAGGAGCTAAAGCACGCGCTTTTCAGGATGCGGTATGTGATGAAGTAATAAAATAGTTACGAGCTACAAGCTACGAGCTACGAGTGGCTGCGTTGATATCGCAGAACTCGTAGCTCGTTTCTTATAGCTCGTACTGATTTACACTTGTAGCTCGTAGCCCGTAACTCGTAGCTTACTTATACTGTGCCCAATCTACATTCTTCATGTCTCCGCTTTTTGCCAATTCTGCATGCATAGCCAATGCAGCGCGGACTGCTTGCGGAGTCTGAGATTTACCATCAGTTATTTTCAAATAATCCCAGAGGATATTCTTGTAATCCGGATGAACGCAGTTTTCGATGATTGCCTGTGCGCGTTCTTTCGGGCTCTTACCACGCAAGTCGGCAACACCTTGTTCAGTAATGATGATGTTTACGTCATGTTCTGTATGGTCGTGGTGAGATACCATCGGAACGATAGCGCTGATCTTACCTTCCTTGGCGACGGACGGACAAGTAAAGATGGAAATATAAGCATTGCGTGTGAAGTCACCGCTTCCGCCAATACCGTTCATCATTTTCGTGCCGCCGATATGTGTAGAGTTAACGTTTCCGTAGAGGTCAGCTTCGATAGCCGTGTTGATGGAGATAACTCCCAGACGGCGTACAACTTCCGGACTATTGGAGATTTCCGACGGGCGGAGCACCAGTTTATCACGGAAGAAGTCCATGTCATCATAAATACCTTGCAGACAGTCGTTTGTTACAGTGAGTGAGCAAGCGCTACCAAATTTCACGCGGCCGTCACGGATCAATCCGATTACGGAATTCTGAATAACTTCCGTGTACATTTCGAATGCCGGGATGGTCTTGTCACGTCCCAATGCACCGAGCACAGCGTTAGCGATATTGCCTACACCGGATTGCAACGGCAGGAAGGTTGACGGAATGATTCCGCGCTTCATGTCCGCAGCCAGGAAGTCGGCTACATTCTGACCAATCTTGTCAGTCAACGGATCAGCCTCGGCAAAACTGCGTGCTTCGTCCGGCCAGTTGGTTTCCACAACGCCTACAATCTTTTTCGGGTCTACCTGGATATACGGTTGACCGATGCGATCACTTGGTTTATAGATAGGTATTTCGCGGCGGTAAGGCGGATCAAGCGGTTCGTATACATCGTGCAATCCCATAGCATTTTTGCTGTGAGCAGCATTCAGTTCCACAATGATCTGGTCGGCAAGGCGGCAAACGGTGGGAGCGATACCACCGGCTGCGGTCAGATAAATCTTGCCGTCGGGAGTTACTTCGCAAGCTTCGATAATGGCAATGTTTACTTTGCCCATGAAACCGTAACGAACTTCCTGTGCCATCTGAGACAAGTGGATATCGTTATAGGCAATCTCTCCGCTGTTTACTGCTTTACGGAAATCGGAATTGGTTGTGTAAGGAGCACGATAACGGATTGCTTTGGCGCGTGATAGTATACCGTCGCAGGAGTCACCCGTAGAGGCACCTGTGAAGATCCCTATCTGGAAAGGGTTTCCTTTTGCATGTTCAGCTTCCGCTATTTTTGCTAATTCTGCCGTAACGGCTTTGGCTGTTCCAGCGGGAGTAAATCCGCTCAAGCCGATGTTGTAGCCATGTTTGATC
>ENA-OXZL01000715-OXZL01000715.1-human-gut-metagenome-genome-assembly--contig:-NODE-715-length-8738-cov-4.423356_pt1 | contig 8738 bp, 5 predicted proteins | sample MGYA00244510_ERZ652805 | MGnify/ENA primary metagenome ERZ652805 (study PRJEB26926, sample SAMN06164841) | human gut metagenome | biome: ENVO:00009003; feature: ENVO:2100002; material: ENVO:00002003...
AGGCTCCGGTCTCGTGGGCTCGGAGATGTGTATAAGAGACAGCTGATTTACCGGTGTGCAATAAAATAAAGGTGTCCCGTAGGGGCGGGGTTCTACTCCGCCCAATGAAAATAACGTCCGCCTTGCCGGATCCAAAGGGCAGAGCAGAGCCCTGCCCCTACGGGAAGATAATCATTTTGTATCACCATGCCATCCTTGTTCCATACCCGTAAATCTTCATTTACCTGCTAATATTGAATGATTAAGATACGAATACAAAATAAATGCCTTTTGCAGGAAGAATAAATAGATAAAAAATCGAAGGAGATGGACAATCTTCCGATTTTAATAGTAAGTTTGTACCACACTTAAGTCAGTTAGCCATGATCAAAAGAAAAGACGGTTTCAGCGGAGAACGGGTGCTTGTCCTTCCACAGCCCATCATCCGTGAGATGGAAGAAGACCCTATTTCCTCCATTTTACACATTACCGATATCGGATATTATCCGAAGGCCTGGCATCATTTCCGGGAACGGCAGGAGAGATGGACATCGAGGTTGTACAGCAACAGACTGTTACAATCACTGGTGTTGTGAAAGACAAGAGTGGCGAAACGGTCATTGGTGCCAACGTGCTTGAGAAAGGAACAGCAAATGGAGTAATTACCGATTTTAATGGTAATTTCACATTGAAAGTTAAAGATGCTAGTGCGATATTGGTAGTATCCTACATAGGATACCAATCACAGGAAATTACGGTAGGTGCTAATCGCAATCTGAGCGTAGTGTTAGTCGAAGATACGGAACTGCTAGACGAAGTAGTGGTTATCGGCTATGGTACACAGCGCAAAGGTGATGTAACAAGCGCTATTGCAAGTGTGAAGTCTGAAGACTTTTTAGTTGGTAACTTTAATAATGCTGGTGAACTAATGAAAGGTAAAGTTGCCGGTTTGACAATAACTAAACCTTCAGGAGATCCTGGCGCAGGTACGGAAATAAGTTTACGTGGTATCGTATCTGTATCAGGTAATGCTTCCCCACTCGTGCTGATAGATGGTGTTCCTGGTGATCTTGGTACTGTACCTCCAGAGAATATTGCTTCTATTGATGTTTTGAAGGATGCTTCCGCTGCTGCTATTTATGGTACACGTGGTGCTGGCGGTGTCATATTGATTACTACTAAGACTGGTATGCGTGAGCAGAAAGCCACTGCTACTTATGCTGGTTATGTATCATTCTCCAATTGGGCGAAGAAAGCTGACTTTATGACTTCGGAAGATATACGTGCAGGTAAAACACAGTATAATGACGAAGGTTATGATACAGATTGGCTGAAAGCTGTCAGCCGCACAGCAGTTACGCAGAATCATAGTTTTACTATAACTGGTGGCTCTTCATCAACTTCCTACTATGGAAACGTCTCTTATCGTAAGGCGGAAGGTGTAATGAAGAAAACCGGAAATGAAGATTTGAGTATGTCTTTTGATGTCAGCCATTGGATGCTCAATGATATGTTGAAGGTTAATTTGAATATTGTTTCTGATAACTATAAGTATGACATCAATAATGCGACTTATATATACCGACAAGCGGTTATCCGTAACCCTTCATCGCCTATTTGGAATGAAGACGGATCTTATAATGAGCGTTCACTGTTGCAATATTATAATCCGGTGTCGTTGCAAAATGAGAATACGGGAGAGAACAAGTCACAAAGCATGCGCATGACTGGAAATATCACGTTTGAGCCAATCAAGGGATGGCAGACTAATTTAATGATTGCTTCGCATCGAAGTATTGGTAAGTCAGGTTCGTATAATACAAAATACCACACAACTACTGTTATTGCTAATCGTACAGGTGAAGCATCGTTGGGAGATTCTCAGAGTCGGACTGATTATTTAGAACTGACTTCCAAGTATAACAAGACCTTTAATAAGGTACATCGTTTGGAAGGTTTGGTAGGTTATAGTTGGTCTAAAAGTGAGTATGAGGAAGCTTCTATGTGGAATGCCAATTTTCCGACCGACTATTTCGGATATAACAATATAGGTGCCGGTGAATACCTTACTGATGGAAAAGCTACTATGGCTAGTAAGAAAAATGAATCAAAACTTATAGGTTTCTTTGGGCGTGTAAGCTATGGTTATCATGATCGTTATAATATTCTGGCATCTATTCGTTATGAAGGTTCTTCGAAATTCGGTGCTAACCATAAATGGGGGGCATTCCCTTCTGTGTCTTTGGGATGGAATATACATAACGAGGCATTTATGGAGAATACCCGTGACTGGCTCACTAACTTTAAATTGCGTGCAGGATATGGTATAACCGGGGTGATTCCGAATGATCCTTATCTCTCAATTCTCCGTTACACGTTTAGTGGAGGTAATTACTATAGGGATGGTAAATGGTCGAAAGGTTTGAAAGCTGTATCCAATCCGAACCCAGACTTGAAATGGGAAAAAGCAAAGGAATTCAACATAGGTTTGGATTGGAGTGTGTTGAATGACCGCTTAGGTGGTACAGTAGATTACTATATCAAGAATACTTCAGATATGCTTTATGATTATCAAGTACCGAGTCCCCCAAATCTGCATACGTCAACTATGGCTAACGTAGGTAAGATGCGTAATTCTGGTATCGAAATACTTGTTCGTGGTATTCCCGTGAGAACAAAGGACTTTGAATGGAGTTCTGCATTGACTTTACAACATAATACGAATAAACTTGTGAGCTTGTCCAATGATTTGTACCAAACTGAAAATATTCAATGGTTGAGAGGGGTAGGTGATCCTGTATCACAATATACTCACAAGGTTGAGGTTGGTAAGAGCTTTGGTGAGATTTATTCACTTAAAGCTGTAGGTGTTTCGGAAGCAACTGGATTATTTTTGATTGAAAATCCTGCGACAGGCCAAGTTGCCGAGTTCTATCAGGAAATGCGTGATGATCGTGACGGCTGGTATCAACGTATGGGCAATGGTATTCCTAAAGTTTCCATGGGATGGAATAATACTTTCAGATATAAAAACTTTGATCTTGCATTACAAGCTACTGGGCAATTTGGCTTCAAGATTATTAATCAGCAACGTGTATTTTATGAGAATAATGCACATGCTTATAACAAATTGAAGTCAGCTGCTGATAAGATTGGGGGCATTCGTCCGCTTTCAGCTCAGCAAGTACAAGCGGTGACCAGTTATTACATTGAAGACGGTGACTATTTCAAATTGACCAACATGACTCTTGGTTATACATTTGATTTTAAGCATAGTCCTTATGTGAAAACTCTTAGACTTTATGGTAGTATTGATAATGTGTTTACTATCACTAAGTATAAAGGAACAGATCCTGAACTTGGCAGTAATAACTTTTGGTATGCTGGTGTAGATGACCGCGACAAATACCCTACTGTTCGTTCGTTCACTGTAGGTCTTAATGTTACATTCTAACTGATTAAAGTATTTTGATTATGAAACTCAATATATTGAAAAACAAAGTAATAGGCATTCTGTTTGCCAGTTCTGTTGTACTTTGCGGCTGCACTGACCTTGATGAAAAAGTATTCAGTGAGCTTCCTGGAGATGGCAGTTATGAATTCTCTGATACAGAGATACAAGCACAGTATGGTGTTATCTACGACCGTCTCCGTGATATGTACGATGGTTGGGAGGGGTATATGGATATTAGCCAGGAATGTGGAGACTTGCTCATGACTCCCTATCGTACTTATGGTGGATGGGGTGCCCAATATGTGGCTTTACACAAGCATGAATTCCACTCCACGATTAACCACTTGTATCGTCCGTGGTATTCCTGTTATCAGGGGATAAACTCATGTAACCAACTTTTGGACAATGAAACCATTAATAAAAATGAAACAGCCGTGGCGGAACTTCGTACATTCCGTGCACTATTTTACTATGTGCTGTTCGATTTATGGCGTAATATACCGGTTACTACTACTTTAAATGTGCCCGATGGATTCTCGCCGGAGCAAGAGACTCCTCAGTTTACTTTTGATTTCATTGTAAAAGAAGTGGAAGAATCTAAACCTTTGCTGACAAAAGTAGCAGAAAAAGGACAGATTAATTATTATGGAGCATGTATGTTGCTTGCCAAGATGTATCTTAACCACGATGCTTGGTTCCCTGATGCGCCCGACAATAAATATTATGGTTTAGCAATCGAACAGGTTAATGAAGTTATTAATAGCGGTGTTTATACACTTGCAGATAGTTATCGTGAACCATTTTCAGTGGCTGGAAGTAAGGAAAATATTTTTGAACTGATGTATGATAACAAGTATGCAGGACATGGTACCAATCACTTTTGTAAGTGGTTCCCAGCTGTATGTAAAGACGTGTTTGGAGTATCATTTGACCCATGGAACGGTAGTGCTTGTGTTCCTCAATTTTTTTATAGTTATGATGACGCTGATACACGCAAAGCCGATACTTGGAAATGGGGTGTACAAAGAGATACACAAGGAAACATCATTTATGACAATGGTAAGGAGGTTAACCTGACTCCTGAAGTTTGGGCAATCGAAAAACCGGGTGCCGGTGACTACCAAGGGGCACGCTTGTGGCTTTATGAGATTCAGCCGGGTGATATCGGTACAAGTGATGACAATGTTCCTTTCTTCCGCCTTACTGATGCTTACTTTATTAAAGCTGAATGTCTGCTTCGTCTTGGAGGTTATAAAGATGAAACTGAACAAGATGCAGCTGATATTGTAACTATGATTCGTAGACGTGCATTTAAAAATAATCCAGAAAAAGCTGTTCGTACCGTTGCTCAACTTAAGGGAGGTAGCGTATATGATTATGGATTGCGCGAGACGCAAGGTGTTCTTGATGAAGACAAAAACCTTACTAAAATTGAAATTATTGAAACTCACGAAGGCGGAGATGATATTATTCTTGGTGGATTGCTCGATGATCTTGCTTGGGAATTTGTATATGAACATCATCGCCGTCAAGACTTGATACGTTTCAAGATGACCAATGGGTGTAATGTATTCAATGGTAAATCATGGTTTGGGAAGAGTGCCAACACGAATCCGAACGACCGCCATTTAGACATATTCCCGATCTTGAAAGATAATCTGGATGCTAATCCTAAATTAAAACAAAACCCTGGTTATACAAAATAATAAATACTATGAAAAGAAAATTATTATATGCATTGATGGTTTTCGGTGCTTTGTTTATTGCATCTGCTTGCTCCAATGATTATGAGGATGCTACAAGTCCTCATGTATATGGACCTGATGAAAATCCACCTGTAAAGGGCGATGCTACCTCTACAATATCCAATGTTTATGAGATGCAAGGTACTAATCCAACGCCGATATCACTGAATATCGACTTGTATGAAGATATCATCCAGAAACAATTTGGTATGACTGTGAGTGAAATGCTTACCAATATTGAGAAAGGTACGGTTGTAGTATGCCCTATTAATCCCTCTCGTAATGTATGGAACAAGGCGAAAGCGAATGTGGATGGGAAACAATATGGATGGTATGTTAACAAGTCAGGTAACGTATGTAAGGCTGATGATGAAGCACTGTATGGTATTATAGAATTTGATCCGGTATCCCATAATTTTAATTTTTATGCTGATAAAAATGCAGGTGGTGCGGCTTCCATAGAAATAGGTTTTGCTCTCAATGGTCCTAATTATAATACAGGTATTCGCTTTGTTAACTCTATTACTATCTATGACCGGAGCTTCATATTTATGGATATAAAGATTCCTGCTGGTGATTATAATGCTTATCAGCTTAATCTTAACGATGTTGCTGAAAATATTAACTTCGTATTTGGAATGTCCTCAGCTGATTTTGCAAATAGTTTGAGTGATGGCGTACTTAAGCTATACATGATGAATCTTGAAACTAACGCTTATTTGTGGGATGGTGAATCAACTGCTAATAATGGGGGCTACTGGTGTAATTCCAAAAACGAGATTTGTGCTTGGGGGGCTGATGGTTTCTCCTATTTCATTGAGCCTAATATTGGGGATGATTCAGCGACTTTTGCTATAGGGCGTGCTCCTGGCGTCGCATCAGGTACAGTTTATCTGATAAAATTTGGTGTAGCAAGCAGTGATCAGTCAAAGATGCTATCGTTCTTTATTACTGCTACTTTTGAATAATAATAATTTAGGAAGGTTATTGCCATTGTGTTTTGGCATAATGGCAATGCTATAATTAAGAACCACTTTAAAACTAAAAAGATGAAATACAATATTCGACACTATTTTCACTTAATAGCTTCTGTAATAGCTGTAAGTGGGACATTGTTGCTTGCAATGGGTTGTGAGGATGACGACATGTCAAAGTCAAAACCTGATTATGATCCTCGTTACAAAGGTACAATTGGTGAATTCGGTGCAGCCGATTATAATCTTGAATCCAATGTGAAATCCGCCACGATAACTTTCAAATCCGACATGGCGTGGACTGCTGCGATAATTGATAGCGAAGGTAATGCTTGCCAGTGGGCCTCAATCTCGCCTGAAAGCGGTGATGCTGGAGAAGACCAGACTATTACAGTGACTTTACAGGAAAACGAAGATATTTCCAATTCTCGTACTGCTACAGTGACAATATCTACAGAAAAAGGAGCTTCAAGTTCAATCACTATTGCTCAGAACTATAAAGTATTATATCTTGATCCTGCTGAAATTGAGGATTATGAAAAGTATACCTGTCCTGGAGATTGGAATCCGCACTTTGAAAATGGTCCTGATGCAATGTTGCGTCATGATAGTTACTATTCATGGCATCGTATGAAACAATCGGAACATTTCTTTGTATTTTGGTCGCCTGAGTTTGGAAACGATCCCAACTCTGCGGAAAATCAGAGTAGTGGTATGTGGGTGGATATTGATGATTTACTTCAGAAAGCTGAACAATATTTCACAACTAATATTAATACTCTTGGTATGGCTGTTCTTGGAGAAGGAAAATCCATGCTTGATGACTATAAAATGCAGATTTATTTGATTTATCAGGATGAATGGCTGGCTACCGGTTCCGGTTATGATGATAAAATTGGTGCTCTTTGGGTGAACCCGTCTACTTGTCATCCTGTAGGTTCTACTATAGCTCACGAAATAGGTCACTCATTCCAATATCAGGTTTATGCTGATAAAGTGAATAAACAAGAATATCCGGCTGATTTGCATCATGGATTCCGTTATGGTTTTGGTCCTGATGGTGCTGGGGGGTGCGCTTTTTGGGAGCAATGTGCACAATGGCAAGCTCAGCTAGACTATCCGGAAGAAATGTTTGGTTATCATCTCGATGTGTGGAAGAAAAACTGCCATCGTCACTTCAATCATGAGTGGATGCGCTATGCAAGCTACTGGTTGCAGCATATATGGGTAGAGAAACATGGTATCAATGCTTATGGACATATCTGGCGTGATTCGGAATTTCCTGAAGACCCACTACAAACTTACCAGCGTTTATATTGCGGCAATGATAAGGACGTTCTCTATGCTGATCTTTACGACTATGCTTCACGTATGGTATATTATGACTTAAAGTTTGCTAATAATGATAATAAACCAGTGACTGTACCTGATCATGTAAAAGGTGATTATAGTACTGATTTATACAAGGTGGGCGATCTCAAATATCAAGTTGGGTATGCGAGTTGTCCTGGAACTACTGGCTTCAATGTTATTAAAATGAAAGTGCCTGCTGCTGGTGCTACAGTTTCCACTACAGTTAGTGCTATCACTCCTGGAAGTACTCTTGCTAAGGGAGATAAAGGCGAACAGGTGGACGGAGATGGAAAAGTTGTGTCTAAAACCACAACCTACAACGCTTTGAATAACACTTCATCCGACTACCGTTATGGTTATGTTGCTATAGTAAATGGTAAACCGACCTATTCCGAAATGAGTAAAGGTGCCGAAGGTACGGCTTTATACACAGTACCGACTGGTACCGATGAACTCTATTTCGTTATAATGGCTGCTCCCGATGAATATAACCGTCAGTATTGGAATGATAAGGAAGCTGATGATGAGCAATGGCCTTACACTATTACTTTGAGTGGCACTGATGTGGAAAGTTATAATGATGTAGTTGAAGTGGTACTTGATCCGAATGCCAAGCCTAAAAATGTTGAGATGATTATTAATGTGCGTGGTACAGCTGATTCATCTTATGATTTCGCTCGTTATAACATCGCCTACTACGATAATGCAGCCATCTGTCATGCTTTCTGTCTGATGCCAGAGGATATAGCTGCAATTCAACATCATAGCTCTAACGGATTGGTTGAAGGAAAAATTTGTATGCGTTTAAAATTACCTGATGGTGCTTATAGTTACGAAGACAACTGTACTGGTGAATTAGGTGGATTCTGGTGTAACTCTGTCGGTGAACCGCAAGGATGGGGAGCAAATGCACGTACTTATACCAAGCTCCACACCATCTATGACATGGAGGTAGGTTTTATGCCAGGTGCTCTCATTTCTGGAGAAACTTATCCTCAGGTTGTTGAACTTGTCTATACCAAGGATGGTAAGGAATACATTGCTACTCTTAAATTTAATTTCATTATAGAATAGTATAAGGTTTTGAAGTATTTATTCCATATAATATGATTGATAGGGGGATGTTTATTCATCCCCCTTACCATTCTTGGTAGATTCATAGATATGTAAATTACTGAAATAAACTAATGTAGAAGATATGCAGCCTGAATTCTTATTTTTAGGTTACTTTTT
>ENA-OXZL01000720-OXZL01000720.1-human-gut-metagenome-genome-assembly--contig:-NODE-720-length-8716-cov-2.659508_pt1 | contig 8716 bp, 7 predicted proteins | sample MGYA00244510_ERZ652805 | MGnify/ENA primary metagenome ERZ652805 (study PRJEB26926, sample SAMN06164841) | human gut metagenome | biome: ENVO:00009003; feature: ENVO:2100002; material: ENVO:00002003...
ACGAGATAGGCTCCGGTCTCGTGGGCTCGGAGATGTGTATAAGAGACAGTAATTCAAACGTATCAAAGTAAGAGAACAGACGCAGAAGGTCTGCTGTTCAGACAGGAGCGTAAGGCAATGACGAATACGGGACGCAAAAAGCGCAGAAAGAATGCAGTGGTCACCATGGCGTTCCGCCTGTTTTTCGTGCTGCTTTTGCTGAGTATGCTGGCGGCTTATATCTCCAATCAGGTCACCATCAGCTCCAAGCGGGCAGAACTGGAAACACTGAACGAACAGGTGGCGCAGCAACAGACGGAAAATCAGGAACTGCAGCGCGTACTGAGCGGCGATGCCGACCAGATCACCGAATGGGTCGCACGCGACTCTTACAACTACGCCGCACCCAACGAGCGCATCTTTGTGGATGTGACCGGCAACTGACCGCGCGGCAGGTCAAGAGTTTTGGAAAACAAGGAGTATTGAGTTTTGGCAATTGAGGTAGGGAACGTATTCGAAGGCCGCGTGACCGGTGTAAAGCCCTTTGGCGCATTTGTAGCGCTGCCGGAGGGGCGTGTCGGCATGGTCCACATTTCCGAGGTATCCAACGAGTTCGTGCAGGATATCAACACTGTGCTGCACGATGGCGATGAAGTTAAGGTGCAGGTCATCAACATTGCACCGGACGGCAAGATCGCGCTGTCCATCAAGCGGCTGCTGCCCCCGGCGCCGCGTCAGCCCCGGGAAGGACGCGGCCCTGCAGGCCCCCGTCCGGGCGGCTTCCGCAATGGGCAGGAGGGTGGACGCTCCGGCGGGCGCGGTGCAGGCCGTGCCCCCCGTGAAGGCGGCAGAGGCCCTGCCCGGGAGGCTGCTCCCCGCGTGTGGCAGCCCAAGGCACCCGCCCGCTCCGACAACCTGAGCTTTGAGGACATGATGAGCCGCTTCAAGAGCCAGAGCGAGGAGAAAATGGCAGATCTCGACCACGAGACCAACAACCGCCGGGGCGGCGGTTATGCCCCCCGCAGCCGCCGTGGCCGCTGAGCCATCGCATCAGCTGGGATCACAAGGAACACAGGCAGGCCTGTCCCCGGTCGGACAGGTCTGTTTTTTCGGTACAGAACAGAAAGGAACTACCATGCCCGCAAAATTTGAACTGATCGCGCCCTGCTTTTTCGGGTGCGAATCCACCGCTAAATTTGAGCTGACCCGCATCGGCGCAGAGAACATCCGGGTGGAGGATGGCCGTCTGAGCTTCTGCGGCGGGGCAGAGATGATCGCTGCCGCAAACCTCAACCTGCGCACCGTGGAGCGCGTGATGCTGCTGCTGGCACGCTACAAGGCCACCACCTTCGACGAGCTGTTCGACGGCGTGTATTCCATCCCGTGGGAAGAGTTTCTGCCCGCGGACGCTGCCTTCCCGGTCACCGGCTCTTCGCTGAACAGCCAGCTGTCCAGCGTGCCGGCCTGCCAGAGCATCATCAAGAAGGCTGTGGTCAAGCGCCTGATGCAGGGCCACCGCACCACCAGCCTGCCCGAGACCGGCGCGGAGTATAAGATCCGCTTCATGCTCCGCAAGAACGTCTGCGAGATCATGCTGGACACCACCGGCGACGGCCTGCACAAGCGCGGCTACCGCCGCAACGCCATGGAGGCACCCATCCGCGAGACTTTGGCGGCTACCATTGCAGACCTTGGCCGTGTGCGCCGCGACAGTCTGGTGGAGGACCCCTTCTGCGGCAGCGGCACGCTGCTGATCGAAGCTGCTCAAAAAGCCATGAACATTGCCCCCGGCCTCAAGCGCCGCTTTGCCGCCGAGCGCTACAGCTTCGTGCCTGCCGCCATCTGGGCCGAGCAGCGCCAGAAGGCTCTGACCGACTCCAAGCTGGACGTGGGCTTTGAAGCTTACGGCTACGATATCGACCCCGCCGCCGTGGCACAGGCCAACGCCAACGCCAAGCTGGCGGGTGTGGAGAACCGCTGCCACTTTGAGGTGGCGGATGTTGCCACCTTTGCCGCAAAGCCGGAGGCCATCGTGCTGACGAACCCTCCCTACGGCGAGCGTCTGGGCACCATTGAGGGCGCTGCCAAGCTGGCACGCACGCTGGGACAGCAGATGGAAGCCAGCCCCTGCGCCGGGCTGTACGCCATTACCGCCGATATGGACTTTGAGCTGCACTACGGCAAGCGCGCCAACAAGCGCCGCAAGATGTACAACGGCATGATCCCCTGCCAGCTGTATATGTACTATAACGCCCCCAAGACCGAAAAGATGGCAAAGCCCATGCCCAAATCCGGCTTTGACGGCAAGCGCACCCATTTTGAAAAGAAGTAAGGGCATTTGACCGCCCGCCCGGCAGACATTGCACCGGAAAAGTGTGTCTTTTACCGGGTAAATCCGACACAAACACCCGCAGCCCGTCTTTTGCAGAAAAGAGACGGTTTGCGGGTGTTTTTTTGTTGGAGAAAACGATTTCACAAAATTCGGCATAATGACAAATTACGGCAGTTTTTGCATCCGGCAGTTGCGTTGCCGAACAAAAAGGATTATACTAACCTTATTGACCGCAGGATACAAAAACTGTACAGAAAGGATGGCTGGCTTATATGAAGGGACGGATGCGGCCCTATCTGCCGGAACTGACGATCCGGGACTACAACACCTATATGCGTTACCTCCGCGGGGTGCGGCGGCAGATGTATAAGTCCTACGGCTTCTACGCCTGCCATCTGCTGCGCACCAACGGGGTGCTGTTTGCCATCCTGTCCGACAGTCTGGCGGGGCGTATGCCCACCTGCAAACGGCAGCGGGTGCCCGGCACACCGTTCCGGCGCAGCATGATGTGCCAGACACTGGGCATCCGGCAGGCGGCGCAGGTGGAGATCCTGATGGGCTGGCATAACCTGCAGGACCGCAAGTACAGCGAGCTGCGCCCGGTCAAGCGCTTGCGCCGCGCAGCGGACAAGCTGCTGCTGCGCCGCGCCTACGAGAAAGCGCGGCAGGAAAACCCGGCACTGGAGCGGCTGTTTGCGCAGGAGCGGGAGCAGGCGGTGGTGCAGATGAACCTGAGCGCCAAAAACTACGCCCTTGCCGCCGAGCCCATGAGCAACATTTACGGCGCTTTGTACTCCACGCTGGCTACGGACGACCACAACCAGCGCAAGAGTATGCGGTATATCGGCAGCTGCATCGGACGCATCTTCTATCTGCTGGACAAGGCCGAGCGCTTTGAGAACGACCGCCGCAATGGCCGCTATAACGTGTTCGTGGTCAACGAGCTCAACGGGCAGGCTGCTGCCATAGAGAACGCCCGGCGGCAGGCACTGGCTGCGGTCAACGACCTGATGCGGGCATACAAGATGCTGGATCTCAAACTGAACGATACCCTGCTGAACAATATCATGATCCTGGGCCTGCAGCACGCGGTCTACCCGCTGGAGCAGGATGTAGATACCGAAAAGTGGGAGATCCCATGAAGAAACAAAAAAGCAAAAGCTGGTCCATGGCCTATTGCGGCATGGCGGCGGCACTGTGCGTGGCACTGATGCTGCTGGGCACCATCATCCCCATAGCCATGTTCATTGCACCGGCGGTGGCAAGCTTTCTCATTGCAACGGTGTGCATGGAGTGCGGCATCACCATGGCGTGGACGGCCTACGCCGCCGTCAGCCTGCTGGGGCTGCTCTTTGTGCCGGATAAGGAGATCGCCCTGATCTTCACCGTGCTGCTGGGCTATTACCCGCTGGTAAAGCCCCGGTTCGACCGCATCCGCCCCCGGGCATTGCAGCTGGTGTGCAAGCTGCTGCTGTGCAACGGCACAGTGCTGGCCATGTACGGGCTGGTGCTGCTGCTGGTCCCGGCGGGCAGCATCGCCGAAGAGCTGCGCACTACGGCGCTGGCTGTCTCGCTGGTGACGCTGGCCATGGGCAATGCAGCCTTCCTGCTCTATGACCGGGCGCTCCACAATATGCTGATGCTCTATAAAGTGGTCTGGCAGCCGAGGCTCCACAAAATGCTGGGCGTCCATTGACGGATGTGGGACTTTATGATACAATACCGCTGACCTTTTCCGTCGGCTTCTGACAGCTCCGAAAGGAGCTGTTTTTGTTTTCAGAAAGGCGGCGGAAAGAGCAGAAAGAGGGGATAGACGACTTCAGTTGACAAAAAAGCGCCGGGCCACGCGGGTGACAGCCGTGAGGGTGACGAGGAGAGGGATCATCGAAAGATTCGGCGGATGTTTCTCCGGCTGAGGGCTATACCAGCCGCAGAACAGGGCAAAAACCGGCAGCAATACCGGAACAGAACCCTGCAAAGAAAGCCATACAAGAACATAGACTTTGATAGAGGAAACTGACTGTGCAGCAGCGCATTTCGGCGCGCCGCAGTCGGTCTGGAGGTATTTTGTATGTGTGGCATTGTAGGTTATGTCGGGATGCGCAGCGCCCAGCAGGTGCTGCTGGACGGTTTGGAAAAGCTGGAGTACCGCGGGTACGATTCTGCCGGTGTGGCGCTTACCCAGCGGGACGGCATCCGCGTGGTCAAAAGCAAGGGGCGGCTCTCCACCCTGCGCAGCAAACTGGAAGAGCTGGCGCTGCCCCAGAGCGGCTGCGGCATCGGTCATACCCGCTGGGCGACCCACGGCGAGCCCAGCGATGTGAACAGCCACCCGCACTCCACGCCCCGGGTCAGCATCGTGCACAACGGCATTATTGAAAACTACGGCGCTTTGAAGGAGCGCCTTGTCGCCAAAGGCTACACCTTTACCAGCGAGACCGACACCGAGGTGCTGGTAAAGCTCATCGACAGCTGCTATCAGGGCGAGCCGCTGCAGGCTTTGCAGGCTGCGCTTGCCAAGGTGCGGGGCAGCTACGCGCTGGCGGTGCTGTTCAAGGACTACCCGGACACCATCTTTGCGGTCAAGCGGGAAAGCCCGCTCATCGTGGGCTGGGGCGAGGGCGAAAACTTTGTGGCATCGGATATCCCGGCGCTGCTCAAGTACACCCGCAGCTACAGCGTGCTGGAAGAAGGGGATATGGCGGTGTGCACGGCACAGGGCATCCGCTTCTATAACGAGTTCGGCGAGACGGTGGAGCGCGAAAAGCTGACCGCAGACTGGGACATGGAAGCAGCCGAAAAGGGCGGCTACCCCCACTTTATGCTCAAGGAGATCAACGAGCAGCCCGCCGCCATCACGGCAACGGTCAGCCCCCGGGTGGAGAACGGTCTGCCGGAGCTGCGCATCCCGGAACTGACGGACGAAAAGCTGCGCAGCATCGGCACAGTGCATCTGGTGGGCTGCGGCACGGCCATGCACGCGGGCATGGTGGGCAAGGCTGCCATCGAGGCGCTGGCCCGGGTGCCTGCACAGGTGGAGATTGCCAGCGAGTTCCGCTACCGGAACCCCATCCTGCGGCCGGAGGATCTAGTCATCATCATCAGCCAGTCGGGCGAGACCAGCGATACGCTGGCTGCCCTCAAGCTGGCCAAGAGCCGGGGTGTGCCGGTGCTGGCCATTGTGAACGTGGTGGGCAGCAGCATCGCCCGGGCGGCGGATTACGTCATGTACACCTACGCCGGGCCCGAGATCGCGGTGGCGTCCACCAAGGCCTATATGGTGCAGCTGTGCGTGCTGTACCTGTTTGCCCTGCGCTTGGCCTACGCGCGCGGGCAGCTGACCGAGGAAAAGACCCAATACTACACCGCCCAGCTGCTGCACGCATCCGAGGTCATCAAGCCCCGCCTTGCGGACTGCGAGCAGATCAAGTACCTTGCCAGCCGCTATGTGAACACCCAGAGCTGCTTTTTCATCGGGCGTGGGTTCGACTACGCCCTTTCGCTGGAGGGCAGCCTGAAGCTGAAGGAGATCAGCTATGTGCACTCGGATGCCTACGCGGCAGGCGAGCTGAAGCACGGCACCATCAGTCTTGTCACGGACGGCGTGCCGGTCATCGCGCTGGCGACCCAGAAGAAGGTCTACGAAAAGACCATCTCCAACGCCAAGGAGACCCGCAGCCGCGGCGCACGGGTGCTGCTGTTCACCACAAAGGACGCGGAAGTGCCGGAGGGCGTTGCCACCGAGGTCATCCGTCTGGACGAGTACGACGACATCCTGATGCCGCTGCAGCTCATCGTGCCGCTGCAATTGTTCGCCTACTATATGGCTGTGCTGCGCGGCTGCGACGTGGATAAGCCCCGCAACCTTGCCAAGAGCGTAACGGTGGAGTAACAGGGGAGAATAGAACACAAAACCGCCCGCTGCACGAAATGGTGTGCAGCGGGCGGTTTGTTATATGCGGGAAGAGCAGGGGCGCTTACCAGAACCAGTAGCGCTTCTTGAACGCGATGTAGACCACGGCGATCAGGATCACAACCACGCCGCCGGCGATGAAGAAGGACCAGTTGATATTGCCGAACCGCAGGTTCTGGTTGGTCAGCAGGTAGCGGCCGGCAGTGTCGGCGGTGATCACGCCGTCCTTGTAGCTGTTCAGGTACTGCCACTTGTTGCTGATGGTGTTGTACAGGTACAGGCGGGAGTAGGTGCTCACATCCAGCTCCAGCTGCACCGCACAGGGAAGGGTACGGCCATTGTCCAGCTCAAACTCCAGCCCCTCTTCACTCTCGGTAAAGGTGATGGCGGTGTCGATCTCGCTGGTGGTGCTCTTTACGTTTTTGCCGGAAACGTTCATGGTGTAGCCGTCGCCCACCACGCACAGGGTCTTGCCGGTGGTGCGCAGGGCGTTCAGGATCTCGCCGGTCACGATGGGCACCTCAGACTGGTTGAACACCACCTGATCCTCCGTGCTGTCCTGAATGGTCTGCACCACAGGGTCCAGCGGGATGGAGGTGCTGTCGTCCGGGGGATTGGTGCTGGCATTGCTGTTGTCGCTGCCGGAGGAAGCATCTGCCGAGCGGTTCACGATGACCGTGACCATGGCAGTGGCCTTGCCGTTGGAAATGGTAATGGAGGTAGAGCCGGTGCCCACCGCCGTGACCACGCCCGAGGGGCTGACCGTGGCAATGCTGCTGTTGCCGGACTTGAAGGTGAAGGACTGGGATGCACTGGCAGGGGTGGCTTTAGCCGTGATGGTGCGGGTGGCACCGGGCTTGAGCACGATGTAGTTGGTGCTGGGGGTGATCACCTGCCCGCTGTTGCTGGATGGAGTGCCGCTTGTGCCGGTGGAGTCTGTGGGCAGGGCAAGCACCGTAACGGTGGTGGTGGCTACCACCGAGCCGCAGGTTGCGGTAATGGTGGCTTTGCCGGGAGCTACGCCGGTCACACGGCCAAAGCTGTTCACCGTAGCAATCTTCTCGTTAGAGGAGGTCAGGGTGACGGTGGCGTAGTTGGAAGCGGAACTGGGGCGCACCTGCAGCGAAGCCGACACCGAGTTGCCCACATAGATGGTGTTGGAGGAGAGGGAAAGGTCCATCTCGGTCACGATCATGGAGGAGTCCATGGAGACCACGATGGTGTAGGCGCAGATCTGGTTGCCGGCGGCTGCGGTAATGGTGGCAGTGCCAACGCCCACAGCCTGCACCACGCCGCTGCTGCTTACGGTCAGCACGCTGCTGTCATCGGTCAAAAAGACCACAGAGTCGGTGCTGTAACTGGGCTTGACCACGGGGGACAGCTGCTGGGAAGCGCCCAGCAGCATATTGGCAGAGTAGCTGCCGGTGGAAATGCTCTCGGCAGGGACATCCTTGGACCAGGGCAGTGAAACGCCGTTCTGCGCTTCAACAGGCAGGCCGGCGGCGGCAGCGCTCAGGGCGGTGCCGCATACCAGCACACCCAGCATCAGCACACAGGCGGCCAGTTTCTTTGCGGTTCGAATCATGTTGTTTGTACCTCTTTGGGGTGGTGTAAAAGGGGGCAGCCTGCTGTGCTGTGCAGTCCGCTTTTAGCGGAACAGCACGCCCAGTGCCTCCATGGCATACTCAAAATAGGTGACCTGATCGTATTCCACGCGGGCGGTCACGCTCATACCGTTGGCAAGATCCACCTTGTCGCCGCTGCGGCTCACCACATAGGTGGCATCGGGCTTGATGGTCATCTTGTAGTAGGAGGTGCTGCTGCTGGAGGTCACATCACTGTCAATGGAGGTGACGGTGCCGGTCAGCGTGCCATAGGAATACTCCGACAGGCCGGTGATGGCGATCTTGCAGGGGTCGCCTACGTGCAGCAGGGGACGGTCGTTCACCGACACCATAGCAACGATCTCCAGATCGTCGTTCTCGCTGGCAATAGTAGCCATTGCAGAGCCGGCGCTCAGCACCATGCCCTCCTTGTAGGGGGTGTCCATGTGGATCACGCCGGAGGTGGGCGCATAGATGAAGTAATCGTTGGCGCCGGTGTTCAAAGAATCCATCTGCGCCTGCAGGTTGTCCACATTGACCTGTGCGCTGTTGATGCTCTGGGAGATGGACTGCATGGTGGAGTAGTATAGGGACTCCAGCTCACTCTGGTTCTGCTCCATCAAAGCCTTGATCTGGGTGTCGGAGTAGCCGGCAGCCTGATAGGTAGAAGCGTCAAAGGTCTTTTGTGCTACCTGACTTTTGTAGGTCTGGTACTGGTAGTAGTAGGGCTGATCCTCAGCGCTGGTCTCGTCGAAGTAGTTGGTGTCGTCCTGAATGCACTTGAGCAGCTTGTTGTACTGATCCAGCTGCTTCTGGTAGATATCCAGCTGGCTCTGCAGCTGTCTCTTATACACATCTCCGAGCCCACGAGACCGGAGCCTATCTCGT
>ENA-OXZL01000726-OXZL01000726.1-human-gut-metagenome-genome-assembly--contig:-NODE-726-length-8691-cov-4.691755_pt1 | contig 8691 bp, 3 predicted proteins | sample MGYA00244510_ERZ652805 | MGnify/ENA primary metagenome ERZ652805 (study PRJEB26926, sample SAMN06164841) | human gut metagenome | biome: ENVO:00009003; feature: ENVO:2100002; material: ENVO:00002003...
TACGGAGGTGACGCAGTTATCGCAGTAGACGCACACAGTAATGAAATGGTAGCCGGATTGAACGCCAGCGGTAAATTGCCGGTAAAGGTGGTTTATAAAGGTACAGTAAACTCTTCTAAAGAAGTAACTGAAGCTTTCAAAGCTGCTAACAATGATGAGAAATGTATCGGCGTTATCACCTGGATGCACACTTTCTCTCCTGCCAAGATGTGGATTCACGGTTTGCAGGAACTGAAGAAGCCGTTGCTGCATTTCCATACTCAATTCAATAAAGAAATTCCTTGGGATACCATGGATATGGACTTCATGAACTTGAACCAGTCTGCTCACGGTGACCGTGAATTCGGCCACATTGTAACCCGTATGCGTAAAAACCGTAAGGTAGTGGTAGGACACTGGCAAGATGAAAAAGCACAGGGTCAGATTGCAACATGGATGCGTGTTTGCGCTGGATGGGCTGATGCACAAGATATGCTGATTATCCGTTTCGGTGACCAGATGAACAACGTTGCTGTTACTGATGGTGACAAGGTATCCGCTGAACAAGTTTTGGGTTACCACGTAGACTACTGTCCGGTAAACGACCTGATGAAGTACTACAATGCAGTGGAAGACAAAGATGTACAGGCAATGGTAGATACTTACTTCAAAGAATATGACCATGCTCCTGAACTGGAAAAAGCCGGAACAGAAGCTTATGCCAAAGTGTGGAACTCTGCAAAAGCAGAAATCGCTCTCCGTCGTATCCTGAAAGATACAGGTGCCAAAGCATTTACTACCAACTTCAACGACCTCGGTGACTTTGACCAGATTCCGGGACTGGCTTCTCAACGTTTGATGGAAGAAGGTTATGGTTTCGGTGCAGAAGGTGACTGGAAAACCGCCGCTTTGTACCGCACCACATGGTTCATGAGCCAGGGTATGCCGAAAGGTTGTTCTTTCTTGGAAGACTACACTTTGCATTTCGACGGTGAAAAGAGCGCTATCCTCCAGGCTCACATGCTGGAAGTTTGTCCGCTGATTGCTGAAGCAAAACCGAAACTGGAAGTACATCGCCTGAGCATCGGTATCGATAGCGAAACTGCACGTCTTGTATTCACCAGCAAACAAGGTGAAGGCGTAGCCGCTACTATCGTTGACCTAGGTAACCGTTTCCGCCTCATCGTGAACAAGGTAGAATGTATCAAGAGCAAACCGCTGCCCAAACTTCCTGTTGCCAGCGCATTGTGGATTCCGATGCCGAACCTCGAAGTAGGTGCTGCTGCATGGATTCTGGCAGGTGGTACTCACCACACCAGCTTCTCTTATGATCTGACTGTAGAATATTGGGAAGATTATGCAGAAATGGCAGGTATCGAAATGGTAGTTATCGATGAAAATACAACTATCAGCGAGTTCAAGAAAGAACTGCGCATGAATGAAGTATATTACATGTTGAACAAAGCGCTTTGTTAATTATGAAACTAGACGCAAAATCAACCATCGAAGCAGGCAAGGCCATTCTTGGTATAGAATTCGGTTCCACTCGAATCAAGGCTGTTTTGATTGACCAGGAAAACAAGCCCATCGCACAAGGAAGTCACACCTGGGAGAACCAGTTGGTTGACGGACTTTGGACATATAGCGTTGAGGCCATCTGGTATGGACTGCAAGATTGTTACGCCGACCTTCGCTCAAACGTGAAGAAGCTCTATGACATAGAAATAGAAGCTTTGGCAGCAATCGGTGTCAGCGCCATGATGCATGGTTATATGGCATTCAATGATAAAGAAGAGATTCTCGTGCCCTTCCGTACTTGGAGAAACACCAATACAGGTCAGGCTGCGGCTGCTTTATCAGAACTGTTCGTTTATAATATTCCTTTGCGTTGGAGCATTTCTCATTTGTATCAGGCTATTCTGGACAACGAAGAACACGTGAAAGATATTAATTATCTGACAACGCTCGCAGGTTTTATCCATTGGCAGATAACCGGTAAAAAGGTATTAGGCATAGGCGATGCATCAGGTATGCTCCCTATAGACCCGGTTACCAAGAACTACTCCGCTGAAATGGTGGCCAAGTTCGACAGGTTAATCGCTCCGAAGGGATATAACTGGAAATTGCTGGATATTCTTCCCAAGGTATTGTCGGCTGGTGAAAATGCTGGTTTCCTGACACCGGAAGGTGCTAAGATGCTCGACGTATCCGGCCATTTGAAAGCCGGAATACCGGTTTGCCCGCCCGAGGGAGATGCAGGTACCGGTATGGTTGCAACCAATGCCGTTAAGCAGCGTACAGGAAACGTATCGGCAGGTACATCTTCATTCTCCATGATTGTATTGGAGAAAGATCTGTCAAAGCCCTACGAAATGATCGATATGGTTACTACTCCCGATGGAAGTCCCGTAGCTATGGTACATTGCAACAACTGTACGTCCGACCTCAACGCATGGATCAACCTGTTCAAGGAATACCAGGAACTGCTGGGTATACCTGTAGATATGAACGAAGTATATGGAAAACTCTACAACCATGCCCTGACAGGCAATGCGGATTGTGGCGGCCTCATTTCATTCAATTACATCTCAGGCGAACCTGTAACAGGATTTGCAGATGGAAGACCGATGTTTGTACGTTCGGCCAATGACAAGTTCAGCCTTGCCAACTTCATGAGAACGCACTTGTATGCTTCTGTCGGTGTCCTCAAGATTGGTAACGACATTCTTTTCAAAGAGGAAAAGGTGAAAGTTGACAGAATCACAGGACACGGAGGTTTGTTCAAGACTAAGAATGTGGGTCAGAGAGTACTTGCAGCAGCATTAAATTCACCGATTTCCGTAATGGAAACTGCTGGTGAAGGTGGTGCATGGGGTATTGCGTTACTGGGTTCATTCCTTGTGAACAACGAGAAGAAGCAGCCTCTCGACGCTTTCCTGGATGAGCAGGTGTTTGGTGGAGATGCAGGTGTTGAGATAGCGCCTACTGCTGAAGATGTAGCAGGCTTTAACGCATACATCGAAAACTACAAAGCAGCACTGCCCATCGAAGAAGCAGCAGTGAAATTCAAAAAGTAATTCCTACTTCAAGGAATAAACGAATGTAATAGTAGAGGGAGAAGCTTCGGCTGCCACGTGGGTGCTGTTGGCACCGGAGCAACTCCCTATACATTCGTTCTACAAGCTCGGACAATTCATTGAATCCGGCAAAGCATCGTTACCAGCTTAGGCAAAGTACCGTTGCTCGCTCAGGCAAGGCATCGTTGCCCGCCCTGACAAAGCATCATCGTCAGCTCTGACGAAACATCGTCGTCAACTCTGACGAAGCACCTTCGTCAGTAAGCAAATAATCTCTATACCTCAAATATAATATAATATGAAAACGATCCTTATTACTTACCTGTTCCTTTTTTGTTTTCTCCTGACCGGGAAAGCTCAAACCCAACAAGAAGTTTCCTATTTCCCTTTGCAAGATGTTAAGCTGCTGGAAAGCCCCTTCCTGCAAGCTCAACAGACTGACTTACATTACATCATGGCCATGGAGCCCGACCGCCTGCTCGCCCCTTTCCTGCGCGAAGCCGGACTGACGCCCAAAGCGCCAAGTTATACCAACTGGGAAAACACCGGACTGGACGGACACATCGGCGGACATTACATTTCCGCACTCTCCATGATGTATGCCGCTACCGGAGACACAGCCATATACAATCGTCTGAACTATATGCTGAACGAACTACATCGTGCACAGCAAGCCGTAGGCACCGGATTCATCGGAGGAACTCCCGGAAGCCTGCAACTTTGGAAAGAAATTAAAGCCGGGAATATCCGTGCCGGAGGTTTCGACCTCAATGGCAAATGGGTACCCCTATACAATATACACAAGACTTATGCCGGACTGCGCGACGCTTACCTCTATGCCGGAAGCGACCTTGCCCGCCAGATGTTGGTGGCCCTCACCAACTGGATGATAGACATCACCGCAGGACTCACCGACCAGCAAATGCAAGACATGCTCCGCAGCGAACACGGAGGACTGAACGAAACTTTCGCTGATGTTGCCGAAATCACAGGTGACAAGAAATACCTGGAACTGGCACGCCGTTTCTCCCATAAAGTAATTCTGGACCCTCTTGTGAAGGATGAAGACCGCCTGACAGGCATGCATGCTAACACACAGATACCGAAGGTTATCGGCTATAAACGTATCGCCGACCTTGCACAAGACCAGAATTGGGATCACGCCGCCCGCTTCTTCTGGAACACAGTGGTAAATCATCGTTCCGTCTGCATTGGTGGCAACAGTGTACGCGAACATTTTCATCCGGCAGACAATTTCACATCCATGCTCAATGATGTGCAAGGCCCGGAGACTTGTAATACTTACAACATGCTTCGCCTGACGAAGATGCTTTACCAGACTTCTCCCGACATTCGTTTTGCCGATTATTACGAACGTGCTTTATATAATCATATCCTCGCCTCACAACAGCCAACAAAGGGTGGATTTGTTTACTTCACCCCTATGCGTCCGGGACACTACCGCGTTTATTCGCAGCCGGAAACATCCATGTGGTGTTGCGTCGGTTCCGGATTGGAGAATCACACCAAATACGGAGAGTTTATTTACGCCCATGCAAAGGATACGTTGTATGTAAACCTCTTCATCCCCTCCCGTCTGACTTGGAAAGAGAAAAAGATAACCTTGGTACAGGAAACCCGTTTCCCCGACGAAGAGCAAATCAGATTCCACGTGGAAAAGAGCAAGAAGAAAGCATTCAGCCTCAAACTCCGTTACCCCTCCTGGGCTAAAGGCGCCAGCGTTTCCGTTAATGGAAAAGTACAAGAAACGAATGCCCAACCGGGAGAGTACCTGACCATTCACCGCAAATGGAAAGCCGGAGATGAAATCACACTGAATATGCCCATGCAGGTTGCTTTGGAGCAAATACCGGATCGGGAAAATTTCTATGCATTCATGTATGGCCCTATCGTACTTGCCAGCCCCACAGGGACAGAGAATATGGACGGGCTTTATGCAGATGACAGCCGTGGCGGACACATTGCCCATGGCAAACAGATTTCCATGCAAGAAATACCGATGCTGGTAGGTTCCGCCGCATCTCTGCCTCAATCACTCCGGAAGATAAACGATGACTTGGTTGCATTTACTTATACCGGTAGTGTCTATCCGGCACAGAAAGAAGCGCTGAAATTGATTCCTTTCTTCCGTCTTCACGATTCCCGTTATGCTGTTTATTTCCATCAGGTAACCGAAGCTGAAGTAGAAAGTATCCGCAAAGAAGTGGCATTGAGCGAACGTAAAGCAATGGAACTTGCCAACCAGACTGTAGATCTCATTTTCCCCGGTGAACAACAGCCTGAATCGGATCATGGTATTCTATATGAACAGGCAGAAACTGGAATCAATAAAGACCGTCACTTCCGGCGTGCCAAAGGTTGGTTCAGTTATAACCTCAAAGTAAAAGAGGAAGCCAGCCAGCTGATGATCACTGTACAGAAAGAGGATTATACCAAGGTAGCCATCCTTCTTAACAATGAAAAACTGATCATTAGCCCTACGATCAGCAAACCTGATAAAGAGGGTTTTATAACGATCTGTTATTCTTTACCCCAAAAGTTAAGTGCAGGCAGCTATCCGATACGCTTCAGTCCCGACGGAACAGAGTGGACACCTGCTATTTATGAGGTCCGCTTACTCAAATAATAACATTACGAACATCATATAACTAATAACCATTATGAGAAACAAACTATTATTCAGCAGCGTTCTTTTAGCTGCATCCGTATCGCTGTCCGCACAAAAGAGTGCAACGATCACGCTTCATGCCGACCAAGGCACACAAGTTATCCCCAAAGAAATTTACGGCCAGTTTGCCGAACATCTGGGCACCTGTATCTATGGTGGACTTTGGGTAGGAGAAAATTCGGATATTCCCAATATCAAAGGTTATCGTACCGACGTATTCAATGCATTGAAAGAACTCCAAGTTCCCGTACTTCGTTGGCCGGGTGGCTGTTTTGCCGATGAATATCACTGGATGGACGGTATCGGTCCGAAAGAGAACCGCCCCAAAATGGTAAACAATAACTGGGGAGGTACAATTGAAGACAACAGTTTCGGTACACATGAGTTCCTCAACCTCTGCGAAATGCTGGGTACTGAACCTTATATCAGCGGAAACGTAGGTAGTGGTACTGTAGAAGAACTGGCAAAATGGGTAGAATACATGACTTCCGAAGGAGACTCTCCGATGGCAAGACTTCGCCGCCAGAACGGTCGTGACAAAGCATGGAAAGTGAAGTACCTCGGTGTAGGCAACGAAAGCTGGGGCTGCGGCGGAAGCATGCGTCCTGAATATTATGCTGATTTGTATCGCCGTTACTCCACTTACTGCCGCAACTACGACGGCAACCACCTGTTTAAGATTGCCAGTGGTGCCAGCGATTACGATTATAACTGGACTAAAGTCCTGATGGATCGCGTAGGCGGACGTATGAACGGACTCTCTCTCCATTATTACACCGTAACCGGCTGGAGCGGAAGTAAAGGAGCAGCCACTAAGTTCGACAAAGACGATTATTACTGGACAATGGGTAAGTGCCGTGAGATAGAAGACGTTATCAAAAAGCATTGTGCCATCATGGACGAATATGATCCTAAAAAGCACGTAGCCCTCATGCTCGATGAGTGGGGTACCTGGTGGGACGAAGAACCCGGCACTATCCCAGGACACCTTTACCAGCAGAATACCTTGCGTGACGCTTTCGTTGCCTCTCTTAGCTTCGACATCTTCCACAAATACACCGACCGTCTGAAAATGGCAAATATTGCCCAAATAGTAAATGTATTGCAATCCATGATCCTGACAAAAGGTAAAGACATGGTGCTGACTCCCACTTATTATGTATTCAAGATGTACAATGTACACCAGGATGCCACTTACCTCCCACTCGATCTGAACTGCGAGGTCATGGATGTACGCGATAATCGTAAAGTACCTATGGTAAGTGCCACAGCTTCTAAAGACAAGGACGGCAAGATCCACATCTCAATGTCTAATATCGATGCCGACAATGCACAGGAAATTACTATCAACCTGCCGGATGTAAAGGCAAAGAAAGCCGTTGGTGAAATCTTAACTTCTGCCAACCTGACAGATTACAACTCTTTTGAGAACCCTAATAATATAAAATTAGCTCCGTTCAAAGAGGTAAAAATCAATAAAGGCGTACTGAAGATAAAACTACCAGCCAAGTCTATTGTTACTATAGAGTTACAGTAAATCAGTCGAAAAGACTTATTGTATTTTAAACAAGAAGCTAGCGGAAGTACAGCAAAAAAAGAGGCTCTTTCTTTGTTGCGAATTACGCATAAAGAGTTATCTTTGTCGCTGTTAAAATTAACAAGTGACACTTCAACCTGCTTTATTATAGTATTCAAATCAAATAAATATCAATATGAACGACAACAAACTTATGAACCGTGCAGCGGATAATATCCGTATCCTCGCTGCCTCTATGGTTGAGAAAGCTAATTCCGGTCATCCGGGCGGTGCCATGGGCGGTGCCGATTTTGTGAATGTACTCTTCTCTGAGTTTCTGGTGTATGATCCCGAAAATCCTGCATGGGAAGGTCGTGACCGCTTCTTCCTGGACCCGGGTCACATGTCACCGATGCTCTACTCTCAGTTGGCATTGGCAGGTAAATTCACACTGGATGAATTGAAGGAATTCCGCCAATGGGACAGCCCCACTCCGGGACACCCTGAACGCGACATCATGCGTGGTATTGAAAATACTTCCGGCCCGCTCGGCCAAGGCCATACTTTCGCAGTGGGTGCAGCTATCGCAGCTAAATTCATGAAAGCCCGTTTCGAAGAAGTGATGCAGCAAACCATCTACGCTTATATTTCGGACGGTGGTGTACAGGAAGAAATTTCTCAGGGTGCAGGCCGTATCGCAGGTGCACTGGGACTGGATAACCTCATCATGTTCTATGATGCCAATGACATCCAGCTTTCTACTGAAACCAAAGACGTAACCATCGAAGATACTGCCAAGAAATACGAAGCTTGGGGCTGGAAGGTGATCAAGATCAACGGTAATGATCCCGACGCTATCCGTGGCGCTTTGAACGAAGCGAAAGCAGAAAACGAACGTCCTACCCTGATTATCGGTCATACCGTAATGGGTAAGGGTGCACGCAAGGCAGATGGCAGCAGCTACGAAGCTAACTGTGCTACTCACGGTGCTCCTCTGGGTGGTGACGCTTACGTAAATACCATCAAGAACCTGGGTGGTGATCCGACGAATCCATTCGTAATCTTCCCCGAAGTGAAGGAACTGTACGCAAAGCGTGCTGCCGAACTGAAGGAAATTATGGCTAAGAAATATGCTGCTAAATCAGAATGGGCAAAGGCTAATCCTGAAAAGGCTGCCAAACTCGACCTGTTCTTCTCTGGTAAAGCTCCTGAAGTAAACTGGGCAGCTATCGAGCAAAAAGCAGGTGCTGCTACACGTGCTGCATCAGCTACCGTATTGGGCGCTCTTGCTACTCAGGTAGAAAACATGATCGTTGCTTCCGCCGACCTTTCAAACTCTGATAAGACAGACGGCTTCCTGAAAAAGACGCATGCTTTCAAGAAAGGTGATTTCAGCGGTGCATTCTTCCAGGCCGGTGTTGCCGAGCTGA
>ENA-OXZL01000728-OXZL01000728.1-human-gut-metagenome-genome-assembly--contig:-NODE-728-length-8670-cov-6.561579_pt1 | contig 8670 bp, 5 predicted proteins | sample MGYA00244510_ERZ652805 | MGnify/ENA primary metagenome ERZ652805 (study PRJEB26926, sample SAMN06164841) | human gut metagenome | biome: ENVO:00009003; feature: ENVO:2100002; material: ENVO:00002003...
TCGTGGGCTCGGAGATGTGTATAAGAGACAGCCAAAAGTCTGTTTCATGAATGAGTCTGCACCTTTTACTCCTGCAGCTGTCAGCATCATTATGAACATATTCTGTATGCATCTGGTAGGCAGCACTATATCCGTAAGAAGATTCTCTGCAAAGAAATCCGTCAGATCAAACTTAGACACCAGTATAATAAAAATTGCTATTATAACAATTGATAATGACTTCGTTAACAGTGTCTTAATCCATGCTCCTGCAGCATTCTGTATTCCCGGTCCTCCGGGAATACAGGAAATCGCAAGCGGACCTACGGCTGCAAGCATGTATAACTGTACGCTTCTCGAAAATATGGTTATAAATACCGTAGCTGAGCATACAATAGCCACCACCAGAAAAATAATTCCTACTATCATGTGAACCATTGCCTGAACAGAGTCAAGTACCCCCTGCTCAATTCCCTTAAACTCTCCTGTCGATAGCATTACGGAGCCTGTCGTACCGGTAATTTCAAATACCCATTTGCTGAACAGCATAACAGAATTGATTCCAAGATTTCCAAGGATGACCTTAATAAGTATATTGACTCCGGTTTCAAGTGTCATGCTCTCCCGCAGGTTTCCAACCTGCCTGCATATTCCTATGTAAAAGAAAAGATTCAGCATTGTAGCTGCTATTGCCTGAAAAAAAGGATAGAGAAAGTTGTTAACATATGCCCATGCCGAAGGCGAAAAACTCTCAGGTGTACTCAGACCTTTCCCCAGACAGAAACTTAATATAAGATTCCATATATTAACTCCAAGAGTATATAAAGGTGAAAGGCCGCTTGTAATCCAGTCCATTAAACCACTCCCTTACATTATTGCTGCCAGTATCTGCGGTGCCATTGCCATTACAAAACCGCCTCCAATACGTTTGAATGCGTTTGCCTGCATTGTACCCTCAGACCCCTGAAAGGCGATGCCCCACTCTGAAATTCCCCAGAGTGTAATTATTGAACCGATTGATGAAACAATTCCACTTACAAGATTCTGCAGCGATGTAAATTTTGCTGTTACAACATTTGCTGCATCCGCTGCGTATACCGGTGACACTTCACCTGCCATGATTACTGTAGTAATAAGCAGTGCAAGCATAACCTGGAAGAAACGTACCGCATCCACGTTCTGTATTCTGTACTTTACCATTTTTATATGCCTCCCTATTTTTTCTTTTTTGCAAGTGCCACAATGCCTACTCCGATAAAGCTCAGCAGGAGCCATGAACCGAAGAATATCATTCCCATAAACTGTGCCATATCCGGCTTAAATTTAGCAAGCAGCGCCGTCAGCAATAATGCAAGCATAAATGCTGCTACAAATGTAACAATGAAACCAACTGGTATTTTCTTCTTTCTGTGCATAATAATTTTCTCCTTTTAAAAAACGCAGAGCCTCACAGCCCTGCGTTAATCATTGTTTGTAGGTAATTGGGTAAACCCCTAGTGTTTCTTCTTTGATACTGCTTTCTTCCTGAAGAATGAACAGATAACTGCCATTACACCTGCTATTCCTGCAAGCACATACATAACCACTGACATGTAATCACCGGTCTTTGGCTTTGGCGGAGCAATCATTGTAATGGTCTGGGCTGCATCGTTGATGTCATTGTGTGATGCAATGGCATAAGCGCCATCTGCAGTCACAACATCAAGCTGCTCGAATACTACAAGCTGCTTTCCTGTCATGCCTTTTCCATTGAATCTGAATGTCACGTCAACTACGCCCTCGGTGCCTGCCGCTGTAAACTCAGTTACTGCAGTTACTTCCTTTCCGTCAATCACAAGTGCTTTTCCTGTAGCCTTGTCCATGAGCTTTCCTGTCACTCTGTAGGTCTGTCCCTGTACCAGATTCTGGTACGCAACTGAATCTACAATAGTAACGCTGCTGTCAGCTGTTGAGTTGTGATCCTTTCGCTCACCATCGATTGCTGTAGTTCCAATCTTCGGCACATAAAGTGTCTGTGCCTCGTCTGTAATGTCTGCATGTGTCGCAATGAGATTATTCTCATAGTAGACATCCTCAAACATCACAATCGTTCTTCCTGCAAGAAGGCTCGCATCAAATGTAAATACCACATCCACTTTGCCTGTTGCTTCCTTAGCAACGAACTCTGCCTCTGCTGTGACATTGTTTCCGTTTGCAATAACCGGTGCTCCGTTTGACTTGTCTACTGCAGTTCCGACTACCTTATACTTCTTTCCTGGTACCAGATTCCGGTACGATACAGTATCGACTATCTTTGCACTCTTCTCAGCATAAAACATGCTTGTGCCTGACTTTGCATCCTTTGCTGTGGTCTTAATCTGCGGCACGCAGATGGTCTGGTTCTCATCACTGTAATCTTCATGTACCGCAATGAGCACCTCTTTAACTTCACTGTTGTCGGCTGGATTGTTATTTTCATTATCTACCTCGACCTTGTTTGATGTGTTATCTGTTTTTTGTGTGTTTTCTGACTCAGATGCCTTCTGTGTATCATCAGGGTTTGCATCAGCATTATCCGCATTTTTAACTAAATAAAGCTTCTCAAACAGCACCATTGTCTTTCCGGCAAATTCCTTTGCACTGAATGTAAACTCAACATCCACAGTGCCGTCTGCTGTCTCAGGTGTGAATACAGCCTCGGCCGTGATATCCTTGCCGCCATTCTGCAATGGCTTTTTAGTGTCCTTATCCATTACTGTTCCTGCTACCCTGTATGTAAGGCCAGGGATAAGGTTTTTATATGTTACTGTATCTTTTACTTTTACATCATCCCCTGCATTTGACAGATGAATGCCTGTCACCTCATCAAGAGCCTCTGTTGCAATGGCTGGCACGTAAATGGTCTGTGCCTCATCATTTATGTCTGCATGTACTCCGATCAGCTTGCCCTCATAACGGATCTCCTCAAACATTACAATGGTCTTTCCGGCCAAATTACTTCCGTCAAAGATAAAATCAACATCCACTTTTCCGTCTGCTGTCTCAGGTGTTATCTCAGCTTCTGAAGTTACTGCTTTTCCGTCTGCATCCTTAATCACCTTTCCGGTTTTCTTATCCACCGCTGTTCCTGTGACCTTATATGTCTTTCCAGGAATGAGATTTGTGTACTCGACAGTATCCGTGATTTTGATATCCTTCTCAGCATATGTGAGCTTCGTCTCTGTCTTTGTGTCTGTTGCTGTAGTCTTTACTGATGGAACATATATAATCTGTGCTTCATCGGAAATATCAGCATGCACGCCAACGAGCTTATTGTTGTAGTAGATGTTTTCATACATTACTACAGTCTTTCCTGCAAGTGTGCTTCCGTCAAATACAAACTCAACATCGACTGTACCATTTGCTTTTTCTGCCTTAAATGATGCCTTTGCGGTTACATCTTTTCCTGCATCGTCCTTTAATGGCTTGCCTGTTGTCTTGTCTATTGCAGTTCCTGTGACTGTGTATTTCTCACCCGGTACCAGATTCCGGTACGCTACCTTGTCAACGATATGGATATCCTTTTCAGCAAGGGTAAGCTTTGTTGCTGTCTTTTCATCAATGGCTGTTGTCTTTACTGATGGGATATAGATTGTCTGTCCCTTGTCATTGATATCCTCATGGGCTGCAATCTCTGCCTTTCCATAGAACATCTTTTCAAATACAACCACTGTTGTATCATCAAGACCCTTTGTATTGAAATGGAAATCTACTGTTGTTTCTCCGTCAGCTGTATCCGGTGTGAAATCAGCTGATGATGTAACGGCCTTTCCGTTTACTGTCACAGCCTTGCCGGTACGCTGATCCATGAGTGTTCCGGAAACGGTGTATGTCTTTCCAGGTACCAGATTCCGGTACGCTACTGTATCTGTAAGAGTCACATCACTGCCTGCAAGTGACATGTGCGAGTCAGTGTCCTTATCCTTAACACTTGTAAAAATGAGTGGAATGTGGACTGTCTGTGCCTCATCATCTATGTCTGCATGTACTGCAATAAGCTTGTCCGTATAGTAGACATTCTCGAAGAATACCACTGAACGTCCGGCCATGGCTGTTCCGTCAAATGTAAACTTCACATCCACACTGCCGTCTGCTGATGCTGCAGTAAACTTAGCTGTCGATACAAGCTCGTTTCCGTCTGCGTCTGTAAGAGGCTCTCCGGTTTCCTTGTCTAAGGCTTTTCCCCTGACTGTGTATTCCTTGCCCGGTACCAGATTCCGGTACGCTACTGTATCTGTGACAGATACTTCCTTCTTTGCCTCGCTCACGTTGATTTTAGAGCTGTCATCAGTGGCTGTTGTCTGTGCTGCCGGAATGTGGATTGTCTGGCCCTCATCATTAATGTCCTTATGCTCTGCAACCTCCACATCCTCAAGTGTAAGTGTCTCATAAACTACAAAGCTCTTTCCTGCAAGTCCTGTTGTGTCAAACTCAAACTTGAGTTTCTTTGTTCCCGATGCACGTCCTGCCGTGAATGCCATCTCCTGTGTGACAGGCTCTCCGTCAACAAGAAGCTCCTTGCCTGTGTCCTTATCCATAAGCACACCGCTTAACGTGTATGTCTCACCCTTTAAGAGGTTAGTGTATGTAACTGTATCGGTTATAACAGCCCTGCTGTCTGCAAGTGTAAGGTGATCAGCTGTCTCACTGTCTGTGGCTGTGGTATGGATTTCAGGGAAATAAATAGTCTGGTCTTTATTCTCCATATCCTCCTCTGTGGCTGCCACGTAATCGCCATATGTGAGCTTCTCGCATACAACTACTGTCTTTCCGCCAAGTGCAGATGAATCAAAGTTAAAGTGCATGTCGAGCACCTTTTTTGTTCCATCAGATGTAAACGTCTGTGAAGCTGTCACCGGATTACCGTTAACCATGACTGCTTCGCCTGTGTCCTTATCCATGAGTGTACCTGTAATTGTATACTCTCTGCCTGCCATTGTATCTGTGATTGTTACCTTATCAACGATATCAGTATCAGCAGACGGCTTGATAATCTGGTACTGTGTCTTTGCATCAGATGCCTGTGTTGTGATAACAGGTGTTGGCTCTGAATGGTTCTCGATTGTACCTATATCAACTGTAACCTTGTCTCTTCTGATAGAGAACTCGCCCTTGTAGAGGATTTTGCCCCTGTTGTTTTCACAGGAAAGCTCCTCAAGTGTATAATCACCATAAGGCATTGCTCCAACCGAATCATCGACCTTTGCACTGCCATCTGCGGAAGAAAACCACAGTCCGTCATACGCACCGCCGCCGTTTGTGTTCTTTGAGTGTGCGTTCCAGCTGCTCTCTGAGCTGAAATAGCCGTTCTCATCAGTTTTGATGATGTGGCTCTCTCCGGTGCCTTTGCATGTAACCCTGAATGGAATGTCGCTCATTCTGTTCTGATTGTCTGTGTCTATCTTTGTGAGCTTGAAGTCACCACGCTTGATTTTGTCGCTTACCTTAAAGGTGTTGCCGCCTTTTAACTGGGCAAGATTGCCGTTCTGTGTAATCTGTGTCACATACTTTCCGGTAATCTTAGTACTGCTTCCTGAAACCTGAAGATATGCACCTTCAAGGCTGTAGCCTTCAGGAGCTTTTGTCTCTTCGATTGAGATTGTGCCGAGTGGTAAAACGGCTGTGTTTCCGAGCTTGTAAAAATCATCTCCTGATACTTTACAATCATCTCGTAAAGCAGCCATATAATTACCGCCTGCAGTCTTTAGCGTCTTTATAACCCAAGTACGTGTGGCATTTGCCGGAAGATTTCCTTCATTGTAATAGCCTGCATAGAACTTAACAGTAAACTCAGCATTTTCAAGACTCGCTCCGCCCTGTACCTTGTCACCGGTCTCACTGTCTACCTTGTTAATGCTTATTCTTACAGGATCGTTTGTAGGTGTATCTGATACGCTTAGCGCTGTATTCTGTCCGTCTGTTACAGTAAATGACTGTACCGAACTATCAAGTGCATATCCTGCCGGAGCTGTAAGCTCCTTGTAATAATATGTTCCGGCATTCAGTGAAACAGCAGCTGCATTGCCGCCTGCATCCGTTGTCAGTGTAGTAACCTGAGCTGAACAGCCTGCATCAGAATAAATTCCGTATACAGCTCCTGCGAGTGAATAACATGAGTTTCCTGATGTGATTCCTGTGTTAGCTGACGTCTTGCTTAACGAAACTGTACCTATCGGTGTGTACTCATAACCAAGAATGTTCTGTGTCGCACTTCCTGTGGAAAGTATATATACCTTAAATGATGCAGGTGCTGTCGCCCAGCAGAGGATTGGTAATGTAGCCTGCCCATTTACCAGATCACCATTGGCATTATATCCAAGTACGTTCTGGTATACCCAGTTCTTAAATGAACTGTTACATCCATGCATAGAACCTACTTCATCGTATGACACCAAAAAAGACAACATTATGTGACTTAATGCAATGTACTTGTCGTCATCCATTGCGCTGCCGTCATACCATGTAGATGGAAAATAGCTTGCATTGAAGCCCGGTGCTCCCCAACAGTAATACGCAAGATTGCGACTCTGTACTGCCTGCGTTTTGTCTCCGGCATTGCTTACATAATTCTCTACATCATAGTGCTTTTCATATGTTCCGGACTGCGGAGTCTTTTTAGACGGCTGTACACAATAAGCATAATTGCCACCTGCATACATCTTGCGTGTTTCGTATCCGGCATACTTGGCAGATTCACTTGATACCGTCAGTTCGACCGTATCACCGGCCGCCTTGACCGGCACTGTTCCCGTACCGGTTGTGATGATTGTTGGCACAGATAAAATAACTGCCATGGCCAGCGCCAACACTCTTTTAAATTTTTTCATGCGATTTGTCTCCTTAATTTATTTGCACTAAAAAAGGACTGACCGCTATGGTCAATCCTTGCCGTTATGGAGGTCCCCTCTGCATGATGTCTGTTCGTGATATAAGTTTTTTCATCATGTTCTCCTGTTAAGCTGTGTTAAATTTTTGGCTTACAATTTGTAACAAAAAAGGAACTGTACGAGACCTCTGTACAATTCCTTTATCATCAATTATATATTACACTACCCTGAAAAAGATATCTACTACCACTTACTACCACCCTATTTTGTGGCACCGCATACGCTGCACTTCTCGCCATACACATACTCTGTATATGATGCCTGATCTACCACGTAAACCTGCTCTGTTACTGCATCATGGTGTATGGTTCCGACCTGTACCGGGATACAGCTGTAACTTCCATCGCATACAGAATAGTGTTCAATAGCCGCCCAATCATCAGTTCCCATATCATATCCGCATTTGTTACATACGTTATGTTCCTCATACTTTGGCTCATCATATGCCGCTTTTACAACCTTCGTTTCGTAATGGCCCTCTTCCTTGTGCTGAATTGTATTAGCCACATACTTTACCCATGTATGAGTATGAGCTGCCGGCTTATTCGCCGTGCCGGATGAACTGTCTGTACCTTTACTGCCTGCGGCTGATGCCGGCTTTGTCTGATTTGATGCACCTGAAGACTGCGCGCTCTTTTTACCGCTGTCTGTTTTTGCAGTTGAAGCACCTGTACTTTGTGTGCTGTTGTGGTTCGCGGCTGTGGAGGTACTATTCTTTGTACTGCTCTTGCTGTCTGAACCGTTCTTCTTTACTGTACTGTCAGCGTTTTTACTGTCAGCAGACGAAGATGCCGCAGCATCTGATGTATCTGATTTTGATGTACCGGAACCCGGTACGTTTTCACCATCATTTACTGTTGCAGTCATTTCTTCAGACTGCGTATCCCCTGCAGCTTCAGATACTCTTTCCGTGCTGTTTTGCGTATCGGATACTGTTGCTTCCTGTGTATTGCTGCTCTTGTTTTCGGCTGATCCACACGAAGCTGCCGAAAATACAACCGTTATCGCAAGTATTGCTGTTATGATTTTTCTCTTCATGCTGTTACCTTCCTTTCTTACTGGTTCATCTCCTGATTATCAAAATCAAAATAAGGTTCCTCAAGCTCCGTATCATAATACTGATATGCTTCATTGAAAGTATCTTGAAAATCATTATCATGATTTCTGTAAATATCACCGCCGGTTAGAATAGCTGCAAATATATTCTGTCTGATAACCCTTTGAACTACAGGTGCTATTAAAATAAATACTGTTGAAATAATAACCACAACAACCATCATAACCGCGCAGAATACCTTCTGAATAGTACGCAAAATCTTATTCTTCATTCCTTTTTGCCTCCAGTCTTTTTAATTCTACCATGTATGCAAGCATTCTTTTAGTGTATACAGGACACTCACGGTCACCGGATATCCAGTGCCTTAAGGTTCCCATTGGAATACCAAATGTCTCCGAAAATTCTTTCTGTGTCATCCCCAGGGATTTTATCAGTTCCTTGAAGGATACTTTTTCTTCCTGTGCAGACATAACACTCATTTCCCGGTCTGAATATATCATCCAGTCAGTCTTTTCATTTCCCATATATATCCTCCCTTCACTTATAAAGTAATCCAATGGGGTGTTTTTGTCAAGCGAAAACATCCCATTGGATTGTTTTTGTGAGAGTTGCACAACAAAATGCTGCTCTTTAACCGTGATCACAAAGTTGTATTTGTGCAATATTTATCTTTTTTCACAATTATATAATACCACTTAATAAACTGTCTCTTATACACATCTCCGAGCC